>Ga0114949_10001809_pt1 | contig 13103 bp, 13 predicted proteins | sample N074metaG_FD_83505 | JGI IMG/M metagenome (GOLD analysis project Ga0114949, IMG submission 83505) | Deep subsurface microbial communities from Kermadec Trench to uncover new lineages of life (NeLLi) - N074 metaG | ecosystem: Environmental > Aquatic > Marine > Ocean trench > Sediment | place... | reverse complement strand
GCGGTTGTGTCCCAGGTGGATGACCTCCGCCCCTTGCGCCTGGATCAATCGGCGCATAATGTTGATCGCTGCATCGTGCCCGTCGAATAACGAGGCTGCAGTGACAAAGCGAAGCGGTGGTTTTTCGGTCTTGCCCGATACCTCGGGCAGGTCGGTTGCGGCGGTGCTCATGGCGCGTTGTCCTCCGGCTGAAAAACGCCGAGAAGGTCTATTTTTGGCAGGATATACTAATAAAAATCAATAATTTATCGAATTGCAAAAATTTTAATCTGCATTAAAATAGTGTACTCCGGCAAAGAACTCAAGTGCCGGATGCCGAATTCGGACGATCACCCTGAAATGAGCGGAGGCGATGGCAAGAGTCGCAGAAGAAACCCGGTTCGAAGCGCAGCGCCACCGCATATTGAAGGCCGCGGCGAACTGCTTCAACCAGAAGGGCTTTAGTGGAACGTCCCTGAAGGACGTGTCGCAGCATCTCGGGCTCACGGATGCGGCACTGTATTACTATGTCAGGAACAAGGAAGAACTGGTCTACCAATGCTACCTGCGCGCTGCGGAATTCGGCCGCAACGCAATGGATCGGGCGATCAGCGACGGTGCGACCGGTTTCGAACAGGCCTACCTCTACATCGCCTATCACATCGAAATAATGGTCGGTGATCGCGGCCCGGTTGCCATCATGAGCGAAATCCCGTCGTTAAAAAGTACCCACCGGGATGAAATCCTGGAAGTGTCGCGGCGGCATAGCGCGATGTTTGAAGGGATTCTGCAATCCGGCATCCACGATGGGAGCGTTGCTTCCTGCGATGTGCGCATGACGGGAAACGCCATCATGGGATCCATCAACTGGATACCAAAATGGTTTCACGGCGACCCGGAGATGGCGCAACAGATAATGCAGCGATTCCCCGAGATTCTCACCGCCGGGCTGAAACCCAATCCAGCATCTGACTAGTACTCTATCAACCTGATTATTGGGGGATTTCGAGGGCCGCGAGTTCCGCCTTGACCTGCTCCTCGAGCAACTGCAGTGCTTCGTCGTCTGATGCGATGTTGACGTCTCTGACTTCGACTTTTATTTCAAGGTAATTCAGCCGCGACTCCAGGCGCACTCGAACGGTCCGGTAATAGTTGGGTGGAAACAACTCGCCGGTTGGCCTGTAGATGAGCGCCGGACCGCTGGCAGCGGTGCCCTGGATGCGGGTTCCGGTGCGACGTTTCAGCGTACTCATATCCTCGCGGACCAGTTCCATGATGAGCTTGGTGTCGCCAATGGTCTGCCACAAATCGAGGTATATGCGATTCGACACGGCAAGTTCGACCGGTGTCATACTGTCGATCAGTTTGTTCCGAGCCAGCAGCAACACCGGCTCGCCGCGCTCCGCCGCGATCCGGTACCACGCCAGCGCGGCGACTTTGTCCTGCGCTATGCCCTTCGCATTCAGGTGCATGTAACCGACCATGTATTGGGCATATTTGTCGCCGAGGGGCGCGAGATCCTTCTCATATATGAGTAACGCCCGGTCGTATTCGCCGGCTTCGTACAACTTCTCGACTCTTTCCTGAGTGCTGAGCGTCCGTCTGTTCATGGCTTCGCCCGGAAAGGGCCTGTACGTCTGCGACAGCGCGGACGCACAGAAAAAAGCCGCGAGCAAGCCCGCAAAGAGTGCCAACCTGATTGTCATCGTGTGCTCTTCTTGTTTCAGAAGTATTGCTGCATATGCCGCTTTTGAGTCCCGCAGACCCCGGCAAGTTCCGCCGGCCGGCGTCGATTTTACTGATTTTCCAGCTTATTTCACGATTCCGGATCGCTGAATTTCGGCGGCCGTTGCTCCATGTTGGCCGCCACTGCCTCCATCTGATTTTCACCGCCCATGACGGTAAGCTGCAACTCGGCCTCGAGACGCAGAGATGCCGCTGTATTGGTTTGCCAGGACGCATTGATCAGCCGTTTGATTGCCCGAATCGCATCGGGCGAGCGAGCGGCGATTTCGAAGGCCAGCGACCGGGCGGCCGCCAGTGGATCCTCGGTCAATCGCGTGACCAGCCCGGTTGCCGCCGCTTCAGCGCCATCCACAACCCGTCCCGTGAAAGCCAGCTCCTTGATTTTGTCAGCGGGCAACAGGTGCAGCGCGGTGCTGCTGATCGCCATGTCCGGAATGATTCCCCATTTGATCTCCATAATTGACAGCTGGACATCCGGCGAGGCAAAGCGGATGTCGGCGCCCAGCGCGATCTGCAGACCCGCGCCGAATACGACGCCTTGCAGCGCGGCGATCACAGGCACCGGCACCTCCTGCCACACCCAGGCGACGCTCTGAAACAGGTTCGCAGGCGTTTGCTCGCCGGGATCCATCAGGTGATCTCCCACGGCGCCGATTCCCTCGCCGGCGAACACCGATACGTCAATTCCGGCACAGAAATTAGCCCCGTTGCCGTGCAGGACGACCGCGCGAACGGAATTGTCGTGCTTCAGGGTGTTGCCCGCCTCGGCCAGGGCTTCGAACATCGCCAGATCGACCGCGTTATGCTTGTCGGGGCGATTGAGCATAACGGTAGCTACGGAATTTTCGATATCGACCCGGACCCGATCGCTCATTGACTGCTCCCTGAATTATTGGGCCAGTCTACCAGTGGTTCGAAGCAGAGTAATATCGGTCTATCGCCTTTCAAGTCGAGCCTTGAACGCTGCGCGTCCACGACACGATGCTTGTCAAATATGAAATACGCGGCCGGTCGAATACTGATGAAAATTGACGAATCTCTGATACTCAGGGCAGCTCACGTTGCCGACGCAAGCGCCATCGCGTCGATGTCACGATTGCTGGTGGAACACGGCCTGAACTGGCGCTGGACAGCCGCGCGGGTGAAAAAGTCGATCAGGGACAGGGAGACGATGGTCCTCGTTGCGAGTATCGCCGGCGCACTGTCCGGATTTGCAATCATGAAATTTCGCGATGAAGAATCTCACCTGTTCCTTCTTGCGGTTGCGCCCAGGGTGCAGCGCACCGGCGTCGGCACGGCATTGCTCGGCTGGCTGGAAAAATCATGCAGGACGGCGGGCATGCGAAACATTCAGGTTGAGTTGCGGGCTGAAAATCTTCCTGCAAGAAAGTTTTACGAGCGATCCGGATTTCGCTTTGCCCGGCAGGTACCCGGCTACTACGACCATCGCGAAGCTGCCGTCGTCATGATCAGGTCTCTGATCGACGACCGCTGAATACGGGTGACGGGGCCATGCAGCAGTCACGCCCGCTGCGCGTACTCCCATCCCAGCGACGCCAGTGGCGCCACGGCGTTCGCGGCACGCTCGGCGTGCACGCTTGCCGCGGTGCCATCCCTGACGCGGCCCGCAATTCCCTGGAGAATCGCCGCAATGCGAAAAAAGTTATAGGCGGAGTAGAAATCGCGGTTCGCTATGCCGCCTTCCCGGCCGGTTTTAGCACAATAGCTGGCGACGTAGTCTTCCTCGGATGGAATGCCGAGTGCGGCAAGGTCTTTCCCCTTGAGGCCGGTGCTGCCGATGCCGACTTCAGGCATTTGCCATGCCATCAGGTGGTAGGTGAAGTCCCCGAACGGGTGTCCAATGGTCGACAGCTCCCAATCCAGCACGGCGATGACACGTGGCTCTGTCGGATGAATCACCATGTTGTCCAGCCGGTAGTCGCCGTGAACCACCGTCGCGAACTCGTCATGCGGAATATTGTCGGGAAGCCACTCCATCAGCTTGTTCATTGCCACGATGGCTGCGGTCTCAGACGCAACATATTGTTTTGACCACCTGGAAATCTGCCGCGTGAAGTAATTTCCCGGCTTGCCGAAATCCGCCAGTCCAATTTTTTCGTAGTCGAAACTGTGCAGGTTGGCGATCGTCTGGTTTGCATTCTCATAGATCGCCTGTCTTTCGGCCGGATCGGAATCAGGCAGATCGAGCTCCCAGAAAATACGTCCGTCGACAAATTCCATGATGAAAAACATCGTGCCGACAATTTGTTCGTCGGCGCAAAGAACATACGGCCGCGGCACCGGAAAATCTGCCGCATAGAGTGCACTGATCACCCGATATTCCCGATCCACTGCATGTGCCGACTTGAGTAATTTCCCGGGGGGTTTGCGCCGCAGCACGTATTTCCCCGATGGAGAGTCCAGCAGGTAGGTCGGGTTCGACTGACCGCCCTTGAATTGCCGAACGCTGAGCGGGCCATGAAATCCTTCGACGTGGAACTGCATGTAGTCCGCGAGGGGTTCCGGATCGAACTTAAGAGCCTCCAGTACATCCCGGGTGCCGGAAAATTGTTCCTGGCGCGATCTCATCGCGGTTCGACAAAAAAGTCCGGTATCAGGTCAAGCGAGGCATCCACCGCGTAAGATGTCAGATCCGTTACACCCGCCATTTCCATGACTTCGTCATCGATGCAGAAATTGCCGGTAAATTCCCGGCTGGGTTGCGTCAGGATGAAGTGGGCGGCATCAGCCATGATTTCCGGCGTGCGCGACCGCTTGACCATCTCATCACCGCCGAGCAGGTTCTTTACCGCCGCCGTTGCGATTGCGGTCCTCGGCCAAAGCGCGTTCACGGCGACGCCTTGCTCGCGAAATTCACCTGCCATGCCGAGGACACACATGCTCATGCCAAATTTCGCCATCGTGTACGCGACATGATTCTTGAACCATTTCTCCAACATGTTGAGTGGCGGCGAGAGATTGAGAATGTGCGGGTTGCCGGACTTCAGCAGATGCGGCAGGCAGGTCTGCGACACCAGGAAAGTACCGCGCGTATTGATCTGATGCATCAGGTCGTAACGGGCCATCGGAGTCTGGAGGGTTGGCGTCAGCGAAATCGCGCTGGCATTGTTGACACAGATATCGATGCCGCCGAATTTCTCCACGCCCGCGTCGACTGCCGCTTGCACAGCCTTGTCATCACGAATATCACATACAACTGGCAATGCCTTGCCGCCGACCGACTCGATTTCTTCCGCTGCCGTATAGATCGTGCCGGGCAATTTCGGATGTGGCTCCGCGGTCTTGGCCGCAACGATTATGCTGGCGCCATCCGCGGCGGCACGCTTCGCAATCGCCAGCCCTATTCCACGGCTGCAGCCGCTGATAAAAATTGTCTTTCCGTTAAGATCGCTCATGACGCCCCCCGCTTTTTTGACCACCGCATCATACCGAAATCATTGCAATGGGGACGAGGAGTCCGAAAGAAGCAGTTAGTCGATCGCCATATTCTTGTAAGAAGCGATTTCAGGGCCGCATCGACAAACCGCACAAACACTGGAAGCTCAGCCCGATGGATCTCGAGTCACGCCGGCGCTGGGTCGAATACTCACGCGCCAAGGACGAAAACTTCGCGCATACCGACATCAAGCAGGCGCCGTGGTACGTGGTGAACGCGGACGTCAAGAAGCACGCGCGGCTCAACTGTATGCATCATCTGCTGGCGTGTTTCGATTACAAAGACCTGACGCCGCCCGCGATCGAATTGTCCAGGCGCGACCCCGGGGCGAATTATGTGCGGCCGTCGTCGTCGGATCAGACATTTGTGCCGGACGTTTATCCGTAGCAGCCTATTGCGCGGCGATCCAGCGATCGACCTTGGACTCGAGGACGGGTAGCGGCAAGGCACCATCCGCCAGTACTACATTGTGAAACTCCCGAATATCAAATTTGTCGCCGAGTACACTTTCTGCGCGCATTCGCAGTTGCCAGAATTTCGAGTAGCCCAGGCGGTATGCAAGCGCTTGTGCCGGAATACTGGTCGAGTAACGTAACGTTTCCGACGCGATCTCCGCCTCAGATTGGACTAACATTTTCTGCATGTAGTCGCGGGCATCATCCAAAGACCAGTCGAGAGCATTCATGCCCGTATCGACAACAAGGCGTACGGCAAGAAACAACTCGCCAATATGGTGACCATATAGATCATACGGATCGTCGTACAACCCCATTTCGACGCCAAGGCTCGCCGCATATTCGGCCCATCCTTCATCGAAGGCGGAAACCCAGTATTTCTTGCGGTAATCGAGCAATGACTCATTTTCGTTCTGCATCGCCATCTGAAAGTGATGGCCCGGCAACAATTCATGATAGATCAGCGAACCCGCCCACACCAGGCTGCGATCAGGCAGATTCGAACCATTGTAGTTGTAGTAACCAACGGGATCAGCATCCGTGGGTGGATTGTAGTAACCGTAAGTCATGCCGGGCTCGGCAGCGAGGGCCAGTCTTCGTATGTCGTATGCCGCTTCCGGCAGGTACAGGAAATAGGCACCGAGTTTCGGCTCGATGCGGTGTATGTACTCCCAATAGCGTGCCTCGACCTCGTCCGGTGTCGCGGCGATGAACCGAGAATCGCTCCTGATCTGTTCGTTAAACTCATGCGCTGTGCCATCGAATTCGAGCTGCAACCGAATGGCTTGCATACTTTCCAGGATTTCATCAACGGCGGCTTTGCCACGCTCGTGAATTTCCTGCGCCGTCAACCCCAAAGTGGTCTGGTTCTCGATCGCACGTCTGTAGACATCGGCGCCACCCGGATACTGGCCAAGACCGACCGATTTCGGTGCGTGCACTTCGTAGTCGTCACCGAGAACAGTCAGCAGCCGGTCGAAGCCTGCCTCGACCCGTTCGGCAATGAGCGTGTCGACCGCCGTCGTAAATGCGGCCTTTTCGCGTCCGGATAGTGCGGCAATCCGTTCATCAGCAACTCGAATAGCAGCAGGCAGCGCAATCTGCATGCCACGCCAGGTTGCACGAACTGCCGGCAACGCCGGTCTTGGAAGATAAATATCGCGCTCGATCTGGCCCTCGACCTTGACGATCAAATGATCGATCATGTCGGCCATCTCGCTGATCAGGGTCAGGTACTGATCAGCGCTGGATCGATCGGAGATGACCTGTGCGGCCAGGGCTTGTTCAGCGTCGTTGAAATAGTAGGGTCCTACATACGAAGTGATATCAAACGTGAGCCAGAAATCATCATCGTTCGCCCCCGTGTCACGCAGTTCGAAAGCAAGAATTTCGTAGGTGATCAGGTCATTTTCAGCAAGAAACGAGGCATCGATTTTCTCAAGTCGAGTCCGAAACTCTGCCGTGCGAGCCAGGCGCCTGTGATACTCCTCAAGCGTCAAGTCCTCGAATTTCTCAATAGGTAGCCCATCTTGCAGCCTGAAATAGGTGCTGTTCCCGACTATCTCTTGCCAGATGTCGCCGGCCAGGGCACGTAGTGCTGTTTTCGGACTGGTGCCGGCGTCAAAAGCAGGCGCACTTTGCGGCGGATCGGACGACAGACCGCAAGCCACGAAGCTCCCGCAGACAAGAATGAGCAGGATACGTGCAGCGGCTATTGCGATTGTCTTGGCTACCAACATCTTCTGAATATGCACTAGCAGTCCTGGAGCATTGGCACCTCGCCTGAATTCAGGACTATACCTAAATAATCAAGTTGTCCATCTACTTACATTCTGAAAATACCGTGCGGCGCTTCCGCGCCACGCGGGTTGTTCATCGAAGCGGAAATGCCCTGCCCCAGGATTCTGCGGGTGTGGATCGGATCGATGACCCCGTCGTCCCACAATCGCGCGCTCGAATAGTAGGGATGGCCCTGCTTCTCATACTGGCGTTGAATGCGCCGTTCGTAATTGAGTTGATCCTTCGCCGCCCAGGATTCGCCCCTTGCCTCAAGTGCATCGCGCTTTACCGTGGACAGCACCAACGATGCCTGCTCGCCACCCATGACGGAGATTCTTGCGTTCGGCCAAATCCATAGCATACGCGGGCTATATGCCCGTCCGCACATCGCGTAATTGCCCGCGCCGAACGATCCGCCGATAATAACCGTGAACTTCGGTACCGACGCTGTGGCTACGGCATTGACCATCTTGGCGCCGTCCTTCGCGATGCCGCCATGCTCGTACTTTTTGCCAACCATGAAACCGGTGATGTTCTGCAGGAAAACGAGCGGCACGCCGCGTCGATTACAGAGCTGTACGAAGTGAGCGCCTTTTTGCGCGGATTCGGAAAACAATATTCCATTATTGGCAACGATGCCGACCGGGTAGCCGTAAATATGCGCGAATCCGCATACCAGCGTCGGTCCATACAGTGTTTTGAATTCCTGGAAATCGGACCGGTCGACCAGCCTTGCGATGACTTCACGCACGTCGTACGGAAAACGAAATTCCTTTGAGACGATTCCATACAGTTCTTCGGCGGGAAATTCAGGTTCGGCCGGCTCACGCAATACAACGCTGCTATTTCTTGGCCAGTTCAGATTGGAAACAATCTCGCGAACTTTCGCCAGCGCATCGGAATCGCTGTCGGCCAGGTAGTCGGTGACACCCGAAATTCTCGAGTGAACATCGCCGCCGCCGAGTGTCTCGGCATCGACAATTTCACCTATCGCGGTTTTGACGAGGCGCCGGCCACCGAGAAATATCGTCCCCTGGTTCCTGACGATTACCGCTTCGTCGCACATAGCCGGTACATACGCCCCGCCGGCGGTACAGGATCCGAGAACGGCCGCAATCTGAGGAATGCCTTTGGCCGAAAGGCGTGCCTGGTTGTAGAAAATTCGCCCGAAATGATCACGATCCGGGAATACCTCATCCTGCAGCGGCAGAAAAGCGCCGCCTGAATCGACGAGGTAGATGCACGGAAGATGGTTCTGCTCGGCGATCTCCTGGGCGCGCAGATGCTTCTTGACCGTCAGCGGATAGTAGGTGCCACCTTTGACGGTCGCATCGTTGGCGACAATCATGCAATCGATATCGTTGACCTGCCCGATGCCGGTCACGATTCCGGCCGACGGCACCTCGTCATCATAGAGGCCGTACGCCGCCAGCTGCCCTATTTCGAGGAACGGTGCGCCCCGATCGACCACGGAGCGAATTCGATCCCGTGGCAGCAACTTGCCTCGTGCCAGGTGGCGATCGCGTGCGCGCTTGCTGCCACCGACCGAGACCTTCTCGCAAACCTGCTTCAATTCCTCGGCGAGCTTGCGATTAGCTGCATCGTTCGCCACAAATTCCTTTGAGTCGCGCTTGATTTTGCTTTCGATGGTCGGCATTTGGATTGCGTCAGGCTGTAGCGTTGAACAACTCGCGGCCGATCAGCATGCGACGAATTTCACTGGTGCCCGCGCCGATTTCATAGAGCTTCGCATCACGCCAGAGTCGGCCCGCAGGATATTCGTTGATATAGCCGTTTCCGCCGAGCGCACGCACGGTTTCGCCGGCCATCCAGGTCGCCTTCTCCGCCGCCAGCAGGATGCATCCTGCCGCGTCGAAGCGGGTAGTCTGTTGTCTGTCGCAGGCCTGCACCACCGCATCCACATAGGAACGGCAGGCAGTCATTGCCGTGTACATATCTGCAATATTGCCCTGCATGAGCTGGAATGTACCTATTGGCCGGCCAAATTGCTTGCGTTCATGCACATACGGCATGACCAGATCAAAACATGCGCGCATGATGCCCAGCGGTCCTGCCGCAAGCACGAGGCGCTCGTAGTCGAGGCCACTCATCAGGATGCTTGCGCCCTTGCCTTCCGTAGCAAGGAGATTCGCGGCCGGCACGACACAGTTGTCCAGAATAATCTCACTGGTATCCGAACCACGCATGCCAAGCTTGTCCATTTTTTGCGCGGTCGAATAGCCCGGAAAATCCCGCTCAACTATAAACGCGCTGAGTCTGCCGTTTTCGCTTGCTTCGGTTCCGGTCACCGCGTAAATGATTGACGTATCTGCTTCCGGCGCATTCGTAATCCACATCTTGCTGCCGTTCAGAACGTAGTTGTCGCCCTCGCGGCTCGCACTGGTGCGCATACTCATTACATCGGAGCCGGCGCCGGCTTCGCTCATCGCCAGTGAACCAACATGTTCGCCGGAAATCAGCTTCGGCAGGTATTTGCCTTTCTGCTCTTTCGTTCCCCACCTGCGCAACTGGTTAACGCAAAGATTCGAGTGCGCGCCGTAGGACAAACCAACCGATGCCGATGCGCGACTGATTTCTTCCATGGCAACGACATGCGCAAGGTAACCCAGGCCGGAACCACCATCCTCCTCATCGACCGTAACGCCCAGAAGACCGAGATCGCCGAGCTGCGGCCACAGGTCGCGCGGAAACTGATTCGATTCGTCGATCTCGCGGGCACGTGGCGCAATCTGGTCACTCGCGAAGTCACGAACGGCATCGCGCAACATGTCGATCTCGTCGCCGAGACCAAAGTCAAAATCGAACATGGCGGTGTCCTGAGATGCCCGGGAAATGGGCTATCACAGGCATTCTCCACAAATTCTGGAGATTTTGAATACCATACCGACGGTACAATTAACTTTTTGATTATATTACATAAATTGGCACCTGTTCAGACGCAGCCGAGATCGTCGATCAACATCGAAAAAAGCTCGTACTGCGAACTGATGCCGAGTTTACCGAACATATTCCGCTTGTGGACCATGACCGTGCCTGGCGCAATTTTGAGTTCGCGCGCGATCGACTTGGACGAATGCCCGCGCAACAGCAACTGACTGATCTGGCGTTCGCGTTTGGTCAGCACCGATTCGCCGAATTTCTCGAAGCACTCGGTCAGCCGCTGGTGCACACTATCGTTGCCTTGCGGATTGCCGGCCTTCAGGACCCACGCGTCCCACGTCTTGCAGATCGCCGACTGCACGACAGGTTCAATCAGTTCAAGCCGACGCAATTCGGCTTTCGTGAACATCCGGTCCCGCCGGCCGATGACGAGGACGACGGTCGTCCGGCCGGATACCTGTGTCAGATAGTCCATTTCGTCCAGCAGATGGGTCCGCTCGCAGTACTGACGGTAGTACTCACTGGATCGAAAGCGATCAGGCAGTTCATCCCGAAAGCGGCACAAGGTCGGCTTCCTCCTGCGAATCGCAAGCTGATATAGCGGGTCGAGCAGGTACGGTCCCGCCAGGTAGCGTTCCAGGTAGTGTTTTCTTCCTGCCGGCTCAAGCGTGTGATGCAGCACGGTTGGCCGGGCATCGTTGTGAAAGGCGATCAGGCAGGTCCCTTCATGCGGGACGACCGACTCAATGGCGGCAATCAATCCGGCTGCAGTCGACCCGGCCTTTGACGAAGAGATGATGCCGGCAACCGCCTTATGCCACTCCGCAGATTCGAATTTACTTCGCACGATCCTGATTCATTACGCAGGCGGCGGTTGGTACAGCGCCGAAATCGCCCCACTCGGGTCCTCGATCACGCAGATTTTGGCCCCATCCATTGCTTTCGGTCCCACGAGTATCTTGCCGCCCGAATCCGCGCAGATTTTGGCACTCTCTGCAGCATCCTCGACAACGATGTAGATAAGCCACTGCGCGGGTAGCCCCGCATTGCTGCCTCGCGCATGGCAGATGCCCGCCGCAGGTACGCCACTGCCGGGTATCATCATGTTGAAATCGTTGTAGTCCCCCATGGCAACGTCCTCAGGCTCCCAGCCAACAACGCGTGCGTAGAAATCCCTGAGGGCGGGCGCGTCTTCAACGGCAATATCGATCCAGCCTATCTTGCCGATGTCCTCATTTTTTTTCATTTTATGGCCCCTTTAACCTGTGGCCCGACCGGCTATTCGCCACGTTCTTCATCCTCGAGTTCGCGCCAGATGTCCTGCACCCACTTCCTGATTTGCAACGCCTCATGCCAACGGTCGGAGAGCTCGCGCCGGTCACCATCGGTCATCGCGTAGGGTGGCGGTCCGAGCTCACACAGGAAAACCAATGTAGCATCATTCGCATTGCGCCGGCGCCAGCCGCGCATGCCCACCTTCCACCAGGATTTGAATATGGCTACCCATTCCTGGTGTTGTGGAAATTCGATCTGCACCTGGATCTGCTCCCGACTGGCAATCCGGCCCTGGAAACAGTCCGAGTGATCGAGAATCCGGTCGACAAAGGCCTGGTCCGTTGCCGATATTGGATTCCGCATTTCGCGGTCGATAACAAAATGCGACAGGTCTGCACACAGGCGTAATTCCGGCACCAGATCAAGCAGCTGCAGTGTGTAGTAGAGATCATTGAGCAGGCTGTCGCGATGAGTCTCGAACAACAGCGGCAGGCCCGCCTGCTCCGCATCGTTCATCCAGCGCTCGACCACCGGCACCGCATCCACAGCCGAGACGGGCATGACACCGCCAATGACGTTGACCAGCCTCGCACCGAACTCTTTTGCCATTGCGAGCAACGGCTGCATGTCGTCAAGCTGATACGGAAAAGCATTCACCATGCAACCGAGCCCGTAATGATCGTACAACGGCAGCAACACCTGGAACTGCTCTATCTCGTCGGCGCCGGGATCGATGCACATGCCGTCATAGCCTGCTTCGGACACCATCCGAAAGCACTCCTCTTGCGTTCGCTCGGGCACATCCGGGCTGCGTAACTCCATTGCCCAGAGGGACTGGTAGATTTCGAGTTTTTGCATCAGCCGATGATTTTTTCTCAAAAAGAGGTCAGGAAAGACGCGGCGTTGCCGCCAATGGTTTCTGCCTTTTGAGCTGCGAGCAGAAAAGCCCTGCCTGTTGGGGACCCGGATTCAGGATTCTCCACGATGCGCCGGTATGTAAAGCCACTCGAGAATCATGTAGGCGGCAATCGTCATGGCATGCGCCAGCAACAGCGTCGCCGCAAAATTGACCATCCGGCTCGCGTGGGTCAGCCCGGCGATTCCTGCGACCTATCCCGCCACCGCGTAAAGTAGCGCAGCACTGTGCCACGCGAGCCCGTCCGGTTGCTTCAACAGTCGCTGTTTGTGGGATAACACTGTCATTTTTCAATGTCTTACAAACAATTCACTGGCAGCGATCACGAGCCGATTCGGTGACAATAGCCGCCCGCATTTTCACTGGCAAGCCCTCCCAACTTTTATTCACTTGAGCGGTTCGGATTGATAGCATAGCGGCCTGAATCCACCCGCAGGCCCGATAATGAATTTCGACGACAAAGTGGTCATTGTGACCGGAGCAGCGCGCGGCCTTGGCCAGGAGTATGCGCGGCAGTTTGCGAGACTTGGCGCAAGTGTCGCCGTGAATGATCTTCGCGATTGCAGCGAGACCCTGGACATTATCGAACGGGAAG
>Ga0114949_10001806_pt1 | contig 13111 bp, 9 predicted proteins | sample N074metaG_FD_83505 | JGI IMG/M metagenome (GOLD analysis project Ga0114949, IMG submission 83505) | Deep subsurface microbial communities from Kermadec Trench to uncover new lineages of life (NeLLi) - N074 metaG | ecosystem: Environmental > Aquatic > Marine > Ocean trench > Sediment | place... | reverse complement strand
TGGCTATCATTCGCAAAAAGGCGTTATTGGCAGTTATGCATATCATCTTAATTTCGGTAGGGAAGATGCGTTGGAACAATTGTCATTCGGACTTTCATTTATGTATGTGCAAAATTCGGTGGATCAGAGGGCCTTTGTCTCGCCATTTCCAGACCCTATAATTTCTCAAATTATAGAATCAGATGGTTATTTTAATGCGGATTTTAGTTTGGCCTATCATTTTTTTGATGCCTATTCCTATTTTACAGTGAAAAATTTACTATTAACTTCCATGAACTTGGGCGACAGTTCCTATGATGCTTTGAATCTAAGAAGGTATCTGTTAACTTTTGGTTACTATTTTGGAAGAGATAAAAGTTTTCAATTTGAACCTTCTATCATGGGTCAAATTATAGAGCGAACCGGCGAAATATTTGTTGATTTTAATATGACGGCATACAAAAAAATTCAAGATACCATGCAATTATGGGCGGTGCTATCCTATAGACAAAGTTTTGAGGCTAATAGTATTGAAAGTCTGAAACAGATAACCCCTATCATCGGATTTAACTATAAAAGGTTCATGTTTTCCTATACCTATACCTATCAAGTAGGTGATATTGTATTGGAAACAGGAGGAAGCCATCAAATTACATTAGGTATCAATTTATTTTGTCAGGGACCAAGAGCTACAGGTTGTCCAAATTTGAATTCATTGTATTGATTTAGTAAATGAATTTTTTAAACAGTTTTTTAAATTAAAGATACTTGTCGATGAATAAAATAAATTTATTGGTTTTTGTTCTATTCATTAATTCTATTCTTTTTTCTCAATGCCCTTCGGGTGACGTTGTTTTATTTTTCACAATCAGATGTAGATGATTTTGTTGCGAATTATCCTAATTGTACTACAATTAACGGGATATTTCGTATTACAGGTCCGGTTAATGATATTTCTTCACTTGATTATATATCCAGAGTTGAAGGGGGTTTTTCCATTGATAGTACTGAGGTAACAGAAATTTCCAATTTTAATAAATTAGAGTATGTAAAAGATAGAATCGTAATTCAGACTAATCCATTACTTCTTAAAGTAGAAGGATTTAATAATATGTTAACACTAAATCATTGTGTAATTAACAATAATCTTGTTCTTCAAGAAATTACAGGTTTCAATTCACTTGAATCTGTAAAGGCTAGCTTTTATTTCCAAGGAAATATTGAATTGATTAGAATTGAAGGGTTTCGGAATCTTAAAAGGATTGAAAATGTGTTAAGTTTTTATCATAATCCAAAGTTATATTCTATTCCTGATTTTAACAATTTAGAATTTGTTGGTCAACAATTGCAAATAGTAAATTCTGCAATGACAGAAATATCAGGATTCAATAATGTAGATTTTATTGGTTCAAATATCTTTGGTGGATTGTCAATACAATTTATCACCAAACTTTAAGCGTTTCGGGATTCAATAGATTGACCAATTTACCACATATATTATTGATTAGGTATAATGATTTATTCAAAAGCATTACTGGTTTGCATAAATTAGAATTTGTTGGAGCTTTTCTTGATATCTCAGAAAACCCATTATTAGTTTCCTTAGAAGGCTTAAATTCCTTGACTAGGGTTTCAAATTATTCTAATGATCTTCCTCAGGAGGCATTTAAAATTAGCAATAATTCTTCTTTAACTGATTGCTCGGCAATTTGTGAATTACTGGTTTCTAATGGAGTGGCAGGTACCGTAAACATTTTTAATAATCAATTGGGTTGTGATAGCCAGGCCGAAGTGGAAGAAGTGTGTACAGGTCAGAATTTAATTATTTGAACTTCTTTACACCCAATAATGATTCAAATAATGATACTTGGGGAATTGAAGGATTGATAAATCAAATTTATACTGTTAATATCTATGATAAATTTGGAAAAGTAATTGCCCAACTCGATCCTCAAGATTATTGGGACGGAACTTATAATGGAACTTTAATGCCGCCATCAGATTGTTGGTTTCAACTTATATTAGAAAATGGTACCGTACATCGTGGCCATTTTGCCTTAATTTGGTAATATTAAACCTCATTTTTTTATGAAATGTATTTTGTATCTTTGAGATAGTTAAAATAAAGACATGAATTATTAATATCTAAACATCTCAATGGTAATGATTTGGTCAGCTAATCTTATTTTTAATAGATTTTGAAAATTTATTATCAACCCGAAACAAAATGTCATGAAAATCAAACCAACCTTGCTTCTAACAGGGGTGATTATAATCTCCTTAATTTATTTCTTAGGAAATGGACCGTCATATAATCAAAAAAGTACAGCATCTATTGTTTCCTTTAGCTTTATCAAATGTACCTCAGCCAATTTTTTGTTGAATGATATTGATACTACCCAACAAATTGCTCCTCTATTTGAAAATTTAGGAAATCTTAACTTTCAGATTAGTACTCCTGTTAAGGAAGCTCAGATTTTTTTCAATCAGGGCTTAAAACTAACCTATGCATTCAATCATGCAGAAGCGCATCGATCATTTATGGAAGCATCTCGTTTGGATCCGAGTTCTCCGATGACCTACTGGGGGCAAGCCTACACTTTAGGGCCTAATATCAATGATACATCTCCTGACGATGAACGCAAAATAAAAATAAATGAAGCCATTAAAAAAGCAAAGAAATACTTGTATAAAGCAACTCCAAAAGAACGTGATTTGATTGAAGCTCTAGCAGCAAGATACAGTGAAGATTTAACCATTGATATTGCAAAGTTGAATCTTGATTATATGAATGCGATGAGCATTGTAGTTAAGAAATATACGGATGATGCGGATATTCAAATTTTATTTGCGGCTTCAGTTATGAATACCGTACCTTGGGATTATTGGGATAAGAACGGAAATCCATCTCCAAATATTTCTGAGGCCAAGTCGGCTCTTGAAAAGGCTATGAAAATAAACCCCGATCATCCAGGAGCACATCACTATTATATTCATATGGTTGAACTTCCTAAACCTGATCTCGCTGTTCCAAGTGCAGATAAATTAGGTTCCTTGATGCCTGCAGCGGGACATATTGTACATATGCCATCACATATTTATATCAGAGTTGGCAGATATATGGATGCGGTAAAAGCAAATCAAGCAGCTATTTTGGCGGATGAAGATTATATATCGCAATGCTATTCACAGGGAATGTACCCTTTAGGATATTACCCTCATAATATACATTTTTTATGGTCGGCTTCAACTTTATTGGGCAATAGCCATATAGCCATAGAAGCAGCCAAAAAAACCGCAGAGAAAGTCCCGGTAGGTGAAATGATTGATTTACCTTTTTTACAGGATTTTGCGTCAACGCCTTTATTGGCTTATACAAGGTTTGGAAAATGGAATGATATTTTAACCATACCCAAACCCAATGATAATATCAAGCATCTGAAACTTATTTGGCATTATGCCCGGGGAATTGCTTTTATCAGAAAAGGGAATGCCAAGGAAGCTCGCGAAGAAATGACAGCTATCAAAATTCTTTCAAAGGATACCGAACTGGAAACTCTAGGTGCAGCAGCAAATAACAAATCAACATCGATAGCCAATATTGCCTATGAAGTTGTTGCAGGAGAATTGGCGGCCTTGGAAAATAATTATTCTATAGCAATTGATCACCTTAGGAAGGCCATCGTTTTAGAAGATGAATTAAATTATACTGAACCGGCAGCCTGGCATATACCTACAAGGCAAAATTTAGGAGCCATCCTATTAAAAGTAAAAAAATATGAGGAGGCAGAAAAGGTTTATAGAGAAGATCTTGAGGTGCTTCGTCAAAACGGCTGGTCATTGATGGGATTGTATCAAAGTTTGCTTGGTCAGGGAAAAACAAATGAAGCCAACAAGACCAAACTCGAATTTGATAAGGCATGGGAGTATGCCGACATTGAAATCAATACTTCAATATTATAGGAGTTTTACTTTAGGATCAACCAGCTTCGTATAAATCTGGTTTGGTATCGATTAACTTTTACAAAAGATCATTGGGATGAATTTTCTATAATCTTTTGTTATCTTCTTCCTAAGGTAACTATTTTACCTCCACGCAAAACCTTTAATTCCAAAGATTTTTTATTATCTGAGATTTCAATCATTTTCGATATTTTTAATAGAGCCTCATCTGTAAACTCGAATTCAACCCCATTTATTGATAGGATGATATCGCCACCAATAATAATTTTTTCTCCATTGATTTCTACCTCCGTATCTCCATCTTGAATACCCAAAATTCCAAATGGAGATGACCTGACTACACGTTGTACCAACAAACCGCTTGATTGAGGCAGGTTAAACAATTTTGCCATTTTACCGGACAAGGGATATAAATCCGTACCATTCCATAATATCTTTTTTTCGAAAAGAAGCTCTTTTGTGATATTTGAAGTTGAAGCAAACCCTATTCCCTGAAAGCCACCGGATTGTGTTAAAATATTACTGACTATACCAATCACTTCACCTTTCATATTCATCATGGGCCCACCTGAATTTCCTGTATTAATAGCTGCATCCGTTTGAATATATTCCGAATTGGTAAATGGGTTTTTTGCGTCATTATTTTTAATGATCCCGCTAACATAACCGGATGAAAGGGAATGGCTCAAACCATATGGGGCGCCAACAATAAATACCTGTTCTCCAATTTTTACCTGATCAGAATCTCCTAATTTTAGGGGGATGACATTTTTCCTTGGCCAAATAAGTTCAATCAATGCAACATCAGCGGTACTATAGGCTGAAATTACCTTGGCTGGAATGACTTCGCCATCAATAAATTGAACGCTTACTTTTTCTGCTACTTGTACTACATGTGCAGCGGTTATGATTTGTTTGTCCGAAATCATAAAACCTGAACCTAAACCTCCTGATGTAACTGTATGAGTTGCATTGCCGGTATTCATTAATTCTTTCTGTTCTGTTAAAATTACAACAACTGCGGGATTCACTTTTTCATATAGCTTGGTAAGATCTTGGGACTTAGCAGATAATGATAAAAAGAATAAAGTAATTATAATAAAAGGCTTCATGGTTCTTAATTTAATTAGGTTTAAGATGCCTAAAATAGCCAATTATATCTCATAAAGACCCTATAAAAATAATAATTGAAGAATTATTTTATCAAAGAATTAACAACAAATTTGCATAAAATATTTTTATTGATATAATATTAATATTATATTCGCGTTCGATTTAAAATCGAAAACTTTATCAAGAGTTTGAATGATATTTTAGATCAAATTATGTATGAAATCTGTTTCTAAACCACAATTAAAAAAATCTAAATTAAAATTATTACATCAGTATTATAGTTATACTGGATTTTATTCTTTTGTAGGAACCAGTTTGAAAAAGTCCTTGCTTCCCATCATTTTATTTATTGGTTCTATAATATTGATTCATAGATTTGTCATTGATTTTAATGTATTATTTACTTCTGTGGTAAATACATTTTCTCCGGTGCAAATATTCGCCGTATTTTTTACTTCAGAATCTTTATTGGGTTTAGTTCCTCCTGAAATATTTATTGCATGGGCAGGTAAAAGTGCCTTACCCATTCTATATTTATCAATTTTGGCATTATTGTCATATTCGGGTGGTATTATTTCTTTTTTTATAGGCAAATCAATTTCAAAAATTCCTTCAGTTAACAATTATTTAGAAGTGAAAATGCAAAGGCATTTGAAGAATATTAGAAAATGGGGCGGTTTTTTAATTGTTGTTGGAGCCTTACTACCAATTCCTTTTGCTATGACAAGTATAGCCGCAGGAACCATCAATTATAAATTTAAATATTATTTACTCTTTGGATCGTTGCGTTTTGTGAGGTTCTTTATTTTCGCAATTGCTATTTTTCATATTGTTTAATTAACCAATCAAAGATTTACGAAATTAATTGTTTATGCATTTTTTGAAGGAATAGATTCTTTTTTATAAAGAATTTCTTCAGGAAATGGAAATATAATGGTTGAATTTTTCTCACTGGCAATATTAGATAATGTTTGATAAAGCCTTAATTTAATGGCAGAAGGTGATTGATCAATAATTTTCCCCGCTGCTAATAATTTTCCTGCAGCTTGCTCTTCGGCTTCCGCTAAAATAATACGTGCTCTTCGTGAACGTTCAGCCTCTGCCTGGCTAGCCATGGTTCGTTTCATATTTTCAGGTAATTCTATATCTTTTATTTTTACATCCTCGATGGAAATACCCCATATTTCTGTTTCATTTTCCACAATTGTTTTAATGTTTTGTCCAATTTCTTCTCTTTTTGAAAGTATCGTATCCAATTCCACCTTACCGCAAACATCTCTTAAAGAAGCCTGTGCCAATTGAGAAATTGCAAATCTAAAGTCTTCAACTTTTAAAATTGCTTTTGTAGCATCATTTATTTTAAAAAACAGAACCCCATTAATATGACAGGGTACATTATCTTTAGTCATAACCTCCTGTTTTTCAATATTAATGGTAATTACCCGTATGTCAACAATTTGAATTTTTTCAACTAGAGGAATAATCCAGCGAATACCTGGTTGAAGTAATACGATATATCTCCCAAATCTAAATTTTACGGCTCTTTTGTATTCATAAACAATACGAATACCCGATAGTATAAAAACTACAATTGCTCCTATAATTATTGCAAATGATCCCATGATGTTTATTTTAAATGAAATATAAAATCCTGTATAAAATACAAAATATTATTCATTTTATATGATATTTTAAGAGAAATTAAGTAGATAAAAAGGGGTTTATGGTTGAATTTGATATTTTTAAGCTCCTTAGAATTAAATAGGTTAAAATACTGGATAGATTTTAATTTATTGGAATTCATATCTGTAATTTCAAAGGCATATATTTGTCAAAATATGTTTTTGATTGAGAAACTAGATTCAATATGTCTATATTTGCCATATGAAAACTATTGCATTCATTTTATCCCTATATATTTTATCATTGAACTTTTTAATGTGCGCCGATGTTCAAGAGAAAGATAATATGGCCAAAATTGCAATAACAGAAAACCCGGAAGGTGATCACGGACATACTGATTCGGATTTGTGCTCCCCATTTTGCATATGCCAATGTTGTCAAATAAACCTCATTACCATAAATTTTCTCGCATACAAAATTACATCTCCCGAAATGTATGCTTCCATATTTTTTCGAAATAATGTCGTAGAACAAGAAGTTACATACTCCATATTACAGCCTCCCCAAGTTTAATTCAATTTTTTAGAGGGATCTTATATCCTGTCAGGGCTTTAATCTAAGCCAAAATTTAAAATTGAATTAAAATATAAATAAATGATCAATAAAATTATTGAATATTCAATCAATAACAAAATAGTTATTGCATTGTTTACCTTGGCATTAATTGTTGGAGGAATTTACAGTATTAAAAAAGTACCCGTTGATGCTGTTCCCGATATAACCAACAATCAAGTGCAAATTATTACCGTAGCACCCAATTTAGGAACTGAGGATGTTGAGCAATTTATAACCTATCCCGTTGAAATTGCTGTAGCCAATTTACCTGAAGTAACAGAAATTCGTTCTGTTTCTCGTTTTGGACTTTCTGTTGTAACGATTGTTTTTAGTGATGATATAGACACTTATTTACCTCGTCAATTGGTCGCTGAAAAACTAAATGAAATCAGATCAAATATTCCAAAAGGATTTGGTGTTCCTTTTATGGGTCCTATAACAACTGGTTTAGGCGAAATTTATCAGTATACCCTGGAAGTTGAACCTGAATTTAAAGGCCAATATGACATTACGGAGTTGCGAACCATTCAGGACTGGATTATTCGACGTCAAATGGCAATGGTTCCGGGAGTTGTGGAAGTAAATGCTTTTGGAGGAAATGTAAAACAATATGAAGTTAGTATTGATCCAAATGAGCTTAAAGCCATTGATTTAACAATTAACGATGTTTATACAGCTTTAGAAAATAACAATCAAAATACGGGTGGGGCATATATAGAAAAAAACCACCAGGCCAATTTTATTCGTGGTGAAGGATTAGCTCGTTCTTTGGAGGATATTGAAAATATTGTAATTACCAATAAAGGAGGAATTCCGATAACCATTAAAGATATTGCAACGGTTCAGTTTGGAAGGGCAACACGATATGGGGCACTAACCAAAAATGGTGAAGGAGAAACTGTTGGAGGCATGATTCTGATGCTAAAAGGTGCAAGTTCTGACGCCGTTATTAAAGGAGTTACCCAAAGAATGAAAGAAATTCAAAAATCATTACCTGAGGGCATTAGCATAAAACCATTTTTAGATCGAAGCAAATTAATAGCAAGCACAACTTCAACGGTTAAGAAAAACTTGATAGAAGGAGCCCTAATTGTTATATTTATTTTGGTGTTTTTTCTTGGTAGCTGGCGTGGAGGCCTGATTGTAGCATCTACTATTCCTTTGGCTTTACTCTTTGCGTTTATCTTAATGAATATATTTGACGTATGGGCTAATTTAATGAGTTTAGGAGCCATAGACTTCGGAATTATTGTTGATGGTGCTGTAATTATCGTTGAAAGTACGGTTTTTTATGTTTATCAACGAACAAAAAAAGGGGAACAAATTACATCGAAAATTAGAGATGAAATAACGTATAAGGCTTCATCAAAAATGATGAAGACTGCCTTTTTCGGACAATTTATAATTTTGATTGTATTCTTACCCATTTTGGCTTTGGAAGGGATAGAAGGAAAAATGTTTATTCCGATGGCTTTATCCTTTATTTTTGCCATGATTGGGGCAATGATACTTTGTTTAACCTATGTTCCTATGATTACGTCATTGGTTTTAAAATCGCCTGAATCTGAGAAAAAATATTGGGGTAATAAAGTTATACATTGGTTAGAAGATAAATATGAAAATGGATTATCAAGAGCGATAAAGCACGGTAAAATAATCATTATTTCAGCGATTGTGATGTTGGGAGTTTCGTCCTTTGTATTTACTAAAATGGGTGGTGAATTTATTCCTCAATTGGATGAAGGGGATATCGCCTTTCATGCCATTTTAAAACCCGGAAGTTCACTTACCGAATCAATCGCCACGTCAACAAAAATCGAAAAAATTGTTTTAGCCAATTTCCCTGAAGTAATAGATATTATTAGTCGAATAGGTATCGCGGATGTACCTACAGATCCTATGCCCATGGATATATCAGATGTTTTTGTAATTCTGAAACCAAAATCTGAATGGACAAGTGCAGAAACTAAAGAGGAACTTATAGAAAAAATGAAGAAAAAAATGGAAGAAATTCCTGGTGTGAACTACGAATTTACACAACCTATTGAAATGAGGTTTAACGAATTAATTACAGGAGTTCGTGAGGATATAGCAATCAAGCTTTATGGAGATGATTTAACAGTTCTTCAAGAAAAAGCAGAAGAAATGGGTAAATTAATAGCTTCGGTAGAAGGTGTTGCAGATATGAAAGTAGAAGCCATTTCAGGCCAGCCCCAGATAACAATTCTATACAATAGAAGTAAAATTGCACAATATGGATTACAAATAAATGAATTGAATAAACTCATTGAAACTGCATTTGCAGGAGGCATCGCAGGAGTTATTTTTGAAGGAGAAAAACGTTTTGATCTGGTAGTTCGTTTAAAAGAAGAATTGCGCCAGGACTTAAACAATGTAAAAAATCTTTTTGTAAACCTGCCTAGCGGTGCTCAAATCCCTTTAAAGGAGGTTGCAACTATCAGTTACAAACCCGGACCTATGCAAATCAGTCGGGATAATACAAAAAGACGGGTATATGTAGGGATAAACGTAAGAGGCCGTGATATTCAATCCCTGGTGGAAGAAATTCAGCAAAAAATTGAAACAAACATGAGCTTGCCCCCTGGATATTATATACGTTACGGAGGTGCATTTGAAAATTTAGAACGTGCTACAAGTAAACTCAAAATGGTTGTTCCCATCGTATTAGCATTGATATTTATACTCATTTTTTTCGCTTTGAAATCGTTTAAACAAACATTGATGATTTATATGGCCATTCCCCTGGCAACCATTGGAGGTGTTTTTTCACTGTTGATCAGAGACATGCCTTTTAGTATTTCTGCCGGAGTAGGATTTATTGTATTATTTGGTGTAGCCGTATTGAACGGATTGGTGTTAATTAGTGGCTTTAACGAACTCAAAGAAGAAGGTGTTACAGACATTAATGAGCGGATTAGATTGGGCACGAGAAGGCGTATTCGCCCAATTTTATTAACAGCTTTGACTGATATGTTTGGTTTTTTACCCATGGCCCTATCAACCTCGTCAGGAGCTGAAGTTCAACGGCCCTTAGCAACTGTTGTTATTGGTGGCTTGTTGACCTCGACCTTATTAACCCTATTTATCATTCCCATATTATACAAATGGGTTGAAAAATATGAACTTAAAAACATGAAATCTTTAAAACTAAATAAAGCCATCATAACAATTTCATTATTGTTGTGTATTGGTACGATGCAAGGTCAACAAATCTCTGTCACCATGGATGAAGCAGTAGCAATAGCTGTAGAAAATCATCCATCACTACGTATAGCAAAACTTTCCGTTGAAAAGGAGAAGGTATTAAAAGCTGCTTCCTGGGATTTTGGTAATACACAAATCTATACTTCCGGTGAAGAGATAGGCAACAATAGTGCCGATGCCGTGTATACAATTCTTGGTATTAGCCAGATAGGTATTGATATATTTGGAATTGGTTCAAAAAATAAACTGGCAACAGGTAATATTAAATTGGCTGAAACCAAAGTTGAACTCCATAGTTTAATCCTTAAACAAAATGTGCAGATAGCATGGTCTAAAGCATTTACATATAAGAAAATATATGAATCTTATACTGAAATTGATACGGTGTTTTCAGGTTTGAGTAAAGCCATTAAACTTAGATTCGAAACCGAAGCTATTTCCGAACTGGAATATATGGCTTTGGCCAATCAAGGTCAAATAATCCATTTGAATAAGGTAGAAGCCTTTGCTTTATATCAAATAGCATTACAGGATTTAAATCAATGGTTATTGAAGGAGGAAATATATGATGTGACATCAACCTCAATAGATGTTTTTGAAAGCAAACTTGACACTTCGGATGGAAATTTGAAAGATCACCCTTTGTATGTATCATGGCAGGATCAATTGCTAGTAGCCCAGGCACAACAAAAGGTTGTAAGCTCACAATTTTTACCAAAATTATCTGCTCAGTATGGATTCCAAAAAGTTGGAGGCCAAACAGGATATAACAGCTATCAGCTCGGTGTTCAATTTCCTCTAATTTTTAATAAAACAAAGGGATTGTCTAAAGCTTCAAAAATCAATATAAGTATTATTGAGCAGGAAAATATAGCGAAACAAGCAGCATTAAAAAATTCCTATGCTGCTGTATATACCCGGTTTAAACAATTACAATCGAGTTGGAATTATTATAAAAATGAAGCATTACCCTTTGCCATTAAACAAAGAAATGGCATAAGCCTTTCATATAAGGAAGGCGCCGTAGATTATATTGCCTTCCTACAAAATATGAAAAATGCCATTCAGCTGGAAATCAATACATGGAAGATACTCCAGCAATATTTGGAAAGCAAGATACAATTAGAATATTTCTTAAATAAAAACAATAAAAATGAAAAATAATAAAGTATACATCGCGGTAATTCTTATCGCTATTGTTAGCTTAATCGGCTGCAATGACCATTCCAAGGAGGCACATCATCATGATGCTGAAGGCAATCATATTGATGAAATTGCTATTGATGATTTGGAAAGAATTACTGCTGAAGACAATCATGAAGAAAAAATTACTCTTACACAAAAACAAATCGACATTCTGAATATAAAAATCGAACCTATTGTCAAGCGTAATATGAGTGGTTTTATTCAGGTAAATGGCAAATTGGGAGTGCCACCACAAAACGAAGCTATTGTTACCAGTGTATTGGGTGCAAATGTGAATCGTATCAAAGCTATTGAAGGTGACAAAGTTAGAATGGGGCAGGTATTAGCATATGTAACTCACCCTGATATTATTACCATGCAAACCAATTATCTCCAGGCTTATAATAGTCTTACTTTTTTAGAACAAGATTATATTCGGCAGAAAAAATTATATGATGAAAAAGTTGGTTCCGGACGGGATTTTCAAAAAGCTCAATCAACTTTTTTAAGTGCCAAAGGCTTGGCCAAAGGTTTTGAAGCCCAGTTGCAATTATTGGGTTTATCGGCAAAATATGTGAGAGCGGGTAACATCGCACAAGTAGCTCCTATAAAAAGTCCGATAGATGGCTTTATCGAAAAAGTTTTGATAAAATCAGGACAATATGTTGAGCCCATACAGCCATGTTTGAAGTGGTGAACACAGATCATATTCATGTGGATTTGATGGTGTTTGAAAGAGATATTACCAAAGTAAAAAACGGGCAAATGGTTAAATTCAGCATTGAAGCCTTAGGAAACAAGGATATGACAGCTACTATTTATTCAGTAGGAAAATCCTTTGAAGAAGGCCCCAAAGCCTTGCATATTCATGCCGAGATTGAGAATAAAGATAAAAACCTGATTCCAGGAATGTATGTAAGTGCTCGAATAATTATCGATGAAAATATGGAACAAGCCTTATCTGAAGATGCCATTTTTCAGGAAGGTGAAACTTTTTATGTGTTTACTGCAAAAAAGAAAAAAGAGGGTATTTGGGCTTTTAGTCCGAAAAAAGTTATCGTAAAATCAACTAGTGGAGGGTTTATATCATTTGATTTTATTGATGAAATAAATGAAAACACCTTGGTTGCCCAAAGTGGTGCTTATTATTTAATGGCAGAAATGAAAAAAGGTGAAGCAAAACATTCACATTGATCTATTTTGAACCCGCATTATGCAATAGTTCAATATGGGCACGCCCATAATACAAATTAGGATAATTTTCAACTGTTATATGAAAGAATTCCGTTATGAAGGTTTGAAACATAATAAAATATGGTGTTTTATATTACGAGAGCTATCGGGATTTAGCACTCCGAGAGCTATCGGGGTCGTTATGCTTAAACTTAAAAACACAGTAAATTCATAT
>Ga0114949_10001801_pt1 | contig 13122 bp, 8 predicted proteins | sample N074metaG_FD_83505 | JGI IMG/M metagenome (GOLD analysis project Ga0114949, IMG submission 83505) | Deep subsurface microbial communities from Kermadec Trench to uncover new lineages of life (NeLLi) - N074 metaG | ecosystem: Environmental > Aquatic > Marine > Ocean trench > Sediment | place... | reverse complement strand
TTTAAATTAATAATTTTTATGTACTAATTTCTTAATTAGGCGGCAAATATAAAACTATTATTTTGATTGACAATAATTTAAAAATACAAGTTTTTAAATTAAATTTCGTTTAAACCATTGAAGTTTAATTAAGTCATATATATAAGCCTAAAATAATACGGTTTATAAAACTAAAATATTTAAATAAAGAACAATGAAAAAGCCATTATTTACACTATTAACAAGAAATTATTTAACTTTTATATTTTCAATATTTCTATTGACAAGTTGCAATAATGATCCGTCAATTATTGACGAAGCAGCATCATTAGATATTTCCAGCGCAGTTACACAAACTGAAATTGATGAGATTAGTGAAAGTATTGACAATATTATAGAAAGTGTATTTTTCAATCAGGAAAATACAATTGCTTCAAAAAGCACCTATAATAAAAGTTCTGAGGAAAACAACTTTTTAACAGACTGTGTAACCATAACAAAAGTAATTACGAATAATTCCAAAACCGTCATCATTGACTTTGGAGATGGGTGTACCACGAGAAAGGATAATTTTTTGAGTGGTAAAATTATTATGAAAATTAATGTTAATATCGAAGATCAATCTGTAACTATTGATAATACATTTGAAAATTTTTATTTTAACTATAAGAAAGTCGAGGGCGAAGTACATAAAACCCGTATTAAAATTAATGAAAACGGAAACCCTCAAGCTGATATTAGTAAAAATATTAAAATTACTTGGGAAGACGGCTCATTTGTAACTGTAGATGGAGAAAGAAAAAGAGAATGGATTGAGGGTTTTGGAAATCAAATTTGGGGAGACAATGTATTTCTAATTACCGGAACGATGACAATCACCAATAAAGATGGAGTAAAGAGGATAGCAACAATTATAGAGGCTTTAAAAAGAAAAACTGCTTGCAGGTTTATTGTTAGTGGTATTGTTGAAATTGTCAAAGGAGAAGAAAGCATTCAATTAAATTATGGCGATGGTGAGTGTGATGATTTGGCAATAGTGACAAAAAACGGTGTTGACCATGAAATACATTTAAGAAAAAAAAGAAGAAAATAGACTAGGTCATTGTATGAATTCTAAAATTTCATTCACTTTGGTTTCACCTTTGAATGCTTTGATAAGTTTACCATCTTTTGAATAAATCAAAATACTAGGAAAGGTTTCTGCTCCAAATAAATTAGAAAATGTAAGACGTAAATCTTCCAAAAAGGTAATGTATTCTTGATTAAAATTATATTTATCACGGAAATTTTTAATCGCATCAATTTCTTCGTAGGAGATAAAAACCATTTCCAAATTTTTAAAAACATCGATGTCTTTGGATAACCATTCTCCTTGCTTCTGACAATGTTCACATTCTGAATTGAAATAAAAAATAAATTTTGTTCGAACCGTGTCAAAACTATCTTTTACGAATGGTTTACCATCAAGCGTTGCAAAGGTGAAATAAGGAATTGTTTTGGATACTTCGGAATTTATATTTTGTGAAGATTTACAACCATTAAATGTAAATATTCCCGATAAAATTAATATGTAAATCCAAAAATTCTTCATCAATTTTATACGATTATCTTTCTAAAATAAATTTTATTAAAACAAATAATTATGATCTTATGGGTTGATTTTGAATTAAATCGATGTATAGATTAATTTGTTTTTTTAGGTTTTTTCGCTCAATAATTTTATCTAAAAAACCGTGTTCCAATAAAAATTCGGAACGTTGAAATCCTTCCGGTAAATCTTTACCCGTAGTATCTTTTACTACTCTTGGCCCGGCAAAAGCAATCAGGGCGTTGGGTTCAGCAATATTAATATCACCCAACATAGCATATGAAGCTGAGGTTCCTCCAGTAGTAGGGTCGGTACACAAAGAGATATATGGTAATTTTGCTTTTGCAAATTGAGCCAATTTAGCCGAAGTTTTTACCAATTGCATTAATGATAAAGAGGCTTCCTGCATTCGAGCTCCTCCTGATTTTGAGATCATCAAAAAGGGTGTTTTCATTTTAATGGCATAATCAATCGCTCTGGCTATTTTTTCACCTACAACACTACCCATAGATCCGCCAATAAAATTAAAATCCATTGCAGCTATAACCAAGTCCTTACCAAATGATTTTCCAATGGCAGTTCTTACAGCATCTGTCAAATTGGTTTTTTTCTGTGCTTCTTTTAACCTTTGGGTATACTTTTTTGTATCGACAAAATTTAAGGGGTTTTTGGAAGAAAGCTTCGAGTTTAATTCCTCAAATTTATTATCGTCAAAAAAGATTTCAAAATACTCAACACTACCAATTCTTACATGGTATCCATCTTCTGGGCTTACGTATAAATTACTTTTTAACTCATCCGAATCTATTATTTTCCCGCTAGGAGTTTTGTACCACAACCCTTTTGGTACATCTTTTTTATCAATAGTAGGAGTTTGAATTCCTTTAATTTTTCTTTTAAACCAACTACTCATATCATTGTTTTTTATATTGTTGTATCAATTTCATCAACAATCATTATAACCTTCAAAACATAGGGCAATTTAGAAAAAAAACGGAGAACCAACTAATAAAGTTAATTCTCCTAATTTTAAATTAAAGTGTATCGATATTATTTAAATCTTCAAAAGCTTGTTTAAGACGTGCCTTAAAGGTTAATTCGCCTTCTCTCAACCATTTGCGAGGATCATAATATTTTTTATTCGGAACATCATCTCCTTCTGGATTTCCGATTTGCGATTTTAAATAGTCAACATTTTTTCCGAAATAATCTCTAATTCCAGTCGAGAAACCGTATTGTAAATCGGTATCGATATTCATTTTAATTACACCGTAACCTATAGCTTCTCTAATTTCTTCCACAGTTGAACCCGATCCTCCATGAAATACAAAATCAATTGTATTATGAGGTACCTTGTATTTATCGGATACATATTCTTGTGAATTTCTCAATATTTTTGGAGTCAATTTTACATTTCCCGGTTTATAAACGCCATGTACATTTCCAAATGCCGCAGCAATCGTAAAACGGTTGCTTATTTTTAATAGTTCTTCATAAGCGTAAGCAACTTCTTCCGGCTGCGTATATAATTTTGAAGCATCAACATCAGAATTGTCAACACCATCTTCTTCTCCACCGGTGATGCCTAATTCAATTTCTAAGGTCATTCCCATTTTGCTCATACGAGCCAAATATGTTTTGCAAATCTCGATATTTTCTTCAATGGGTTCTTCTGATAGGTCTATCATGTGAGAGCTATATAAAGGCTTACCTGTTTCTTTAAAATACTGTTCACTCGCATCTAAAAGTCCGTCAATCCATGGTAATAATTTTTTAGCACAATGATCGGTGTGTAAAATCACAGGAACATCGTAAGCTTCTGCCAATAAATGTATGTGTTTTGCACCCGCAACACAACCTGCAATAGCAGCCTTTTGGCCTTCATTGGATAATCCTTTTCCCGCATTGAAATGGCCTCCTCCATTTGAAAACTGAATAATAACCGGAGCATTCAATTCTTTGGCAGTTTCTAAAACAGCATTTATAGTATTAGATCCTACAACATTTACTGCAGGCAAAGCAAATTTTTTCTCTTTAGCTAATTTAAAAATTTCTTGAACCGCATCTCCTGTAGCAACTCCTGATTTAATTTTTTGTGACATTCTAAAATTGTTTTTATGTGAATCTTTTTGTTTGGCGAAAATACAAAATAATACCAATTAAAATGGATAATTGATCCCTATATTGTATACAGCATTGCCAAAATTGTAATTAATAAACCATTTGTCTTCAGAATTCAAATATGGTTCATATGTTTTAAATCCTATATCGAATCTAAATACCAAAAACCCGAAATCATATCTTATCCCAAAACCTGATCCGACCGCTGTATTTTTGAAGGAGCTAAAATTAATCAGCTTAGCCTCATCTCCATACAAATTTGAATCGGTAATATCCCAAATATTTCCTGCATCAATAAATAAGGCACTGTATATTTTATCCGTTATTTTAAATCGATATTCCAAATTTGAAACCAATTTAAAAGTCCCCACATTATATTCTAAAATACTTTTTTGAGCTCCAAGTCCTAAATCAAATGTCCTCCATGCTCTAATTTCATTACTGCCTCCTGCGCTATAACTTCTGCTAAATGGAATATTCTCTGAATTACCATAAGGCTTAGCAGCACCAACAAATGTTCTAAAAACCAGTATATTGTTCTTTTTCAACTCCCAATATTTTTTATATTCAAGTTCAATTTTAAAATATTGAGCTATCGGTAAGTCGAATAAAAGTTTTTGCCCTATTTCATTTGTTTTATTGGATAATGAAGTTACGATACCTCCGGCAGAAACCAATCGAGCTGTAAAGTAAGAAAAATTATTATCATTAATATTCTCCCTTGAATTATATACATATGAATATGAAATTACCGGAACCATAACATCCTCAATCAAAATATCTCGTCGCTCGTCTACATCAGATGTTACATTATATGCATTAGGATCTGTAGTATCATAATCATTATCAGGATCTAAGACATCATCCATAAATCCTAAAATAATATCATTTTGTTGCGGAAGAGGAGAATTAAATATACTTTCTGAAACCAGATTTAGTTTTTGATATTCAGAATCGTAGATAAAAAAGTAATTGTCAATATTCTGGTTTTTAATATCTGCCAATTTAAAAGATCAAACCTATGACCATTCTTTTTTGAGCTCTTCCAGGTATATGCCATTCCTGTTGAAATTGTTTGTCTGTCCAATCCAATATTTTGTTGAAAACTCACACTGGCATCAAAATTGGTTCGGGGAATCATATACTTTGGTATGATTGAAGAGGTGTTTAGGGGAAATAAAATTCGAGGTATTTTAACAGATGCACTCGAAATAAATTCCCATGCATTGAAAAAATCCGAACTATTTGAAGGATCGTTTGCAACATTGAAAAACGAACCTTGAAATGATAATTCTACTATTTCAGATCCCTTAAAAATGTTTCTTCCTAAAAATGTAGACTTTCCTAAAACTCCAAAAGGCTTCAAGTTTGATGTAGTCATGTCGGCATCAAAGGTTAAACCAAATTTCTTAAGTGGTTTTAAGTAAATATCTGCCCTTAATGAATCTCCCTTTTCTGTATATTTTAAATCAATGGATGAAGAAAATGTTTTTAAATTTCTTAAGTGCCTTCGAGTTAAATTCCTTTCTGAATCTTTATATACTCCATTTGGAGTAATAAAAAGGGAATTCATTAAGTACTTAGGGTTAAATTTCATTTTACCATAACTGTAAAAATTATAGCCTTTATAATTTATGGAATCTTTAAACTTTTCGCCTTTATTTTTCAGACTAAAATCAGTGTAAACATTAATCTCATTAACTTTAAGTATTTTATATGGAACCTTATATAAACTGTCGTTTACACTGATTATTCTGTTTGGAATTTTAAGCAGGATGTTTTTATAATAATCTTCTTTGATTGAATCTGTCCAAAACCCCATACTATTATCAGTAAAATGATAAATACCCGAATTTCTAAATAAAGAAATCAAACGACTTTCTTCATTTATAAAATCATTAAATACAAAAGGGTTTTTACTTTTTATTATTGAATATTCACTGTTTGCTTTATAAATTGAATCTAAAATAGGTGATTCAATTTCTGTAGAAAGTGAATCAAAATAATACTGATTGTTTGTTGTGATTTTATAATCAACTCCTACTTGTTTTTCCTTAATTTGATGAAAATCATATGTTACATCGGCTTCAAAAAAACCTTTTGAAATATAATAATCCTTTAACGATTTAGCTGATTTTTTTGTCTTTTCACCATCGTAAATAACCGGAGCCTGCCCTTTTGTTAAAAACCAATTATTTAATCCTTTATTCGTATTATAAATAACTTTTGTTTGCTTTTTTGAAAATATTTTATCGTAAGATTTGGTCTTTCCTGGATGGTTTTCTTTCCATTCATCAAAGGTTTTTTCAAAGTCAAGATTACCAATATTGTAAAAACCCAATGATAGGGGTAGGCCCAGAGTTGATTGATTTGGCCTTTGAACTAAGTAACTATTAAGTTCAGATTCTATTTTCTTTTTTTCATCAATCGAAATCGTATTTTTCTTTAATAAATTTTCATTCTCATGCACATACTTAACAGTATTGCATGATATGAAAAACGTCAAAAATAACGTAAAGAATAGTAATTTTGTGAAATAATTCGGCAATGAAGTTATATATTTAAATCATTTTCAAAAGTAATACTATTTAAATGTTAAGCAAACAGCAAATTAAATTAATAAATAGCTTAAAGATAAAAAAATTCAGAACACAACACAAATTATTCATAGCCGAAGGAATTAAAGTTGTTGAAGAGTTTTGGCAATCAAAATACCAACCGTTTAAAATATATTGTACCAGCAACTATACCAATCCATTTTCTATGGATCATTTAGAAATAATTTCTGAAACTGAATTAAAAGGAATCAGCGAATTTTCCAATCCAAATCAGATACTAGGTGTTTTTAAAATCCCGAAGGAAAAAAAAATAAAAACTGCAGGATTTACCTTAGTCCTTGATGAAATTAATGATCCGGGAAATTTAGGCACAATTATCCGACTTTGTGATTGGTTTGGTGTTGATCAGTTAATTTGTTCAAAAAATACGGTTGATTGTTTCAATCCAAAAGTTGTTCAAGCCAGTATGGGATCACTTATCAGAACCTCAATAGTTTATATAGATATCTTATCTTTCCTTAAAAATGAAAGTAGATCCGTTTATGGAGCTTTATTAAATGGTGATAATGTTTATCAAAGCAAACTTGATAAAAATGCAATATTAATTTTAGGAAATGAAGCCAATGGAATTTCTAAGGAGGTCCAAAATATAATCACAAATCAAATAACCATTCCTCAATTTGGTGAGATTAAAAAAACTGAAAGTTTAAATGTAGCCACTGCTACTGCAATTTTATTGAGTGAATTTAAACGATAATCAGAAATTATTGATTGTTTTACGAATCGCTACCAATTTGCTTAACAAGTCTTCCAAATAAGACAAGTTAAGCATATTTGCACCATCAGATTTTGCAATACTCGGGTCATAGTGTGTTTCTAAAAACAAGCCGTCAACGCCAACTGCAATTCCTGCTTTAGCAATTGTTTCAATTAATTCTGGTTTACCACCGGTTATACCACTTGCTTGATTGGGTTGTTGTAATGAATGGGTTATGTCTAAAATTGTTGGTGCATATTGTTGCATTACCGGTATTCCCCTAAAATCAACCACCATATCCTGATAGCCGAACATGGTTCCTCTATCTGTAATCATCGCCTGGTTGTTACCGGAATCATGAACTTTTTTAACTGCATGTTGCATCGCTTCAGGACTCATAAATTGCCCTTTTTTTAAATTAACAACTTTGCCCGTTTTGGCAGCAGCCACAACTAAATCTGTTTGACGAACCAAAAATGCTGGAATTTGTAAAACATCGACATATTTTGCAGCTTTTGCGGCATCATTAATTTCGTGTATATCTGTTACGGTTGGCACATTAAAATGATTGCCAACTTTTTCTAAAATTTGCAATGCTTTCTCATCACCAATTCCTGTAAAACTATCAATTCTTGAACGATTTGCTTTTTTAAAACTGCCTTTAAAAATAAATGGGATTTCTAATTTGTTTGTTATTTCTACTATTTTTTCCGCAATTCGCATCGCCATTTCCTCACTTTCAATGGCGCAGGGACCTGCGAGTAAAAAAAAATTGTTGCTAGATGTATGTTTAATATTTGGAATTAGTTCGAGGTTCATTTGTTATTGAAATTTTTTCCAAAGATACAATTTAACCCGCTTTATGAACTAGAAAATCCCTGCCTTGCCGGCAGGCCTGGTATTACAGCTTCCAACCACTTCAAAATATGACTTTACTATGTTTTTAAGTTTAACCATAACGACCCCGATAGCTATCGGGATATAAAACACCATATTTTATTATGTTTGAAACCTTCATGTCGAAGTTCTATCATATAACAGTTGAAAATTATCTAAATTTTATTATGGGCGTGCCCATATTGAACTATTGCATAATGCGGGTTAAACTACTTTGATAATAGAAGTAGGTATAATAAACAAAATAGTTGCTGTTTTTTTAGTCCATATTTCATAGTCTTTATGATAGTTCATACATTCGGTTTACCAAGTTAAACAGATTAAAATAGCAAAAAATTATCTATTGATTATGTACAGAAATAATTTAATCTGGCTAAATTTTATGAACTGGAAACTATTGGCAAGAACCTGTCTTTACAGACAGGTGCCAACAGAGGGGAATATCATTTAATATGATTATATTAAGTGGAAGAGTAAATGTATATTGATTTGATTTAATAGCATATCAATTATGTAACAATTGATACAAGATATGTAACAATATTTATAGTAGACTTGAAAGGAGTTATTTAATATACTCGAAAGGAGTCTTTTTATAAACTTCTTTAAAACATTTTATAAAATATGAAGGTGAATTAAAGCCTACAGTATAGGCTATTTCATTGATTGTAACATCGGAGGATTTTAATATTTGCAAAGCTTGTTTTAACCTTTGTGATCTGATAAATGCAGTAGTCGTAAGACCAAAATAAGCTAATAGTTTTCGATGTAACTGCATTCTACTCATAGTAACTCTTCTGCTAAAATCTGCGGCATTGAAACTTGTATCTGACAAATGTGTATCTAATATTTTTTGAATCTTATTCAAGAAAACTTCATCCGTTGGGCTAACAGCAATATCTTTCGCTTTTAAAACAAGTTCTTGTCCATATTTTTTACGCAGTGCTTTTCTAATCTCGATTTGGTTTGCTATTCTAGTTTCTAAAACCCTTAATTTGAAGGGCTTCACTATAAAATCATCGGCACCCGATTCCAGTCCTTTCAATTCACTTTCTTCTCCCGATTCTGCCGTCAATAATATTATTGGAAGATGACTTGTTCGTTCATCAGTTTTTAGAGTATTACATAATTTTATACCATCACATATTGGCATTCTTACATCGGAAATAACTATATCCGGAATTAACTCTATAGCCATTTCTATGCCTTCTTTTCCGTTTTTAGCTTCATAAATATCATATTTATGCATTAGTGATAGATTGATAAATTTCCTAATATCTTCATGATCATCAACAATAAGTAGTATCGGTAGATTTTTTTGTATTTGTGTTTTTAAATTTGTTTTAGGTTCTTTATCAATTTCTGTATCATTAATTTCTCTCGTTGGTTTATAATCAATTATCGTTTCATTTTTAAATAGTGTTTTGTGAATTGGAAGAACAAGTTTAAAATGGATTATATTATTTTCTTCAATATTTACCGAAATATTGCCATTATATAATTTAACCAATTCCATGACTAATGAAAGACCTATGCCGGCTCCTTCAGATTGCTCGTCTTTTTGATAAAACCGGATAAAAATGTTTTCCAATTGTAATTCTGAAACATTATCGACGGAGTTTTTTACACTTATAAAAATTTTATCTTTTGATTTTGAAACATTAAAATAACAGCTGCCATTTTTAGAGCAATATTTAAACGCATTAGAAAGTAAATTCGTTGTAATTTTTTCAATTGCATCTTCATCATACCAAGCTTTTGAAACTTCTTTAATAGTAAACTTATAGTTTATATTTTTTTGGTTAGCCTGAAATTCAAATGAATGGGCAATGGTACTTAGAAATAGACCAAGATCTCCTTGAAAGATTTTCAGTGTTAAATTCCCTGAATCTATTTTTGCTAATTCCAACAGTTGATCTACTAACGATAATAAACGATTCGTGTTACGTTTTATCATCGAGAAATTTTGATGATCAAATTCAGAAATGTTGCCTTTTCTTAATTTTGCATCAATGGGTCCCGAAATAAGCGTGAGAGGAGTTCTAAACTCATGAGATATATCGGTATACATCTTGGATTTAAAATCATTTAATTTTTTAAATTTTTCTGCCTCTTCTTTTTTAAGTTGAAGATCCAATTTGATTTTCCATCGCCATTTTAAATATTTATAAATCAAAGTTAATAGTGATAAAAAGAACAATACAAATATGAGTTTAAAAAGATTTGTTAAATACCATGGCAAGGCGATTGAAAAGTCTAAAGTTTTTGGAGTTTCATTCCAGATTCCATCATAATTGCTGGATTTGACTTTAAATTGGTATTTCCCAGGGGGTAAATATGAATACCTCACATTATTATTGTTGTTGGCTAAAATCCAATCAGGGTCATAATTTTCAAGTTTGTATTTGTATTTAGTTTTTTCTGGAAGAGAAAATTGTAGACTTGAAAAAGTAAATGATATTGTATTTTCATTATACTTTAATTCTGTATCTCCTGTTAATAAAGTAGGTTGATCAAATACATCAAAACGTGTTATTGTTGTTTTTGGTAAAAATGGATTTTCTTTTATTTCGCTTGGACGAAACCAATAAAAACCGTCTAGACCACCAAAATAAAGGTTTTTTTTAGTATCCGAAAAATATGCTCCTGTATTAAATTCTGTTGCAAGACCGATATAATTATTATAATTTACAATCATTGGAGAATTATTGATGGAATCCTTTTGGCTAAATTTTGTAATTCCTTTATTGGAGCTTAACCATAAATTTCCTTGATCGTCAGGTAATATTGCATAAATAACGTTGTTGGCAAGACCATCTTTGGTGGTGTAATTTTTAAACTTATTGGTTTTGGGATTGAATAAATTTAGACCACCCCCTTTAGTACCAATCCACAAATTATGATGTGAATCATAGTACAATGATTTAATATAATTTGAGGATATGGAGTTTTCATTTTCTACTTTCTTGTATGGTATAAATTCATTATTTTTTTCATTGAACTTAATGATACCTGAATTTTCCGTTCCCAGCCAAAAATTATGATGTTCATCTGCAACCATCACTCTGATATTATTGCTGCCAATAGAATTTTTAATATTGTTATTCGTTTTATATTTTCTAATCTCACCTATATTTTTATCAAACAGAATCAATCCTTGGTCTCGAGTAGTCAACCAATATCTGTTTTTAGAATCTCTAAAAATGCTCCATATTGTTTTGGCCGAAAGTTTTATTTCTGAATCTTTTGAATAGTTTGTTAAATGGTAATTTTTATCCATTATTGTCAATCCACCATTTTGTGTACCTATCCAAAGATCACCTTCATCGTCAAAATTCAGACTCATTATTCTATTTGAAGTTAAAGCATGAAGTTTGGTTTCATTTTTTTTAAAAGATTGCCAAGTATTTGAAGTTGGATTGTATTTAGTTAATCCCTTACCTGATGTTCCAATCCATATATTGTTGGAATCATCGACTGTAATTGATCTTACCACATCAATACTTATATCATTGGGTACTTGATGATTTATGAAGGAGTTGAATTTTTCAAGATATTCATCATAATAGCTTAAACCTGCTCCATCTGTTCCGAGCCAAATAACGCCGGAATAGTCCTCATAGATACACAAAATATCATTATAGTGAAGAGCTTTTGGGTTATTTTTACTGGCTTTAAAATGGGTTATTTTTTCTTTTTTAAAATCAATTAAATATGCTCCTCTGCCATAAGTAGCAATCCAAAGTCTATTTTTTTTGTCAATATGTAAATCAAGAATGTTTAAATTTAAAGGTAGATCACCTAAAAAGGAGAGCTCCGATGAACGAAGTAATTTTATTTCATTTTTTTTTCTAAAATACAATCCCTTTCCAAAGGTTCCTATCCATTCTCTACCCGTTTCATCTACAGTTAAGTTACTAAAATTTAAAACAATATTCTCCTTATTTAAAGCCTTATTGTAATGGTGATTAAGGGTTTTTGTAATTTCGTTAAATTCAATGATATTTTTTTCTGTCAATAAAATAATATCGTTATTTTCCTTCTCAGTAATATGGTAAATTGTTCCATTTATTTCTTCTTGGGAAAAGATTTTTTCAACAAGATTCGAATTTGGTTTTATTTGATAGAGTCCATTTGAATAAGTTCCTATCCATAGATTAAAATTTTTATCTTGATAAATGATACTAGCATCTTTTATTTTTGAAATCGGATCAAAAGTATTGGAATGGATATTATATTTATAAGGTGTTTTGTTGACGGGTATTATCCAAATATTACCTTGTCGATCAACGTAGACTTTACCTAAATTACTATAAGTAGGATTGGTAATATCTACAAATGAAAATGGATATACAGTAAATTTTTCTCCGTCGTACTTATTCAATCCATCTTGAGTAGCAATCCATAAATAACCTACACTGTCTTGAGTGACTGAAATTGCACTGTTTTGTGACAATCCTTCTTTTACAGAGAGTTGTCGGAAGGATATTTGTGTTTGTGAAAATAAATTAGGAATGTAAATGATAAAAATTAGGATGAGCCTATTTATATTAAAGTCCAATATGCTTATATGTATCTTCATTCAATTTATTATAAATCAACGATTCAAGATATTAATTTATACTATAATTCAAGAGGAAATTAACATATTTTTTACAATGACCTCAACTTAGGTTTTTATAATTGGCTTTAACCCGCATTATGCATTAGAAAATCTATTACATCTTGAAAACACTTCAAAACCTAAGGCTTCACTGCGTTTTTTAATTTAACCATAGTGGTGCTATGCTAAAATTAATAAAACACTAGTTTTTATTGTGTTTTCAAGTCTCATCACGAAGTTCTAATGCATAATCCGGGTTTAAGAATATCATTTTTTTCTCTTATATTAACCTTTGTTACTTCTGCTATGAAGTGCAAAAAAATCTTCATCTTAGAACGAAAATCTGATTTATTACTTTAATCCTCCTTCTCCGCCTTTGGCGGATTCGGCAGACTAGAAGATATGGTTTAACCCTCCAGAGGCGGGCAGGCTTGCATCTAGGCAGTTTATAAAAAAAGTCAAACGGAGTTGAATATTTGACTATAAAAAGAAAACCCTATCAAAAAATTAGTTTGATAGGGTTTTGAAATTCTTAAGGCTTAAATGCTCCTCTATGAGCCACACATCTCACAATCGTCTGGATTGTTTTGAGAAGCAATTAACATTTCCTTTAACTCTT
>Ga0114949_10001800_pt1 | contig 13129 bp, 25 predicted proteins | sample N074metaG_FD_83505 | JGI IMG/M metagenome (GOLD analysis project Ga0114949, IMG submission 83505) | Deep subsurface microbial communities from Kermadec Trench to uncover new lineages of life (NeLLi) - N074 metaG | ecosystem: Environmental > Aquatic > Marine > Ocean trench > Sediment | place... | reverse complement strand
TCTTCGACCTGCGCCCAGTAGCCGTGCTGGTAATCCCAAAAAATTCTAGCGACCCGTTTCAGGTTGCTGCCGCCGTCGTAATGCTCGTCCAGCATGCGGTCGATCAGCACCCGGTCGAGGTCCCCATCAGGTGCCGACGAGCGGTTCGCCCGCAGCTGACTGCGCAGGCTGCTCAGCGTGGGCTTGGGCTTCGAGTAGGCCTCGCGGATCGCGCCGGCCACGATGTCGATGTCGGTGTCACTCAGGCTCAACAGGTTCGCTCGCTGCACCAGAAACTTGGCACTGTCACGGTTGACCGGAGCGGCGTCTTGGATGGTGGCCATCAGCTTGGCGAACGGGGTGACCTTGCCGGCGTCGAGCTTCGCCTTGACCGCATCAATACGATCCGAAGCCTCCTTGTTCTTGCGCTCCTGCTCGGCCAGGTACTCAGGATCGGTGACCGACGACGAGCTGCCGTAGTTCTCGAAGTCGCCGGCCGGGTCGTCCACCTCAGCCAGGACCTTGGTGTTGTCGCTGACCAGCTCGATCATGGCCTCCCAGCTGGGCAGCTCAGTCGGAGACGTTCCTTCAGGCACCCCGTTGTCCAGCTCACCGAACCGGTGGACCCGTATCAGATCGAACGCATTCTGGCTGCGGCCGTGCGCAGGGTCGCTCTCATGGTTGCTCCAGAGCTGCGTCCAGTCGTCGTAGACCACCGCACCCTCCGAGCTGGTGCCATCGGTATAGGTGTAGCGCGTGTCGCCGTCAGTGGCCTCGTAGGGCAGCTCGAACTCGATGATGACATCGGGGATCAGGTAGGCCCGGCAAACGGCGCCGACGATGCCACGCTTGCCAGGCGCCCACTCCACCTTCGCGCCGGCCAGTGTCGGGGTCTTCTCCCGCGAGCTGATCGGCCAGGTGCTGGGGTCGTTGACGTCGACCTCGGTCATCCAAGGCTCAGCGATCATGTAGTCGCCTTCGGACTCCTCGAAGAACGGCTCCACATCGACACATGCGGCTGGCCAGAACATGACCCGAGAGGCCTGGTAGGTGGTGTCGTCGAAGTAGTCGATGCCGATGGCATCCGCCACGCAGCGGCCGAGGACCTCATACTCCTGGGGGCCGATGCGCTCGGCCAGGGGAATCACCAAGCGTAGCCGAGGTTCATCCGGGTGGTGCTTTTGTGTGGAGTAGAGCACCCACTTCAGCCCGTCCAGGGTCAGGCGCAAGTCGAACAGACAATCCATGCTGGTGAGGTGATCAAGGTCCAGGCACAGCAGGTCCCGGTACAGCAGCTCCTCCTTGACCCGCTGGTTGTGGGCGAAGCGCCCGCCGATAAAAAACCCGGCACGATCCTTAATCCGTAACTGCGCGTCGTTGCTGAGCGCCAGGTAGTCGGCGTGGGTGTGTGTTCCCATCACCGTCTTGCTCAGTCGGCGGGCAAAGCTATCCCACTTGACGTTCGCCTGTTTGATCTGCCGGGTGTGAAAAACGGTATGCCATCGTGCGATTCCGAAGACCCTGTCGGCCATAGCTTCTCCTGTTTGTTCTTCTCATGCGATGGTCATCTTTTGGGTCGGGGTCCCTTACCCATCATTACTCTCCCCGGCAAGTTTCTCTTCGAGGTAGTCGATCAGGTGTCGAGCAATGTCGTCTGGATCGCGAACGTCGTTCTTCAGATACGTCACCAGGCAATCGCGAAGCACCCCGGTCGGTGTGATGTCGATGACCTCCAGTTCATCGAAGTACGGCCGGCAGATGTCCGCATTGATCCACAGGTCGATGCTGTTCGGATCGTTCTCGCGGCGCACTCGAACGGCGACCACCTCGCCGCGCCAGGACACCTCCTGTTGTTCGCCACCGCCCACGACATTGAGCGTCGACAAACTGTCGTGCTGCTGTTTCAGCCAACCCAGCAGGTCCTCCTGGCCCTGCTTATCGGTGATCTTGATGCGGCCTGTGCTGGCGTCATATGGTAGCTCGATCTTCATTCTTGAAGTCTCCCTTCTGTTCGTGCTTTGGTGAGTTCAGCGGCCTCGTTCGCTTCGCGTTCGACCCGCAGCTTTGCGTGGACTTCCGACACATAGCCGGACCCCACGATGTCTGATTCCTGAATGAAGCTGCCGGCGAGCATCGTCTGTACGTGCTCCACCAGCTGCCTGATCCAGGGCTTGATGTCTGCCTGCTCCTGGGGTGCCTGCATCTCCAGCATCGCTCTCATGCCAGCCTCCAGGCTCTCGGTGTAGACCACCAGGGTCTCCAGGGCGTCAGCTATTTCCGAGAAGCTGGTTTCAATCGGGTTGTCTTCGTGAGTCGTCAGGGTGTCACGGGCGTTGTCAGTGTTCAGGCTCATGCTTCCTCCCAGGACACTTCCAGCGGTTGAACTTCTAGCAGGCCATTCGCTGTGCGCAGGTACTCGCCCGCTTCATTGAAGACTTGCGGCTTGGCATCCGAGTGATCCTCGTGGATGCTGATGGTGTATTCCGACTTGAAGCCGATGCAGTTGTGATCGTCACCGTAGAGGGTGAAGGACGAGCCGGCCCTGAAGGTAAACAGGCCGGGCGGACACTCTCCAATCGAACACACCCAGCCGTGGGGTATCAGTTTGCAGACCTTCATGACGTCGCCTCCATGTTCGCGATGATGTCCTTCCTCATACCAGTCCTTTCTCCGTTGCAAGCCACTCGGGCAGCTCGATGGTTTTATCGTCACGGTTGAAGCTGATCTGGCTCAAGGGCAACCAGACCAGCAGGTTGTCGAACACGAACAGGATGGCCTGCTCGGTCTCGTGCTCGATCTCGTCGTAGCTGACCTCAGTGGGCTTGTCACTCATCGATGGTGTAGAGGGTGTTCCAGTGTTCAGAGCAGTCTGGAACATCGATTTCATCGAATGGATTTCCTGTGGCGTCATGGACCGAGCCGTGAAGGTCACAGTAGACCTGCCCCTCGACCAACTTGAGATTCGGAACCACAGCCTCTCCCAGCTCTCGCGAAAAGACTTCCAGATGTTCATCGATCTCGCCTCCATCCTTATGCCAATGTCGGGTGATCTCACCCTGGTAAAGCCACCCGTCATCGCCCAGCTCATTGAAGGCGCTATTGGTTTTTTCTGTCTTCCCGAGCGCCTCCTTGTTGTAGGCCGGCCGGACAATGTATTCGTAGCGCCTACTCATCGTCGCCGCCCTTTTTTTCGCTTGTTTCGTTTGCGCCGTCGTCCGGCACTGGTTCGGGCGGCTCGTCCTTTCCCGGCGGCACTACCTCCAGGCCGTGCTCACCCAGGTCGTCGTTAGGCGGCGCATCAGGATCAGGGGGCGGGTCAGGTGGAGTGGAACCCTCGACCTTGGCCCGATCCGCGGCCGCGAGGGCCATCGTCGACAGGTAGTTCTGGCGCTCCTCAGCGTCAGGGAACAGCTGCCACTGCAGCATGTCAGCCGCCGGGATGATTTCGGCGTGGGCCGTCTCGCCGGACTGGAAGTGGCAGAGCCACAACCCGGCGGCGGCTTCCTGAACGATCACACCCTGGCCGATCAGCCGGCCTTTACTTGTCTGCAGGAAATGCCAGCCCTTCACATCATCACCGAGAGTTGCATGGCGGTAACGAACAACAGGAACAGCAGGTAACTACCCCCAAGGATGATCCCGGCCCAGAGAAGGTTTTTAGTCAGTCGCGTCATTACAATATCCTCCCGTCTTCGATCAATTCTTTCAGCTTGGCTTCGAGGTCGGTGATGGGCAGCTTGAACATGTCGGACTGGTAGACAAACACGATGCCGGTCTCGGTGATCTCCGCATGGCTCCCGTGGACCTTGAAATCGTGCTGCTCCAGCAGCTCAGTCAGCGCGACGGTGAACTCCTGGCATCCAGCCAGTACATCGGTCTCCAGGGTCATGCGCGGGCCTCCTCAGTCAGGTACTCAGCTAAGAAGGGGCACAGGATGCCGACCAGGGACGGCTCGTCGACCAGCTTGGCCAGGGCCACCGCAATGTGGGGCGGAGTGTTCCGATCTCGAAACCAGCGGGCCAGGCTGATGCCGGCCGTCTGAACGTGCTGTTCCTTATACAGCTCCTGGGCAATGCGCTCGTAGGACCCGTACCTCTCTACTAGCCAGCCGGCGGTGTAGGTGGTGTGCTCTTGCGCACGTTTTGGTGGTTTAAACTCCAAGGTATGGTCTCCCTTTTATAGACGATGCAGTACAACACAGCGGTTGGACACCCGCAAGCCAATATGGGATAATCGGGGGGCTAGAGGAAAAACCATCGACAAACCGGAGAAGCTACTATGACTGCTGACCTAGACTTCACGACCGGCCGCGCCGCGATCGCCTATTCCGGGCGAGTACCCTGGCACGGTCAAGGCATCAAGCTGGACCCCGACTCGACCTTTGATGAGTGGCGCGTTGCCGCCGGCCTCGACTACGAGGTGGACGTGCGCAAGCTGTTCTATTCGGAGGTGAACGACGAGGGCAAGCGAGTGCCGAAGATCGTCGACAATCGCGTGGCACTGGTTCGCACCGACACCCAGGGCTTCCTGTCCATCGTCTCCGAGGGCTATCACGTCGTCCAGCCGGCGAAGGTGTTCGAATTCTTCCAGGCCATCATCCACCAGGAAGGGCTGACCATTGACGTGGCCGGCGCGCTGGATGGCGGGCGGAAAATCTGGGCCTTGGCCAAGATCGACGATAGCTTCACGTTGTACGGCCGGGATCGTCAGGTGCCCTACGTGCTGGTCGCTACCAGCTACGACGGCTCCCTCTCTACCCAGGCCTGCCTGACCACCGTTCGGGTGGTGTGCAACAACACCATGAGAGCGTCCGGTGCCTACGGTGCCGACAACTCTGCCGACTCGGTGAAGGTGCGCCACGACAAGGAGTTCAACATCTCCGAAGCGCACGGCAAGTTAGGCTTGGACGAGGAAGCGTGGAAGGCCTACCAGGCCAACATCGTCAACCTCGCCCGATTCCAACTCTCGAAGGATGAGGCGCTGGAGTACTTCTACATCGTGGCTGATCAGGGCGACAAGATCGTCCGCAACGCCGACAACGGGGAGATCATTTCCTTCCCTGAGCCGAGCCGCGTAGTGAAGCAATACATCAACGCCTACCTCAACGGGCCGGGCGCTGATCTGGAAGGTTCCAGAGGGACGCAGTGGGGCGCCTTCAACGCCGTCTCGTTCTATCAGGACCACTTGGCGCCGGACAACGGCAACGGTCGCCGCTGGAACAGCACGACGTTCGGCGGAGGCAACGTGCGCAAGCAGCATGCCTTCCAACTGGCCGTCGAGAAGTTTGAGGCCGCTGCAGCGTGAGCAGGTTGCAAACCGTCTCACGAGCCGAGTATGTCGACGCGCTGCGCCGTCTCGGTGATCGGGTTGTGGACACGCCCATCTCGACCGAGAGCCTGTACAACCCGCACTCGATGTCTGTTATGCAGACGACGCTGGACGGGACGCTGGTTGCACAGGCGATCTATGTGCGCGGACTAACGCCTCGATATGAGCTGGAGGTGGCATGAGCGTTCTGGTTGATCACATCATCGCTAACTTGGAGGAGGTGAGGCTTGCCCATGAAGCCTCTCCCACCACCGAGCTGGAACGTCAGGATCAGTACGTGAAGCTCCAGGCGCGCTGCAATCGCTGCGGTGACCTGACTTACTCGTTCTTTCCTGGGCCGGCGCCGTTCTGCGGTGACTGCACCCAGCACTTCCGGGACACCGACAGAGAGGCGTTCGGTGACTTCATGTGGTACGGACAGATGGAGGCAAAAATCAGAGCGGGATAACACCAGCTCCTGTGTCTGTGGTGAGGACTGCAGACCCCGGTAATCGATCACGCCGGGTTGTTAAAAGTGGGTCGACTGGTCACCAGCAAGGGTGGCCATCGGGCGTAGTGGTGTCTCTCCATTAGTCGGCTGCGATCCGCAGGGGACGATGCTGCAAGGAGGTCTCGGGATAGATTGTCAGTCTCCCCTGAGGCCTCCGCTTTCGCACCATCGACAGGAGAAACGTATGAGCTTCAGCGTCAGACGATTCAAGGCCTTCATCACTTCGAAAGGCAACAAGACCATCAACCACCGCGGCAACAAACGCGGGGGTCACTGGTGCAACTGTGCCGTGGGTGACTTCTACCGCCACACCACCGGTAAGTCCCGTTCAGAATGCTCAGAAGACGACTACATTGACTTCGCTACGGAAATAGCATGTGCGCTGCCGGAAGCACACGCCCGGCTCAATACCTCTGGTCCGCGAACCTATGCACAACTGCTGCGGGTGGTGGCATGAGCATCAAGGTCCAAGTAAACACCGTGTCTTGCGCCCCTGGCGTCTACACCGGCAACGACATCGAGCACGACACGGCTGAGGCAGCGATTGAAGCGGCCAAGGATTTGGCCGGGCGCTGGACGGCCGTCAAGTACTGGCGCGTCATCCGCGACGACGGCCGCGTAGTCGACACCAACCAGCCGCTCGACGAGATCGCTGCGAACACCCAGGACGCAGACATCGCGACCGAGATCGATCGTGACGAGACCCAGGCGGTGAAGTCATGAGCAAATATCACGCGAGCATCGAAGTCGACACCTTCGCCCTGATCGCCACCCTGGAGCAGACTGAAGGCATCAGGGTGATCGACGTCAGCCTGGTGACCGCTGACGGCCTCCACATTGACCTTGGCCCGAAGCTCGTGAGCAGCAAGGCACCAATCGTCGCGCAGGCTGACCTGCCCAACATCCCGCCTGCTGCTGAGCTGCGCATCCACCGCAGCCACCAGACTGCTCAGACGAGACTGGATCGAGTACAGGGTCGGGTGCGCAAGGCGAAGCCCGTCACGCGCCGCAGCAAGGTCACCCTGCACGATGACACTGTGTTGGCGAAGAGCCGCAGGGGCCACGTGAGAGACCTCCCGCCGCAACCCAAGCAGGCCTGGAACGTCTGGCGGGCGCGGAACAGGGTTTATCCAGACGTACCGATCACGGTGAAGAAACTGCACGGCCTGGTGAGTCGGAAGCATCCGCACATCAAAGCGGTGCAGTCGGTGATCTCGAATCTCGTGCATCGGCACGGGGTCCTGCGGGCGATGCCAAAATGAGCTGGCTAGTCATCAATGTCGTTCCAGGCCGAGAAGGGCGCCTGGCCGTCACCACAAAGTGGAGGACACAGCACTGGGACGCACCCTGCCTCTGCGAGCCGCTGACCAGCGAAGAGATCGTCGACCACTGGACCCCTGGTCTGATCGACTACGAGCGGGGTGTCAACGTGGCCTACATCGACACTGTCTGGCATCAGCTGAAGCCGAACGGCATGTGGGGCTACCCGGAGATCGGGGAGACCTTCAAGAAGGTCGAGCACGGCAAGTGGCTGCTCCAGGGCTACGAGGACAAACACGACACTGTCCAGATCACCCAGCACGTTGAGGGGGTCCGCATCACCGGCCTGCTCGACAAGCTGATCGAGGAGTACCTGCCATGAAGCGACTCCAGTATGCTCGCGGCTACGCGGTCGGTTGGCTCCAGGCCCACCGGCACTACCTCAAGATCGCCTACTGGCGCGGCTACCTGATCGGCTGGTGGCAACGTGAAGCCTGAAGTCACACGTCGAGGCTCCCTGGACATGCAGGTGTGCGTCCGAGCCAACTGGACTGACGAGCAGGCGCTTGCTTTTGCTGAGCGTGAATATCCCTGCGGTACGGATCACGGCTGGTGCATGCGCCGTGATGGTGATGAGTGGCTCGCAGGTGCTCCCGAACGCCAGGCCTGCCATGATCGCAACGGCTTTGTCCACATTACATTCGATGCCTAAAGAACACCCAACCACCGTAGGAGGAAGTCTCGCCTGCGTAGAACGAGGGTCGGGGTGCCACACATTCCCGGCCCTCACTTTCAACCACCATCGACAGGAACTGAAACGCTATGGCCATTGAGAAAGACCTGAACCGGATCGCGAACGCCTTGGAGGCGTTGCTGCTGGTCGCCACTCACGCTGGCGAAGAACTGGACATCACAGATGCGGGAAAGCCCACACCTGCAGCACCTGCGGAGGCCTCCTCCGAGCAGACGACATCTGGTGCCGAGGCTGCGGGGCCGAACGCTTCTGAGGAAAACGGCGTCACCAAGGATGAGCTTCGCGCATCGCTCACGGCCTTCCAGAAGAAGCACGGCCGGGACCCGACCAAGGCACTGATCGAGCCGTACGGTGCTACGATCGGCAAGATCAAATCGACAGACTACGAGAAGGTGATTGCAGCAATAGAGGACTTCTCCGGTGCAGCTTGATCACCACCCTCTCGGCCCGTCAGGGGCTAAGCGCTGGCTGAACTGCACATGGTCTCCACAGATGGAGGCCCGCTACCCGGACGAGGAATCCGAGTACGCCGCACACGGCACCGCCGCGCACTTTGTCACTGAGTGGGCACGACGCGCCGGCAACCCTGCGCACTTCTACCTGGGGCACAAGATCACCTTCTCCCGCAAAGACGGCGAGGGTGACTGGGAGTTCGAGTGCGATCAGGAGATGGTCAACGCGGTGCAGGAGTTCCTCGACTACCTCCACGACCTGCCGGTGGATGTGACCTGGATTGAAGAGACGCTGGAGTACAGCGAGTGGGTCGAGGATGCCTTCGGCACGGTAGACGATGCAGGGGTCGACATCGCAGCAAAGCGGGCCTACATCACTGATTTCAAATATGGCAAAGGCGTAGCCGTGTCGATCACCGACAACTGGCAGCTCTGGCTGTATGCCCTGGCGTTCTACTACACCTACGGACACCTCTATGAGATCAAGGATTTCCAGCTCGCGATCGTGCAGCCACGCAACGGTGGGACCAGTACCTGCGTGATTCAACTCGACTTCCTGCTGGACTGGGCCGAGACCTTCGTACGGCCGCGAGCGCTCCAAGCCGACGACGACACCGAGGGTGTGTTCGCACCCAGCGAGGATGCCTGCCGGTTCTGTCGGGCCAGGCACCGCTGCCGTGCTCGTGCGGCCTGGGTGTTCGATCAGGTGGACCCTGACTTCCCGGTGTTATCGAACAATGAACTGGCTCTGGTGCTGCCCCACATCCCTGAGATGAAACGGGCGCTGGACGTCTGGGCAGACACCGCCATGCGTGAGGTGGAGGAGGGTCATGCTGTGGGCGACTGGAAGCGCGTGGCCGGCAAGCGGGGCAACCGTGCGTGGGTGGATGAGGATGCAGCGATCAAGGCCCTGACGTCCCGTGCGAGAGCCACAGGTGGTGGTCTGAAGAAGGACTCGATCTACAAGACGCCTGAGCTGATCACGCCGACTGTCGCAGAGAAGCTTTTGGGCAAGGATCACCCCATAATTACGAAGACTTTGAAGGAGGGTGATATCGTGCGGAAGCTGGACTCTGCCCTGATCAGCCGCAGCGACGGCAAGCCTGTGTTGGTGCCTGGCGACGACCCCAGGCCATCCCTGGAAGTCGATGCCGCTGAAGACTTCGAGAACCTCGATGCCTGATGACTTCAAAATTCAGTCTTGCGACGACATCAACCAGATGTCTGATGTCAAAAACTTTGATGTCCGAGAGCGCTACACGAAGATCGTGGAGCCGGCCATCCGGCTGGCCCATGAGTTCTGCAAAACGAACGGCATCCCGCACCTCTTTGTGGCTGAGGTGCAGTGTGACCTTAATGTGACAGGCGATTCGATCGGAGGGCAGTACCGTGCTCACTGGGCCAACATCAGCCCGGTTCGAGAGCTGTGCATGTTCATCGGTGTTCAGGCCCTGACGGCTAAGGACCAGGACGAGATCGGCTACCGCCTGGGTGAAATTCTGGCTCACAACCCTGGTGCTTTGAGGATGGCCTTCCAGGCCCTCGAAAAGAACGGGGTGGTGTCCAGTTCGACGGGGTTACTTTCGCAGACCAGTGGTCCGCAGGTAACCCACTAAACTTTGAAACTTTGAAACTTTGAGAAGAAAACTATGTCCGTAAATTCAGAAAAAATTCTACTTCCCGACGTAAGATTATCGTATGCCAACATCTGGCGTCCGCGGAAATTCGACGACGACAGTGAGCCTCGCTTCGAAGCGACTGGCCTGCTCGATCCGACGCTGGAGAAACACCAGAAAACGATTGCCAAGATCACGTCCGAATTCGAGCGAATCTGCAAAGAGCAGTGGGGCAAGGTTCCCCAGAAGCTGAAGGGCAAACCGTTCGGACTGGCCGACGAGGATGAGTTGGAGTACGACGGCTGGGCTGGGATGTTCTATTTCGCGGCCAACACCAAGCCGACGCGGCCGAAGATCGTGGACAGAAATCCCAACATCGTTCTGACCGAGGAGGATGGACGACCCTACGCCGGGTGCTACGTCAACCTGTCAGTGCAGATGTGGGCAGATGCGCGGAAGGTCTACGGTCCTCGCATCAACGGAACCCTTCGAGCGATACAGTTCTATCGAGACGGCGAAGCCTTCTCAGGTGCAGGCCCGATCAATGCAGCTGATGAGTTCGAGGATGTCTCGGACGAGGTCGACGACGGCAGCTTCCTCGACGACTGAGAGCACGGGGGCCGCAAGGTCCCCACCTCTCCATGACTGTTTGTCATCTAGACATTGAGACGTTCTCGTGGGCGCAGCTCGGCGGGCCGGCGGGCGTAGGCGTCTACCGTTACACCGAGGACCTGGGCACCGAGATTCTCTGCAACATGTATGCCTTCGATGACGGCCTGGTCAACCTCTGGCTCCCCTACATTCCCTCACCCGCACTCTACCTGGCCATCTGTGATCGCTTCAACGCAGCCGACACGCGAGTCGGCACGATCGCCTACGGACTCTGCCCTGACGACCTCGACGACCACGTCCGATCAGGCGGTGAGTGTCGAGCGCACAACTCCGAATTCGAGCGGGTGGTGACCAACGGCCAGCCAGGCCAGGACATCGGTTTCCCGCCCTCCACGATTGAGCAGTGGGTCTGCACCGCCGCCAAGGGTGCAGCGCACGGCCTGCCACGCAAGCTGGAGAAGATCGCTCAGGCCCTGGGTGTTGAGCACCAGAAAGACATGACGGGGCACACCGTGATGTTGCAGCTGTGCCGGCCCCGGAAGAAAGCCGGCGCGCTTCGCTGGACCCCAGAGGAGGACACCGACAAGTACCTGGACCTCTACAGCTACTGCATCGACGACGTCGAATGTGAGCGCGACATCGACACAGCTGTGCCCGAGCTATCACCCAGGGAGCAGCGCCTGTTCCACCTTGATCAGTTGATCAACGAGCGCGGGATCAGGGTCGACCTGCCTGGGGTGCATGACGCCAAGGCTGTGCGCGATCAGTACAAGGCCGTGCTGAAGGCGAAGAGCCGGGAGGTGTGCGGCCTGAATCCGACCCAGACAGGGAAGCTGCAGGTCTGGATCGACGAGCGCTACAAGATACCGAACCTCCAGGGTCCTACCCTTGACGACGCTATTGCGGACCCGGCGATCCCGACCGAGGTGAAGCAGGTGCTACGCATCCGCCGCAGCCACGAGATGAAGGCACCCTCGAAGCTGGACGCGATGCTTCGAGCTGTATGTGAGGACGATCGCCTGCACGGCATGCTCAAGTTCTACGGCGCCGGCACGGGCCGGTGGGCCTCGATGCTGGTACAGCTCCAGAACATCCTGCGCGGGATACTCAGCGATCCCGAGACCGCCATCGAGATACTCAAGTCCCGAGACCTCGACTGGCTGCGCTGCATGTACGACGACGTCGACATCATGGCAGTGCTCGGCAGCATCATCCGCGGCCTGTTGGTTGCCGCTCCTGGCAAGGACCTGATCTGTGTTGACTACCTGGCGATCGAAGGTCGGGTGGTAGCCTGGCTGGCCGGCCAGAAGGACAAGCTGGAGGTGTATCGAACCCACGGCAAGGTCTACGAGTCGACCGCCGCGAAGCTCTACAACCTTTACGGTGGTGACCCGACGCTCGATCAGCTGGCAGGTCTGAAGGCTGAGTACCCCAATGAACGCTTCATCGCCAAGTCTTGTGAACTGGCTCTGCAGTTCCAGGGTGGCTACAAGGCACTCGTTAAAAACTGTCGTAAGCAAGGCCGCGATATCGAAGAGACGTTTGCCACCGAAACAGTCTATGGCTGGCGCGATGCCAACGCCATGATCCAAGCAATGTGGGGGAATCTGGAGGTCTGCTTTCGCGAGGCGATCAACGAGCCTGGCAGCTGCCCGAAGCTGAACAGGCTGATCTTCAGTGTGCAGGGCGACTGGATGTACATGCAGCTGCCAACCGGTCGCCGGATCGCCTACTACAAGCCTGCCATCAGTCAAAGCGACGAGCTGACCTACCTGGGGGTCGATACCTACACCCGACAGTGGCGGCGCGTAACGACCTACGGAGGGCGGCTCACGAACAATGCAGCCGAGGGCATCGCTCGCGATTGCCTGAGCCACGCCATGCCGAACATCGAACGGGCTGATTACCCACTTATCTGCACCGTCCACGATGAACTCATCACCGAAGTGGATGAAGGCTTCGGGTCTGTCGAGGAGCTGGCGGAGATCGCTTGCCAGCCTATCAAAGGACTGGAGGGCCTACCGGTGAAAGCCGACGGGTTCCGGTCGAAACGCTACAGGAAGGATTGAACTATGGATGCTGAAGAAGTTGTACTCGTTGTCTGGGAACTGTTCGATTCAATCACCCGGCCACTGAGCGACGAGGCTTTTCTGGAGGCCTGCGACATGCTGGCCGATCAGTTGAACACCGCCGCTATGGCCAAGCGTGAGGAGATGCCACAGTAATGGAAATGGATAATGACGAGGCAGTTACTTGGTTGGTCTCGATGGCCAACACTTTGAAAAAGCGTTTCCCTCAGGACGACTTGCCGCTGGCAACGCTGCTGCCGATTGCATCGCAGCTCATGTTTGTTTGTAAATTGATTGAGATAGCTGATCAGGTCGATGCCGCCGGCAGTGAGGTATCCGGTTACTTGGCAGACCTAACAGAGCACTTAGACGATTTGACAAAAGCGACCCGCGGCGGATGAGAGAAAAGAACGTCGAGAAGAAGACCTGCCAGCGAGCGCACGACCGCGGTTGGATGCACCGGAAGTTCAAATCGCCGTCCAACAACGGCGGGCCTGACCGCAACTATTTCAAGATGGGCATCAAGGTGCTGATCGAGTTCAAGCACCCGAAGGTGAAGCCCGTCCCCT
>Ga0114949_10001799_pt1 | contig 13130 bp, 10 predicted proteins | sample N074metaG_FD_83505 | JGI IMG/M metagenome (GOLD analysis project Ga0114949, IMG submission 83505) | Deep subsurface microbial communities from Kermadec Trench to uncover new lineages of life (NeLLi) - N074 metaG | ecosystem: Environmental > Aquatic > Marine > Ocean trench > Sediment | place... | reverse complement strand
GCAATCGTCAGTTACGAATTCCTATGGGCAATGCCACGATATCGCGAATCTCGTCATTGCCGGGTCAGGGCTGTTCCCCACCAGCGCCGGCGTCAATCCGACTTTCACGATTCATGCACTGACTTCGCGCGCAGGCGATCACCTGCTGGCAAACTGGAATTCGATTATTCCCTAGCTGTGGATCCCATCGACGTCATTGACTGCAAGTTTTCGTAGGAGCCCGGCCCACCGGGCGATATCCTTTCGCTGGGAGCGGTTGATTAATGCTTAGCAAACATTGAAGGACATGTATTACAAACATGCCCTTCAATGTTTGTCGCGCGCTGGGGCGCGCTCCTACAGGCGGGCTCCAACAGGCGCGCTCCAACAGGCGGGCTCCTACTCTTCGGGGCGTCTGGGTCTTTTATCGAGCTCGCGGAGCTGCTGTTCAAGCTCGCTGCCTTTGGTATTGCCGCCACGAAGCTCCGTGCCATTTTCCAGCACGATCGACTCCCAATCGATCTTGTATCCGCCATCGCGGGCCGGAGAGCCTGAAATCGTTATGACATCCCCGGGATTCAAATGTTCGTCAGTCCAACCACGTCGTCGCAGAACAGATGATGCATTGCCCTCGCCCAGCCATTTTTGTACCTCACCATCGTCAGTCTTGACGTCAAAATAGATTCTCGCGTGTGGATTGATCAGGCGAAACTCCGTAACGACACCCTTGACTGTAATTAATTGATCAACGAGATAGTGCGATGCCGCATTGTGGTGCGCAATAACGGCTGCCGGCAATAACAGGACGGCAGCAGCAATCGAAATCATTCTTTTAACAATTAGCACCCGTTCAGTACTCCCCGGTTATTGCTTCGCAGCGCCACTCATCGAGTTCCCAACCTGGGGCCTTGAGCCACGCCATCGTGCCCGTGTACGGGCCGCGAAGATTCACGGGATCGATGACGCTCCACTGGATGTCCACCCGTGTTCCATCATCATTCAATTCGTAACGCTCATTGAATTCGGCGCCTTCGCTTAGATAAAACTTGTTATCCACCAGGCTGATCTGACTCGGCAACAAGCCAACCGTCTGTACCAGAAGGATATCGCCCTCATAGCGGCCAATCGAGTATCCGAGGCGGCTGGCTTCCAGGTCAGGCGGTAGCGAGCGGCCGTCCAGGTAGATCGTGCGGACCGCGTTCCAGTATTCGTACGTGATCAGTATGCGGTCATCAAGGTGCTCGAATTTGATCGCCGGTGGCGCGGTTATCTGGTGTTGCAGTCCATCGCCTTCGGGCGTGCAATCGAGTGCAGCGTCGTCAGCCGCATCGTAATTTGCCCAGGATTGCATCGTCGTCGGCCGCGTGAGACTGGCCACATAATTGCGATTGAACTCCTGCGTGTCACCGTATAGATCGAACACGGAGATATCGTCGTTTGCCGGATCGGCCAGCAGGTCGCCGAGATATTCGTACGAGACCTGCGAACAGAAGTTTCGGCAGGCAACATCCTGTATGGACCAGCGCTCATCATCCAGCGAAATCGTCGGTGACATCCAAACACCGTTGAATGTCGGTCGACCGGACAGCGTGACACCGCGAGCAACGAGCTTCCCATCGATCACCGAGTCCGGGTAACTCAATAGTCGGCCAAAACCCCTGGCGATATGCTCCCTTGCCTTGCCCTTATACTCGCCCGCTTCCATCAAATCGGTTTTCTTCTGTTTCAGTGCAAAGTACTTGTCCAGCGTCGGCTGCCTATAGAGCAAAAGAACATGCTTGCCCTTTGCCACATCGTCCGGAAACAGGTCTGTGATTAACAGATCGGTTTCCCGATAAACACTGATACCGAAGCGGGCGGCGATTTTCTCAGCTTCGCCTATCAGGTCGTCCATCTCTTCGGGCGTCGCCGGAGAACTCAGTGCCAACTCCTTGACGCCAACGCTGATAGCCTCCGACCATGATGCGATGGCTCCGAGGCGATAGGAGCGCAAGTCAGTGTCCTGCGCTAGCGCCGCTGCCGCGAACAGAATAATTGACACCGCAACAAGTGCGCGGAATGCGAATTCAGGTCTCAATTTCAACGTTTCCCCCTGTCGATCAGCTTGTATATTAAATATCATTCGCCGTGATTTCCACGCCGCTCATCATGCGGCATTACGTTTTACCGTTATTTCAACAGAACGACCGGCCTTTCCCAAGAGTTTTACGAGCGTATCGATACTAAACCGATGGATCTTTCCCCGGACAAGATCACTGACACGCGATTGCTGGATTCCTAGCAATTGCGCCGCCCGCGTTTGCGTCAAATGCCGTGCATCAATGATTCGTTTGAGTTCTATCATTAGTTCAGAGCGCAGCCTGAGATTATCGGCTTCGGGACCTTCGAATCCCAGATCCTCAAATACGTTTCCGCTTGATTCGATCACCTTAACCATCATTCATTTCTCCTGAATTTGATGCAGTCGGCGTCTCGCAATTTCGATATCCAATTTTCTGGTCTTTTACGACTTCTTTCGAAAAGCATGTAACACGTAAATTCCGCCGCGAAAATTGACCACATAAAACACTCGATACTGTCCCTCATGATGCAAGCGAATTTCCCGCACCCCTGGTCCGACGATTCTCATTGGCCTCCAGTCGTCCGGCTCGTCGCCACGTTGAACCTGAAACAATTGGTGACCCAGCCTCCTGTCGCGGCAAGTCGGGAAACGCCCGGAGATCCACGAGTGCGGACCCCAGGAAGCGAAGTGGCCTAAGTGGGAGCATTATATATAATTAGTGATATTTATCTATAATTTTATATAAAAAATCCCGCGTAAAGTGCGGGATAAGGACTGTTTAGATTTCGAATCGGGCCCGCTCCAGACCTGTATTACCAGACTAGCAGGCTGTTGAAAAACGCAGTTTTTCTGCAGCCTGCTAGACGGTACAGGGATGTACCGACATTTTTGATGGCTGTAAGCCATTGAAAATGGGAGCAATTCGAAAACCACTTTTTTCGGATTGCGATGTTGAAAAAGCCATGGATGGCTTTTTCAACAACCTGCTAGTAAGTCGCGTTTTCGCCGGGAATAGCTACCCGGTTGTTACTGGGATTGTTTATCCAGCAGGCGAGATTGACGCTTTTGTAACTTCTGAATCAGGTTTGCGGAATTGCCCGGGCGTGACCACGGACATACTGCGAGGCAAAGCGCGCAACCCAGTGCTTCCCCGAAGTACGGTATGCATTTGTCGAAATCGACGTACCATTTCGCGACGCCACGGACGAGTTGCTTCTCGTCGTAGATCGCATCGGGTGGGCAGGCTTTCGAGCATGCCTGGCAACGCATGCAAAAATCGTCGGCGCCGAATTCGTCAGGTGAATCCGCGACCAGCGGCATATCTGTCGTGACCGCAGACAATCTAAAACTCGATCCGTATTCCCGGTTGATGAGCGAGCCGTGTTTGCCGAGTTCTCCAAGACCGGCTGCGATCGCTGCCGGAAGGAAATTGAGTGCGGTTGCGTAGGGTCCCTGGTAAGCCTTGGCGAAATATCCCTGCGACAGGATGAAATTCCTGAGTTCGCGGCACGCTCTTGCCGCGCGGTTGTATTCCTTGGCCACCACCACAGCAGCGCGCGGATTGTCGAAGCTGGACGGCGCCTCCGCAAGTTCCGCATAGTCCATCGCGACACCGATGATGATGACCCGCGGCTCGTCCAGCTCGTAGCCTTCGTAGATCCACGTCGGGTCGATTTCGGCGATGCCCACCAGGTCGCTTTCATTGGCGAGCGTGAATTCCTTGACGATTGCCGACCACTCGGCAGGCGGCTTGCTGACCTTCTCATTGCTCTGTGGAACGGCCTCCGGCCCGCGCCCGCCGGGCGGGTCCGCTGAAAACCACTTCCTCACGGCATCAGACTGGCGATGGTAATCCGTGACTTCCTTTTGCAAAGCTCCGTGCGTCTGCCGGTCCGGTGGATGCCAGAAAAACGGGGATGCTCGCCGTACTTCTTTTTCCCCCAGGCCGTTGATGTCATTGCCCGACATTTCAGGGAACTTGTCGACGAACTGTTGCATCGGCTGGAAGTCTGAATGTCGAGCCATCGTCACGCCTTGCAAGATGTAATAGCGGGACCCGCGAGTGTACTATGCTTGGAAACTGGTTCGGCAAGTAATAATAACGGCAGGGGGAAAACATGCGATTCGGAATCTACGCCGAGATGCAGTGTCCGGACGACAAACCGTTTGCGGCACTTTACGACGAAGTCTTTCGACAGATGGTACACGCCGATGAGGTCGGCTTCGATTCGTATTCGATCATCGAACATCACCTGTTCCGGAACTTCGGTATCTCCGCCAACCCGCTGGCGATGATCACCGCAGTCGCCCAGAAAACCGAAAAAATTCGGTTTCGCACACTCCTGCATACGCTTCCGTTCCACAATCCCTTAAGGCTGGCCGCGGAAATAGCGGTTGCGGATATCCTGACCGGAGGCCGACTGGATTGCGGCATCGGCAGGGGTCACGCGTGGTTGTATGGCCCGCTCAATGTGCCGCTGGAGGAAAGCCGACCACGATTTGACGAGGCGCTGGAGGTGCTGGTCAAGGCCTGGACCGAGGAACGTTTCTCGCACAAAGGTGAATTCTGGGAATTTGAAGATGTGACGGTGGTGCCGAAACCGGTGCAGAAGCCACACCCGAAACTCTATACCGGCGGCACCAGCGACATCACCTACCAGATGGCCGGCGAGCGCGACTGGGGGATCTGCGTGCCGCCTCTATTGCCCTGGGAGGCGCTCGAGGGCCCGCTCGATATTTACAAAGAGGCATGTGCGAAAGCGGGCAACACACCGGACATTCTGTACTTGCGGCCGGTCTATCTCGGTGATGACGAAGCGCAGATCCGCCGCGAGGTGGAAGAAGCCGTGCATAATTTCCTGAAATTCAATGCCAGCCCGATATTCTCGAAGCCGCCGTTGCCGCCAAAAGAAGAATTAATCGCGAAAGGTTATGGCTTCTATGCCAGTGGCGCGCTCGAGGGCCTGACCGAACTGAGTTACGACGACATCGTCGACGGGGAAATCGGATTCATCGGAACGCCGAATAAGGTCATCGATCAGATTGGTGCGTTACGCGAGAAAGGCGGCATCGGTGAGCTGACGATTCTCACGAACTTCGGCGGCCTCGACCATTGGAAAGTCATCAAGACACAGGAGCTGTTCGCGGAACAGGTCATGCCGGCGTGCCGCTAGCCGGCTGTGCCTAACCGTGGAGTCGAAATTATGAGTCTGAAGAACGATATTGAAAATTTGAAAGCAAAATTTCTTCCGCAGGTCCCGGAAAAAATCAAGGCGTCAATGCAAGAAGCCGAGGATATCCTCAGGGGATCGCACCTGGCCGAGCGTGCGCTCGGTACGGGAGATGATGCAGTCGATTTCGCGCTGCCGAATGCCAAAGGCGATATGGTTTCATCCGCAGCATTGCGCCGCGATGGTCCCATCGTCCTGAGTTTTTATCGGGGCGGCTGGTGTCCCTACTGCAGCCTGGAATTGAAAGCATTGCAGGAGGTGAACGACGAGATCAAGGCATTGGGCGCGAGCCTGGTCGCTATTTCCCCCGAGTTGCCAGACGAAACCTTGTCGACTGCGGAAAAGAACGACCTGGAATTCGAAGTCTTGAGTGACACCGACAATAAGGTCGCCGATCAGTACGGTTTATCGTTTTCGCTCGCTGAAGACTTGCGCCCGATTTACAAGAACTGGGGCGCCGATGTCGCCACGGTCAACGCTGATCCGGACTGCAAATTACCGCTACCGGCGACCTACGTGATCGGGCAGGATGGCAAGATCCTTCACTCTTTCACCGACGAAGATTACACCGCACGACTCGAGCCAGATGAAATATTGGATTCCCTGCGCGAACTGCGAAAAGAATAATATCCGGTTGGATATCGATCATTCGCCCTGATCGGATTCTATAACCGGGATTTCGTGCGAACCAAGCAGCTCGTTGAACTCGCGAAGATCCACATCAAGTATTTCCAGCATATCTGACTTTATTACTGCCCATTGCGTCCGCAGTTCCTCCACACGCAACTCACTTCCAACAGTTAGCGGCGGGTCCTGGTCCATCGCACGCATGACGTGCAGGACCTGTGTGCTCAACAGTCTGCTCGGAAATGCAATGCGGTCCTGAACATCATTCGGCAAATCGGGTTGCGGTACGTGAACCTCCCAGGCATCGATCTTCCGGATCAGATCCTGACCGCTTGCCCTGATGTCGGCGACCTCAGAGCGGGTTGCGACAATTTCCAGAACCGCACGGATCTCTTCAACGACCAAACGCATATGAGTAGTCGAGCCGTGAATCTCATCCACCATAGCGCCAAGTTCTGCGAGCAATGCCTGCTGGCTTTTCCAGGCGTCGGCAGAAACTGGTTCGCGCCGCGGATCCGGAATCACGTCGAATGACCTGGAAATACTTTCACCATCAAGAGTCAGACGCGCCTGGAACGCGCCTGGCGCCACACGATACGGTCGCGTACTGACGTAACGGATTGTGTCGGACACGTCCGTATAAGGTTCCGTACGTAAATTCCAGACGTATCTGTTCATTCCCTGCTTAGTATCAAGTGGCGCCGCGGGTGGTTCGCCAATAACGCCCTTCACAAACCCGCCCTCATCTTCTTCTGCCGCTTCATTGCTAAACGTCCGAATGACCGTTCCGTTTTCATCCAATACTTCAAGCGTCAGGTTGCCTGCGGCGTCAGTTATCTCCTGATCCAACAGGTAATAAAACACTGCACCATTCGGCGGGTTCTTCGCTTGCTGCGAACGGAAACCACTGATATCCAGGCGGTAGGCATCCTGCGGTTTAAAAAGATGTACTACAGCAGAATTATCAACGGTATCAACCTCATGTAATGGCGCGATGCCATCCAGTATCCAGAATGCACGCCCCTGGGTAGCCGCAATGAGGTCGTCCTGATGCACACGCAGATCGGTGACCGGAACCATCGGAAGGTTGAGTTGCAACGGCTGCCAATGCTCGCCGTCGTCGAATGACACGTAAACGCCGGCTTCGGTGCCGGCGTACAACAGCCCTCTCCGCGCCGGGTCTTCCCGAACGACACGGGCGAATGCTTCGTCACCGATGCCGTCAACTATCGAAGTCCAGCTACGCCCATAGTTGTTCGTTTTATAGATCATTGGCGTGAAATCATTGAATTTGTAACGGGTCGCGGTGATATACGCGGTTGCAGGATCGTGCGGCGAAATATCGATCGAGTTGACCTGCGATTCGGGCATGCGCCGTGGTGTCACGTTATCCCAGCTTTCACCACCGTCGCGGGTTACATACACGCGGCCATCATCGGAGCCTGACCAGATGGTGTCAGCATCATGCTGCGACTCCGCAAGATACATGATGGTGCCGTAATGCTCGCCACCTGCTCCCTCGATCATTACCGGGCCACCGATCGTGCCTTGTTTTGAATCGTCGTTGCGCGTCAAATCGGGGCTGATTGGCGTCCATTCGTGTCCGCGATCTGTCGACTTCAAAACAACGTTCGACGCATGATAAAGGACCTCGGGATTGTGCCGCGACACCAGCACCGGTGCATTCCAGTTAAACCGGTAACGAAGCTCCCTGCCCGGACGGAATCCCGCGAAATATGGGTACGGTTCGATATTGCGCCGCTCTTCGGTGTCAACATTCAGCTCGACGATAGTGCCGAGGAGACTCGTACCGTAAATAAGAACCGGGTTGTCCGGGTCAAAATCGATATGTGCACTTTCGCCGCCCGCGACCGCACGAAAATGTTTCATGCTGATGCCGTTTTCGAGCGTGCGGCTTGGTATCCGGACGGTACTGTTGTCTTGCTGCCCGCCGTACAGCCGATACGGAAATACATTGTCGACATTGACACGGTAAAACTGCGCGGTCGGCTGGTTCGCCTGCGTCGACCAGCTCTGTCCACCATCGAAAGATACGTTGGCGCCGCCGTCGTTACCCTGCACCATCCATTGATTGTTTTTGGGATTTATCCACAAATCGTGGTTGTCGCCATGCGGCGTACTTACCCCTTCGAAAGTTTCGCCGCCATCAGTCGACTTGACCATGGAAGCTGCCAGAACATACACGGTATCTGCGTCAACCGGATCGGCAAAAATGTGGGTATAGTACCAGCCGCGATCGCGGATGCCCGGATCGTCATTAACGTGCTGCCAGCTTTCTCCGGCATCGTCGGAACGATAGACGCCCCCCTCGACCGCTTCGATCATTGCCCAAAGACGATCAGGGTTGGCCCGCGAAACGCTGATGCCCGTGTTGCCCATGAGTTCCGGAAGGCCCTTCTCCAGCTTCTTCCAGGTATCACCACCATCAGCGGTTTTGTACAAGCCGCTTCCCGGGCCACCGCTGCGTACGTTCCACGGTTCGCGCCGGTGATCCCACATGCCAGCGTAGATCACATCGGGATTCGTCATATCCATGCTCAGGAAACTGACGCCGGTGTCATTATCGACAAACAAGACCCGTTCCCAGTTTTCGCCGCCATCGGTCGAGCGATACACGCCGCGCTCGGGCGTCGCCGCCCAGGGGGATCCCTGCGCACCGATGTACACGACGTCCGGGTTGGTCGGATGGATCGTTATCTTCGAGATCTGACGCGTCGCGGTGAGTCCCATTTTCTGCCAGGTCTCGCCCGCGTCCGTCGATTTGTAAACGCCATCGCCATGTGATGTCGAAACACCACGAATCGGCGACTCGCCAGTACCGACGTAAATGACGTTCGGATCTGATTCGGCGACTGAAATTGCGCCAATCGTGCCGGTATTGAAAAACCCGTCGGAGATGTTCTCCCAACTGATTCCGCCGTTTTGAGTTTTCCAGACGCCACCACCCGTCGCCCCCATGTAATAAGTGAATTGTTGATCCGGATGACCAGCGACTGCCGGCACGCGACCGCCCCGGAACGGACCAATATTGCGCCACTCGAGCGCCTGGAACAGCGAAGGATTAACTGTGTAGTCCGTGGAATCCTGAGCCTGCCCGCGCTCCGAAACGAGAACCAATAAAATCAACACTGCTAAACAACTGACCGCCAGTCTAACGGGACTCGAGCTCATTGATATCTCCTTCTTGTTGTCGGTTTCGATACCAGCTTTGCCAAAATACATACTATTTCATATAAAAAATAGATGAAAGTTCGACTGATCGCACAATATGGATCCTCAGATCTGTGCGCGGTGATAGATACGCAGCTCCGGTATGATCGTGTCCGGGTCTTGTTTGATGCAGAAGAGAATCGCCTTGGAGACCTGATCCGAGGGCAGCCATTCGACGTCGGCCTCGGCCATCTCCGATTCTTCGGCCATCGGTGTCCAGATCATGCCGGGCATGATTGTTGAGGTTCGAATGTTCGTATGCTTCAGATCCTTGGCAACCGATTCCGCGAAACCGGTAACGCCAAACTTGGACGCACAGTAGGCCGAGCTGCCCTTCTCTCCCCTCAGGCCTGATCCGGACGAGATGAAAATGATGACTCCCGTATTCTGTTCCAGCATGCCCTGGTTCAGCACTTCACGAGTGCACAGATACTGACCTTTCAGGTTGGCGGTGTGAATGTTGTCCCAGACTGCCGTTGTTGTTTCATAAACCGGTCCGATCTGGCGAATGCCGGCATTGTTAATCAGGATGTCGATCCTGCCCCAATTCGCAAAAACCTGGCGCACCATTTCAGCAACCTGTTCTTCGACACCGACGTCAGCCTGGATATTCATGGTTTCGACGCCAAAGTCCGCAGCGATCTGATCCATTTCCTCGAGTAGCAGATCGGCACGACGATCCGTGCCGCAAACCCTGACGCCTTCACGCGCAAGATCCTGTGCCACCGTCAGGCCTATACCGCGCGCGGCTCCGGTAACGATTGCAACACTTCCTTTTAGTTCGGCAGACATGTTTTGCCTCTCTTTGATATGTCTTGTATTCACCGTGTTATATGCTGTGTAATTCTGGCCTCATACGCAAAATTGTAAAGCTGACATCCGGGCGCTGACGAAAAAACATGGGCACCACATCAAATGTAGCTTCTTTTGATCGCTGGATTCGAACCAGCTTTGTCGAGATGAATACCGAACTCGAGGGAGTGTACTGGACCCAGGAGAACAAGGCGGACGCGCAGGCCGGTGGCGACGACATCAAACAGCGATTGCTGGAAGAAGGCCGCAGCCACTTGAACGTATTGCTTGAAGAGGGCAACACGGACGAGGGTTTCGACAATAACTTTGACCTCCTTGGCAATGTGGGGCTGTATATGGCGGCATGCCGCCGCCACGAGCTAACGGAGCCGTCGCGCGAACGCACCTCCCCTCTGCGGGAAGCATCGGCGCTGGCGTTGCAGCTTGGCGCGTCGCTCGGCGTCACGCCACGATTTGCCACCAGCCATCTCTCGACGCATAACATGGCAATCAATGGCGTCTATAAGACATTTACCTCGCTGGATGCGGAATTTATTTTTCTGGATTACAACACGCGCGGCGTATTCTCATACAAGCGGGCTGCAGACGCATTGCGTCGCATATTGCCCTTAGGCGTATCTCATCCCGTAACGATCGATCTGCTGTCCGTCGCGAACGACGCGCTGAAGGATGTGATCCGGCATAACGACTCGCTCTATGAAAAACTGGATGAAGGTCGGTTTTTCTATTGCGTCCGGCCGTATTACAAGCCGCATCGTGTGGGGCTGCATGAATACCGTGGGGCAAACGCCGGCGATTTCGCCGGCATCAATGTGATCGACATGCTTTTGGGTCTCTGCCAAGCGGACAATCTTTCTTATTCTCAGTTACTGGTCGACAAATTCCTGTATATGCTGCCGGAAGATCAGTCGACCCTGCGCGATGTCATGCGACGGCAAAGTATTTTGAATAGTTTCCTGGAACAACTGGAGTCCCACGGCAACGAGCAATGGTTTCAGCAAAACGCAAAGATGTTCCTTAATGTTTGTGAAACACATGGCAGGAGCGCGGCGCAACACCACGACATGCTCGTTAAACGGTTTATCGAAAAGCCGGCCAAAATGCTGCCAGAGAAGTTCCAGGAAAACATCACCGCAAGCGGGCCACCATTGGAAGTGGTTGTGAATGCGCTGGCGAAATTACGCGACCTGAGGCTCGCTGCCGATCGGGACGACATCCCCAGCCGCTACGCGGATATTGAAAAGCTCAAGGCGCAGTTGAAGTAGAGCGCAACTGATGAAGTTGCGTTTGTGCAAGACCCTGCTCCTTCTTTTCCTCACACCGCTGACTTCAGTGGCAGATGAGCAGCTCACCATCATCCACGCTGGGCAGCTCCTGGCCATTCCGGGCGAACATGTCCTGGATGAGCAAAGCATTCTTGTCAGCAACGGTCAAATCGTCGATGTAATTTCCGGCTACGTGAAGGCAACCGAGATCGGCGCCGCCTACGCGCAAGTAAACGTGATCGATCTGAGTGATCAATTCATCATGCCCGGACTCATGGATCTTCACGTCCACATAACGATGGAACCGCTCCCCGGGGAACACTTGCGGGCAGTCACTGAAAGCGATGCGGACCTGGCATTAACGGGTGCACGCCATGCGAAGATCACGCTTGAGGCCGGCTTTACCACCGTCGTGGACTTGGGTCGCCCGGGTACGCCGGGCCATGAAGTGGCTGTGTTTGCGCTGCGCGACGCGATCGCCGCAGGCAAAGTGCCCGGCCCGCGAATACTTGCGAGCGGCAGCCCGTTGTCCGCAACCAGCCAGTCGCGGCGACCGCGGTTTCGCGATGAAGTCGAAGCAGTAGTCGGCGCGCTCGCAGTCTGCGATGGAGCGGATGCATGCAGACGTGCTGTTCGCGATCAGGTTCGCAAAGGCGCTGACATCATCAGCTTTTATAGTTCCGGCAGCCTGTTGTTTCCAAACCCGATCGGGCAGGCAATGACTGACGAGGAAATGCACGCTATCGTCGAGACTGCACATAGCCTTGGGCGCAGGGTCATCGCCGATGGTCACCACGCGCCGGGAATCGCAGCAGCGATCCGCGCCGGTGTCGATTCTGTTGATTCGATACACATGGCGACGGATGAATCGCTGCAAATGATTCTCGAGTCGGGTGTCTATATGCAATCCCACATCTATGCTGTCGTCGCCGCGGTCGGCGATACCCGTGAAACGGTGCATGATGGTGTCGTCTGGTGGCATCCAACCTCCGTGCTCGAGCGCCTTTTTGACATCAAAATGCGGCCGTTCGCAGTCACACGTGCCTACCAGGCCGGGATTCGCCAAATTGCGCTGGCGACGGATGCCGGAAACTTTCCGCATGGAGATAATGCCCGGGACATTGTTGAGTACGTGAAGCGTGGCATCCCGGAAATGTTTGCGCTAAAGGCCGCCACGGTAAACGCGGCGGCGATGCTTGGCATTCAGGATACTGCCGGCACGATCGAAGCCGGTAAGCGTGCGGACATTATTGCGACAAACACAAGCCCGTTAGACGACATTACGGAGATGACGCGCGTTCGATTCGTCATGCGCGACGGTAAGGTCTACCTGGGCAAGCAACCGGCTGCAGGACGCTAGTAATTAATCGCCGGCGACATTGACGGATAAAACAAACCAATCATTCGCATACCGTTGGGTGATGTGCATTCGAGTGAATGCGCCTGTTTCAGTGGCAGGAAAATCGTATCGCCCGGCCGCACCGGTGTTTTGGCGTCATCGGTCCACATGTAGCCCTCACCCGACAATATCGTAATCGTTTCTTCATAAAGATGACGATGATGAGCGGCCCGCGATTGTGGTATTTCACCGATGAACTGGGTCACCGGCGTGCCATGACTCTTGTCGCCGATCAATACCTGGAAGAACCGGTCTGCCATGGCTTCCTGCTTGCTTGCATCAACGCCTTGCACTCGATCCGGTATTGAATTATCAAAAGTGTCTGGCATTTCTTCAAGAAACTCGGGCGTCTCGCAGTGTGGGCAGACGGAAATGTTCATCACAATTGCTTCGTCGCCGTTATTCGTAACCTGAAATGCTTCACCCGGTTTTATGCAGACTCCGGTCTCCGGTGATACCGCAAATTCCTTGCCACCGATGCTGACGGTACCTTCCCCGGTCCAAATGAAGAGTACCGTGTCGCT
>Ga0114949_10001798_pt1 | contig 13131 bp, 15 predicted proteins | sample N074metaG_FD_83505 | JGI IMG/M metagenome (GOLD analysis project Ga0114949, IMG submission 83505) | Deep subsurface microbial communities from Kermadec Trench to uncover new lineages of life (NeLLi) - N074 metaG | ecosystem: Environmental > Aquatic > Marine > Ocean trench > Sediment | place... | reverse complement strand
GACGAAGTGCAGCGCCCCGACTTCGCGCGTGAGGGCTACCGTCGCGGCGTGCCCATGGGCGGCGACTTGAGCGATGCAGCCAGTGGGGTGGCCCCGAAGCTCATGATCCGGGCGCTGCGGGACCCCGACGGTGCCAACCTCGACCGCGTGCAGGTGATCAAGGGTTGGCTCGACGCATCAGGGGAGACCCACGAACGCATCTACGACGTGGCTTGCTCGGACGATCGCGCGATTCGGGATCTCCGCTGCGAACGTCCCGTGGGCAACACCGTCGACATCGAAGACGCATCGTACACTAACACGATCGGCGAGCCGTTCCTCGTGGCTTACTGGGAAGACCCCGATTTCGACCGGCGTCGATCGGCCTTCTACTACGTGCGTGTGCTCGAGATTCCGACCCCACGCTGGACCGCCTACGACGCGAAGTTCTTCAACGTCGAGATGCCGGAAGGCACGACGATGGAGTTGCAGGACCGTGCGTACACGTCGCCCATCTGGTACACGCCGGGGGGGTGACGGGGCGAGATCGATCGAGGGCCTTCGGGGGCGGGTGGCTTGGCTTCCCACCCCGGTTTCGTCGTGGTGTCGGTTGTGAGACCAAGGTCCAATATCGATCAGCCTCACGCCGGGTCACATTAACATCCGTGAAGGCAGCCTGATCTCTCGCACACTGGACCGACGATGAAGCTAGCACGCACTCTCTTGATTCTCGCGCTGATCACCGGCCTCGGCCCTCCCGTCCACGCGCAGGACGTCACCCCGAGGCGGGAAATCGCCGTGCGGGCCCAGCCCGAATACTCCCCCTTCGTCGACCAGCACTTCCCTACGCGCGTCTTCTGGGGCGACACGCACCTGCACACGCGGAACTCTATCGATGCGGGCTTCGTCGGGAACACACTCGGGCCCGAAGAGGCATTCCGTTTCGCCCGGGGCGAAGAGGTGACCTCCAGTACCGGCCTGCGGGTCCAGTTGCACCGTCCGCTGGATTTCCTGGTCGTAGCCGATCACGCCGAATACTACGGCCTGGCGACCATGCTCATCAACGGCGACCCCGGTTTGCTCGCTGACACCGTTGGGGCCCGATGGTACAACATGTTCAGCAGCTCTCCCGAGGGAGGATTCGATGTCTTCATGGAGGTCGTGCGGAGCGGAGCGGTGGAGAACCCCCGGGAGCTCATCGACAACCCGGCTGCGAAGCGATCAGCATGGGAGCGTTACACTGCGACTGCCGAGCGCTTCAACGAGCCGGGCCGGTTCACGGCCCTCGGAGGCTTCGAGTGGAGCTCGACCCCATTGGGCGGAAATCTCCACCGAGTAGTGATCTTTCGGGATGGCGCCGATCGGATGAACCAGGTGCTTCCTCTTCCGTTCTACGACAGCCCCGACCCCGAGTACCTCTGGCAATACATGGCCAATTATGAAGCCGCGACCAATGGACGAATCCTCGCGATTCCCCATAACGGCAATTGGAGCAACGGCCTGATGTTCCAGCTGGAGACCATGGACGGTCGGCCCTTTGATCGCGCATACGCCGAAGCGCGCATGCGGTGGGAGCCCATCTACGAGGTCACGCAGATGAAGGGCGATGGCGAGACCCACCCGTTCCTGTCCTCCAACGACGAATTCGCAGACTTCGAACCATGGGACAAGGCCAACGTACCAGCCACGTTGCCCAAAGAAGACTGGATGCTGCAATTCGAATACGCCCGTTCGGCTCTTCGGATGGGCCTGGCTCAGGAGGCCGAGCTCGGGGCGAACCCCTTCAAGTTCGGCATGATCGGCTCCACCGATGCTCATACGTCGCTCGCGACAACCCGGGAAGACAACAACTTCAGCAAGATGCCTCACGTGGAGCCCAGCGACCATCGGGTCGAGGAAGCCATCATTCGCTCTCCGGTCGACGACAGGCTCTCGTCGCTGGGCGGGGACATCGGAGCCTCGGGCCTCGCCGCGATCTGGGCGCGAGAAAACACGCGCGAGGCACTCTTCGACGCTATGACGCGCAAGGAGGTCTACGCCACGACTGGTTCACGCATCAGCGTGCGCGTGTTCGGCGGCTGGGACTTCACGGCTGACGAAGTCGAACGCCCGGACTTCGCAGAGCGTGGCTACCGGGCCGGCGTACCCATGGGTGGCGACTTGAGGGCCGCGCCGAACGGAGCAGCTCCCAGGTTCTTGATCCGCGCCCTGCGCGACCCCGACAACGCCAACCTCGACCGGGTCCAGGTGATCAAGGGCTGGCTCGACGCGAGCGGCGAGACCCACGAGCGCATCTACGACGTAGCGTGCTCCGATGGTCGGGCGATTCGGGATCGACGCTGCGAACGCCCAGTGGGCAACACCGTCGACATCGAAGACGCCTCGTACACGAACACGATCGGCGATCCGCTGCTCACGGCTCACTGGGAAGACCCAGACTTCGATTCGAGTCAGTCGGCCTTCTACTACGTGCGCGTGCTCGAGATTCCGAAACCGCGTTGGACGGCGTACGACGCGAAGTTCTTCGACATCGAGATGCCGGAGGGCACCGTCATGGAGGTGCAGGACCGGGCCTATACGAGCCCGATCTGGTACACGCCAGGGGGTTGAGACACGCGCCAACTGACTCCTCGCGGACGAACCGACGATAAACTGCTCGCCGGCCCGAGTGCGATCTGATCCGCATAGGAGGCGGACGCATGAGAGAGACCGGATGAAGCGAGAGCTGGGGCAGCCACTGGACCATCGTCCAATGTTGCCCCCGAACGGTGGCTCCTAGGATGATGCCCTGCAAGCACTTGGGAACAGGGGAGTAGCAATATGCCAAATCGACTTCGTGAAACTGGCCAGCCCGTCTGATGAGCGATCACGTAGAAGCGCGCAAGAACTCGGCGGGCTCGATCATCGTCATCACGACGATCTTCTGTTTGAGCTATGCCATCCTTCGCTACCACATCGCCGGCACGGTCCCCTGGAAGGACTTCCCCTTCTTCATCCTGAACAAGGCGATCTCTTTGAGCGCCTTCATCCTGCTCACACTGAATTTCGGTCTCGGCCCACTGAACAACTTGGGAGTCAAGGTGGGTGAGGGCTGGCTCAATGCCCGCAAGGCCCTCGGCATGACCGGATTTCTCCTGGTGCTCATTCATGCGCTGATCAGCTTCATGCTCTTCAGCCCTTCGGTCTACGGAAGGTTCTTCGAGCCAGATGGAACGGTCACGCTCGTAGCCGGCCTGAGCATGCTCGGAGGGGTGTTGGCCTTCGTCGTGCTCTGGGGCTACAACATGAGCTTCCAAACGCATATGCGTGAGGACAAGGCCTTCATCCAGTTCATCACCTCACGGAAGTTCCTTCTGGCTGCCATGCTGCTCGGCGCCGTCCACTTGATTTTCATGGGCTACGAGGGTTGGCTCAACCCGTCCGGCTGGCAAGCCGGGATACCGCCGATCAGCCTGGTCGCATTCACGTTTTTTGTAATCGGTTATGTCGTTAACCTTTTTGGCCGAAAGTAGAGAGAGAATGGCAACCGGTAGTGGCGAAAGCGTTCAAGAAAACGGCCAAGTCAGAGAAGACTCCGATCCAGAGGTTCGAATCGTCGGGGTCTGTGGCAGCCTGAGCGCGGCGAGCTCCACGAAGAGCGCGGTCGCTGTAGCCCTCCGGGGCGCATCCCCGCGTGCCGTCAGCACGGGCCTGATCGAGCTGCGAGATTATCAGCTGCCCTTCTGCGGCCAAATGGCCGAAGACGAGTACCCGCCTGACGTCTCGCGACTGCGCCAGGAGCTCAGGGATGCCCACGGAATCATCCTCGGCACGCCCGAATACCATGGCAGTTTGAGCGGCGTCTTGAAGAATATGCTCGACCTGATGGGTGGGGCAGAGTTCGAGGGAAAGATCGTCGGCCTGGTGGCGGTGGCGGGCGGGCACGGGGGGGCAACCAATTCGCTCAACACCATGCGGATGATCGGGCGTAACCTGCACAGCTGGGTGCTTCCACAGGAAGTGTCCATCGCAGATTCAGCCCAGGCGTTCAACGCGGACGGAAGTGCGACCGACCCCGCCATCGAGAAGCGACTTCTCAACATCGGAGCCCAGGTGGTGAGGCTCGCTTCTCTACAGGAACGGATCAGAGAGGACGACTTCATGGCGATGTGGGAAGGCCTTCCGACGTGGTGAAGATATAGCTGGCGAATGAGAAAACTGATCCGTGAACCTCTCGTCCACTTCTTTGCGATAGCCGTCGTTCTCTTCGTAATCGGCATCCTGCGCGGCGAAGGGACCGGACCGGCCACGAACCGGATCGCGATCACACCGGGCACCGTCGAGCGCCTGCTCCAAGGTTTCCGTTTGACCTGGCAGCGCCCACCGACCGAGAACGAGTTCAAGGGCTTGGTCGAGGATTACCTCAAGGAGGAAGTCCTCTATCGTGAGGCGCTGGAGATGGGGCTCGATCGCAACGACCAGATCATCCGCCGTCGCATGCGCCAGAAACTCGAGTTTCTGACCGCCGACCTGGTGGAGTCGTTCGAACCCACGGAAGACGAGCTTCAGGCGCATCTGGACGAGAACGTGGATCTGTACAAGCAGGAAGTCAAAGTCAGCTTTGCACAGGTCTACATCGGGGAGCGACAGGGGGCGGCGCAGGACCGAGCCCGCGCGATGTCCATCCTGGAGGAGCTCAGGACGAACCCGGGAGCCGATCCGGAGCAGATGGGCGACCCGTTCATGTATCCGGCCACGCACCGCGAAATGCGGGAGCGGGATCTGCTCGGTGTGTTCGGAGAGGAGTTCACGGCACAGATCATCCAGCTTGCGGTGGGGGAGTGGAGCGGCCCGATCACCTCGGCATTCGGACTACACATCGTGCGCCTCGACGCGCTCGACCTGGGTCGGTCCTCGGAGCTCGAGGAGGTACGCGATGCGGTGCACCGAGACTTGGTGAGCCAGCGCACCCGCGAGGCCGAGCACCTCTACTTCGACGGTCTTCTCGCGCAGTACATCGTCACGGTCGAATGGCCTGAGGGCATGGACCCCGTGGATATCCCCGGCGTCGTCCAATGAGTGGGCCGGCGAGCTCAACCCGGGTCCTGACGAGCCTCCATCGTGTCCCGCTCATCGTGGCGCTCATCGTGGTGCTCCTCACTGTAGTCGGTGCGACGCCCCGTTCGCTGCTCGGCGGTCCGACGGCGGCAGCCGCCCATGAATCGCGCCCGGGTTACCTCGAATTCCGCGAGACTTCCCCCGGCGTCTTCCGCGTGCTTTGGAAGAAGCCTGCTCGTGGGGAGATGATCCTGGCCATCGACCCCGTTTTTCCGGTGGAGTGCTCGGTGATCGGGATCGGTTCGGAGGATCTGCGACCGGGGGCCTATGTGGCCCGCGCGACCATCCAGTGCGAGGGCGGTCTCGCGGGCAAGACGGTCGAGATCGCCGGGCTCGAGGCGACCCTGACGGACGTGCTCGTACGCGTGTACTACGCGAACGGGCTCGAGGAGACGCATCTGGTGCAGCCGAACGAGCCGTCGGTGGTCATCGGGGGATCGAGCGGTGTGCTGGAGCGCATGGGGGCGTATACCCGCCTCGGCGTGCAACACATCGCGCTGGGGGTGGACCACCTGCTCTTCGTGTTGGGACTGCTGTTGATCGTCTCGAGCTCGATGATGCTGGTCAGGACGATCACGGCATTCACGGTAGCCCACAGCATCACGCTCGGCATCGCGACCCTGGGCTTCGCGCGGGCGCCGGAGCTGCCGCTCAACGCGGTCATCGCGCTGTCGATTCTCTTCCTCGGTCCCGAGATCGTGCGGGTGTGGCGCGGCGAGACCAGCTTCACGATTCGGCACCCATGGGTGGTGGCGTTCGCCTTCGGCCTGTTGCACGGATTCGGTTTCGCGAGTGGCCTCACCGCCATGGGTCTGCCTACCAACGAGATTCCGCTCGCGCTGCTCTTCTTCAACGTCGGGGTCGAGCTCGGGCAGCTGGGCTTCGTGGTCCTGGTGCTGGGGTTGGCTCGGTCGTTCCGTTCACTCGAGATCCGCTGGCCGCGTTGGGCCGAGCTGGCTCCGGGCTACGCGGTGGGCACGCTCGGCGCGCTCTGGTTCATCCAGCGCACGGTGATTCTGCTAGGGTGGATGTGAGGGGCGGCCTGGGCATCGGGACGCGCGAGGCCCTTCGGATGGCGCTTCGGCCTGCGAGCGTTGGGGTCCTGCTGGCCGCCACACTTCCGTCACCGCTCGCCGCGCACGAGGGCGGCTCGGCGGCCGGTCTGCTGAGCGGGCTCTACCATCCGATCTCGGGGCTCGATCACGTACTCGCCATGGTGGCGGTCGGCATCTGGGGCGCCCAGCTCGGCTCGCCCGCCATCTGGGTGCTACCGGTGACCTTCCCGATGGTCATGGCATTGGGAGGCATGCTCGGCCTGCTCGGCTTGCAGATTCCCGGCGTGGAGGTCGCCATCGGTGTTTCGGCGCTGATCCTCGGTCTCATGGTAGCGCTCGAGCGGCGACCCGATCTGCGTGTGGCCGCAGTCCTCGTAGGCTTCTTCGCCATTTTCCACGGATTCGCGCACGGCGCCGAGCTCCCGGAGGGGCAGAGTGGCCTGCTCTATTCGATCGGGTTCGTGGCTGCCACCGGCACGCTGCACGTATCAGGAATCGGGCTGGGGTTGATCCACCGGTGGGAATGGGGGAAGTCGGCGCTTCGCTTCACGGGGGCGGTCATCGCGCTCGCGGGCGCGTGGTTCACGTGGGGTGCGTTGTCGGGATGATCCCGTTCCGGCTCCATGCCCACCTGGTGAGCACCGGGCTCGGCCCAATGTTCGACGGGATCGGGCACGTCGTCGTAACACCGCAGGACCTCCTGCCGGTCATCGCGCTGGCGCTCTTGGCCGGGTTGGGTGGCAAGTCGTACGGGCGACGGGTGCTCTTCGTGCTCCCGGCGGCCTGGCTGGTCGGCGGCCTCGCGGGGCTCGCGTTCGGATGGAGTCCGCCGCTCGCCACCACCGGTCTGTCGTTCCTCGTCCTCGGCGGACTCGTAGCCGCAGACCGTCCGATGAGTGAGAGAACGGGCGTCCTGCTGGCCGTAGCGCTCGGGGCGCTCCACGGGCAGATGAACGGTGTGGAGATGGCGGCGGCCGGCATCGGCTTCACGGGCCTGCTGGGCACGGTGGGCGCGCTCTTCGTCTTCGTGTCGCTCGTCACGGGCCTCGTGGTGAGCCTTCATCGTAGCTGGACCCGGGTCGCAGTTCGGATAGCCGGCTCATGGATCGTGGCCGTGGGACTGCTCTACCTCGGATGGACGTTGGGAGGGCCCCTCCGATAGTCGGTTGGACGAAGGTCCAATGTTGGGCCCGACGCAGCGGTGGCAGGTTGGGCATCCAAAGAGCTGTATTCGAACCTGCTGTATTCGAACGCGTGGAGGTGTCCACCTTGCGGAGGTTGCCATGATTGGTGCCGCTCGGCGCCTGAGCCGTCTTGCGCTTGCCCTGGCGCTTGTGGGTCTGTCGGCTCCGTTATAGGGGCGCAGTCGGACGACTTGGAGATCATTGTCGCCCCGTACGTTCTGTTTGGTAGCCTGACCGAGGAAGCTGCCATTGGACCGAGCGGGCCCACGCAGGTCGACCTTGGATTCGCCGATCTCGTCAAGAACCTCGGGCTCGGCGCGATGGTCCACACGGAGCTATGGAAGGGTGATTGGGGCGTCTTGGCGGACCTGCTGTGAGGCTCGGAAGCGACATCTCGACGCCGACAGGTGGCGTGGTGGACATCGAGGTGAACCAGGTCGTCGTGGAAGCGCTACTGGGTCGTCGTTTCGAGGGGCCAGCACGCCAAATCGATGTCTTCGCGGGAATCCGGTATTGGAACCTCGACCTCGACGTAGAGCTGGTAGGTACGCCTGCCGCCCTCGACCTCGGAGATGGTTGGGTCGATCCGGTTGTTGGAGGGCGGCTCGTCCAGGAACTGTCAGACACATGGTTCCTCACGGCGCGTGGCGACGTCGGCGGGTTCGGCCTGGGTTCGAGCTTCTCCTGGAACGTGCAGGGTGGCGTAGGCTACGAGGTGTCCGGCCTATTCTCTCTGGTGGCGCAGTACAGGGCACTCGCCGTGGATTTCGAGAACGATGAAGCCGGACTCGACTTCCTGTCCTACGACACCACCACACACGGCCCTGTGATTGGGTTCGTGTTCAGCTTCTGAGCGCCGGCGCCCCACGTCCCTCCACGTCGGTGCGGTTTCTCTCCAAGGCCGTCTCGATCGCGTCGAGAAGCTCCCAATCGTCGAATGGCTTGGACAGAAAGGCGACGGCTCCCTTCCCGATCACTCTGGCCCTGGTCTCCATATCGGCGTGGCCGGTGATGATGATCAGGGGCAAGACCTCCTTCATGGTTCGAAGCCTATCCTGAAGACCCTCCCCGGACAGTCCCGGCATGCGCAGATCGAGAACGATGCAACCGTGTTCAGCCATTCGGCACGTTTCGAGAAACTCATCGGCGGAGGAATACGCCTCGACTCGATAATCCGCGACCCGCAGGAGCCGTGCGATGCTGCGCCTTGGAGACGCATCGTCGTCGATGAGGTAGACCCGGGGCACGCTGCTCATAACTCAGCCGACTGTTTCAGAGGGAGCACGAACGAGACCTTGCAGCCTCGCGGAACGCTGCTCTCGACCGAAATGGTGCCGCCGTGAGCGTCCAGGATCGACTTACAGATGGCCAAGCCCATTCCGAGGCCTTCGGCTTTGCTCGTGACGAAAGGCTCAAACACGTCGCCGATTCTCTCTGATGGGATACCCGGGCCGTCGTCACCCACGGTGACCCGCACACCATCCTTTCCGGCGCGGGAGATCTCCACCTCGATTTCCCCGCCCCTCGATTCGCAGCTGCCGATCGCATCGATCGCATTCACCAGGAGATTCATGACAACCTGTTCAACCTGAACGGGGTCGACCTCGACAGGCGGTACATTCGGGGCAGAACTTACGTTGATCCTGACGTCTGCATCGACGGCGTCACTCCTGATCAGGGGCAGTATCCCCGTAACGAGTTCGTCGAGCCGGACGACTTCCCGAGCGGCGGGCTCCTTCTGGAACAGAGCGCGTAGCTTGCGGATCACCTGACCAGCACGCTTGTCATCCGCTACGATGTCTTCCAGGATTTCCTGAATTTCCTTCAGGTCGGGCTTCTCTTTTCCCAATAGCCGCAGAGCCGTCTGCGCGTTCGTCAAGACTGCCGTCAGTGGCTGATTCAATTCATGGGAAATCGAGGCCGCGAGCTCACCCATCGACCTCACGCGCGACACGTAAGCCAGTTGGGCCTGATGGCGACTGGCTTCCTTTTGTGCCCGGACCCGCTCCGAGGCTTCCGCCTTCAGCTCCTCGCTGACGCGGGTCAGTTCAGCAGTCCGTTCTTTCACACGCTCTTCGAGTTGCTCGTTCGACTCCTGCAGGGCGGCCTCCGCCCGCCTCTGCTCCGTGATATCCTGAACCATGGTATGCACGTATAACACTTCTCCGGCTTTCGAAATCAGCGGGTAGTGACTGCCCATAAAAATGCGCTTCTCACCTGGATGCCTCAACGTTTCACCGCGGATTTCATGCTCCAGCACAGGCGCGACGGTATCGATCACACTCTGAAACATTGGGACGATCTGATCAGCGAGATGAGGGATCACCTCATGGACCGTGCGACCCAAGTGCCTTTGCAGGGACTTACCGTTGATATCGCACAGTCGCTGGTTTATGCGTACGTAGCGGTGATCCCTGTCCGTAACACAGAGCGCGATTGGAGCTCGTTGGTACAAATGCTCCAACTCCATTGCCTCACTCGCGTCCCCTTCGTCCGTACTCGGGCCCTCTTTTTTCTTCCACCAAGCCATACCTTGCATCCCACTCTGCTATTCAGCGTCCCGTGAAGGCCAGCCATGGCGTTTGAAAGGCAACCCGGCCGAACGGGCCTGTAAACGAGAAAGTTTCCGCCACGACCGGTGGCGCACGGCGCTACCCAACCACGAAGACCGGCCTCGAGTCGGTGACCTCCGCCAGGAGGGAACCATCGACCGCCGGTGACGAGTGAGCGGATCGTACGATAATCTCGGACTTTCCTCAAGGGATGAAAATTCAACGCGTGGAGCCCGCCTGACGCGCGGATTGAGCGGATCGCGTTCCTACACACTGACTCAACAGAGCGTGTTCTGCCGACGGCGGACTTGGTGGTCCCTGGAGCTGAGGCATTCTGAGGAACCAAGGTGATGGTTTCAACGCCTCCGGAGCGGGGGGGAGTGAGAATCCCCGGACTTTGAAAGTCAGCCGACTCTCCGCCTGAGGGAGACAGCGTAAACTTTCGCGCTGACCGCGGCGGGGCTATTGGACCTTGGTCTTAGGTGTTGGACGTCCTGCTCGGCAGCTCGATCCGGTTCATCACGACCCGCCATGAGCAGGGTGCGGCGTTCATGGCCGAATCGGGGATCGATAAGACCAAAGTCCAATTTCGATGGGTGCTACTTCACAACGTATCCGTTGCCCTCCATGCACGCGGTCCAATGGCGGTCCCAGTAGGCGAACGCTTCTCTGAATTCGGCCGCTGCTTGCTCGAAGGCCTCCTGTGCAGCCTGCCGTCCTCGTCTGGCCCTGATTCCGCCCCCCACACCACCGGCTACCGCCCCGATGGCCGCTCCCTGTCCGGCATCACCGGCGATGGCTCCTATGGCCAGCCCAGCGAGGGCCCCTCGGGCGGCCCCTCTGACTGCGCCGCCTCGGGTGGCCTGGGCTTGACTCAACGCGGCCCCGTGAGCCGCCTCGAGTTCCGCGTAAGCCCGATTTGGATCCCAAGTGGTGCTTTGGGAGGCCCAGTCAAAGCACATCCGCTGGTCCGTCGCCTGCGTCTCTGCGGACTGATCCTGGGCTGGGTAGACGACCATCTCGGCCGGGTTGGTGCTCGTAGGCGCCGCTTGGCCGAGGGCGGGTGAAGCGACCGCGAGGCTGAGTGCCACCACCAGACCTGGCAGCAGCGTTTGGGCTCCCCGGACTGAGTCATGGGTCAGTGGACGGATCGTCATGGTCGTATCTCCTCGTTGCACGGGCGGAAAGTGGGCTCGATCGCCTTCGTTCGCGCTTAGCGCACTTTTACGGATGCGCTCACTGCTCAACCTGCTACCACGGTACAGGATCCGACATTGGACCTTGGTCCCATGGATGGCCCTGAGGCAGGTGCGGACGGGGCTCACCCGACGGAGAAGCCGTGATCACCGGCCCTGGTCCTCTGTGACACGGAAGTACAGTGTGGCCAGGTCCATGATCTGCCTCACGTAATTCACCGGCTCGCTTCCCCGGCTGTAGCCGTGCGGCACCGTCCGGTAAACCTCGGGGTCGGACAGGCGGAGCATGGCCAACTCGACATTCTCGAACCATCGGTTTCGATCCAGGCCCATGAGCTCCGCGACTTGGCGCGCATCAGACACGTGGCCATAGCCGGCGTTGTATGAGGCCAGCGCGAACGCAAGCTGATCCGGCAACTCCATCTCCTCATGCTCGAATCGTGCCCTGACCCAATCCATGGCGGGACATGGGAGTTGGTTCATGACCCGTCCTCATACCTGTACCCGGAGGACAACCTGCTTCGGCTGGACCGCACGCTGGCAGAGCTGTTTCGTTTCGTCGACGAGCGCATCGGGCTCGAAAGAACTCTCATCGTCCTTTCAGCCGATCACGGCGGCGCCGAGACGCCGGACCATCTTGCCGCGTCGGGGTTTGAAGTGGAGTACGTGGTGCCCGGGGAGTGGGACCAAGCGGCTGCGATCGCTCAATTGAAACAGCGCTTTGGGGTCGGCGATGAGCTGATCACGTCGTACGCGCACCCGTACGTCTATCTGAACCGGGACCTCATTCGGGCACGAGGACTCGACCGGGCCGAGGTGGAGCTGGCCGTCGCCGAGGAGTTGACCCGATTCGACGGCGTGGCGCTCGCCATCGGCAGCAGCGCGTTGCGGACGGGTAACCTCCCGGACACGCCAATCATCCGATCGATCCTCCGGAATCACAGCCCCACTCGTTCGGGTGACATCTATGTGGTCTTCGAGCCGAACCGGTTCATCAACGATCTCGACGGCACGGTGGTGGCCGCGGGCCATGGATCTCCGTGGCGATACGATACCCACGTCCCGATCATCTTCGCCGGTGCTGAAATCGAGGCTCGACGAATCAGTCGCCCGGTGGAGACGGTGGATATCGCACCGACTCTCACGATGCTGGTGGGCGCGAAGCCGCCGTCCGGCTCGGTTGGGATAGCGCTGGAAGAAGTGCCTGCAGTGAGGCAGAGACCAGCAGGTCATGGCCCAGCTCGTTGCATTTGGATTGGATTCGCGCCGCCGTGTTCAGGACATCGCTGTGGTAGGCGATTTCGCGCTTCAGGACGCCGACTTCCGCCACCATGACCTCACCGGCGTTGACGCCGGCCTTGAACTCGGGCATGAGGCCATAAAGTTCGTCGTAGTAGTCTCGACGTTCTCTGAGTGCCGCGTCGAAATCGTAGAAGACGTAGATACAGTTGTTGTCGCGGAGGCCTGGCTCCATTTCCCAGGTCAAGACAGCCTCGTCTCCCACATATTGATAAATTTCTACCTCGTGGGCGATCGCGCTTTCCGTCAAATCGCTAAAACAATCCTGGTTGAGTCGGCTGTAGAGAGCGCGCCAAGAGCTGTTTCTTGGGTCAATGCATCTAGGTAGGCCGGGATCAAGTCAGGGTGCCGGACTCAAAAAGGGCGTTTGGATCGCCTATCCGTTATTATTGGCCTGAGGGGCCGCTAGTGACCCAAAGCGGACGTCGAAATTTGTATCGTGAATGTCTGCTTTTTTGCCTGAAAAATAGCCTGATATGATGAATCTCCCTCGTTATGACAGGCACCGGTTTAGAGCTACGGTCACGAACAGTTGCGAATTCGGGATACATGTCAGATAGATATCAAAGCATTCTCTGGTGGTTGACGCTCTTCCTTGCTTTCTTCAGCACCGCGAGCGTCACCGACGCCCAGGAACTCGAGCCTAGGATATGGGCCAACCTTCCAGCCGGTTTAAATTTTGCGGGAATAGGAATCGGCAAATCGGACGGCAATATCCTTTTGGACCCAACCCTGCCGGCCAAGGATCTGGAAGCCGACTTGTTGGTGG
>Ga0114949_10001793_pt1 | contig 13155 bp, 8 predicted proteins | sample N074metaG_FD_83505 | JGI IMG/M metagenome (GOLD analysis project Ga0114949, IMG submission 83505) | Deep subsurface microbial communities from Kermadec Trench to uncover new lineages of life (NeLLi) - N074 metaG | ecosystem: Environmental > Aquatic > Marine > Ocean trench > Sediment | place... | reverse complement strand
AGTAGTGCAATTCTGTTCACCACGAAAGTCGCTGGGCCAATTCACCCTGTGGAAAGTAAAGGTACGTTGATAGGCGCGTTCCATCACGCATGAGGACCATTTCGTGACGCTCGCTGACGTTACCCAAGTCGATCTCATCCTGAGCCCAAGCGATCCCGGTGAAAGTAAGTAATAAGATCGCCTGGAGAAAATGTCTCAGGCATCGGCGAGGCGCCGGGTGAACCCAAATACTTGCATTATTCATGTTCAATTTAATTACCACCTGCATTTGAGGTACTTCGAGATCCTCGTTCATACGTCTTGTATTCAAGAACCCTCAATGACGCAATCAGCGACCTTAGGCAATTACCGGCATGATCGGTTCGCCGAAATCGATCTCCAACCGTTTCTGACCGGGGACTTCGAGTCTGTGCGGGTCGAGGCCGAGCTGGTGTAAGACCGTTGCGTGCAGATCGGTGACGTAGTGCCGGTCTTCAACGGCATGAAAACCGACTTCGTCAGTCGCCCCGTGAGCGACGCCCCCTTTGATGCCGCCACCCGCCATCCAGACTGAAAAACCATACGGGTGATGGTCACGGCCGTCGGAACGTTCCGAACCCGGTGTGCGGCCAAATTCGGTCCCCCACACCACCAGGGTCTCGTCGAGCAGTCCCCGCTGTTTGAGGTCTTGTAACAAGCCGCCAATCGGCTTGTCGACTGCCTTGCAGCGTGTCGAGTGATTTTGCTTGAGCTTACTGTGCGCGTCCCAGCCGTTGTCGTAGATCTGCACGAACCGCACACCGCGCTCTACCAAACGGCGAGCGACCAGACTTTGCCGGCCGACAGTTTGTGTCGACGCGTCGTTGAGCCCGTAAAGATCCTGCGTGGCTTTCGTTTCGTCGCTCAGCTTGACAACTTCCGGGACAGCCATCTGCATGTGAAAGGCCAGTTCGTACGACTTGATGCGAGCACGCATGGCCGCGTCATCTGGATATTCAATGCCAGCGATGGTGTTCAACTCAGCAAGGAGATCAAGCTGACTACGCCGTTCCTTGATGGAGACCGTATTGCCCGGCGTACCGAACGGCAGCGGATTCGATGGGTTGACGCTCATCGGCACACCGGAATGTTCCGGGCCGAGATAACTGCCGTCATGGGCACCGACCCCGCCGCAACAATCGCCTGGCGGCGTTCCCATCACGACGAATTGCGGCAAATTGTCGCTCAATGCGCCAAGTCCATAATGCACCCACGAGCCGATCGATGGATAGAATCCGTCAAAGATGTGCCGGCCGGTGTGAAACTGAAGCTGCGCAGCATGGTCGTTGTCGGTGGTCCACGTCGAGCGGATGACGGCGATGTCGTCGATGCAGTCGCCCACGTGAGGCCACCAGTCGCTCACTTCGATGCCGCTTTCCCCGCGTTTGCGATAACCAATTTGAAGCGGATAAAGCGTCCCCATCAGCTTCCTCGGAACACCGGCGAAATCGCGGACGTTCTTACGATAAAACGGAGAATCGAGAATCGCCGACTTAAACGGACTCGTATCGATCGACTTCCCGGCGTATTTATTCAGCGCCGGCTTGGGATCGAAGCTCTCCAAATGGCTGGTGCCGCCGAGCATGAAGTACCAAATCACGCTCTTGGCCTTCGGTGCGAAATGATGCTGGCCGGTCGGTGGCGACGAGGCCTTCGATTCGTCGGCGCGGGTGATGCCAGCTCGGTGCAGCATCGCCCCCAAAGCGAGCCCCGTAAAGCCCATGCCACTGTCGGCTAGAAAATTGCGGCGGCTGATGCGACCACAGGAACCGCAGCCGTGAGAAGCGAGAGTCATGGTAAGTCTCAGCGAATCGTGACAAAATCGTTGTGGCTGAACAATACGTGTACGAGGTTTTCACGGGCCCGTTGATGCGGATCTTTCGACGGTGCCCGCACATGTTTTCCCGATGCCGGGAAGGACTTATTCTCGGGATTCCGCACCAACGTCGCGTGTTTGGTGAGGAACGTCTGGCACGCGACAATTTCCGATACTAGCGGCGAACGGCTCAAGACCCGCTCGAAGGCGGCGACAATAAACTTCCGGTTCGTTGGCTCGTCCGGGCTTGGACCAGTTTCGCTGGAAATATTCGCAGCCAACAATCGCGCCTGGCCAAGCGACAAACTACTATTGGCGAGTACGAGCGCCTGATGTGGAATCACGCTTTCAATACGCCTATAGCAGGCGTTTGGATTGGCGACGTCGAAGAGTTCCAGAAACTGCATCTTCTCATTCGGCGTATTGCGGAAGTACATGCTGCGGCGAAAGACGTCCTGCCCTTTCTTTTCGTCGATCTCCGGGCCGCCGCGGGTGAGGTCGAGACTGCCGGTGACCGCGAGAATACTGTCACGCACCAGTTCGGCTTCCATACGTCGTGAGTTCATCCGCCAGAGGTAGACGTTTCGCTTGTCGATCTCGCGATTCGGGTTGTCGCGTCCACCGTCAGAAGAAACCATTCGATACGTCCGGGACGTCACCAGTAGCCGGTGAAGGTGCTTCATGCTCCAAGCGTTTTCTATCAACTCGACAGCCAGCCAATCGAGGAGCGCCGGATGTGTCGGTTTCTTGCCATTCAACCCGAAGTTGGCGACCGTGGCAACGATCGGTGAACCGAAGTGTCTCATCCAGATGTGATTGACGGCGATGCGAGCGGTACGAGGATTCTCTTTGTTGGCAATCCACCGCGCCAGCGCCAGTCGCCGCCCGGTGCTCTCATGGGGGTACTGTTCTCCAAGGGGAGCATACTTGCCGTCCGGTTTCTCCGCCGCGGCACGTGCCGCTTCAAGTTTCTTTGCCGCGGCATTGCGCTTCATGCGCGCGGTCTGTCCTTTCGCTTCCTCTTCTTCTTTGCTCTCGACCTTCTGCTTCTTCTTCTGGACTGCCTGAGTGGCCTGGGCCAACAACTGCTCGGCCTGCAATAGCTCGCGGGCCGCGATAGTGACCAGCACTTGCCGTTCGGCGCGGCTGGCCGCCAGTGCCAGTTCATCGGCATGGGGATCGGCTGGCGCCGCGTACTTTGCTTGCTCTGCGGCAATCCGCGCGATCAGTGCCGCATGCTCGGCTCGCACGGTCTCAAGCTTCAACTTTTCGACAGCCACCTGATTAACGGCGGTGACAACGAGGTGTTCGAGTTCCGCCGGCGTCTCGGCGAATCCGCGAATTTCGACTTCGTGAAACTCCGCGGAACCGTTGTGAACCCAGAGGGCGAATTTGCCGTCTCGGCGGGCGATCGGCATCGCATAGTCAAGTTTGAGTTCCTCGTTCAGCCAGATTTTGAGGTTGCCGCCGCGGACCGCCACTTCGATCGTCACCTCGTCGCCCACTTTCAGCTTAACGGGAACGATACCTTCTTTCGGGTAGACCTGCTTGCCTCTGTCACGGTGGAATGCCTGAACCGCTTGACGCACATCGCCGGTCGAGGTGTAGACGTCCTGCGATTGGCCACCGTCGATGTAATCGAAACTGAATCCGACGGAACGATAGCCGCCGGGCTGCAGCGCACGGTAACGCACGCGCGCACGAAAATCGCGAGGATGGTTAGCAAGCGTCACCATGGTGGCGAATGACGTCACTTGCCTTTCGGTCAGGTGGCCGTGCTCATAGACCCATTGGCCGCTCAGCTGTTTCCAGACTTCGGGTCGGGCTTCAGAAAACTCGTCGGCCAGAAACACCTCCGCCTCCGCCGTTGCCTTCTCCTCCATGGTCGCGCGAGTCAATGCAGTGAGTCGTGTCTGTGCCAATTCCACTTTTTGCTTCGCCGCCGCGATGGCCTCTTCGGCCGCCTTCACCTTGCCCGTTAATTGCGCCAGTTGCCCTTCAACGAGTTCGGGCCGCAGCGCCGGATAGAAGGCAGCGAGAGGAAGCTTGATGGTCTCGATCTTCAGATCGACGTTGCCGAGCGCGGCGGGTACCGCCGGGGTGAGTGGATTCTCTTTATCGGGATAGCGGGAATCGCCGCGAATGAAGCGGAATGTTGGTGCGTCGGGCTGTTTGTCGTAGACGCGGGCGACGCCGTCCTTCAGAACCTGACCGAGCGTCGCGTCCTTCTCGGTGCCGGTCGCCATGGACAGGCGATCGGTCCGCACGTCGTGTGGTTCGAAGAACGCGCGGAACCGGTAATAGTCTAGCTGTTCGATCGGATCGAATTTATGATCGTGACAGCGACAGCACTTGAGGGTTAACCCGAGGAAAGCTTGGCTCGTCTTCTCAACGGTTTCAAACATCCAAACGTTACGATCGAATTTATACCAATTGCGGCCGAGAAAACCGGTGGCGCGAAGAACCTTCGGGTCAGTCGAAGCCAACTCGTCTCCGGCAAGCATTTCGACGATCATTTGATCGTAGCCTTTGTCCTCGTTGAGCGACTCGACAATCCAGTCCCGCCAGCGCCAGATGTGCCGCTGGCTGTAACGAATCTCGTTGATCGCCCGGCTGCCGTACCAGTCACTGTACCGCCAGACGTCCATCCAGTGCCGGCCCCACCGTTCACCGTACTCCGGACGGCCGAGTAGTTCGTTGACACTCTTGTTCCACGCGGCGTCCGACGGATCAGCGAGAAAACGGTGCAGTTCAGCTGGCGTGGGAGGCAACCCGATGAGATCGAGATAGAGCCGTCTCAGCAGGACAGCCGGTGGTGCCTGGGGCCGCGGAGCAAGGCCATGTGAATCGTGTTGGGCGGCAATGAACCGATCGACGGGATGTTGCGCCCAGGCGGCGCGATGGGGCTGTGGTGGCTCGGCCCGCTGCGGAAGTTGATATGACCAATAACTGCGTGGATCGGCCAGCGGTTCCTCATTGTCCGGCGCCTTGGCTCCTTGGGCGATCCACCGTGCGAGGATGTCGATTTCCTCGACCGTCAGCGCCGTGCCTTCTCCTTCGGGCGGCATGCGAAAGCCGTCATCGCCGCGAACGTATGACAACAGATCGCTCTCGTCCGGTCGACCTGCCTTGATTGCAGGACCGTTCTCTCCTCCTTTGAGCAAGGTGGCGGCTGTATCGAGTCGCAGCCCTGATTTCTGCTGAATCGGTCCGTGGCAGGTGAAGCAATGACGGGCGAAAATCGGTTTCACGTCCTGCAGATAATCTACATCCGCAGCACTGTTTTCCGCGGTTGATGCAGTTGGATCAGCGGCGGGGCAGGAAACAGAACCAGCCAAGACACAGACCAGCGCACAGATCAGGACTCGCGTAATTCGAGTGCGACAAGACCACGAAGAGAGCCCGTCCGTTGCATTTCGTCGCAGACGCGATCGAGCTCTTTCAGAAAAGACGAGTTGAATCATTTCGCTAAAAGCCAATTCAAAACCATGATGACCTGTCACACGCGCGTCAACTCCCGAATCGGATCGGCCGGAGCGGGAAGATTGACTCGGCGACTGTTGAGAACTTCGAGAGCAAACGCTCGCATATCGATCCCGAGGTGGTGATAGATGGTCGCCAAGAAGTCGTGCGGTGTGACACGACGCGACACCGGGTCTTCGCCGCGAGCATCGGTGGCCCCAATGATCTGGCCTGTCCGGATGCCGCCTCCCGCGAAGAGCATCGAGTTGGCTCGGGGCCAATGATCGCGGCCTGGTTGTATCGTGCCTTTCGAACCGCTGGCCGTTCCGCCACCGCTGCTGGCCGCGTACGAAATGCGTGGCGTGCGGCCGAATTCGCCGGTGACGATCACCATCACTCGCTTGTCGAGGTTACGTTGATAAATATCTTCGATCAAAGCCGAAACAGCCTGGTCAAAGTACGGCGCGCGGTACTTGTTGGCCTGAAAGACGTGATTGTTGACGGCGTGGTCGTCCCAATTATTCGGACGCGCACACAGCGGGCCGTCAAACTCTGTGGCCACTATCTCCACACCGGCCTCGACCAACCGCCGGGCCATCAAGCATTGCTGGCCCCACTGATGTCGCCCGTAGCGATCACGCACGGCGTCCGACTCCTTGGTCAGATCGAATGCCGTGCCAGCTTTCGAACTGGTCAGCAGATTGAGTGCTTGCGTTTCGTACTTGTCCAACGCTTCCATTAAACTGGATTGGTCGAGACCTCGTTGCAAACGCTCGAAACTGTCTTTTAGTACAGTCCGTGTCCGTAGACGTTGCACGTGCTCTGGATCATCCAGCCCGATGTTGGGAACTGCGAACTTCGGATTGCTGGGATCGCCAATCACTTTGAACGGTTCGTATGCCGGACCGAGATAGCCGGGACCAGCGATGACAAAGCTGTCATATCGGTCGACTGGGTTGATGGCGACATAGTTCGGCAACGGCCGTGACGGGTCCGACCGCAGGTAGTGTGAGACGGTCATCCAATCTGGATAGAACGGCTTTGGCTTGTCTGCAGAAGCCGGGTCACCTCCCAGAACTCGCAAGGTACCTGCCGGATGCCCACCCGCATTATGTGCGACCGACCGCAGCAACGTGTACTTGTCGGCGATCTTGGAAAGCCCCGGCAGCAACTCGCTGATTCGAATACCAGGCACGTTGGTGTCGATCGCATCGTAGGGCCCGCGGAACTCGGACGGTGCTTCCGGCTTGGGATCAAATGTCTCCAAGTGGCTTGCCCCGCCGCGCAGCCAAACGAGGATAATCGCCGTACTCTGTTTTGGCTTGGCCGCCGCCTGTGCTCTTAGTTTGTACAGCCCGGGGAGACTCAGGCTCGTAAACCCGGTCAGTCCCGCGCGAAGGACTTCGCGCCGGCCGATTCGCGTAGAGCCCGTTGGTCCGGAACACGCCCGCTCATCAAACATCGTATTTGTGGACATCGCAGCCTCGTGCCGGAAATCAAACGCATCGACTTCCCTTGATATTAACGGCGTGAGGTGCCAGTGACAACAACATCTGAAGGTCCCAGGGGCGGAGCGGGAAGCAGCGCGCTCTCGTTGGCGTGGATGGGATCGCCATGAATCTGGCTTCGGTTTCTCTTCCTAGCCGCCAGTTTATTGTCGTGCAGTCCGGCAACGAGGAGCCCTGGCGACGCAGTTCCGGCGATGGGAGTTGCTCTTGCCAGTTTCCGACGCGACTAAAACGGCACCATGGCTCCGGGCTTTAGGCCGGACGCCGGATAAAGCTGCAACTCGTCGAACACATACATCTGTGTGGGAGTTTCGATGGTCGTTCCTTCTTCGTCATACAACTCCGTTTCGGTGTCGAATACACCCTTTGAGTCGAGACCAAGGTGTTTTTCCATGAACGGATACATCGCTTGCCGCTTCAAATACTGGTAGCCGTGTTTGCGGCCTGGATAGTGAACGTTTTCAACTTTTGACTGGTTACCGAATAAACTGTAGACGTTGCGAATGTAGGGGTATTCGACGACCGGTGTGTTCTTGGTCCAGTCGCCGCCAACGGAAATCAACATGAGTGGACGAGGAGCAGCGAGCGCCGCGATCTCGGCGTTGTTGGTTTCCAGTTCGCTGGTCTTGTGGATCGGCATGCCACTTTCACAATTGCAGCCTCCGAAGAAATGTGCCGAGACCATCACCACCGGCACCGCTACAGTGACGCGATCGTCCACAGCTGTCAACAAAAACGTTTGGGTTCCGCCTCCCGAACATCCGGTAACTCCAATGCGTTTGCCGTCCACGTCGTCCAGGGACTGCACAAAGTCGATAGCTCGAATGCTGCTCCACGTTTGCAAGGTCATCGCTTGCTTGTGGCCGTGATCCCAACCACGGTGCAACGATTCGCCAAGTCCAATCATGTCGTACGAAAAAACAACTGCGCCCATGCGCGCTAACGTTGCACATCGAACCTGTTGTTCCGGTCGCAAGCGACCGCCACCAGGACCGCGAGCGTGACCGTGTGGGCAAAGCACGGCGGGATGCGGCCCTTGCTTGCCTAGCGGCCGGTACAAACTTCCGTAGACAAAATACCCTGGCCGCGCTTCGAACGTCGCAGACTCGACTGAATAGCCGTCGTATTGTCGTTTCTTGCGGACGATCGGATTCAGCGGGGTTCGCTTCGGCAGGGGGTCAAGTTTGACACCAATCAGGATTTGTTTACGAACTCTTGCGGCCCGGTCTTTCCACTCGGCGAGGTTCGAATACGTCGCAGCCATGCGAGCAAGCTGCTCGATCGCGTCCTGTTCGGAATGGTAATAGCCACGGCACAGAATCGGAGCGGTGTCGTCCTGGCTGTCGGCCAACAAAGTTGTGGAGCAGAGGAGGACGAAGAAGCCTGCGAAACGGTGAAGCTGCATGATTCAGGTTCCTTGTAATTCGAATCACTCTTTCGATTAGATTGTAAGTCCAGTTTACCCAACATTCGCCGCTTGTCTTGCGGCCTACCGCGCGAAGTAAAGGCATTCTAGCTTGGCGGAGCCACTTCAGCGAGGCTGGTCCGCCTGCCGACAATCTCCAGATCAATGTGATACGATAGCTTTACCAAGAGACGCGAGCCAATTTCTGGCGAACGGAAGCTGCGGAAAGGAGTTCCTTAATGAACAATCCATTGCTGACCTCCGCCGAACTCTCTCGCCGGACGTTTCTGAAACGCTCACTCAGCGTAACTGCTGCCGCGACTGTTGCTAGTATGGCTACGACGCCGCTCGCGAACGCAGCGGACGAAGCGCCTGTTATCGAGATCGGCTCGCAGCGCGAGTTATTCGTCGATGATTACCTCATCGAAGGACTAAATGGCAAGGCGCAGCAACGACTGCATCATCCAATTCCACGCGAGATCGCCATCGTTCATGACGAACCGTGGGAGGGAACAAGCTGCGGCTATCACACGGTCTTTCAGGACGGCGATCTCTACCGGATGTACTACCGCGGCTCGCAACTCACGGTCGAGGACGGCAGGCTGATTGCCAACGTCCATCCTGAATTCTATTGCTATGCCGAAAGCCGCGATGGGATTCATTGGGACAAACCGGATTTAGGGTTGTTTGAGTTTAACGGTTCAAAAAAGAACAACATCATTTGGCACGGTGTTGGTACTCACAACTTCTCGCCGTTCCGCGACACAAGGCCGGACTGCTCGGATGCCGAACGTTACAAGGCCCTCGGTGGTACTCGGCGCGAAGGCGGACTGTCAGCGTTTGTCTCGGCAGACGGTATCCACTGGAAGCTGCTTCGCGACAAGCCCGTCATCAGCAACGGCGCATTCGATTCGCAGAACCTGGCGTTTTGGGATGAAGTTTCGGGAGAGTATCGAGCCTATTGGCGGATCTTTACGAAGGGCATCACCACGGAGAAGGTGTGGAAACCGGCTGGTTACCGTGCCATTCGCACAGCGACGTCCACAGACTTCCTCAACTGGGCCGAGGAAGCCGATTTGACCTATGAGGACTCGCCTCAAGAACATCTCTACACAAACCAGGTAAAACCATACCATCGCGCGCCGCACATCCTGATCGGCTTCCCGATGCGATACGTCGAACGTGGCTGGAACCCATCGATGCGAGCATTGCCCGAATTGGCGCATCGAAAGATGCGAGCCAAGGCCAACGAACGCTACGGCACCGGCATCACCGAGACACTACTGATGGCCAGTCGCGACGGCGTCCACTTCAAACGTTGGAACGAGGGCTTTCTACGACCAGGAGTCCAACGTCCGGACACTTGGAACTATAGCCACATGTCTACGGCGTGGCACGTCGTCGAGACGGCCTCGGGGCTCAAGGGCGCGCCAAACGAATTGTCGTTCTACAGCAAGGAGAGCGGCTGGACCGGTAGCAGTTGTGCATATCGACGTTACACGCTTCGTCTCGACGGATTCGTTTCGATCCATGCACCCATGTCCGGCGGGGAATTGATCACAAGATCACTCACCTTCACAGGAGATCAACTGCGACTGAACTTCGCGACCTCGGCCGCCGGCGCAATCCGCGTCGAACTGCAACGCCCGGACGGATCACCCGTACCGGGTTTCGCTTTGGAAGATTGTCACGAAGTGTTCGGCAATGCGATTGATCGCACGGTGGCGTGGAAGGGAGACACGAGTCTGGCTGATCTCAAAGGCATGCCGATCCGTTTACGATTCGCGCTCAACGACGCAAACCTGTATTCGTTTCGATTCACAGCCAAATAGACCTCCCTCAAATCTCTCAGCCATCAAAGCGGCTCTGGCGATAGGCGTCCAGTCGCTGCCCGTCACAACGCGGGCAACCACGAGCCATACGTAGCTAAAGATGAGAAACAGAATCGCGTCCTCCGGAATAATGCACATGACGACCCAGCCAACGCGGATGAGCGACTGCGGATGCGCATGGAGCGGGCTGCCGTGTGGCAAGTCGAAGTGCCAGGCAAGTCGTGCCACTACGGCGGCAGGGATCAGTACTACCACCCCGAGAAGGATGCCGATCAAGACTTCCCGACCAATTGAGGGTCACGAAACCGGCCGCGAGAAAAACGTGTCAAGCCAACCAGCGACCGTGGCCAGTTCGGCGCACGTAGGGTTCTATGGCCAGATACTCCGCCCAACCGACCACATCGAGTGTTGCCCAGGCAGAGCGCGAGAACAACGCGGCAGAAGTCGCGAAAGTTCGCAGCCGAGGCATCATGGTCTTCCTGGCGGTGGATGCTGCGGTCGGACGCTGTTGCTGCCATGATAATCTCCACACATCATCTCACACCATGAAGGACGATAGACCATGCGACATTGCGCCAAGGGCACGATTCTGACTGCCTTCTTGTTGATAACCATGGCGATGCTTGCCCAGTTGTGGAATGGTGTGGGCGCGGCGCTGCAACCAAGTCAGCCGCCAGGAGTTGTTCTGACGGTGTTCGACTTTGGCGCGATCGGTGACGGTAAAGCAGACGATACCGCGGCCATTCAGCGCGCGGTTGATGCCTCGATTGGCGAGGTTCGCTTTCCCCGCGGCGTATTCCGGATCAGCAAGACGATCCGTGTTCCTCTTGACGAAGTGGGGCCAACGTCCATTGTGGCTGGCGGCGCCGCACGTATCGTGATGGCCGGCCCCGGCCCGGCGTTCAAGTTCATCGGCACGCACGGAGGCACGGCGAGTCCGCAGACGGTCAAGCCGAACGTCTGGGAGCGGCAGCGTACGCCAATGATTGACGGGATCGAAATCGTCGGGGACCATGCCGAGGCCATCGGTATCGAGGCGACAGGCACTATGCAGGCCATCTTCAGTCGTGTCACTGTTCGCAATGCGCTGCACGGCATTCATCTCACAACTCGTAACCGCAACGTCATCATCTCAGCCTGTCACTTGTACGATAACCGAGGCGTGGGACTGTATCTGGAGGGACTCAACCTGCACCAGGTAATCGTCGGCGACTCGCATATCAGCTACAACAAGATGGGTGGAATCGTCGTCCGCGACAGCCAGATTCGCAACCTGCAAATCGCCAACTGCGACATCGAAGGCAACATGAGCGACTCGACCGAACCGACCGCCAACATTCTGATCGACACGACGAAAGGCTCGGTGCGCGAAGGGGCGATCATCGGCTGCACGATCCAACATTCCCACAACGCTGCCAACTCGGCCAACATCCGATTCATTGGCACTAGTCCAGAGGTCGCCAACAAGGTTGGCCATTTCTGCATCGTTGGCAACGCACTGAGCGACGTCGCCGTCAACATCCACCTGCAATACGCCCGCGGCGTCGTCATTTCAGGCAACACGTTCTGGAAAGGATACGCTCACAACCTGCTCGTCGAAGGCTCGTCGAACATCGTCGTCGGCCCCAATCTGTTCGACCGCAACCCGGACTACGGCCCGAAAGGAAGTACGAACTCTCTCGTCTTTCGCGACTGCCACGATTGCACCCTGACCGGGTTGCACATCAACAACGTCATGGAAGCTCCGGCCGGGTTGATGCTGGACAACTGCCGTTGGATGAATGTAACCGGCTGCACGATCCTCGACTGCGACAATATTGCACTGCTGCTTCGGAACTGCGAACACTGCCGCGTCTCCAACTGCGTTGTAAGAGACACACGGACGGGTGTAACGAATCCCGTGGCCATCGCGTTTACCGGCGGAAGCGAGAACCAACTCGGCCAGAACCTGATCGCAGGGCACAACAACATCTCGGCTGGATCTTTGCAGAAGGACTGAAGACTTGTTACGAGGACACTGTGCAGTCAGGAGGTAATAAAATGACTCAACGGGTTCTTGCCATTGTCGTGTTTGCGATGACTGCGTTGGCCGCCAGTTCGTCGCAATGTGAAACTCCCACGTCACCGGTTGTCTTCAACGAAGATGCTCACGAGCCAGTCGAGCCAGCTCAGAATGCGGAGCCACCGGTGATCCGCCTTCTGCTTTCCGTGACGACGCCGCTTGCATTCTCGAACACACCGCTCGATCCGATGATCGATTTTCCGAAGTGGATTCGCGCGTCCGGCGCATTGGGTGTACTAGACGTGAATTCGATTGAGGTTATCGACCTGACGACTGGCAAGTCAATGCCGTTGGCGCGCCACGAGGGTCTCGCTTACGCTGATCGAGGGCGATTGGAATGGGTGGCGGAGTCTCCCCAGCACCATCGCTTCGAGATACGTTTCCGTACCGCGGCCAGGCATCGGTCCCCGCAGCCGCGGGCCTACACGCCGCCGATCGGTGTGGGGGATCTCTTGCGGTACAACTCCAAACGTCCCGGACCAATCACACTGTTTCATTCGATGGGGCTACACGACCTGACGGGCGACGGGCGACCGGATCTGGTGGGAACGTGGAATTACTTTTATCGGCCGGGTTCGCCGACCGGCGGGGTTGTCTTCTATCCATCGACAGCCAGCAGCGAACATCCCTACCGCTTCGGTGACTTGCAACGGCTGCGGTATCGGTCGCGAGAGGATTCGCCGCAACTCCGCGATTTCTCACATCACTACAACGCCAGCGACTTCGCCGACTTCAATGGTGATGGACGTCTCGATTTCGTCTACACGCGAAGTGGCGCAAAGACTGCCGAGTTCTACCTCGGTACGGAACAGCGGACACCCGGTGGCGCGCCGGTGTTTGTTTCCGCCGGATCCGTTCCGGTCACCGGGTACTATCCCTGCCGTGTGATTGATCTCAACAGGGATGGCACGCTCGATTTGGTCGTGAATGGCCAGTACATCAAGAACATTGGCAAGGGTTGGCCGTTCGTACCGGCGGCAGGAGTGCAGCTCGACGCAGGCATCGGGGCATGCTTCAGCGATCTGGACGATGACGGTCGCGAGGATTCGATT
>Ga0114949_10001792_pt1 | contig 13157 bp, 10 predicted proteins | sample N074metaG_FD_83505 | JGI IMG/M metagenome (GOLD analysis project Ga0114949, IMG submission 83505) | Deep subsurface microbial communities from Kermadec Trench to uncover new lineages of life (NeLLi) - N074 metaG | ecosystem: Environmental > Aquatic > Marine > Ocean trench > Sediment | place... | reverse complement strand
GAGATTGCCACCACCGGCATCAGAATTAAGTGCGTACTCCGCCTGCGCCAGGTCCGGTCGCTCATAGGCCAGCATGCGCGTGGTTTTCATGCCGGTTTCTTCGTCGCCGGAAAAAACGAGAATGAGGTCTCTATTGGGGACAAAGCCCTGCTTTTTAAGCCTGATAAATGTGGAGGTCAAATGCGCGACACCAAACTTGTTATCGATGGTGCCCCTGGCATAAAAGTTGGTCTCATCCTGGGTAAGCTCAAAGGGCGGACGCTGCCAGTCTTTGGCCAGGGCCTCGACCACATCCATATGCCCCAAAAACAAAATGGGTGGCTTACCGGAGGAGCCGTCCCCCCGGTACCGGGCGATGAGCGCTGCGGTCTCGCCGAGGGGGACAACTTCTACATCTTCACGGCCCAGCCCTGCCGCCACCAATTCATCGGCCAGGTAGTTGGCAATCTTCGGCACATTGCCCAGGTTTTTGGAGCTCTCCACACCTATGATACGCGTGTAAATTTCCAGCGTTTTTTGGGCGTGCTCGGAGTGTATGGGTTCGGTGCCATAGCAAAGATGCGCCAGGCCCAGAGCGGTGAGTGTAGCGAGTAGTTTGCGCATGTGGGGTTCTCTTATTATTAACGCCGTAGCGAAATATGCAGTCTAGGCCTATTCAGTTTACCCGTCATGGTTTTTATGGGTTAGGCTGTCGCCATGCACGAATCTGACAAAATAATGACGCAATCGCCAGGATTTCGCAATGTATGGGTGCTGGCACTTATTAGTGCCGTGGCCCTCACCGCGTTCCCGCTAATGGCACTAATGGGCAGTATTTTGGGTGCGCAATTGTCACCCTCAGAAAAATGGGCAAGCCTACCCATTGCACTCATGGTTATAGGCACCGCCAGTGGTATCTGGCCGGTAGCCAAATGCACGGCTGCCCTGTCGCGCAAACCTTCGTTCCTAATTTTTATGAGCCTGGGAATCGCGGCCTGTCTTTTGGCCGGCCAGGCCCTCAGCCAACAGAGTTTCAAGCTGTTCTGTTTGAGCTCATTTTTTTTGGGTGTCACCAATGCGGCACTGCAGCAGATACGGTTTGCGGCAATGGAAAGTGTCAGCATTGAACAGGGCACTACCGCAGTATCCATTATTATGTGTGCGGGTATAGTGGCCGCATTTATAGGCCCCGAACTGGCGCTGATGGGCCGGCATATCAGCGCAGTAGAATATCATGGCTCTTTCATACTGGCCGCGGGCTGTCTAGCGCTAGGTGCCGTGCTATTGGGGCTATTTTACCGCGCTACGCCGCCGCGTGAGGATGCCCAGACCCACGCCGCCCGCCCCCTGGGAGACATGCTGGCCAACCCCGCCATGGCCTTGGCCATTGCCAGTGGCGCTGTCGCCTATACGGTAATGTCTCTGGTGATGACGGCGACCCCTATCAGCATGCACCTGCACCATGGCTATAGTATCGAGGACACCAAGTGGGTCATACAATCGCATATCGCCGCCATGTTTCTGCCCTCCCTGGTGACCATCTGGCTGTTCAAGGCCCTAAAAATAAGAGGGTTAATGCTTGCCGGCCTGGCCTGCTTTGCCCTGACAATTACTATCGCTCTCATCGACGCCTCGGTGATGGGCTACTGGGGGCAACTGGTTTTGCTGGGAATCGGCTGGAACTTTCTTTTTGTCTCCGGTACCGCACTGTTACCCACTACCTACAAACCCGGCGAACAGTATCGCGCCCAGGCGGTGAATGATTCAGTAATCTTTTCTACCCAGGCCGTTGCGGCGCTGTCGGCGGGCTGGGCTATTTCCGTTATCAGTTGGCAGAGTTTACTGTTGCTCTGTCTTATTCCAATGACAGTCATTGCAGCAATGCTACTGCGATATCGCCGACCTTTTTGAGAAAAATCCGCACACAAAAATAGCCATAAGACGGGTTTAAGTCTATATTTAACACTGGAATGTCTACACACAGGGGAAGTATGAGACGTATTAATATGGCCGACGCGGGCTTCCTGCTTATGGAAAAGCGCGAGACACCTGCCCATGTGGGCGGGATCAATATTTTCACCCTGCCCCGGGGAGTGAACGAACAACGCTTTCTGGCCGAACTGGTAGATGTCTTAAGAAATGCCGAGGAGTTCCGGAAGCCGTTTGGCGAGTATGTAGTCGCCGGTAAGGCTGGCCCCCTGGGTCCTATGTACTGGCAGAAAGACGACCAAATGGACATCGATTACCATGTGCGCCACTCGGCGCTGCCCCAGCCCGGTCGCTTTCGCGAGCTGTTTGCCCTGATTTCTCGCTTACACGGCACAGTGCTGGATCGCAATCGCCCCCTGTGGGAGGCACACCTGATAGAGGGGCTGCAAAATCGGCAATTTGCCCTCTATCTGAAAATGCATCACGCCACCATCGACGGCGTGGGGGCCATGCACCTCACCGAGGCCATGTGTTCCACCTCAAAATCGGCACGGGTGACAGACTCCCCACTTTCCCTGGCCGCCTATGAGCGCTACAAGGCGCACAAATTTGCCGGTAAACCGAGGCGCGTTACGCCAAAGGACAGTGAACTGCGCAGCGTCGCCAATGTGTTTAAAGAGCAATTTCAATCCAGCGCCAACCTGTTTGGCGCATTCAAGCGTGTGGGTAACGCCTGGATTGGGCGCGGGGGTGACCTCTCGGTGCCCTGGCGCCAAATGCCCAGAACCTCGATCAATAGTAACGTCAGCGGTGCCAGGCGTTTTGTGGCGCAGTCCTGGGACTTTGATCGCATTAAAGCGGTGTGTGCGGCCACCGGTAGCACGGTGAACGATGTGGTACTGGCCATGTGTTCCGGCGCACTGCGGCAGTACCTGATCGCCCAAAATGAACTACCCAAACACTCTCTGAAGGCTATGGTGCCTGTGTCGCTGCGTCAGGAGGGCGACCTGGACTCAGCCAATGCTGTTGGCTTTATTACCGCCGACCTGGCTACCAATATCAAAGACCCGGAGAAGCGATTGAAGGCGATACACGCCTCTATGGTGGCGGGTAAAGAGTTGCTCGGAGGCATGTCTGCAAGAGAGGCCATGGTTTATATGCAAATAACCCAGCTACCGCTGCTACTGACTTCGGCCCTGGGCCTCGCCAGTCGGTTGCCTGCTTTCAGCACCGTCATTTCAAATGTTCCAGGCCCTCGCAAGCAATTGTACTGGAACGGGGCGCGCCTCGATGGCATCTACCCAGCCTCCATCGTGCTCGATGGTTTTGCCATGAACATCACCCTGGTCAGCTACAACAACAGCCTGGACTTCGGCATAATCGCCTGCAGGCGTTCGCTGCCCCAGATACAAAGACTTATCGATCATCTGGAGGAATCACTCAGTGAGTTGGAAGAAGTGGCCGGCATCCATGCCCCCAGAACGCGGCGCAGAAGTGCAGGTATTAAAGCCAAATCTAAAATGAAGTCCAAACCAAAGTCAAAACCAAAATCAAAACCAAAATCAAAGTCCAAACCAAAGTCAAAACCAAAGCCGAAGTCGAGAGCCAAGAAATAGGCAGATATGTAAGTATCTTTGCCCCGTAAGCGGCATTAAATATTCCGCATAAGGCCTGTGTACTAGGCGGTTGAACGACGACGGCGCAGTGCAGACCAGGCAGAAACGCCGCCTACGGCCAGGGCGCCGACCACCACACCACACAATGTAGACAGCAATAAGGGGGCTATCGCCTGCAGGCTAGCACCGGCAATTTCTACGGCCCCCAGCTGCACCGCAATCTGATCAATGGCCAGCTGCAGCGGGTGCAGACCGTGAACCAATATGCCCCCTCCCACCATAAACATGGCAACAGTGCCCACCACCGCCAGGCCCTTCATTAAAACAGGGGCAAAATTAACCAGACGCAGGCCAAACCAACGCAGGAACCGGCGCCAGGCACCGGCTCCAGTCTTTTGGATGAGATACAAACCCGCATCATCCAGTTTTACGATACCGGCCACCAGGCCATAGACGCCCACTGTCATGGTAAACGCGATGACCGACACCACTACCACCTGAGTGAGAAAATTTGATTCGGCCACAATCCCCAGGGTGATGACAATGATCTCCCCGGACAGAATCATGTCGGTGCGTATCGCGCCCTTGATTTTTTTTTCTTCGAATTCGACCAGGTTGACGGCGGGGTCCGCCAGGGTATCCGAGCGATCGTGTCGTTGCCGTACATCCTCCGGGGTCGGGAAAAACTTGTGCACAAGCGACTCAAAGCCCTCAAAACACAGATACACCCCCCCCAGCATCAATAGCGGCGTTATCAACCAGGGTATAACCGCAGAAATTGCCAGGGCGGCGGGTACCAGTATTAATTTATTGCGAAACGAGCCCTTGGCCACCGCCCACACCACGGGCAATTCGCGCTCTGCCCGCACCCCGGAGACTTTTTCTGCATTAACTGCCAGGTCATCGCCCAGCACAGCGGCAGTTTTCTTCGCAGCCACCTTGGTCATGGTAGCTACATCGTCAAGCACCGCCGCGATGTCATCGAGTAATAAGAGAAGGCTGGAACCGGCCATCATTTAGCCCATATGAAAGAGGAAGTATTTATTACTGTCCACGTGACGGGACAATCAGTCTAACTTATTTCAGCTTGCGCCGTCGATTGGCGGACACGTTCATTCTGGACTTTGGATAGCGCGGCAACTTGCCCTGCTCCAGATAGCGGTGAATGCTCTCTTGCGAGCGAATCTTGGCGCCCCTTTTTTTGCTTTTTACCATTTTGTTGGTCTGGTTCTGATCCAGTATTCGCGCCTTCACATTGTCGTGCCACTGCTGGTCCAGGGTATCCTGGATTATTTTCTGGGCACTGCTATCAAATATTGGACACAAAACCTCTACCCGATAATCCAGATTGCGTGTCATCAAATCAGCGGAGCCAATCAAATACCGGGGATTGCCCCGGTTGTAAAAAACATAGACACGTGGATGCTCCAGATACCGGTCAACAATGCTTATCGCCTGGATGTTTTCTGACAAACCCTTAACACCCGGCAACAAAGAACACATCCCCCTGACAATGAGCCTGATCTCCACACCCGCTTCACTGGCCTCATATAACTTCATGGTCATTTTCTTATCGACCAGATTATTGCACTTGAGGGTCATGGAGGCACGGTAGCCCGCCCGGGCATTGGCAATCTCTTGCTCAATCATCTCCAACAAGCTGGACCTGCAAGTATGGGGAGACACAATTAACACCTTGTAGTCTGGCCTCTTGTAGTTGTACTGCAAAAATTCAAACACATTGCAGACATCTTTCCCCACATTCTGGTCATAGGTAAGCAGGCTGAAATCTGTATACAGCCTGGCGGTTTTTTCGTTGAAGTTTCCCGTACCGATATGGCTGTAATACCGAGTAGAGCCGCCCTCCTTGCGCTCGATGAGCAGAATTTTGCTGTGCACTTTCAAGCCGGGAATTCCGAAAATAACGTTTATACCACCCTCGGTCAGCCTGTGAGCCCAACCAATGTTAGCCGCCTCATCAAAGCGCGCTGCCAGCTCTACCACCGCAGTTACCCGCTTGCCGTTTAACACCGCATTGAGCAGAGCGTCGACAACCTGGGAGTGACTGGCCACCCGGTACAGGCAGATCTTGATCGAACTGACCCCGGGATCTAGCGCAGCGGTCTTGAGAAAATCGATAACATAATCAAATGGGTGATAGGGGTAATACAGAAATACATCACGCTCCTTGATGGCGTCAAAAATATTCCTGCCACCTTCCAGTCTGGGGATACGGATTGTGGGCAGAGGCTTGAACTCCAGAGATTTTGGCCCCACATTGGGAAACGTCATAAAGTCCTTGGAGTTATGGTAGCGCCCCCCGGCGACGAGGTTGTCATACTTGTCAAAGCCAAAGCGGGCGGCCAAATAATCCAGCAAGCGCTCGGGCATACTGCCGTCATACACAAAGCGCACCGCATCGGCCTTGCGCCGCTGTTTGAGGCTGGAGGCCATTTTGTCGATCAAACTTTGACTGATGCCGGTATCAATTTCCAGCTCAGCGTCTCTGGAGAACTTAAAGCAGTAGGCGCTGGCCCGGTCTATCTCGATGACCCCCCTGAACACCTGTGGCAGGCAGGCGCGAATAATATTGTCCAGAACAATAAATACCTTGCCACCACGGCCCTTTTTACGCGGGATCTCCACAAAGCGGTCCAGTCGGTCGGTGGGGACTTCCACAACGGCGTAGTGATAAGTACCGCCAGAGCGTATGTCGACGGCTAGGTAAATAGACTCGTCAATCAAGGTGGGAATAGCGCGTGATTCGCTAAGCAGTATGGGCTCCAACTCAGGCAGCACCGTGTGGGTAAAATAGTTCTGCACAAACCTGGCCTGCCCCGCATCCAGTTGATCTTCTCGTATCATGTAAATACGCTTGGCTTGCAAACCTTTGAGCACCGCACGATAGGCGCGGTCGAATTCGGCTTGAAGACCCACCAGCCTCTTTTGAATTGCCGCGAGTAAATCTTTGGATTGCTGTTTATTGGAGGAACTGGCAACCGATATTAATCGCCTGACTTCCGCTACACGCACGCGGAAAAAATCGTCGAGGTTATTGGAAAAAATACCGAGGTAGCGCAGCCGCTGAATAATTGGCACGGTTTCATCGCGTGCCTCTTGTAACACACGCGCGTTAAAAGAAAGCCAGCTCAACTCCCTGGGCATGAACAGTTCGTCATCCAGGTCAGCAAGGCGTTTTTTTATGGGGTTGGACATTGTTTAGCAGTCTGCTCCGAGTGATTAACCGGGCTCATTATACGTTCGTTTGCAAACTAAGCTAGCGGGTCCAAATGCAGAATAAAAAAACCCGGCGCGCCATCGGGGCGGGCCAGGCAAGTGTAGGTAGCTCCTACAGGGGTAAGGTCCAGGGCCCTAAAAAGAGCCCGGTTACTCCCCAAAAATACTCTGGGGCCGGGCTAAGGTAGGGATCCTAGGCGGCAAGCGCCTCAAAGGCCTGGGGGTGGGCCTTTATCGTTGCCGAAAAACTGTAATCTTCCATGCCCAACTCAATCAGGACGGGCGTTAGATCCGGGGTAGAACGCGATTGAATCCGTTGGGCCAGTGCGCTGAATACGCCCTTCCGGTTCACCAACTGCCAGGTGCCTGTAGCTCGTGTTCTCTTGCCCTTGCGATAGCTCAGGGCCTCTTCGTAGGCATAAATGGCGCGTATGGCCGCTTCTTCAGCGTCGGAGTCGGTCACATGCTGTGCCGCCCGCAAATCTACCGCGCGCCTGTAGGCCTGCAACGCGAGCTCCGGGTGCCCGCGATCAATCGCGTTTTTGGCAAACACATAACACAGTTCAGGCTTGTTAATTCTCATTACCAGATCGTGCATAACTTTTCTCCTACCTTGTGGCAATGCGCTTTTTCTGCGCTTCCTCAGTACGGGAGTAATAATAGAATCTGGCACCGGTTTTCGACATGGCCGTACACGCCAACAGCATGGCCATGGGTGCCAATTGTGTAGCGGTGGTTCAAGTTAAAGCTATTATTTACTTTAAGTTACATGATATATCTATATGATATATATATAGATATTAATACTATATTATAGATCAGCCCTTGATAGCCAAAACATCCGTACGCAGGTGACGCAAAACACTCTCGGCTGTGTTGCCCAGCAGGCGGGCGGTAATGCCTCGCCGGCCCACAGTGCCTATAATAACCAACTGCGCTTTGTGCTTTGCAGCATCACTGCTGATCACTTTGGCAATCGGGCCCTTGCGAACGCGAAACAGGCTTTCAGGCAACTCGTGGCTCTCGGCGTAGCGCTTGATACGCGGTTTTATTTCGGCCTTTATTTCGCCGACATAGGCTGCGGGATCTATCAGGTCCAGGTCGGCCAACAACGTGGGCACCTCTATGGCCGTCACAATCAGCAACTGTGTCTCCAGCGCCGCGGCATAGAGCTTGGCTTTGGCAATAACGGCGTGGTTCAGAGCAACCTTCTCAGGCACCCGGGAGGCCAGATCTACCGTGGCCAGCACGGGTTTGGTTTTATGCCACTTTTTGTCGGCGACAATCAACACCGGGTGCGGGCATTCGCGCAGCAATTGCCAGTCGGTGGAGGTATAGGTAAACGACTCCGTGCGATGGCCTGTTTTTACCACCGCCTCATAGGGTCTAGCGCAACGCCGGATTACCCAGGATGCAATATCTTTTTCCCAGACCGGCACCAGGCTCACTTTTTGCTCGCCTACCTTATGCCGCTCTATGAGTTGTTGCACTTCCGCTTCGCGTTCGCCAAGTAGCCGTTTCTTGATCGCCGCGCGCTCCTGGGCTTTGAGCCTTAAAGGCCGCAACGAGGTATGGCAAAAGGCAACCACATCAACACTACATTGCAGTTTGTGCGCTAACTCCAGTCCCCGCTGAATGGCAATACTGCGTTTTTTGCGGTCGGCAATAATAAGTAACTTGGCCATGGACACACCCTTACAAGGAGATAGAAAAGGCGTGACACGCCCTGCATTGCAGTGAATTATAGAGCGTCGAAGAAAAGTAGAAAGGGCAAAACCGTGATATTGGTCAATTAAATGGCTTCCTGTACGCTCCGTAGTGAAAACACCTCGCGGCAGCGCCCATCAGCATGGCCGCGCGCGACAATCGCATTACCAGCGCCATGCCTTGTTATTCCAGCAGCTTAGTGTTACGTGGGGTTTTCTCTGTACTCGGCGGGAGCCTGACCTGTCCAGCGCTTGAACGCCCGGGAAAAGGTACTGGGCTCAGAAAAACCCAGCAAGTAGGAGGTTTCCACTATAGAACGGGTGGGCTGCAGTAAATACCGGCGCGCGAGTTGCATGCGCGTGTCCTGCAGTAAATCCATGAAACTGGTGCCCTCATTTTTCAGTTTGCGCTGCAATGTACGATTGCTCACATTGAGTGCGCTGGCAATCTGCTCCTGGTTGGGCGGGCCCTGGGGCAGTTTCTCCACGATTTTACCAACCACTTCCCGGGAGGTTGTCCGGGCTAAAAAACTATCGAGGTAGCCCTGGGTCTGGGCATCATTAACGCGGGCCAGCGCAGGATCGCCTGTCGCCAGGGGCGTCTGGATATCAGCAAGATAAAAAGTGAGACGTATGGTTTCACACCCAAAGCGAATTTTGCTGCCCAACATAGACTCAAATCGGTCGGGGTCTGCGGGGGTGGGGCGATCCATCTCTATGGTGACCGGGGAGATATATTCACCCAGTGCCAGCGCGCACATGCGCACAAACATACCGACCACGAAATCGCTGCCGGCATAGGCATAGTCTTCAATATCGTCAGCTCGTTCTACGCTGAGATGAACAAACTCCCCCTCCTCCACGAGCGACATAATGGCGCCCGTGCTCATTAACTGGCTAAAGCGAACCGTTCTCTTCAGGCCGTCATACACTGTGTCACTGGCCAGCCAGGCAAGACCCAGGCCATGCAACACCTGCGGCTGCAACAATTGGGCAGCCGACAGTCCAAAAGCTTCGTCGCCAGTGAGGTCTACACAGCGATGTAGCAAATTATTCATAAGCTCTACGGCAATACGCCGGTCCGGGTTAATCACACCGGCCGGGTCGATACCCACACCCTCTATCACCTCCATCGCGTCTATGCCCTGAACGCGCAGAGCCTGGGCAATAGGCAAAATAAAGGTCGCCAGAGTTGAATGTTGTAGCACTGAATTCATCGCGTTATTGCAGTGTTAGCCATAGAACCAGTAGGCTACCGCAATTGCCGCACTAATGCCGGCAATATCTGCCGACAAGCCACAGGCCAGTGCATGACGTGTGTGGCGAATGCCCACAGCGCCAAAATAGACCGCCAACACGTAGAATGTGGTTTCGGTAGAGCCCTGCATGGTTGCTGCCAGGCGCCCCTGGAACGAGTCGACACCAAAGGTATTCATGGTGTCTATCATCATGGCACGAGCTCCTGAGCCAGACAGGGGTTTCATCAGCGCCGTCGGCATGGTGTCCACCCAACGTGTATCCCAGCCAAACCAGCTCACACCCTCCCGCATGCCATCCATTACCACGTCCAACGCACCACTGGCGCGAAACATACCGATGGCAACCAGCATAGCGAGTAGATAGGGAATAATATTTATCGCCGTCTCAAAACCCTGCTTCGCGCCCTCGATAAACGTGTCGTAAACGTTGACGTTTTTTCTGTGGGCAACGGTGAGAAAAAGCAAGATTAGCCCAATAATGGAAAGGTTGCTAACCAGACTGGACTGGCGTTGCAACTCGGTGGCAGAGAGCGTGGACAACCAGCCCACGAAAGCCAGCATCAACACGAAAGCACTCAGCATACAAGTCATGATCAGCGTATCCCACAGCTTGATACGCTGAACCCAGGCGGTGACCAACAGACCGACGATGGTAGAACAACTGGTGGCGATCAGAATGGGAATGAATATTGAGGCGGGGTCGGGCGCGCCCATTTGGGCCCGGTACAACAAAATAGTGACCGGAAATAAGGTGACCGAGGACGTATTAAGCACCAGGAATAGTATTTGGGCATTGCTGGCAACGTCCGGCGTGGTGTTGAGCGTTTGCAGGTCTTTCATTGCCTTGATGCCCAGAGGCGTTGCCGCGTTATCCAGGCCCAGGATATTGGCTGAGAGATTGAGCGTCATCGACGAAATTGCCGGGTGCCCCTTAGGTATCTCGGGCATCAGGCGGGTGAACAGAGGGGACAGCGCTCTGGCCAGCTTGTCGATCAGGCCGCTGGCCTCCCCCACGGCCACTATACCCAGCCAGAATGCCATTAGCCCAATCAATCCAATGGCCAATTCCACCGACAGGCCCGCCATATCAAACAGCGCTGTTACCATGCGCTGAAAAACCTCGGCGTCGCCATTACCTAACCACTGGTACAGGCTACTGGCAAACGCGACGAGAAAAAATCCCAACCATATGCGATGTAACATGTGCCTGCATTGTTCCTTATTTTTAGATCGACAGTTGTTTATGCGATAGTTATAGTTCCCATAGCATAAGTCATTCACCGCCACGGAGAAACAAAATGAAAACAAAGGCCGCTATCGCATTCGGCGCGGGCCAGCCTCTGGAAATCGCAGAGGTGGATCTACAGGGGCCCCAGTCGGGTGAGGTACTGGTCGAGATCATGGCCACCGGCGTCTGTCACACCGATGCCTTTACCCTGTCCGGCGATGATCCGGAGGGTGCGTTTCCGGCCATACTGGGTCACGAGGGGGCGGGAATTGTCCGGGAAGTGGGTGCCGATGTGCGCTCGGTAAAACCTGGCGATCATGTTATACCGCTGTATACGCCGGAATGTCGCGAGTGTGATTTTTGCCTGCATCCCAAAACCAACCTGTGCCAATCGATACGCGAGACACAGGGCCAGGGGCTGATGCCCGACGGCAGCAGTCGCTTCTCCCTGGACGGCGAACCCATTCTGCATTACATGGGCTGCTCCACCTTCTCCAACTTCACCGTGTTGCCGGAGATTGCCCTGGCCAAGGTGCGCGAAGACGCCCCCTTCGACAAAATTTGTTACATCGGTTGCGGCGTAACCACCGGCGTTGGCGCCGTGGCTTTCACCGCCAAAGTCGAACCCGGGGCCAACGTGGTGGTGTTTGGCCTGGGAGGCATAGGGCTAAATGTGCTGCAGGGTGCCCGTATGGTGGGCGCTGACAAGATCATAGGGGTAGACCTGAACCCCAGGCGCGAAGCCCTGGGCAAACGCTTTGGTATGACCCATTTCATCAACCCCACTGAAGTACCCGATGTGGTTTCCGCCATCATGGATTTAACCAATGGTGGCGCAGACTACAGCTTCGAGTGTATAGGCAATGTGAAGGTGATGCGCCAGGCCCTGGAGTGCTGTCACAAGGGCTGGGGCGAGTCCTATATCATTGGCGTGGCCGGCGCCGGCCAGGAAATATCAACGCGCCCGTTTCAATTGGTTACCGGGCGCTCCTGGCACGGTGTTGCCTTCGGCGGTGCCAGAGGCAGGACCGATGTGCCAAAAATCGTCGACTGGTATATGGATGGCAAAATCAATATCGACGAGTTGATTACGCACACCATGCCCTTGTCGGACATAAACACGGCCTTCGACTTAATGCACGCGGGCGAGAGTATTCGCTCGGTTGTCATTTACTAAACGGGAGCAAGCGTGGCTGTGGAAACACTGACGGAAACCCGATGTTGGGATGGCAGGCAAATGCGCTTCACCCACCAGTCTGCAACGCTATCTTGCGCCATGACGTTCTCACTTTATCTTCCACCCCAGGCCGCGCAAGAAAAGGTGCCGGTTCTGTACTGGCTTTCGGGGCTCACCTGCACCGACGAAAATTTCGTGCAGAAGGCAGGGGCGCAGCGCTACGCAGCGGAATACGGTGTGGCCATTGTCACACCCGATACCAGCCCCCGGGGTGATGACGTGCCAGACGACCCCGAAGGAGCGTGGGATTTTGGCCTGGGTGCCGGGTTTTATCTCAATGCCACCCAGACACCCTGGAATACCCACTATCGGATGTACGATTACATCACGCTGGAACTACCCCAGCTTATTGCGGAAAACTTCCCGGTGCTGCCAGAACGCTGTTCGATTTTTGGCCACTCCATGGGCGGCCACGGTGCCCTGAGTATTGCCCTGCGCAACCCCGACCTGTATCGGTCTGTTTCGGCATTTTCACCGATTGTCGCACCCACACAGTGCCCCTGGGGACGAAAGGCCCTGGGCTACTATCTGGGTGACTCTCTAGAGGAGTGGAACAAACACGACAGCTGCGCATTAATTGCCGCCGGCGCCAGGCAATTGCCTATGCTGGTCGATCAGGGTGAGGCGGATGATTTCCTTGAAGAGCAGTTAAAAACACAGCTGCTGGAACAGGTCTGTGAGGCGACGGGCTATCGAGCCACCATTCGCCGTCAGGCGGGATACGACCACAGCTACTTTTTTATCGCCAGCTTCATTGGCAGCCACATTGGCTTTCACGCACAGGCGTTAAAGGCGACCTGAGTAGTAGTCGCCCCCGTTGAAACTCCAGAGCGACAGTCGCCGCTTTTACTTCGCCCCGGGATAAAAAAGATGGCTCCAGCTTTTGCTTTCGAAGGGCCGCCACTCATCCTGTGCCTGGGCCAGCCTCTCGGCCACCAAAAACCACACCGTGGGGTTTAGCGTCAT
>Ga0114949_10001791_pt1 | contig 13160 bp, 9 predicted proteins | sample N074metaG_FD_83505 | JGI IMG/M metagenome (GOLD analysis project Ga0114949, IMG submission 83505) | Deep subsurface microbial communities from Kermadec Trench to uncover new lineages of life (NeLLi) - N074 metaG | ecosystem: Environmental > Aquatic > Marine > Ocean trench > Sediment | place... | reverse complement strand
GTAGTGGGTGACTTGAATCGGATGCCCGGATACTGGACGGGTAGCTCAAAAGAAGGCCAAAACGTAGATCGCGCACGGATACTGCGCGATGCTCAGGCCAAACGCAAGCCGTCGGCCTCAAGTAAATGCCGGAAAAAACAGGCAAAACTGGATGTTGGCGCCGGCATCGCGGCCGTTACCGCCGAGGGCGCCAGTTCGCGAACCTCTCGTAGGCCGGATGCGCTTCCTTCTGCTCGCTCTCTCGAGCGAGTTGCTCCGCGAGCCACTGAAACCACTCCGCCCAGGAGGGTTGAGCCTGTTCCTGTCGGACCGAATCCGACCATCGTGCAAGCTTCCGCCACATGACAATGGCGAGCCCGCCGGTCAATTCGCGCACCATGGAGAACGAGGCCATATCGCGGAACACGAGAAAGGCAATCGTCTCATAGGTCGTTGAGATCATGACCGCCGCATGTTCGTACTCCGGCCCTTTGGATCGCAACTCATCTGCGGGTATGCCATCGGGCAGACGCTGCATCAGATTCACCGCCCGGGCCAGTTCGGTGTCGTGGAACGAGCGAATCAACTCCACCGCCGCGGCCTGACGCCGCTGCGCCCGGAACTCGCGGATCTGAAAAACTGCAAAGATCGCTCCACCCAGGATCGTCAGCGCGCCGAGAATCTCGGCGATATTCGCCAGTGTTGCCAAATCTGTCACGCGGTTCTCCTGCTGCCAAACGCCCGCGTAAACGGGCAGCCAAACTCCGAACAGACCGTCGGACTCACTTTTTCGTATTAGATGATCCGGCGCCCGTTACTCCGGATCACTGTTAACGCTGACATCAGGGGCGTCTGCCGGCAAGGGTGCGGAGCCCTCATTTTCGGGTCCCGGGGTGGGTTGGGGCGCTCTCCTGAGGGCCTTTTTCTCTTCCTTGGCCCTGCGCTTCTCCTTTTTCGCCTGCTCGCGACGGCGTTTCGCCTGAGTTTCCGGTCCTGGTCTGGCCATAATAGCGGTTCCTTCCGTGAAAAAATTAAGTGGCGAACGTTACCACAAAGCCTCCGCTGGAAACGGGGCAGCCTGGGAACGGGCAGCGCAAAATCCTGATGACAGTCGAGTTCGGCCAGCCGGAGTCGGTTGGCCGCGTGTCGCAGGAGCGGGACCCCGACGCGGGCCCGTTCGTGCTCGGGACTGAATCTTGCCGCGAGCCGCCGATCGCGGCAAGATGCCGCTCCTGCTTTCAGGAAAGGATTTTCCATGATTCGATCTCTGCGTAAGCATCGCTTGATCACTCTGTACGTGGTGACCTGCCTCACGGTGGGTGCCGTCGAGGTCGGCGCCCAGGGGTTCGACCCGAGCAAAGTCGATTGGGAGGCGCTCGGCAAGATACCCATGCGCGACGGTTTCATTAAGAAATTCAATGAACAGTGCGCGGTATGCCATGGCGAGGATCTGCAGGGCGCCGCGCTGGGTACGCCGCTTGTCGGCGTGGATCTGCGTCACGGCGATACCGTCAAGGAGATCGCGAAGAGCATTGCGCGTGGCTTTCCCACGACGGGCATGCCCGCATGGTCTGCGACATTGAATGAGAGTCAGATATGGAATCTGGCCCTCTATGTGGCGGAGCAGAGACAGGGAACGACCATTCTCGACAAAAGAGCTGACATCCCGTTGGTCATCCCCGAAGGCACGATCGCAAGTGAACGTCATGCCTTTCGCATCGAGAAGATTGCCGACGGTCTCGACCCGATGCCGTTCTCCATCGCGCCTCTGCCCGATGGACGCATTCTGCTGTCCGAGCGGATGCGCGGCCTCAGCATCATCTCCCGGACCGGCGACAGATCCGAGCTCATCACCGGGACTCCACCAGCCTATGACGACTCTGGACTGTTTCTGGGGCAAGTCATGGGCATCGGCTGGATGCTCGATGTCGCCATTCATCCACAATTCGAGGAGAACGGCTGGATCTATATTCACCATACCGATCGTTGCAGCGATTGCACCGAGCTGAGCCGCCGTGCGAAGCGGCCGGTTTCGATGAACAGGCTCGTCCGCGGGCGCATCGAGGACGGTGCATGGATCGATGAGGAGATAATCTGGCAGGCGGATATCGAGACCTATACCGACACGACGGACCTGGCCGCCGGAGGGCGCATCAGCTTCGACGATGAGGGCTATGTCTACATCAGTGTTGGCATGAAGGCAGCCCTCGATGTTCTGGGCATCCAGGATCTCAGCCTCCCCTACGGCAAGATTCTCCGCGTGCATGACGACGGACGCATCCCGTTGGACAATCCCTTCGTCGATCACCCGGACGCCCTGAAATCCATCTGGACCTATGGACACCGCAGCGTTCAAGGGCTCGAATTCAATCCGCAAACCGGGCAGCACTGGAACACCGAGATGGGACCGCGCGGTGGCGACGAACTCAATCGCCTGGTGCCGGGCGGAAATTACGGCTGGCCGGTATTTACGAGCGGCGTGAATTACGACGGCAGACCGGTCAATGTCGCTGCGAAGCTCGGTATCGAGCTGGATCCGGACGACGCCGAATTCCCCGTCGTCGATATGACTCCGTCACCCGCAATTTCCAGTTTTATCTTCTATGACGGCACGGAGTTTCCCGACTGGAGCAACAACATTATCGTCGGCACGCTGCGAGCAACCGACCTGCTGCGCATGGAGGTCGTGGACGACCAGGTCGTGCATACCGAAACTCTGCTGGAAGACCTGGCCAGGTTCCGGGATATAGAGATCGGCCCCGGGGGCGAGCTCTACGTTCTGCTGGAAAATGCAGCGGGGAGCCAGATAATCCGGTTGGTGCCCGTTGCACCGGAAGACGCCGACTGAGCTGCGCGCCGGCGCCTCTTCCCCTCCGCCATATTGCCGGCATGCAGGATTGCCACGTCATTTTCCAGTGTGCCTGGGCATCGGCACAAGCTGCAGGTCAGGTTGCATCAGGTTGAGTTCGTGACGCCGGCTATTTCTTGGGCATATACAGATCGGTCAGCGACCCGTCAAACGCTTCGGCCGCGAACGCAATCGTCTCCGACAGCGTCGGGTGCGGATGAATCGTCAACGCGATATCTTCCGCATCACACCCCATCTCGATCGCGAGGCCCACCTCGGCAATCAGATCGCCGGCATTCGGCCCGACGATACCGGCGCCGATGACTCGCTTCGTCGCCGGATCGAACAGCAACTTCGTCAGCCCGTCATCGCGATTCAGCGACAGCGAACGACCGCTGGCCGCCCACGGGAACTTGCCAACCTCGTAGGCGACGCCCTGTTCCTTCGCCTCATTCTCGGTCAGGCCGACCCACGCAATTTCGGGGTCCGTATACGCCACTGACGGGATCACGCGCGCGTCAAACGCCCGCTTGTGGCCCGCTGCAACTTCGGCTGCCACTTTGCCCTCGTGGGTGGCCTTGTGCGCGAGCATCGGCTGACCGACGAGGTCGCCGATCGCGAAGATGTGCGGCACGTTGGTGCGCATTTGTTTGTCGACCGCGATGAAGCCGCGCTCGTCCACGTTGACGCCCGCCTGATCCGCATCGAGTTTGCCGCCGTTCGGCGCACGTCCGACCGCGACGAGTACGAGCCCGAACATGTCCTTGTCCGGTGCGTTCTCGCCTTCGAACGAAACCTCGATGCCGGCGTCGGCCACCCTCATGCCGGTGACTTTCGTGCCGGTCCAGATGTTTCCGTAACGCTTCGTAATGCGTTTTACGAGCGGACGCAGCAGGTCTTTGTCGCAACCCGGCACCAGCTGAGTCATCAACTCGACGACGGACACCTCGACGCCGAACGCCGCGTACACCGTCGCCATCTCCAGGCCGATGATACCGCCGCCGACAACGAGCATGCGCTCGGGCAGCACGTCGAGTTCCAGCGCACCGGTCGAATCGATGATGCGTGGGTCCTCCGGCCAGCCCGGCACTTTGACGGCTTCGGAACCGGCGGCAATCACGCACTGCTCGAATGCAACGACCTCAGTCTGGTCACCGTCGGTCACGGCAACATGGTTTGGCGAGACGAACTTGCCGGTGCCGCGCACGACTTTGACCTTGCGTTGCTTGGCCAGTCCTTCGAGTCCGCCGGTCAGCCGGCCGACGACCTCGTTCTTCCAGGCACGCAGCCCGCCCGGATCGATTTCGGGCTTGCCGAATGTCAGGCCGCATTCGGCCATCTCCTCGGTTTCCTCGATGACCCTGGCGGCATGGAGCAGCGCCTTGGACGGGATGCAGCCGACGTTCAGGCATACACCGCCGAGCGACGGGTAGCGTTCTATCAGGATGACGTCGAGGCCGAGATCGGCCGCGCGGAACGCGGCGGTATAACCGCCGGGCCCGGAGCCGAGCACGACGAGTTGCGCCGAGTGATCGACGGCGCCGGCGTAGCTCCCGGACGGAATTGCCACAGTTGCCGCCGATGCTGCCGGCGTCGCGGCGGACCCGTGACCGGACTGTTCGAGAGACGACTCCGCGCTCGCCGACTGCTCGGCTGCCGGAGCGTCGGTCGCCTCGAGCCGAACGATCAGGCTGCCTTCCGACACGGTGTCGCCGAGCGCAACCGCAATCTCCCGTACGGTGCCGGCCACAGGTGAAGGCACCTCCACCGCAGCCTTGTCGCTCTCGAGCGTGATCAGCGGATCTTCCGGCGCAACCTGATCGCCAACCTCGACATGCAACTCAATAATCTCGACCGCGTCGAACTCGCCGATATCAGGAACCATGACGTCCAGTAAGTCACTCACGACGTCAACCCCTAACTGCCGAGCAACAAGCGATCGACGTCCGCGAGCACCTGGCCGAGGTACGTCGTGAAACGTACGCCGGTCGCCCCGTCGATGACGCGGTGATCGTACGACAAGGATATCGGCAGAATCAGTCGCGGCACGAATTCGCCATCTCGATAGACGGGCTTCATCTGCGAGCGCCCCACGCCGAGGATTGCAACCTCGGGCGCGTTGATGATAGGCGTAAAGGTCGTGCCGCCGATGCCGCCGAGACTCGATACCGTGAAGGTGCCGCCCTGCATCTGCCCGGCCGTCAACTTGCCGTCGCGCGCGAGCTGGCTGAGTTCGCCGAGTTCGGCGGCAATGCTCATGACATCTTTCAGATCGACGTCACGAATCACCGGCACCATGAGCCCGTTCGGCGTGTCGGCCGCAAAACCCATGTGGAAATACTTTTTGTGCACGAGGCTCTTGCCGTCCGGCGACATCGAGGTGTTGAAAACCGGGAATTCCTTCAGCGCGATCACGGCCGCCTTCAGGATAAACGCCAGCGGCGTCAGGCTGACGCCTTGCTCTTTCGCCGCTCCCTTGAGTTTTTGCCGGCGCTCTTCGAGTTCGGTCAGGTCCGCCTCATCGTTCTGCGTGACATGCGGGATGTTCACCCAGCTCGCGTGGAGCCTCGGCCCGGAAATCTTCTGAATGCGGGTCAGCGGTTTGACCTCGATCTCACCGAATTTCGCGAAATCGACTTCCGGAAGTTTCGGCAATGCCGAGCCGGCGCCGGCCAACCCGACCGCCCCGCTCATGACCGCCTTGACGAAGGCCTTGACGTCTTCTTTCAGCACGCGACCCTTGGGTCCCGCTGCCTTGACGTCGCCGAGGTTCACGCCGAGTTCGCGGGCGAACTTGCGGACCGACGGACTCGCGTGCGCGCTGCCGCAGGTCTGCTCGTTGATCGGCGGTAGTTCGGCGGGTGCGGGCGGCGGTGCAGCGGCGGGCTTCTCCGGGACCGCGGCCGTGGCTGCCGGCGCCGCGGCAGCAGCTGCCTCGACTGCAGGGGGTGCATCCGCTTCGACCACCATGAGCGCGGCGCCCTGCCCAACGCTCTGCCCAACCTCGACGGCCACGCTCAGTACTTTCCCTGCAACCGTCGAGGGCACCTCCATCGCGGCCTTGTCGGTCTCGAGCGTAATGACCGGATCTTCGACCGCGATCATCGCACCGGGTGTTACGTGCACTTCGATAATCTCGGCCTCGGGAAAATCACCGAGGTCCGGTACGGTGACCTCGACCGGCCCGGCGCTGGCCGTGGCAACGGCCGCGGGCTCGAGCGCGTGCTCGGCCTCGACCGGTATGGTCTGCTCATCAACCTCGCTGATCGGAGTCTCGTCCATGGACTTCGCCGATGTCGTCTGTTCATCCTCCGCCGTCTCGAGCACCACGACCAGATCACCTTCCGACAGCCGCATGCCGGATGCGACCGGTATCTCGACAATCGTGCCCTCGGCGCTCGACGGAACCTCCAGCGCAGCTTTATCCGTCTCCAGCGTGATCAATGGATCTTCCACGGAGACGTGGTCGCCGACGGCAACCATGACTTCGACGATCTCGACTTCCGAGAAATCACCGAGATCCGGTACCCGGACTTCGTGACGATGCGCCATTATTCGATTCTTCTCAGCATTGTTGGATCAGCTCCCTCCGATTAACCCTCTTGAATCAACCCGCTCGGATTAACACTTCGTCGGATCGGGTTTCGCGGGATCGATGTTCAGTTTCTTCATCGCGCTCTTCACCACCGCCACATCGACCGAGCCTTCATCCGCCAGCGCGCTCAGCGCCGCATGCACGACGTGATTGCAATCGACCTCGAAGAACTCACGCAATGCGCGGCGCGAGTCGCTGCGACCATAACCGTCGGTTCCGAGCACGACGTACGAACCGGGCACCCACGGACGAATCTGATCGGCAACGATGCGCATATAGTCGGTCGTGGCGATAAACGGCCCCTGGCGCGAAACCAGACTGCGCGTCACATACGAGTTGCGCTTCGGCTCGCCGGGATGACGCATGTTCCAGCGATCACGTTCCATGCCGTCGCGGCGCAGTTCGGAAAAACTCGTGACGCTCCAGACATCGGCCGGGATGCCGTATTCCTGTTCGAGCATCTGTGCGGCGCCCAGCACCTCGCGCAGGATCGTGCCGGAACCGAGCAACTGCACGCGCACCTTGCCCTGCCCGCCGGTGTGCACCTGGTACATGCCGCGCAGGATGCCGTCCTTGACTCCGGGAGGCATCGCCGGCTGTACGTAGTTCTCGTTCATGCACGTGACGTAGTAGAAGATTTTTTCCTGCTCGACATACATCCGGCGTAGCCCGTCCTGGATGATGACAGCGAGTTCGTAGGCATACGCCGGGTCGTACGCCACGCAGTTGGGTATCGTCGGCGCGACGATCAGGCTGTGACCGTCCTGATGCTGCAGACCCTCGCCCGCCAGCGTCGTGCGCCCGGCCGTACCGCCGATCAGGAAACCCTGCGCCTGCATGTCGCCGGCGGCCCAGATAAAATCGCCAATGCGCTGAAACCCGAACATCGAGTAATAAATATAGAACGGGATCATCGGCACGCCACTATGCGAGTAACTCGTTCCGGCCGCGGTCCACGAACAGAATGCGCCGGCCTCGTTGATGCCCTCCTCGAGAATCTGACCCTCCTTGTCCTCGCGGTAATACATCAACTGCTCGGCATCCTGGGGCTTGTAGATCTGGCCCTTCGACGAGTAAATGCCGATCTGACGGAACATGCCTTCCATGCCGAACGTGCGGGCCTCATCCGGCACGATCGGCACGATGCGCTTGCCGATGTGTTCGTCGCGCACGAGGCGGGTCAGCATGCGTACCAGCGCCATCGTCGTCGAGATCTCGCGTTCGCCGGAGCCGTCGAGTTGCCCCTGGAACGCGTCGAGCGCCGGCACCTCCAGCGGGTCGACGTCGTACGAGCGCTGCGGCAGGTAGCCGCCCAGCGCGACGCGGCGCTCATGCAGGTAACGCAGCTCCTCGCTGCCCTCGGCCGGGCGATAGTAGGGCACCGCATCGCCATCGAGATCGGCGTCCGCGATCGGAATATCGAAGCGGTCACGGAACGCCTTCATGTCGTCCAGCGAGAGTTTCTTCGTCTGGTGGGCCGCCATCTTGCCCTCACCGGCCTCACCCATGCCGAAACCCTTGACGGTCTTGGCCAGGATGACCACCGGCCGGCCCTCGTGCTTGACGGCGCGGTCGTACGCTGCATACACCTTCAGCGCATCGAGCCCGCCGCGGTCCAGGCGCCAGATGTCTTCATCCGACATGTTGGCGACCATCTCCTTGAGTTCGGGATACTTGCCGAAGAAATTCTCGCGCACATACGCGCCGTCTTTCGACTTGAATGTCTGGTAATCACCGTCGACGCACTCCTCCATGACGCGATGGAGCAATCCCTGGTCATCGCGCGCCAGCAGCGGATCCCAGCGCGACCCCCACACCACTTTAATGACGGCCCAGCCGGCGCCGCGGAAGGCGGCTTCCAGTTCCTGGATAATCTTGCCGTTGCCGCGCACCGGCCCGTCGAGGCGCTGCAGGTTACAGTTGATGACGAAGATCAGGTTATCGAGCTTCTCGCGCACGGGCATCGTGATCGCGCCCATCGATTCCGGCTCGTCCATCTCGCCGTCGCCGAGAAACGCCCAGACCTTCCGATCGTTCGGCTCGACGAGGCCGCGATGCTCCAGGTAGCGCATGAACCGGGCCTGGTAGATCGCCTGCATCGGGCCGAGGCCCATCGACACGGTCGGGAATTGCCAGAAGTCGGGCATCAGCCATGGGTGCGGATAAGACGACAGGCCGCGACCACCGACTTCCTGGCGGAAGTGGTTGAGTTGATCCTCGGTCAGTCGTCCCTCGAGAAACGCGCGCGCGTAGATACCGGGCGACGAATGTCCCTGGATGTACAGCAGGTCGCCGCCGTAGTTGTCGGCACTGCCGCGCCAGAAGTGATTAAAGCCGACCTCGTACAGGGTCGCGGACGACGCATAGGTCGCGATATGCCCCCCGTACTCGGAACTGCGCCGATTCGCCTGCACGACCATGGCCATGGCATTCCAGCGAATGTAGGCCTCGATCCGCCGCTCGATCGCGCGATCGCCCGGGTACTCGGGCTGCTGACCCACCGGGATGGTGTTCAGGTACGCCGTCGTCGCGCTGTACGGCAAATACGCGCCGGAACGGCGCGCATGATCGATCATGCTGTTCAAAAGGAAATGAGCACGATCCGGACCGTAGGCCTGCAACACAGAATCGATGGACTCCAGCCACTCCTGTGTTTCCTGCGGGTCTACGTCCTCGAAGCGGTTAAAGTCGACCACTGAACCTCTGTCGTTCGGAAGGTTGATACCCGGACAGGCCGGTTGTCTTATAATCGCAGGCTGAGGCAATACTGCCCGCGCGAAGCCCCGGTATGATCGGGGTTTCGCTTTATTAGGTCAAGCCAACACACCATGTCCGACTTACTCCCCCCGGCTCGAAAACTGCGCATTTCGCAGGCTCCGGGCAACGTCACGAAAGGGGCTCTGGGCAAGGTGGAGCAACTGATCATCGTCGTCCCGCACCGCGTACCCGCCGGCTTGTGGTCGCAGCTGCCCGATGGGTCGCGACTGCACAACCTCGCCCGGCGCCACCCGGCCGATGCCATGGTCCGCACGCACCTGCCGAATTCAGCGGCGACCGGCATCGTGCTCGGCCGACTGCCCCGGGTCGGAAAAACAGGGGCCCGACGATCCGGAGCCAGTCTGGCCGGGGCATCCGCTGCCCAAACCTTAGCCGCGTTCGACCGACTCAGATTCGCCGGCAAGCTCGTCGCCGAGGCCCTCGTGGATTCGCCCAAGAGCCTCGGCCTCCTGATCGTCGGTGTGCCGGACGACGAAGCCACGCTGCTGGCGCAAGCGTTCACGTTGGCGACGATCGCCCATGCGCATCGGCTGCCCGCCTGGTTCAGCAAACCGTCGAAACAACGCCTGCTGGGCACGCTGCGCATCCTGGGTCTGCCGGCACGCATCGACGTCAATCGTGCAGAGATCGAGGGCGATGCGATCAACCTCGCACGCTGGCTGACCGTCATGCCGGCCAACAAGCTCAGCGCCGCCGGCTACCATGATGTCTTGAAGACCCTGGCGAAGAACCATCGCTGGCAGCTGGAGTTTCTCGACGAAGCGCGCCTGGCCAAGCTGGGTGCGGGTGCGTTCCTGGCGGTTTCGCAAGGGAACGCGACGAGAGATGCGGGCATCGTCCGGCTGCGCTATCGGCCGGCCGGGTCCGGTCGGCGCGCACCGCTCGCGCTGGTCGGCAAGGGGATTATCTTCGACACGGGCGGCAACAATGTAAAGTCATTCAAATCGATGCTCGACATGCACGAAGACATGGGCGGCAGCGCCGTCGCGATCGCCACGCTCCAGGCGCTGACGCGGATCGGGTACCCGGAACCCGTCGACTGCTGGCTGGCGATCACCGAGAACCGGATCGGCGCCCGGGCCTACAAGTCGCGCGACGTCGTAACGGCCATCAACGGCACGACGATCGAGGTGATTCACACGGATGCGGAAGGCCGCATGGTTCTGGCGGACACGCTCGCGCTGGCCGGCCGCGAACGGCCCGACGTAATTCTCGACTTTGCAACGCTCACGGGCACCTGCTGGCAGGCGTTGACTGATCGTTATAGCGGCGTATTTACGAACCGCGCAGCACTCAATCCACTGTTGATCGACACCGGCACCCGGACCGGCGAGCGCGTCTGGCCGTTCCCGATGGATGCCGACTACGAGGAAGAACTGAAGTCGAAGGTGGCGGATATATCGCAATGCTCGCCGGGTGGCGAAGGCGATCACATCCTCGCCGCACGCTTCCTGCAACGCTTCGTTCCCGATAGCGCCGCCTGGGTTCATATGGACCTGAGCGCCGTGACACGCAAGGAAGGCCTGGCACAGGTGCCATCGGGCGCCACCGGTTTCGGCGTACGCTATACGCTCGGACTCCTGCTGGACCAGGCCGACGAATTCAAGCGCCTCGCCGGCCAGTAGACACGCAATGGAAAATACCGATAACCCCGTTGAATCCATGCCCGAACCGCACTTGATCGTGAATCGGTTTCGCGGTTTTCTGCCCGTCGTCATCGATGTCGAAACCGGTGGGTTCAATGCTCAGACCGACGCATTGCTCGAGATCGCGGCCGTGATCCTGCGCCTCGACGCGGACGGCAACCTGTGTCGCGGCGAAACAACGAGGTTCCACGTCGCGCCGTTCGAGAACGCGAATCTCGAGCCGGCCTCGCTGGAGGTCAATCGCATCGATCCACACCATCCGCTGCGGCCGGCGATTCCCGAGAAGGATGCCCTGCAGCGCGTGTTCCGCGAGATCCGCGCCGAACTGCGTGAAACCAGCTGCAACCGTGCAATCCTGGTCGGACACAACGCGCATTTCGACCTGGGCTTCCTGAACGAAGCGATCAAGCGCACCGGCATCAAGCGCAACCCGTTTCACCCATTCAGCGTCTTCGACACGGCTACCGTCAGCGGCGTCGCGTTCGGGCAGACCGTGCTGGCGCGCGCCGTCACGGCGGCGGGCCTGCCGTGGAACCCGGACGAGGCGCATTCGGCGGCCTACGATGCGGAAGTGACGGCGGACCTGTTCTGCGAGATCGTCAACCGGTTCCGGCCGATCTATGAGAGCAGACGGGTGTTTAACGCTGATACTGCCGCGCGTTGAATTATCCGTGAGCGTTGCTTATGCTTCGACTCGGAAACCGACGTCATGGCACGTGGCGTCATGGCAGAGCACACTGGGAGAACTGACACCATGAATCCATTAAATTCGATCTGGGGCACGATTATTGCTGGTCTCGTGATCGCGGCTGCTATCGCGTTCGCGGCAACATCCGTCGGCATGGCAGACAGCGGAGCGGTGGTTATCCTGATCCACGTCGCCGTCGGCATCACGTGGGTCGGCCTGCTGTACTACTTCAACTTCGTACAGGTCCCGGGCCTCGCGCAAGCCGCGAGCGACGAAGGCGGTCCCGGCGGTGCGGGCGTCACCAAGTACATCGCCCCGCGGGCGCTGTTATGGTTCCGCTGGTCGGCGCTGGCCACGTGGGTGACCGGCGCGGCCTACCTGGCCGAGCACGGTGAATTTCTGAATGCATTCATGCTCGGCCGCGCCGGTGGCGACAGCGACCCGGTCTACGGCCTGACGATCGGCGTCGGCGCATGGCTCGGCAGCATCATGCTGTTCAATGTCTGGATCCTGATCTGGCCGAACCAGAAAAGAGTGCTCGGGATCGTCGAGGCCAGCGCAGACGAGATCGGCAGGGCCAAGCGCATCGCGTTCCTCGCGTCGCGTACGAACACGATGCTGTCGATCCCGATGATGATGTCGATGGTGGGTGCGCACCACGGTTTCTTCATGTAAGCCAGTCACGACGCTCTGAGCGTCGGCGGCGGGAATGCAACGATGAACGGCCGGAGCTTGCTCCGGCCGTTTTGCATCGCGGCCCGTGCAGATGGCGCGGTCGCTGCGCTATCATGGCTGCAGTCCATGACGATGAACCCCGATGAGTGAAGAACGCAGTCAGCCATCGCTGGCCCAATACCTGAAAGATTCGGTTACGGTTGCGCTGGCGGAAGATGTCGGCTCTGGTGACCTGACCGCCGAACTGGTGCCGGCTACGCAGCGGGCACACGCGCGCATCGTCACGCGCGAGGATTGTATCGTGTGCGGTCAGCCGTGGTGCGAAGAAGTCCTGCAGCAGACGGACGACTCGATCGAGGTAAACTGGCAATGCACCGAGGGTCAGGCCGCACACGCCGAGCAGAGTCTGTGTGAGATTCGCGGGCCCGCGCGCGGCGTGCTGACGGCAGAGCGAACGATTCTGAATTTCATGCAACTCCTGTCGGCGACCGCGACCGTCACGCGTCGTTACGTGGAAGCGGTAGCGGGTACTCGCGCCACGATACTGGATACCCGCAAGACCATACCGGGCCTGCGCCTCGCACAAAAGTACGCCGTGCAGATCGGCGGCGGACAGAATCATCGCATCGGACTGTTTGATGCAATACTGATCAAGGAAAACCACATCCTGTCGGCCGGCGGTATTACCGCCGCCGTCCGAACCGCGGTTGAACGTAACAGCAACGTGCTGATCGAGGTCGAAGTCGAGACGCTCGAGCAGTTGGAGGAAGGGCTGAGCTCGGGCGCTCACCGCCTGCTGCTCGACAACTTCTCGCTGACGGACATGAACAAAGCCGTGATCCTGCGCGACGAACGCGAGTCAAATATGGCGCTCGAGGCATCCGGCGGTATCACGCTCGACAATGTGACCGCGATCGCCGAAACCGGTGTCGACTTTATCTCGATCGGCGC
>Ga0114949_10001789_pt1 | contig 13169 bp, 10 predicted proteins | sample N074metaG_FD_83505 | JGI IMG/M metagenome (GOLD analysis project Ga0114949, IMG submission 83505) | Deep subsurface microbial communities from Kermadec Trench to uncover new lineages of life (NeLLi) - N074 metaG | ecosystem: Environmental > Aquatic > Marine > Ocean trench > Sediment | place... | reverse complement strand
CGAGCACCGAGCCGACCTTGGGCCAAGTCCAGGGCTGGTCGATGAACTGTTCGTCCATGAGCCCGCCGATCGAGGTGCCGAAGACCACGTTGGCGAAATACAACAGGACCAGAGCCAACAGGAAATTGGGCGTGGCCAGACCGAGGAAGCCCAGGAAGGTGAAGGTGTAGTCGCCGATGCTGTACTGGCGAACCGCCGAGTAGACGCCGATCGGGAATGACACGGCGTAGGTGAAAACGATCACCGACAAGGACACCACGAAACTGAGCCACAAACGGTCGCCGACCACTTCGTTGACCGGCAAACCATACTCGAAGGAATAGCCAAGATCGCCCTGGACCAAGCCCCAGACCCAATAGATATATTGTTGCCAGATGGGGCGATCCACTCCGTAGAGTTGCCGCAACTGCTCAATTTTCTGCATGTCAACGGATTCACCACGGCTCAGCAGTTCGTTGATATAGGCCTCGAAATAATCGCCGGGTGGAAGTTGGATGATGGTGAAGACAATGGCGCTGATCGCCAACAGCGTCGGCACCATGATGAAGATTCGATGTATGGTATAGACTAGCATCGGCGTGCTTTCGAACTTTCCCCCTGCCGAGCGTCGTGACGCTCCCAGCATGGCCACGTCGCCACTCTGCGGGCGACACCGGCCGCCAATCGGTGTTACGTCATTCTAGGCCGGAAGCCGGTCGGGGAACAACCGACACTCGACGCGGTCGTTCTGTCACAAGAATAGGCGTGGCCCATGGGATCGTTCTACGATCCGAACCAGAGCGCGTCCGGGTGGTAGATCCCAAAGAACGAACCCGGGTCCCAGTTGTACAAACCCTCTTCGGGAAGGTTGCGCAGCTTGCTGTTGACCACGACGGGCTGGGGCACGCCGGCGATCAGGCCGATCGAGAATACGCCTTCGGCGTGCAAGCTCAGCATGCGATGCCAGATTCTTTCCCGCTCGCCACGATCCGGTGTTCGGAACCAGGCGTAATAGAGATCCGTCAGCTCCTTCGCCTCGGGCATGTCGGGCGCCTCGCCCGACTCGCCCTTGGTCTCGACAAACTGGCCCCATTTCGGCCATTGGAAATACTCCTGGCGGACCGGCGCCAGTTCCACCGGGCTCGTGCCGGCATTGGCCAGGGCATTCTCGATGCCGAACCAGATCGATACATGGGTCTCGCCAGCATAGATCCTGCGCCGGAAGGTCTCCCGTTGCGATGGTTTGGTGTGCAGCTTGATGCCGGCCTTCTCCCAGCTCTCTCGGATCAGCTCCAGGATATCCGTCTCTTCCGTGCTCTCGCCCGCCGACTCGACGATGATCACCAGCGCTCGGCCGTCGGACATGAGCCGCGTGCCGTCTCCGTTGCGCTCGGTCAATCCGATCTCGTCGAGCAAACGATTGGCTTGATCGATGTCGAACACCGCCCACGACGTTTGGTACTCCTCCTTGAACAAGGGGCTGTCCGGTAAGACCGTGTTGTTGCCCTCGATCGCCAGGCCGTAGAAGATCACCTGGTTGATCTCCTCGCGATCGATCGCCAGCGACAGGGCGCGGCGGAAGCGCACGTCGCGGAACAACTTGGCATAGACCTCGTCGTTCACGTTGAGATTGGGAAACAACGCCCGGCGCGCGCCCCGAGCGGTGCGCCAGAGGTGGACCTTGATGTTCTGCCGCGCTTCCGACTCCTTCAGGAAGGTGTAATTGTCGAAGCGCAGGTAGCGGGCCTGGAGATCGGAATCCCCGGCGCCGGTCTTGGCCGGGATGATACCGCTGGAGGCGATCTGAACCATGACCTGATCAATATAGGGCAGTTGCTGGCCCTTGGGATCGACTCGGTGGAAATAAGGATTGCGCTTGAAGCGGAAACGATCCGACGGCGGTTTGGTCGTGTTGATCCAAGGCTGCAGACTTGGCAGGTCCACGTTGTCGTTCTTGTAGAGGTCGTCCAGGCGATTGTGCAACGAGGCCCAATTGCGTTGGCGCGCCGCCTCGACTTTCTTCGCGAGTTCGGCTTCGTCCGCATACTTGATGTGAAATTGTTTCAGGTAGTGCGAGGGCCGGTAAATATAGAGCGGGCTCGGCTTGGCCAGCTCGTGCAGGAAGGTGGGGTTGGGGTTGGACCAGCTAAAGCGCACGGTGGTCTCGTCGATGATCTCGACCCGCGGTTGCTCGCCCTCGATGGTGAGCGCGATCGGCGGACCCACCGGCGAGAGCTCCTCGTTGTTGGCCACGTCCTCCCACCAATAGCGGAAGTCCTCCGTGGTGAAGGGCTGGCCATCGGACCACTTGTGGCCTGGGCGCAGGTGCAAGGTGAAGACCTTGTCGTCCTGGTTCTCCACCCGCTCCAGGATGTCCGGGTGTAGTTCCAAATCCGGCGTGTAGCCCACCAAGCGCGCGTAGCCGTAGACCACCATCTGGCGCAGATCGCGCACCTTGGCCATGAGCAGACGCAGTCGCCCGCCGTACCGGCCGACCTCCTGCCAGGGTTGGTCCATGGAATCCACGTAGGGCACCGAGGGCAGCCGTTGCTCGACCGGCGGCAGCGTGCCCGCCGCGACCTGCTCGGCGAGAACCGGCGACTCCTTGAAGTCGGCGCGCGCCTCCGAGGCCGGGACGGCGAGCACGATGGCGGCGCTTACCAGGGCGGCAAGGGTCGTCGAAGAGGTCGGTTTTGCGATGGGAAACATTGGGGGTCTTCCGTGCTGAACGTGGTTGTCGTCGATATCCGTTCCGGGTCCGGACGGGGCATCGATCACATCGCCGGATCCTTCATGTGCGCGAAGGCCTTGGCAGGAACCAATTGCATGGAATCGCTTTCGTCTCCCGGCGGGCGCCAGTAAAGCTCCAGGGTCGAGGTGTTCTTGCGCTCGAAGTAGAGGACCGAAAGGGGATACCAGCCGGCCTGGTCGATCATGAACCCGCCGGGCTCCGAATAGCGGTCCGAGTGAACGTCCGGATCCTCGAGGACCTTCTCGCCGCCGATCTCAATGCGGACGCCGTCATTGGACTGGGCCATGAAGGTGTAGCTCCCGGGTTTGTCCAGATGGATCAGCCCTTGGATGTGGGCGCCCACCCCATCGCCGCGCTTGCTGGTCAGAACCTTGCCCGCGCCCACATGGGAATCGAGCGCCATGATCGGCTGGCCCACCTTGCCCTCGCTTTTCGCGATTTTTCGCTCGAGCCCTCTGATCGTACGGTAGTAGTCGTAGTAATATTTGACCGAAAGGCCGGTTTGCAGTTGGTCTTCCGCGGGCTGTGGGTCCAAGGCCTTGGGCACACCCTGAGCCCAGACAAGGCCTGGTGCGAGGACCATGGCGATAAGCGCGAAGCTAAACCGCGCCGCCCAAATCTGTCCCGCCGTGCGCTGACCCATTCTGTTCAAACTCCCTGGCATCCAAACACGATGCAGTTGCCGCCCCGTTCTGTCCTGGCCAACGGAATTGGCCAAGGAATCGAGGTCTATTTTGGCCTTCAATTTCGGATGGTACTTACAAAAGTCCGACAGGTAAACCAGGCGATCGCTCCTGGCCGGGCAAATCAGGGATTCAGGAATCCCGTCATTCCGCCGCCTCCACGTTGCCCAGCTCGGGATCGGCGCGCACGAAGTGGCCCTGGCCCAAATCGACCAACCTCGGGTGGGTGGTTCCGTCAACGGTAAACGGCGCCGGCCAGGCGGCCGGGTCCGAGGCCCGGCCTTCCATCAAGGCCGTGAGGTCGAGCTGATGGCGAGGGTCCGGCTCAGGCACCGCCGAGAGCAGGGCCTTGGTGTAGGGGTGCTTCGGTTCGCGGAACAAGAGCTCGCGCGGGGCCAGCTCCACCAGGCGGCCCTGGCACATGACCGCGATGCGGTCGGCGATGTAGTCCACCACCGCCAGATTGTGGCTGATGAAGAGATAGGTGAGGCCCAGCTCCTCCTTGAGGTCCTTCAGGAGGTTCAGGATCTGCGCCTGGATCGAGACATCGAGCGCGGAGACCGGCTCGTCGCAGATCAGGATGTCGGGCTTCAAGGCAAGCGCCCTTGCGATTCCGATCCGCTGGCGCTGGCCGCCGGAGAAGCTGTGGGGATAGCGCCTCAGGTGGCGGATATCCAGGCCGACCACCTTCATCAGCTGCTTCACCGTTTCGGCCCGTTCCTCGGCGTCGCCGATGCCGTGGATCAGTAGGGGTTCGCTGATGGTATCGAGAACTGTCATCCGCGGATTGAGCGAGCTGAAAGGGTCCTGGAACATGAACTGGATCTGCCGGCGGAACTTTATCAGATCGGCTCCCTGCAGCGCCAGCACGTCGGTCAGGGTGCCGCGGTCGTTGAAGATGACGCTGCCGGCATCGGGCGTGATCGCGCGCATGATCACCTTGGACAGCGTCGTCTTGCCGCAGCCGCTCTCGCCGACCAACCCAAGGCATTCGCCGCGCTTGAGGTCGAAGCCCACGTCGTCGACCGCCAGCACCTGGTTGTCCGAATTGCGGCCGAACAGGCCGGACTTGCGGATCGAAAACCTCTTGGTGATCGATATGACGGACAACAGCGGACCGGCCTCGTCGGCACCTTCGGGCCAGGGTTCCTTGGCTTCCATCAGGGGGCTGCCCGAATCGTGGACGATCTCGCGGATCGGCACCAGGCGCTCGCCCGGCTCCATGTGGAACCGTGGCACGGCGCGCAAAAGGGCGCGCAGATAGGGATGTTCGGGGTTCCGGAAGATGTCCTGCAGCGTGCCGCGCTCCATGACCTCGCCTTGGTACATGACCACCACTTCCTCGGCCACGTTGGCGACCACGCCCAGATCGTGGGTGATCATCAGGACCGCCATGTTGAGCTCGCCCTGCAGGTCCTGCAAGAGCTTGAGGATCTGCGCCTGGATCGTCACGTCGAGCGCCGTGGTCGGCTCGTCGGCGATCAGGAGCGCCGGCCGGCAGATCAGCGCCATGGCGATCACCACCCGCTGGCGCAGGCCCCCGGAGAGTTCGAAGGGATAGGTCCTGAGCGCCCTCACCGGGTCGGGAAAGCCCACCAGGCGCAGCATTTCCACGGTCAGCTCACGACCCTCGGCGGTGCTCACTTTACGGTGCAGATGCAGGGCCTCGCTCACCTGGTTCTCGACCGTGTGGACCGGCGACAAGGAGGTCATGGGCTCCTGAAACACGATCGAGATGCGGCCGCCGCGGATCGCCCGTATGGCGGTGGAATCTTGGTCGAGCTGGGCGATGTCGATCACCTCGCCCTTGTTGTTTGGATCGGCGAAGAGGATATTGCCGTGCTCGACCCGCCCGGCCTTGGGCAGAATGCCCATGATCGCCTGGCTGACCACCGACTTGCCGGACCCCGATTCGCCGACCAGCGCCACGGTCGAGCCCGGAGCGACCCGGAACGATACGTTGCGCACCGCCTCCAGACGTCCCTCTGGTAGGGTGAAGGTGATCTTCAGGTCTTTGACCTGCAGCAGGTCCTGCAAAACTCGGTCTCCCCCCGTGTACGGCCTGTTCTTATATTTTGCAGCGTGCCCTGTCTAGCTGGGCTGCGGCGTCTCGCCGTCCGCGTCCAGCCCGATGGCAAGCAGATTACCCGCCGAAGTGGGATCCATCGAGAGGCCATTTTCGCGCGCCGCCTTGCTGGCTCGCCAGGCGATGTAATCGAAGCCCACCAGGCTCGACTCGAAGGTGAGAGAGGTCCCGCCGCCTTTCAGGGTCAGCTGCATGAAGCCTCCGCTGCTCCGATTATCGCGCCTGGTGCCGAAGTAACGCAGCTTGAACCTCTCAAGATCGTTCCACGACAGGGTACGGGTCCGGATGCTGGCATTGCAGATCTCTTCGTCGCTCACCGCCACCTTCAGGAGCTGCCGTTGCACGGTGCGTAGGGCAAAGAAGCCGAACAACACCACGACGCTCCCGAAGATCCCGATGATGGCAGGACTGGGCGGAACTGACAACAAGACGCCGACGCCCACAGCCAGTCCGGTGCCGGAGCGCACGTAATCCCCCGCAAGTGAACGCATGGAGTAACGGTAGATTTTCATGGCCTCGCCCCGGTTCCACGTCCGACCCGAGGCCCGAAGGCATCCCGGGCGGTCAGCCACCGCACCGCCGGGTGCTCGCTCAAGCGCGGCAGCAGAGTCTCCAGGAACCGCCAGGCCGCCTCGTCATGGGCCAGGTGGTGGGTCAGCATTCCGGTCGGCTCCCCGGCGTCGGCTTGGCCGCGCCGCCGCGCGCCCAGATGGGCGGTCAGCAAGGCCAGGGCCGCGCCCTCGCCCAAGAACCCGCGCGGCGCCGTCCAGCGCAGGATGTCGGCGTGCGTGTTGATCGCCGTCAAGCCCGGTACCGGTACGGCCGTGGCGCGCGCCAGATAGGTGGAGAGGCCGGTGAAGCCCAGGGCCGGCAGACAGGCGACCACCTCATCGGCGACCCGGTTCCAGGGTGGGACCAATACCCCGAGCGCGCGGCTCCCGAACAGCTCCGCCATGCGAGACGCGCCGCGGGCCAGCTCCTCGCGCACCCGCTCCAAGGGCCGGGTCGCCCCCAGTTCGGCCTTCTTCTCGCCCTCGGGCGCGTGATTGGCGTGGGCATAGCCATGCTGCAGGGGCGTGGCCAGGTCGCAGGTCTCCGCCAGGCGATCGGCGAGCGCCCCGCCGGCGCGCACCGGCACGACCGCCAGGGCGACCGGCACGGCCGTGCGCGCCGCCAGGGCCAGCATCCGATCGAGCGCCGGTGTCGGCTCCACGGCATCGTCGTCGCGCCACCACAGGGTGGCGCTCCGACCGGCATCTCGCCAGGCGTCCAATTCATCCCACATGTCGCGCCACGGGTTCACCTGGCCACCATAGCAAGTCTTTCGCCGATGATCTCAGCTGTTCTGGCGGCACCATCGGTGGCCAGGGCGAGTCGCGGACCATCGCGGCCCCGTCCCTGCCCCTGGGCGTGCCCTGGGGCGAGATCGATGGCGCGCGCCAGGAGCGCACCGGTGAGCGCGCGTTCCTCCACCACCGTGACCAGGCCGCGCTCGGCCAGGAGGCGCGCGCGCAGGGGCTGCTCGGTTTCGCCGCCGGCGGCAAAGGGCACCACCACGGCCGGGCAGCCCACGCGCAGCACTTCGAGCACCGTATTGTAACCTGCCTGGCTGACCGAGACGGCTGCTCGTGCCAGGAGGTCGAGGAAATCCGGCCGCGCACGCTCGATCACCACCCCCTCGGCGTCCTGGCGGGCCAAGCGTTCATAGGGCTCGTCCGGCAGGTTGTGGCCGATCAGAATGCGCCACGGAGACCCGGCGAGCCGGGAAAGGGGTCGTGCCGCCAGGGCCGCCGTGGCCAGCGCCTCGGCGACCGCCCCGCCGCCGGTCGAGACCAGAACCTCGCCGGCCCCCTCGGCCGCCGCCCGCGCCGAGGTCGGCGCCTCGGTCACCACGTAGCCGGTGTAGATCAGTTTGTCGGCGATGTCCGCGGCTTGGGGGAAGCTTTGCTCCAGGGTCACAAACGCGGGGTCGCCGTGGACCAGCACCTGGTCGAAATAGCGCCTCACGGTGTCCAGGATCCAGGCGATTTTCTCCACCTTGGTGGGCCGGTTCACGATGTCGCGCAGGGAACAGACGATCTGCGGCCGCGGCGCACTGGCCTGGGCTGCCTCCAGCAAGGGGATCAGCTCGAATCGGAGCTGGCGCCGGCCAAAAGGGAACAGCTCGATCAAGAGCACCTTGGGGCGCCGGCGCCGGTATATCTCGAGGAGCCGGTCCCGGCGCGCCGCTTTCCAGGCCGGATCGATCGGCCGGCCGTCCGCGTCCACCAGGGCGGAGAAGGTCTCGTCCGCACTGCGCACCGGGGGCAGCTGCTCGACCATGGAACCACCCAGGTCCAAGCCAGGGACTGGATATCCAACGCAAACGGCAGCCACCGAGAGGCCCGCGCGGTCCAAGGCCCGGGCGATCGCGGCGGCTCGGCGCAGATGACCGATGCCCAGCAAGTGCTGGACGTAGAGCAGGACGTCGACGGACCCGCTCATAGGGCGAGCGGCAGGTTCATCTGCGCCACGTCCGGCCGACCCGTGGCCTCGACCAGGAAGCGATGGGCCGTGGCGTGGCGCAACTTCACCGGCGGCTTGCCGGTGAAGTCCCAGCCGGTCGCCAGGGCATAGAGCGCCCGGATCACACCCCGGTGGCACACGGCGACGGTGGGCTGTCCGGTCTCTGCGAGCCGGGCGAGCCACGGCCGCAGGCGGTCCTGGACGTCCCGGGGACGCTCGCCGCCTGGCGGTCGGAAGTCCAGGCCGAGCGCCTCCATGGCGGCCATCCGATCGCCGTGTTGCGCCCGTAGATCCTCCAGGCGACAGCCCTCCCAGTCGCCCCAGTCGGTCTCGATCACGGCCGATTCCGGCTCGGCTTCGGGATGGCCCAGCAAGGCGGCGGTTTCCCGGGCCCGCCCCAGGGGGCTGACCACCCAATGGTGGCCACGGAACGCCTCGGGCACCCGCCAGGTCGCGACCTCCAGACGGCCGGTCTCGCTCAAGGGCTGATCCGAGCGGCCTTGCATGCGCCCCTCGGCGTTCCAAGCGGTCGGCCCGTGGCGGATCATCACCAGCTCGATCATGGCACCACCCCATGGAGGATCCGGTTCAGGCGGCGGGACGCGGCGGCCAGGGAATGGCGTGCCGCGACCGCCGCCGGGGCCGCCGCGGCGAACCCTTGCCGCTTGACGGGGTCGTCGAGCAAGGCGCCCAGGGCCACGGCGAAGGCGGCCGAGTCTCCCGGCGCCGCCAAGAGCCCGGTCTCGCCGTCGCGCACCACGACCGGCACGCCCCCGCTCCGCCCGGCGACCACGGGCAGCCCGGCCGCCTGAGCCTCCAGGAACGCCATGCCATAGGCCTCGTTGACCGCCGGCCAGGCGTAGAGGTCGCAGGCCGCGTAAAGCCGGGCCAGGTCGGGTCCTTCGAGCGCGCCGGCAAAATGTACGCGTACACCCTGAGCCGTGGGGCGTGCCCAGGCGAAGGTGGCTTCGACCTCCGGGCGCTCTGAACCGTCGCCCACAAGGATCAACTGCCAGGGCCGATCGGCGAGTTTATGAAGCGCCTCGGCCAGAACGCCGTAGGACGCGAGCTTGTCCCCCGGCCGCATCATGGCCACGGCCACGATCCAGACGGCCTCGGTGTCGAGCCCCAGGTCATCGGCCAGCCGGGCGCGGTGCTCGGCGCGCCCGGCCGCCGCGGCCCGGTAGGGGGCCGGGTCGAGGAAGGGGTCGAGTTGCCAGAGACGGTCCTGGTGCGGCAGGATCTCCGCGTCGGTCGGATTCAGCAGAATCACCGCGGCGGCCTGGTCGAGCGCGGCGACAGTGGCCCGGTGGCCCAGGTCCCACGGACCCCCGGCCCGCTTGTGGGCCAGGGAGGCCTCGGCGACCAGATAGGGGATGCCGAGGGCTCGGGCCACCTGGGGTCCGATCCAATCGGGCGCCTTGTAGTAGAGGTGGTAGGTGAACCAGGCCTGTGGCCGGTCTCGGGCGGATCGTTTCTCGAAGCGTCTCACCGCGCGCCGGGCGAGCGCCGCGCCGAGGCCTTGCAGCCGGGCTTGGCGCGCCCGATCCCCTTGGCCGTCCCAGCTGCGCAGGCGGCTCGTGAGCTCGACGTCATGGCCGGCGGCCTCCAGCGCCGCGATCAACAGCCGCGCCATCTGCCGGTCGCCGGAGGGCACCGGGTGGTCGGGCGCTTTCAAGGGAGCGTAGAACGCGATGCGCATGGGCTCGAGCGGGGTCTTGTCTGGCGGATCACTGGGCGGCCCCAATCATTGGGCGGACCCAATCACTGGGCGGCCCGGGCCGCGAGGCCGGCCCCGAAGCGCGCCGCCAGGATGTCGATGCCGACGTCCATGGCATAGTGGTCGCGCACCCGGCGGGCGGCCGCCTCGCCCAGGCGGTGCCGGGTCCCGGGATCGCCGATCAGGCGTGTCAGCTGGGTGGCCAAGGCCGCGGGATCGTCCGGCGGCACCAGGACGCCGTTGCGCTCCGTCTCGATCAGCTCGGGAACGGCGGAGATCGTCGTGGACAGGCACGCCAGACCCTGGCTCTGGGCCTCCATGAGCACGTTGGGTAGACCATCGCGGTCGCCGTCCGGCGCGATTCGGCTCGCCAAAACGAAGAGATCGGCCTCGCGATAGGCCTGGAGCACCGCTTCCTGGGGCTGGGCACCGCGCCATTCGATGCGCGACTCCAAGTCCAAGCGCCGGGCCTGGGCCGACAAGTCGTCGCCCAGCGGCCCGCCGCCGATGTGCACCAGGCGCCAGTTGAGCGCCGCCGGCAGGCGCGCCAGGGCGTCCAGCAGCACGTCATAGCCCTTCTTGGCCACGGTCCGGCCGACCGAGACCAGCACCACCGGGTCGCCGGTCTCCCGGCCGTCGCGCGGCGAGCGTTCGCCGGGCGGCGCCGGAAAGCGCCCCAGATCTAGGCCGTGGTAAACCAGCAAGACCGTCTCGGGCGACGGCGCCAAGGCGGCCAGGTGATCGCGGCCTATGGCTGTGCAGGTGGTCAGCCAGGCGAGCGCGCTCAGCTTCTCGCGCTTTTCCCACGCCGGGGTGGTCCAGATATCCTTGGCATGGGCCGAGCAGGACCAGGATAGACCGGTCATCTCTGCGGCGTAGCGTGCCACGGACGCCGGCGTGTGCAGGAAGTGAGCGTAGATCCAGGTCACATCCTCAGGCAGCTCGGCCGCCAGCACGCAGGCCTGGCCGAAACGTCGGACCCGGTTGCGCGTCGGATCTCGCCGCAGGTCCCCAAGCCAGATGCCAAGCGCCTTGGTGAACCCCTTTGTCCGCCCGGCCTTGAGCAGCCCTCGGAGCACTCGCATGGGCTCCTGGTGGAGATATTCGGGCAGATAGGCGACCGGCGCCGCGATCTCCCGGTGCACCGGGTGGATCGCCGGATCGGTGGGGTGGCGCAGGGAGAACAGCCGCAGGCGCAGCCCCCGGCGCTCGAGCGCCAGGATCTCCTGGGCGATGAAGGTCTCCGACAGACGCGGATAGCCTTTCAGCACAACGGCGATGGAGCCTGTCATGGCGGGAAATTAGAAAGCCTGGCCGGCCTACGCAAGGACCTCGTCATACCAAGTCTCGGTGATAAAGACCCATCTCACCGCGATTTGGTATCAGGCCTTGCTCCGGGCCGGCTCCTGGCTGGCGGCGACGCGCAGGCGAACCCGACGGCGGCGCAGCCGTTGGCCGGCCAGCTTGACCACGTTGGCGCGGCCATCCAACAGGCCGGGGACCACCACCTCCGAGGGCAGGTTGCGCTGGGGCAGCTGGCGCAGGGCCGTGGCCATGTCCCGCGCCTCGCGCTTGCCGTCGTCGACCAGCATGGTGGCCAGTCCCAGTTCCTGGGCTCGCGACGCTCGGATGTACTGCTCCATGCGGGGCCGGGTGCGCGGCACGATCAGGGCCCGTTTGTCGAACGACAGGATCTCGCAGAAGGTGTTGTAGCCACCCATGCAGACCACACCCTCGGCCCGGTCCATGAGGCTTTCCAGGTGGGCATCGAAGGTCAGCGCCTGGACCCGGGACAGGCGCCCGGCGCGCTTCAGGAACTCCGTCTGAAGCTCGGGCGCCATGAAGGGGCCGAGCACCAGGACCGCCGGGTGCGGCAGGTCGGAATCGGACTCGTAGGCGCGCAGCACCCAGTCGATGATCTCATCGCCGTCGCCGCCGCCGCCGACGGTCACCAGGATGAAGGGCCGATCGATCTTCTCCAAGGCCGGCGACGGTGCCGCGGTCGGCAGGCTGCGGTGCAGATAGCCGGTGTAGGTGATTTTCTTGCGGGTCGAGGCCGGCATGGTGATGCCTTCGAGCGGGTCGCAGATCTGCGGCAGGCCGTAGACCCAGATATCGTCGTAGTAGCGGGCCAAGGCCGGCACCGCGTTCTTGCGCTCCCACTCCGCCGCCAGCATGTCCGGCGCGTCCATCACGTCGCGCAGGCCGAGCACGCAGGGTGTGCGGCGCTCAAGCATGAGCTCCAGGGTCGTCTTCACCTCGCCGCGCAGGCCCAAGGGCTCCTTGTCCACCAGGAAGAGGTCCGGGTCGAAGATCCTGGCCGTGTGCTCGATGATCGAGGCGCGCATGGCCAGGGTCTGCTCGGTGTCGATGTGCAGGGCCAGGGAGGTGTACTCGCCGTTCCTGAGCTTGATCACGCCCGGGATGCGCACGAAGTCGACCCGGGCGCGGAAGTCGAAACTGCCGATGATCGGCGAGCCCGAGAGGATCAAGACCGATAGATCGCGCCTGGCCGCGACCAGGGCGTGGGCGATCTCGCGGCAACGCCGCAGGTGCCCCAGCCCGAAGCTGTCGTGGCTGTAGATGAGAACGCGCTTGGCCTTGCGCCCAACGCTCATGGCTCACTCCTTCGGCGCCGCATGCCAGCGCGCCAATCCATGGTCTCGCCCGAATCCCAAGATGACGTATCATGCCATAGCACCACGACCGATCAACAAGGCATTTTCGTCGGAGTGGCCGGGGCCAGACCCATAGTTTACGCTTCGACGGCCTTTGGCTAAGCTGTGGGCAGGTAAGCCGCGGCGCGGCCGCATGGGGCGAGAACACTTGGGCGCAGATGGAACCGAACCTTTTCAAATACATCTGGCAGCATAGCAAGGGCGAGCAGGTGGTGATCCTGCTGCTGGTGCTGATCTCCATGCCGTTCTATTTCGTCTCGCTCGACCTGCCCAAATCGATCATCAACAAGGGCATTCAGGGCCAGGGATACGATGGTCCCGGCTCCACCCTGCCCTTCCTGCGCTTCGAACTGCCCTACGGCGAGGCCCTGTTCGGCGAGACCATCGTGCTGTTCGATGGCTTTGAACTGGAGCAGGAGGCCTTGGTCCTGGGGCTGAGCTTCGCATTTCTCGGCTTCGTGCTGATCAACGGCGTCTTCAAGTTCTACATCAACACCAAGAAGGGGCGGATGGGCGAGCGCATGCTGCGGCGCCTGCGCTACGAGCTGACCGACCGGGTCTTGCGGTTCCCGGTGCTGCACCTGCGCCGAATCAAGCAGGCAGAATTCGCCACCATGATCAAGGACGAGGTGGAGCCCCTGGGCGGCTTCATCGGCGACGCCTTCGTCAACCCGGCCTTCCTGGGCGGACAGGCCATCACCGCCATGGTCTTCATCATTGTGCAGTCCATGTGGCTGGGTCTGATAGCCGCCGCCATCGTGCTGTT
>Ga0114949_10001788_pt1 | contig 13170 bp, 12 predicted proteins | sample N074metaG_FD_83505 | JGI IMG/M metagenome (GOLD analysis project Ga0114949, IMG submission 83505) | Deep subsurface microbial communities from Kermadec Trench to uncover new lineages of life (NeLLi) - N074 metaG | ecosystem: Environmental > Aquatic > Marine > Ocean trench > Sediment | place... | reverse complement strand
CGCCCTGCTGAATCGAAATCGGGCGCATACGAGCGCCCGCCGATCGGTCTCCCGGCCGCCGCTCGTATTCCGGCATGTCGTGAACAAGAGTATCCTTGCCGGGTGAACAGGCACTGCGTCAGCCAATCAACAGATATGCCCGGGGAGACAGTAATGAAGCGTTCGATTCTTAGCACCTGCCTTATTTTGCTCGCATTTAGCGCCACCGCGGACGAGATGGACAGCCTTGGTTCGGTCAATTTTCCGACATCGGGATCTGCCGAGGCCCAGGAACATTTTCTACGTGGCGTGGCTACGCTGCACAGCTTCGGCTGGAAACAGGCCAGGACCGCATTTCAGGAGGCCCAGGCGGCCGATCCCGAATTTGCGATGGCTTACTGGGGCGAATCGCTGACCTACAACCACCCGCTCATTACGGAGTGGGACCTCGAGACGCCGCGAGCGGTGTTGGGCAAACTGGGTGCGACCACCGAAGAACGGCTCGCCGCGGCGCCAACGGATCGTGAAAAGGGTTTTATCGCTGCGGTTGACGCGTTGTTTTTCGGCGAAGGTGACACGATGGCGCGGCGCACCGCCCATATGCAGGTCATGCGAGACCTGTACAATCGTTATCCGGACGACGACGAAATTGCTGCCTACTATGCCCTTTCCCTGCTGAGTTCGGCAGGTCCGGCCAATGAAGGTCATCGCCAGAACGTTCTCGCCGGTTCGATTGCCATGGCTATTACAAGCCGCAACCCGCAGCATCCGGGCGCCGTCCACTACACCATTCATGCTTTCGACGATCCGGTGCACGCGCCTATGGCGTTGCAGGCGGCATGGGTATTCGACGACATCGCTCCTGCGGTTTCTCACGCGCGTCACATGCCGACACATATTTTCATTCAGCATGGCATGTGGCAGCAGGTGTCGGACTCCAACCAGTCCGCTTATGACGCAGCGGTTGCACTGTGGGTGCCCGGCGACAACGCCGGCGACATGGCGCATGCGCTGGACTGGGGTCAGTACGGCGACCTGCAGCTCGGCGACTATGACAAGGCCGCGCTCTGGATCAAGCGCATGGAAGGCGTTGCCGAAAGAAACTCCGACCAGCAACGCGTTGTCGGTGCGCTGCCGCGGGTCAGGGCAAGAATGATTATCGAGACTCAGAATTGGGCAACGACGCCAATTACCGAAGGCTCGTCTGACGCCGAATTGCTGGCCACCGGCATCAGTGCGGTGCATCTGGACGATCTGGCGACCGCGCGCAAAGTGGCAGACAGGCTCGCGGCCAAGGCGGCTGAACTCGATAACAACGACCGGTCCTACTACGCGCGGAATGCAAAGCCTCTGGAGGTCATGTACCGGTCCGTTGCCGGCCTCGTGGCGATCGCCGAAGGTGACTCGGACAAGGGTCTCGCGATGTTGGCGGAAGGTGTCGAAATCGCCGAGTCGATGCGGCCGCCGAATGGGCCGCCGAATCCGTTGAAACCGATACATGAATTGTATGGCGAAGCGTTGCTCGAGGCGAACAAGGCGGATGAAGCGGCGGCCCAATTCAGCGCGTCGTTGCTACGCACTCCGAACCGGCCTTTGTCATTGCTTGGACTGGCCCGCTCGTACGCAGCGCTGGGTGACGAAGATGCTGCGAAGAAACAGTACCAGAAGCTGGCTGAGGTCTGGAAAGACCGGGATTTCCCGGTGCTGGAGGAAGCCAGTCGCTACCTGGCGGCTGCTGACGACGCAGACTGAAACCCGGGAATTGAAAAAACCCGGCGCTTGGCGTCGGGCTTTTTTAGTCGCGGCTTTACGTACAGGATGTACGTATGTCGCGAAGCACATGGATGTGCGAGAGCGACGAGCCGCGAAAAATCCTGCTACTGATCCAGCACGATCGATACGCGCCGGTTGCGCCGGCCTTTCTTCTCGACCTTGCCGACTCGTACCTGCCCGACTTCCCCGGTCGATTTCAAATGCGTGCCGCCGCAGGGCTGCAGGTCGACCCCCTCGATTTCGAGCAGCCGGACACTGCCTGCCCCCTTGGGGGGCTGTACTGACATCGTTCTTACCAGCTCCGGCTGTGCCTCCAGTTCCTCGTCGCTGATCCAGCGGCAGCTCACCGGATGATTGGCCGCAACCAGTGCCTGGATGTCCGCGGTCACCTGCTCCTTGTCGACCGTATCTTCCATGTCGAAATCGAGCCTGCTCTTGGTCGCCGAGATATTGCCGCCGGTAACGCCGTATTGGAGTACCGAGCCCAGCAGATGCAATGCGGTATGCATGCGCATGTGCAGGTAGCGCCGGTCCCAGTCGAGTGTCGCGGTGACCGTCGTGCCCGCGCCCGGCATTGCGGCGTCCGGATCTGTCAGGTGACGGATGGCACCGGCCTCGCCGTAGCGGGTGTCGGTTATTTCGACCTCACCGCCGTCCCAGCTGAGCGTGCCGGTGTCACCAGGTTGTCCGCCACCCAGCGGGTAAAACACGGTGCGATCGAGAACGATACCGTCCGGGCCGGCCGCTATGACGGAAGCCTCGCACTCTTTCAAATACGAATCGTCGCGGAATAGAATATCGGTCATGCCAGCGGCCTCTTGCGTTGTCTGCCAAATGTAACCGTTGCTTTGCGCCAAGGGTAGCTCTATAAGTTCGGAATGGCAGACTTACCGGCATTTGGCAACGACCCCGCGGGACGATTCTTCCTGAAAATGCACGGTCTGCACAATCACTTCGTGGTCGTCGATGCGCGAAAGGACGCCTTTCGCCCCGACGATGAGGAAGTCATTCGCATCTGCGATCCGAAATCCGGCGTCGGCGCAGATCAGCTCATCGTCATCGAGTCGCCGAAAAGCGCCGGTGCCGATGCGTTCATGCGCATCCTCAATGTCGACGGCCGGGAGGTCGAGGCATGTGGCAATGCGACGCGCTGTGTTGCCTGGCTGCTGCTCGAGGAACTTGGACGGGATGCGGTGGTAATAGAAACGCTGGCCGGTCCGCTGGCGTGCAACCGCGCCGGGCACCTGCGGGTCAGGTGCGCAATGGGGCACGTGTCGATGGAGTGGCGGGACATTCCACTCGCCGAAGAGCGCGACACCTGCCACCTGGATCTCTCATTTGGTCCATTGACCGATGGCATTGCGCTGGCAATCGGCAATCCGCACGTCGTGTTCTTCGTGGACGATCTCGATGCCGTCGATGTTGCTTTGCATGCACCCAAAATCCAAAAACACCCGCTGTTTCCAAACCAGGTCAATGTTGGCGTTGCCGAGATGAGGTCCGACGGCAGGTTGCGGCTGGTTGTCTACGAACGCGGCACCGGACTCACGACCGCGTGTGGCAGCGGGGCGTGCGTTGCAGCTTACGCGGCGCTTGCGCGAGGCATGACAGACAGCAGGGAAATGACGGTGGAAATGCCGGTTGGCAGCGTCGGCATTGAAATTACCGGGGACGGTAGCGCCATCATGACCGGGCCGGTCGCGTACTGTTTCAGCGGGTTTTTCTAGCCTGAACGCTTGCCACGAATCCAGCCGCGATTGATTCGGCCTAGACGAGCCCCGCGACCAGGAACAAGGCCGCGGCGATGGCGGCGGCGAGCAGCGCGTACGGCAATTGCGTCCTGACGTGATCGATGTGGTCGGTGGCTGCTGCCATCGACGCGACGACGGTCGTGTCGCTGATCGGCGATGCATGATCTCCGAAAATCGCGCCTGATATTGCCGCGCCGAGAAACAGCGGCACCGGGTATCCGAGCGTTGTCGCTATCGGAATAGCGATCGGAATCATGATGGCGAACGTGCCCCAGCTCGATCCCACCGAAAAAGCAATAAAGGCCGAGACGATAAAGATCAATGGTGCGAGCAACGGGCCTGGAATGGTGTCACCGACCACACCGGCAACGTAGGTGCCGGTGCCGAGCGCCTGGGCCACGTCGCCCAGCGCCAGTGCGAACAGCAAGATTGCGGCGATGGGCAACAGCGCGCCCGCACCTTTCATGAATATCTGCATCAATTCGTTTATCGAGCCGCGCCCCTTGCCGAGAATCATCGACCACGCAACGACGATTGCGGCAATGACTGCCCACAGGACGGAAACAGACCCGGATCCCTCGATCAGGTTGCCGTTGCCGGTGATGTACAGGCCGACGGGCATCATCAGAACCATCGTGACAATCGGTAAAACCATGAAAGCGGCCGATGGCACTTCATCGCTCTCCACGGTCTCTGCGACGGGAAGATTGATCATCGGTGCTGCGCCGGGCCAAAGGATGTCGCCGTTTCGCGTTCGTTCTTCGGCATTTTTCATGGGTCCGAGGTCGATGTTTTTCCAGATGACTACCGCGGCAAGGACGATCGCGACAATGGCGTAGAAGTTGTACGGGATCGACGATATGAAAACGTCCAGCGCATTGTCGACGCCGGTTGATGCAACCAGCCCGATGATCACTGCACCCCAGGCGTTTAGCGGAATCATCGCGCAAACCGGCGCGGACGTTGCGTCGATGAGGTACGCGAGCTTTTCGCGTGAAATCTCGTAACGGTCAAATAACGGCCGGCTAACCGAGCCGGCGACCAGTAGTGTGATGTTGGATTCAACGAAGATGACGAGACCGGTGCCCCAGGCGAGCATCTGTGCGCGAAACCCGTTGTGCACCCAGCGCCGCGTCTCCAGGAAATGGACAAAGCCACGGACGCCTCCGGAATATTCGATCGTTGCAATCAGTGAACCGATCAGCAGCGTGAATATGATGACCCGGGTGTCGCCGGCGTCGCCGAATACGTGAATGAGCCCGTTGATCCCTTCCGTCACGCCAACCAGCGGATTGAAACCGTTCAGCAGCGTGAAACCCATCCAGATGCCGGCAAACAGTGACAGGATGACCTGCTTGGTCCAGATGGCGAGAATGATGGCAATAATTGGCGGTAGTATCGAATACCAGCTCGGATCGGTCATTTGTATTGTTCTTGTTTTGGATGAAGGGGGCAGTTTACTGAATTTGCATAAGGGGGACTAATCCAAGGTCACTGCCCCGCAAATCCCGCGACTGAAGTTCACTGTTGCGCGGTACGTTGCAGGCAGGCCGACCGGACTGCGAATTTTCACCGGTCCTTGCTATGCTTTCGCCGTCAATCAAACCAGTCATGGAGAAAATGATGCATCGCAAGTTCATCTGCATATTGACGGCTGTTGCCGTGACCCTCGGAATTTCCATCCACGCCGCCGCCGATACCACGCCGGAGGACGCCGCCGACTACCGGACCGCCGTAATGACGACGTTGCGCGGCCACCTCGTCGCAGCATCGATGACGGTTCGCGGATTGGTCGAAGACAACGGGCACCTGGTCGATCATGCGCACGGAATTGCAAACGGTGCTACGGAGCTGGTCCATATCTTCCCCGAAGGATCCAATGTCGGTGAATCGGAGGCGTTGCCGATCATTTGGGAAGAAGCGGAAGATTTTGCGGCGGTGATCGAGGAAATACAGGAAGCGACCGCAGCGTTTTCCGCAGCTGCGGAGAGTGGCGACCAGGATGCGATTCGCAGTGCATTTCGCGATGTCGGTATGGCCTGTCGCGGCTGTCATGACCGGTTCCGCGTTGCGCACGACTAACTCAAGAGTTTCCGTGATGCTGGCGGCCGTCATCTTGCTGGCGTCCGTTGAAGGATTGGCGCAAGAGGATACCGTCGCGCGCGGCAAATACCTTTTGTATGCCGGCGGCTGCATATCCTGTCATACCGAAGACATTGACGATGCGGTGCCGCTGGCCGGTGGCCGCGCCATGGAGACGCCGTTCGGCACGTTTTATTCGCCAAACATTACGCCGGACGCCGCCACCGGAATCGGCAAGTGGTCCGACGAGCAGTTTGTCGATGCTTTTTGGGAGGGTGTCAGCCCGGACGGTGATCATTACTTTCCGGCGTTTCCGTACACTTCGTATACAGGCGTCAGTCGTACAGACCTGCTGGCGATCAAAGCCTATCTGTTTAGTCTCGATCCGGTCAGCAAGGCCAGCAGGGAGCACGATCTGGCCTGGTATATGTCGAGCCGAATAGCCGCCGGCGCCTGGAAGGAGCTGAACTTCGAGAGCGCCAGATTTGTGCCGGATGCGGCACAGGATGAGCAGTGGAACAGGGGTGCATACCTCGTCCGCCACCTGGGGCATTGCGGCGAGTGTCACACACCACGCAGCACTCTCGGTGTTTTGCAGACCGACCTGGAAATGGCCGGCAGCCGGATGGGCGATGAGAAAATCGCCAATATCACGCAGCATCGCGTCGACGGAATCGGCAGATGGTCCGTGAGAGATATCGAGTATTTCCTCGACATCGGCATGCTGCCCGATGGCGACTTCGCCGGCAGCTCGATGGGCGCCGTCATCGAGGACAATACGAGTAAACTGACGCGCGAGGACCGCCTGGCGATCGCCGTGTACCTGAAAACGGTACCCCCGCGCGCGAATCAGTAGCCAAAAATCGACGCATCACCGGCAACTGAACAATTGGAGACCTGATCATGATTCGGTATGGCGCAAAATTCGGGCTGACCGTGGCACTGGCCCTTATTTCCGGCGCGGCGTGGTCACAGGCTGGCAACGCAGGCGAGGCCGCGGAGGAAGGCCCCTGGTCCGGGAGCGCGTCACTCGGCTACCTGAGCACCTCCGGAAACACCGAAACGACCAGCTACAACACCACGCTTGCGGTCGCCTATGCAGTGAACAAGTGGCAGCACTCGTTCGCCGCAGCGGCGAACGGCGCGGACGAGAGCGATACGACGACCGCAGAGGCGTACCAGGCCAGTGGGAAATCCACCTACGATTTCAGCGAACACAATTACGTTTTCGGCACGATTGACTGGCGCAAGGACCGCTTCAGTGGTGTCGATCTGAAACTGAGCGAGTCGGTCGGCTACGGTCGCCGGCTGATTGACACATCCGCCCATCTGCTGAGCGTGGAAATCGGCGCCGGCCATCGTAACTCGGAGCTGAGCGACAATTCGTCCGAAAGTGGCGCGATCGGAACACTCGGGATCGACTACAAATGGACGTTCGCTGAGACGTCGAACTTCCAGCAGGCAGTCAGCATCGAGTCCGGGTCTGATAATACCTATCTCGAAACTGTCAGTGCCGTCCGCGCCAGATTGCTGGGCGATTTTGCGATCGTGCTGTCATACACGATCCGGCACAACACGGATGTGCCACTCGGCAACGAGAAAACCGACACATTCACGGCAATTTCGCTGGAACTCGCTTTTTAGCTAGTACGCCACCGCCCCGCCATCGGCGGCACGCGGATCGGCGGCACCGGACAGGATGCCGGTCTCCGGGTCCCGGTAAACGGCCATTGCCGAGCCGATGCCTGACGAGTTGCGCATCGTGTGTCCGCGTTCTGCGTAAAGTCTGCGGGTGTCGGCCGAGAACAGCTTGCTTTCGATGCGCGTTGCATCCGGCAGCCACTGATGATGAATCCTTCCCGCACTGAGCGCTTCCGCGATGTTCATGTCGTGGTCTATGACATTCAGGATTGTCTGCATTGTTGTATTGATGATGGTGCGGCCGCCGGGTGTCCCGGTCGCAAAGAGTGGCACGCCGTCCTTCGCCACCACCGTCGGCGACATGCTGGATAGCATGCGCTGCTCGGGCCGGATCTGGTTGGCGACGGTGCCGATGGTGCCGTCGCGAAGCGTAACGCCCGGCCGCGCATTGAAGTCGCCCATCTCGTTGTTCAGCAGGAAGCCGGCGCCCTCGACGACGGCCTTGGTGCCGAAACCACGCTCCAGCGTGTAGGTCATCGACACCATGTTGCCGTCCTTGTCGACTACCGAGAAATGGGTCGTTTCCTCGCTTTCGTAAAGCTGTGCGAATTTCGCGGGATCGCTGGCGGATGCCTGGCCCATATCGATGGTTGCCCGAAGCGCTGCGGCGTGCTCCTTGGAAGTGAGCCTGGCGACCGGCAGGTCCTCGTTGAAATCCGCGTCACCGAGGAAATTTGCGCGATCGGCATAGGCGCGCCGCATCGCCTCGGTCAACAGGTGCAGGTACAGCGCTGAATTGTGGCCGATTTCGCCGAGATCGAATCCTTCGAGAATATTCAGCATCTGCACCATTACCACGCCGCCGGAACTCGGCGGCGGCATGCTGACGATTTGATGGCCGCGATAGGTGCCGCGAATCGGTTCGCGTTCGATCGCCTGGTACTTCTCGAGATCTTCGAGCGTGATGATGCCGCCGTTGTTCTCCATGAACTCCGCGATTAATTTCGCGGTCTTGCCCTTGTAAAAACCGTCTTTGCCGTCTCTTTGGATGCGCTCCAGCGTGTCCGCAAGGTCCGGTTGCTTCCAGGTATCGCCGGGCTCGTAAAACGAGCCGTCTGCCTTTAGAAAAATCTTCGCCGAACTCGGATACCGATCCCACCAGGCCTTGCGCCGTTTGAAGGAGTCGTGCAGGTACCAGCTGATTGGCATCCCATCGCGCGCCAGGTCAATCGCCGGCTGCAATAACTCTGCCCAGTCGAGCGAGCCGAAACGCTGATGGGCGAGTTCCATGCCGGCGACGGTGCCGGGAACGCCGACCGCCAGCAGTCCATCGTGATTCGAATTGCTGCGGACATTGCCGTCTTCGTCGAGGTACATCGTCCTGGTCGATGCCAGCGGCGCTTTCTCCCGAAAGTCGAAGGCAGTCGCCTCGCCATCCGCGCCGTGGTAGATCATGAATCCGCCGCCGCCGATGTTGCCGGCCGCCGGCCACGTGACCGCCATGGCGAATGCCGTTGCGATGGCAGCATCCACGGCGTTGCCGCCCTGCTTCATTATCTCTACGCCTGCGGCGGATGCGATGGCCGATGACGAGGACACCACGCCATTCCTGACACGGACAGGGTGACTGCTGGCGGCATCCAGCGAGATGGATGCCAGCAACAGGAGGGTGCCGATCGATGTGACAAAGAAGTGGCGAATTTTGTTATGGTCCAAGAGGCGCACCGTAATGATCGATCTTTAGAAAGAGCCGGAATTCTACACCAGGAAAAACGATCGCTGGGGACACCGACATGACCCGTACGAGCATAGCTGTTCTGCTTGCCCTGGTAACGCTGCTGACCGCTGCTGTTGTTACGCAGGCTGAGCCAGTTCTTTACACGCCGGACAAATGGCACACGAGAATATATTTCACAGTGAACCATATGGGGCTGTCGAACTACGGCGGCCGCTTCGTCGAGTATGACATCCGCTTCATGTTCGACGAGGAGAACCTGGAGAACAGCAGTGTCGAAGTCACCGTGCCTGTGTCCAGCATCGACACGTTCAGCCCGGAGTTGAACGCCAAGATGTCGAATCCCGAGTTTTTCGACACGGAAAATCACCCGCAGATTCATTTCAGGAGCACCGCGATCGAGCGGGTCGATGCAGGCAGTGCGCGAATGACGGGTGATCTTACGATCAAGGGCGTTACCTTGCCGATTACCTTCGACGTGACTTTCAACGGACAAGTCATGCACCCTTATTTCAAACTCAACAACGCCGGTTTTACCGCCGTTGCAACGCTGGACAACCGGGCCTACGGCGTCAATCCGCTGCCCGACTGGATGCTGGCATCGACGGTCACTGTGCGCATCGAGATGGAAGCATTCGAGGGCGACGAAGTGCCCTATTACTCAAAGGACTAGCCTGAATATGAACAGACGATCTTTTTTCGAAATGCTCGGCGTTGCCTCTGCGGTACTCGGATTATCCAGGGCGTCGTCAGCGCAATCGGGCCCGGACGCCGAAGCGCGTCTGCGGGAACTCGGGCTGACATTGCCGGAAGCGGCCGGCCCGGTCGCGGCCTACGTCCCATTCCGGATCAGCGGCAACCAGGTATTTATCGCGGGCAATATCCCACCGCTGGATCTCGACATTCCTACCGCCGGCAAAGTGGGCGCCGACCTCACCCCGGAACAGGGCTACACTGCCGCGCGACTCGCAGCCCTGCGCGTGATCGCCCAGCTCAAGGTTGCCTGCAACGGTGACCTGAATCGCGTCGTCAAGGCATTGCAGATTCGCGGCTTTGTCAGTTGCACGGCGGAATTCACCGGGCAGTCCGGCGTCGTTAACGGCGCGTCGGATTTGTTCAGGGAAGTTTTCGGGGAAGCCGGACTGGCGGCACGCGCCGCGATTGGCACCAATTCGCTGCCATTGAACGCCTCGGTAGAGATCGAGTCCATCTGGGAAATCAGAACTTGACTGCCAGGGCTCGCCTGCTGAAACGAGTCATTTACTGTGGCCTGGCGGCGCTGCTGCTGACCGCCCAGACCGCGCAAACCGCTGCGGTGGACCTGCGCCATGCCCTCGCGGCTGCCGTGTCGGCCGAGCGCATCGAACGCGACATCGAGAAGCTGGTGGGTTTTGGAACCCGCCATACCTTGTCCGAGACCGAATCCGATAGCCGGGGGATCGGTGCGGCACGGCGCTGGGTCGAACAGGAATTCAGGAAAATTTCCCGGGACTGCGGGGGCTGCCTCGAAGTCTTCACTGTCGGGGATGTTATTTCCGGCGAGCGGCGAATCCCGGAGCCAACCGAAATCGTGAACGTCGTCGCCATCCAGCGCGGCACGCTCGATCCCGATCGCATGGTGATGATGTCGGGCGACATCGATTCGCGTGTCAGCGATCCGCTGAACGGCACTTCGGATTCGCCAGGCGCGAACGACAATGCCAGCGGTCTTGCGGGCACGATTGAAGCGGCCAGGGTTTTGTCGAAGCACCAGTTTGCCGGCTCAATCGTTTATGTCGGCTTGTCCGGCGAGGAGCAGGGCCTTTTCGGCGGCAAGATCCTGGTGGAGCGTGCCCTCGCCAGCGGTTGGCGGATCAAGGCCGTACTGAACAACGACATGATCGGCAACATTTCAGGCATTGACGGCGTGACCGACAACGCTACCGCGCGCGTGTTCTCGGAAGGCACGCGCTACGTGGAAACGGAAGAGGAGGCGGCCATTCGCCGCCGCAGCGGTGGCGAGGTGGATTCGCCTTCGCGCAACATTGCGCGTTACGTGGATCGCATGGCCGACGAATTCATACCGAATCTCGATGTGATGATGATCTATCGCCTCGATCGTTTCGGGCGTGGCGGACACCACCGGCCGTTCAATGAACGCGGCATCCCCGGCGTAAGAATCATGGAAACGCACGAACACTACCACCGCCAGCACCAGGACCTGCGCACGGAAGACGGCGTTGAGTACGGCGATGTCATCGAAGGCGTCAACTTTGATTACGCGCGCAAACTGACTGCCCTGAATGTTGTGACGCTCGCGGGTATGGCTCTGGCGCCGCCGTTTCCGGCGAACGTCGAGATCGAAGGGGCGGTGCGGCCCAGCACCACGCTGAGCTGGTCGCTGCCGGAGGGCAAGGCAGCCGGCAACCTCGCCGGTTACAAGGTCTACTGGCGCCTGACGACCGATGCGCAGTGGAACCGCAGCAAATTTGTCGGCAGGGTGGACACCTACACACTGGAAAACATCGTCATCGACAATTTCCTGTTTGGCGTAGCCAGCGTATCGACCGACGGTTATGAGTCACCGGTCGTATTTCCAGGCGCAACGGGCTCTTTTGGCGAGTGATAGACTGAAAACCGGCCAACAAGAATAACAACGGCAGGATCACCCATGGACAGCGACGCGAGTGCCCGCACACCGGTAGCGGACGAGGAGAGCGTCAGCGGATTCCAGGTGGGTATCGTGATTGTGGGGATCTCCATCACCTTGCCGTTGCTTTACAGCGCGGGTGAGCTGGTCCGGGGAATTGGCCTTTCGCAAGCAATCATCGCCGCCGTCACAGGCGCCCTTATCCTCAGCCTGATGTCGGTTCCTGCCGCAATAGTCGGTTCACGAACGCGGCTCTCCAGTTACATGATTGTCGAGCACACGTTCGGCTTCGCGGGCGCCAAGTTTGTGAATTTCTGGTTCGGCCTGTTCCTGCTGGGCTGGTATGCGGTGACGGCGGAGTTGTTCGGCCGCACGCTGTTTCTGGCCGCCGGCGAATTGACCGCGCTGACGATGCCGGAATGGTCCTACACGGTGGTCAGCAGTGCGATAGTTACGGCGACGACGATCTACGGATTCAAGGCCATCGACAGGCTGGCGCTGTTCGCGGTGCCATTTCTGCTGCTGGCGCTCGTTGCGGTTGTTGTGATGTCGCTGCAGCAGACCGCGTTTTCAGATTTGCTGCTGATCGAAGGCGCGGGCATCGATATGCCGACTGCGATTTCGGCAGTCGTCGGCGCGGCCATAGTCGGGGTCGTGTTGATGCCGGATTTTACCCGCTATACCAGAAATACGCGTGACTGCGTGGTGGCCTCGTTTCTCGGTCAGGGTGGCGGCATCATAGTCGCCTACGTCCTGGGCATGATCCCGGTGCTGGTGTGGAACGAACTCGAGCCCATGAACTACATGATTGTCATGGGATTCGGCTTCATTGCGCTGCTGGTTCTCGTGTTCGCGACCTGGACCACCAACGTCGCCAATCTTTACGGGGCCGGTCTGGCCGGTCGCGCCTCTGTGCCGGTCGGGGACTATCGGACTGTCGTTATCGTCGCTGGCATTGTCGGCACCATTGCGGCCCTGGTCGGGATCGCCGACCACCTGATTGATTTCCTGATTACGCTGGGCCTTCTCGTGCCGCCCATTGCCGGCGTTTATCTTTGCGATTTTTTCCTGCTCGGCCGCACCGACTTTTCAGGGTCCAGGCTGGAAAACCGGCCTGCGTTCAGGATCAATGCGATGATCGCCGGCATTGGCGGCGGACTGGTCGCGACCTGGATGTACTTCTCCGAACTGTCGATAACCAGTATCGGATCGCTCGATTCCCTGCTGATATCCGTTGGCGCCTATCTCGCACTGGAGAAGGGGCGAACGATGATCGGGCAAAAATAAGGTGCGAATCGGCATAGACGTCGGCGGCACCCACACCGATGCTGTTGTGCTCGATGAGCAGGACGTCGTTGCCTCGACCAAGGTTCTGACTTCCGCGAACGTCAAAGACGGCATCGTCAATGCACTGGACGAAGTGCTGTCGGAAAGCAAAGTCGATCGCGCGGCAATCGCTGCGGTGATGATGGGCACGACACAATTCACCAACGCCGTAATCGAGCGTCGAGAACTGGCGCCGACGGCTATTATTCGCATCGCATTACCGTCGGGGGAACTGGTGCCGCCGATGATCGACT
>Ga0114949_10001787_pt1 | contig 13171 bp, 10 predicted proteins | sample N074metaG_FD_83505 | JGI IMG/M metagenome (GOLD analysis project Ga0114949, IMG submission 83505) | Deep subsurface microbial communities from Kermadec Trench to uncover new lineages of life (NeLLi) - N074 metaG | ecosystem: Environmental > Aquatic > Marine > Ocean trench > Sediment | place... | reverse complement strand
GCGCACGTGCCGGAAACGGCCCGGCACCTCCTCGGTGAACAGCTCCACGTGTTCCGGATCGACGCCGCGATTGACCGGGTGGTTGATCAGGACCAGCGTGCGTTGCCCGTGCTCGTCGATGTACAGGCTGAGACCGTGCGGGCGCAGGTGGCTTGGCGGGTCGATCAGGGCCGGCTCGACGGTCAGTGGGTCGGCATTCAGGTCGATGCGGCCGATCCGGCCCTGCGCCGGCGCGCCCCGGGCCAGCGCCGCGCGGTCGATCATCGAAAGGTAGGCGAAACCGCGCTCCCGGTCGACCTGTATGTCCTCGGCGCTCACGTCGAGATCGAGGACCTCGCAGGTGCCGGCGAAATGCGGCTCATCGCCACTGAACCGCAGGAAGCCCCACAAGCCGATGACGGTAACGACGATGAGGGTGACGAGCACGCCGAAAATGATCTTGATGATTTTCACGTGGATTCCCCGCTTGACCAGGCGTTTGCGACGCCGCGCTGATTCATCTTGGTATTATTCTACCGACCGTAATTGCAATGGTTGAAGTTGCGCCCGGTATTGAGCCTTTCGCCGCGTCAGGATCACTGTGTGGTCGCCGGGTCTGGCTCGTTTGGCAAGCCTCGGTCAGCCCCCCACCATCGACCGAACGGCCGATTTTCAAGCAGGAGAAATAATAACAATGGCGGAGAATCTGCAGGACAAACCACAGGCACCCGGCATTCAGTTCGGTCCGCGTTTCCTGAAGCTGATCATGGTCGACGGCGTCAGCAAGGGCAACGTGCTGACGCTGCTGTTCGGCTCCTTCTTCGGGATCGCGATGATGAGCTTCATCAACGCGAGCCAGCCGTATATCTTTACGGAGATTCTGAAGATCCCGACCGCGGAGCAGGGCCAGCTCGCCGGTGACATGACGTTCTATCAGGAACTCGTGATCATCGCGGTCATCGGCCTGATCGGCGCGCTATCGGACAAGATCGGTCGCAAGCCGATATGGGTCGGCGCATTCCTGATTATCGGCCTGGGCTATTTCCTGTATCCGCTCGCCGACAGTGTCGATACCCTGATCTGGTACCGGATGCTCTTCGCCGTCGGCTTCGCGATGAACGTGACGATGCTGCCGGCCGTGGCCAACGATTACCCGATGGAGCCCTCGCGCGCGAAGACGCTGGCGATCTGCTTCTTCCTGAACGGTCTCGGCTTCATTTTCGTGCTGACGCCGCTGCGATTCCTGCTGCCGCTATATACTGACATCGCGCCGGACGCCATCTGGGCCGGCCGCTACTGGTTGTGGAGCGCGTCGAGCATCGCATTGATCGTTTCGACCGGTTTGGCGATCGGCCTGAAGTCCGGCGCCCCGGAGCAGTTGACGAAGCGCGACTCGTTTCTTGCCACGCTCAGCATCGGGTTTAGTGCCGCCAAGCGGCCGCGGGTTTCGCTGGCCTACCTCGCGGCGATCGTGTCCCGCGGCGACCTCGCGGTACTGAGCACGTTCTTCGTGCTGTGGCTGACGCAGGCCGGCATCGCGGAGGGCATGACAACGGCCGAGGCATCCGGACAGGCGATCAAGTTTTATATCCTGATCCAGATGTTTGCGCTCGTCTGGCTGGGCTGCCTGGTGTTCATCCTCGATAAGATAGACCGCGTCGTGTCGCTGGCGATCGCGATGGTGCTGGCCGGCACCGGCTACGGCTCGCTGTACTTTATTACCGACCCCTTCGGCCCGCAGATGTACGCGGCCGCCGCGCTCGTCGGCATGGGCGAGATGTCCGCGAATATCTCAGCGTTGACGCTGATCGGCACCGAGGCGCCGGTCAAAGGTCGGGGCGCGGTCATCGGCATGTTCAGCCTGTTCGGTGCCATCGGCATCCTGTGTACCGCGAAGTTCGGCGGCTGGCTGTTCAGCAACTGGTTGCCGGTCGGCCCGTTTGTGCTCGTAGCCGGGGCGAACGCGGTCGTGTTTGTACTGGCGATCGGGATGATGTTCGTATTTCCCAAAAACAAGGCAACGGCGGCATAAGTCCGACCCGCGCGTAAGGTAAAGACATGCAAAGACGACAATTCCTGCAGAACGGTTTCGCCGGAGTCGGCGTAGGTGCCGCGATGGGGCTTGCCATGGGTGCGTTCGGCGAAAAAGCCATGGCCGGCGAGCACATGCGCGCGGGCACGTCAGTGGGTGGCGATGCACTGCGCGGGCCGTACCTCGATCTGCTGACTGGTCGTGGTAACCAGCTGGCCTATGCACGCCTGCAAAGCGACCTCGATTTCGGCAAGCAGAAATATTTCTGGTTCAAGGGTTACGTCATGGGTCATCAGCCCAGGAAGCGGATCAAGGACCTGGTGGGAGCGCAGGGCTTCGGCGTCATTCGCCTGAACGAACGCGAGGACGGAGTTTTCGAGCGTATCTGCCGCGAGATCATTCTGTATACCGACCTGCGCAGCAACGAAGTTCTGCACGAATGGCACAATCCGTATATCGATGAAACGGTGCCGGTGGTGCAAGTCGACAACGATCCGTTCAACTATCTGATCGAACCGTTCTTTCCGGAGCCACCGGATTTCGGCGGATTGAACAAAGATAAGCCGCAGCCGAAGCGCGTGCCGTTCATCCTGCCGTGGGTGCAAAACGGAGACTGGCTGGAGATGGAGTTGCACATTCACCTGGCATACCCGAATGCGTTGCAGCCGGACGAGTGGCCGCGCGAGTCGTCCGGCGAGATCGCGCAGGTGTCGGAGTTCTTCGCGCATCACGTACGAGTCGAAGACATGCAGAATGAGAAGCTAACGACGCTGCCCTATCGCGGCCAGTGGAACCGCATCACGCCATGGCTGCCGTGGATGCTGATGGGGCAGGCCGAGGGCAACTGCCAGTACGCGGCCTTCATGGGCACCTGCGATCATCCCGGCGACGTGCTGCCGCGGACGGTCGTCGACTACGCCGAGAAGCACTACGCCAAGTATTTCGATGCGCCCGACGTGTGGACGCCGGTCGGGCTGTCCAGTCTCGAGAACTACAAGCACACGCAGCAGCCCGCGCCGGTCAGGGACCCGACCTGAGCCCGCGCAGGCGGGGCGCTGCCGGCAGGTGGTCGGCGGGGCATTGAGGTCGGTGCGGGACTTCCCCGCGCCGGGCGCCTTGCCTACAGTTGTGTCCTCTGCCGCTTGAGAAGAACCGAATAATCGTGCCCCCGACCTCGACCCCGACCCAGTCCGAGACCCGGACCGAGACGCAACAATTCGGTGACCACTTGATGTACATCGGTGGCGAGTTCGTCGCGAGCGAAAGCGGTCAGTGGATGGATTCCGTGAGCCCGGCAACGGGTGAAGTGCACGGCCGCGTGCCGGCCGGCACCCCGGCCGATGTCGATCGGGCGGTTCGCGCGGCCAAGGCGGCGCAGCCGGAGTGGGCCGCGAAGCACGTGTTCGAGCGCGGCGCGATCCTGCGCAAGCTGGCCGACGCCGTGCGCAACGCGAAACATGTGCTGTTGCTCGAGTCGGCGGACACCGGCAATACGATCGCCAGCCTCGGTGGCGACCTCGTGCTCGCTGCAGGCTATATCGATTTCATCGCCGGGCTCGGCATGGAGATCAAGGGCGAGAGCGTCCCGGCGACGCCGCAGAACATTCACTTTACGATGCGTGAACCGTACGGGGTCGTCGGGCGCATCGTGCCGTTCAATCACCCGTTCTTGTTCGCCGGCGCGCACCTGGCGGCGCCGTTGATGGCTGGTAATGGCGTCGTGCTGAAGTCACCGGATCAGAGTCCGCTGTCGGCGACGGTCATGGCGCAGATCTGCCACGACATACTGCCGCCGGGCCTCGTCAACTTCGTGTCGGGCGTCGGCACCGTCGTCGGCGACGCGATCGTCAGACACCCGGATGTCCCGCGCATCGGCTTTACCGGATCCCCGGGCACCGGCATGGCGATTCAGCGTGCGGCCGCCGAGGTTGCGGTCAAGCATATCTCGCTGGAACTCGGCGGCAAGAACCCGTTCATCGCGTTCCCGGACGTCGATCCGGAGGAAATCGCCCAGGCAGCCGTTGCCGGGATGAATTTCGCGTGGTCCGGGCAATCCTGCGGCTCGACGAGCCGGCTCATGCTGCATGAGTCGATCTACGACGACGTCGTCGCGCGGATCAAGGTCAAGGTCGAGAAGATCCGGCTCGGCGAGCCGACTGATCCCGAAGCGGGCATGGGGCCGGTCAACTCCGAGGCGCATCACGCGCGCATCCTCGATATCATCGATTCGGCGCAGCGCGAAGGCGCCACGACGATTACCGGCGGTGGTATTCCGGCGGGCGAGCGTTACCAGCGAGGCTTCTGGATCGCGCCGACGGTATTCGGTGACGTGACCATGCAGATGCGCGTCGCCCGCGAGGAAATTTTCGGGCCCGTGCTGTCGATCCTGAAATGGCAGACGAACGATGAAGTCGTCGCGATGGCGAATGAACTCGATCTCGGCCTGACGGCGGCCGTCTGGACTAACGACCTGAAGCTGGCGATGAAGACGGTTCGACAGATCGAGGCCGGCCTGATCTGGATCAACGGCACCGGCCGGCACTACCTCGGGACCGGCTTCAATGGCTGGAAGAACAGCGGCATCGGTCGCGAAGAGTGCCTCGATGAAGTGTTGAGTTACACGCGGATAAAGGCCATACATATCATTCTTTGATGGGGTAACGTCTAATCGTTGCGCGGGGACGAGTTTGTCCCGAACCGGGAGGTACCAGTCTTGAGCGAACAATCCGAATCATCCCAGGCAGCCGGCGGCGGTATCAAGTTCCTGTTCATCTGGCTACAGCCGGGCGTGTCGATGCTGAACGCCGTGGTGTTCTTTTATTCCGCGTTCGCGACGATCGGCCTGCTGACGTTCGTATCGACGGGCACGGCGCTCGTCCTGAATGCCAATTTCGGGGTACCGATCAGTGAGCAGGGTACGATCAGTGGTGACCTCGTCATCGTCACCGAGATCGTTCAGCTCATGGTCTTTGGCATCGTCGGGGTGCTTTCGGATCGTATCGGTCGGCGCGAACTCTTCTCCGCCGGCATGTTCGTCATGGGCGTTGCGTACCTGCTGTATCCATTCGCAGAGTCCGTGAGCGAGCTGATGGTCTACCGCGCGATCTACGCCGCGGGGCTGGGTGCCGCGACCGGCATGTTGCAGACGATCGTGGCCGATTATCCGCAGGACCGCTCGCGCGGCAAGCTCGTTGCGTTGGGGGGCGCCTTCAATGGCGTCGGCGTCATTGTCGTCACCGTGGTATTCGGTCGTTACGTTCCGCCGGCACTCATCGAGGCAGGCTACGACGCGATGACGACGACGCGCATCGTGCATGCGATCGTGTTTGTGGCCTGTACGGTATCATCGCTCGTTTTTCTGCTGGGTCTGAAAAAGGGCACGCCCAGCCGTAAAGACGAACAGCTGCCGATCAGGGTTCTGATATTGAGCGGCTACGCGGAGGCGCGCCGCAATCCGCGCGTCGCGCTCTCGTATGCGTGCGCCTTCGTCGCCCGCAGCGACCTCGTGATCCTGGGGACCTTCGTCGTGCTCTGGGGCACCGTCGCAGGCATCTCGCAGGGCCTGGATCCTGCCATCGCCGCAGCCCGTGGGGCCGGCGTTTTCGGCATCGCATCTGCTGCCGCCCTGGCCTGGCTCGCGGTGCTGGGCGTGCTCATGGATCGCTTCAATCGCGTCAGCGGTGTGGCCGTCTGCATGGGCCTCGCGGCGATCGGTTATGGCTGCATGTGGCTGGTCGACGATCCGTTGTCGCCCGAGGCAATCCCCTATTTCCTCTTGCTCGGGGTCGGCCAGATCAGTGCCTTCTTCGGCGCGACCACGTTACTGAGCCACGAGGCGCCAAGGCTGTCGCGCGGTGCGGTGGTCGGCGCATTCAATATGAGCGGCGCGATCGGTATCTTCTTCGCCTCGGGTCTCGGCGGACGCCTGTTCGATTCGATCGGGCCGGCTGCGCCGTTCGCGCTGATCGGATTTCTGAACGGGATCGTCATGCTGTTGGCGATCGTGGTCAGGATCAAGGCACCGGGGCATATTCCCGGGCGCGACGGGCCTTTGATACAGGACGACTGAGCTTTTTTACTGCGCCGGAACGTCGAACCCGGCAGATTCGATGGCGCGCTCGATCGCGGAACGCTGGATGACCTTGCTGTCGAATTCGACGTCGACCGTGCCGGCGTCGAGGTCGGCAGCGGTATTACCGATGCCGTCGTGTTCACCGAGCGCTTTCTGGATGCTGTTGACGCATCCGCCGCAGGTCATGCCTTCTACCTTGATCGTAATCTTGTCCATTGAACGGTTCCTCAGCTTCGGTCGAAATCCGGTCGCCAGCGCTTCAGCAACAGCGAGTTGCTGACGACGCTGACGCTGCTCATGGCCATCGCCGCACCGGCCAGCGTCGGCGTCAGGATGCCCATTGCCGCCAGCGGAATGCCGATGACATTGTAAATGAAAGCCCAGAACAGGTTCTGCTTGATCTTGCGAAACGTGGCGCGGCTCGCCGAAATCGCGGCGCCGACGAGGCGCGGGTCGCTGCGCATCAGCGTGATGCCGGCCGTCTCCATCGCGATGTCGGTGCCGCTGCCCATCGCGATGCCGACGTCGGCCGCGGCCAGCGCGGGCGCATCGTTGATGCCGTCACCGATCATGCCGACCGCGTGACCTGCGCGGGCGAGTTCCTGCACGACCTCGGCCTTCTCATCGGGCTTGACCGAGCCGCGCGTATGATCGACGCCGGCCTGGCGACCGATCTCCGCGGCGACGAGCGGGGCATCGCCCGACAGCATCCAGGTTTCGATGCCGAGCGAGCGCAGTGATCTGACTGCCTCGATCGCCTCGGGCCGCAGCGTATCTGCGATCGCGATCAACCCCAGGATGCGTTGGTCCTCGGCGACCCAGACGACGGTTTTCGCCTCGGTCTCCCAGGCGCGTGCGCGTGCCTGTTCGGGCGACGGGTCGAGGCCGCGCTCGACGAGCAGCTGTTCGTTGCCGACGATGATCTCCCGGCCGCCGGCATGACCGGCTACGCCCTTGCCCGTGAAGCTTTGGAAATCCTCGATCCTCGGCAGGTCGAGTTTGCGTTCGGCGGCACGCGTCAGCATGGCGCGGGCCAGCGGATGCTCGCTGCCCTGCTGCACCGTTGCCGCGGTTCGCAGCAACTCGTCCTCGCTACCGTCCAGCGCATGCAGCCCGACGATCGCCGGGTAACCCTCGGTCAGCGTGCCAGTTTTGTCGAAGATAATCACGTTCAGACGATGTGCGCGCTCGAGCGATGCGATGTCCTTGATCAGGATGCCGGCGCGTGCCGCGGCACCGGTGCCGGTCATGATCGCCGTCGGCGTCGCGAGGCCCAGCGCACAGGGGCAGGCGATAACGAGCACGGACACGGCGGCGATCAGTGCCGACTCGAAGTTACCCGTCGAGAACCACCACGCCGCGAAGGTCAGCACGGCGATGGCGATGACGACCGGCACGAAGATCGAGGATATCCGATCGACGAGACGCTGCACCGGCGCCTTGCCGGCCTGCGCGTTCTCGACGAGCCGGATAATCCTCGCCAGCGTCGAGTCCTCGCCGATGTTCGTCGCGCGCACCTCGAGCAAACCGGTGCCGTTGATCGCGCCGCCGGTGACCGTGTCGCCCTGCGATTTTAAAACCGGCAGGCTCTCGCCGGTGATCAGTGACTCGTCCAGCTCGCTTTGACCGGCCAGCACCTGGCCGTCGACCGGGATGCGTTCCCCCGGCTTGACGATGATCGTATCGCCGCTGCGGACTTCGCCGATCGGCAGTTGTGTCTCGCTGCCGTCGCGATCACGGATGCGTGCTGTCTGCGGGCGCAGGTCCATGAGCTGACGAATGGCGGCGGTCGTGCCGCGTTTCGCGCGCGCCTCCATGTATTTGCCGAGCAGTACCAGCGTAATGATGACGGCCGACGCTTCGAAATACAGTTGTCCCTTTGCGGCGGCGCCCAGCGTGGCGATGAGGTACCAGCTGTAGGCGTATGCGGCGGTCGTGCCCATGACCACCAGCACGTCCATGTTGGCGGAGCCGGCCCGCAGGGCTTTGTATGCTGCCTTGTAGAATCGTGCGCCGATGATGAACTGCACCGGCGTCGCCAGCATCACCTCCATGAACGGATAATGTTCGAACTCGAAGCCCAGGAACTTTGCGACCATGTGCAGCACCATCGGGGCTGACAGCAGGATCGAGATGCGCAGTATCAGGGAGTCTTTGCGCAGCTGTACTGCTTCTTTTGCCCGGTGCGCCTCGTCGGCGAGCGCTTGCTGTTCGGACGACGACCCGATATGCGGTTCGAAGCCGGAGCGCCGGACCGCATCGGCCAGGGCATCCGCCCGGACGACCCCGGCGATACCGCTGACGTCGGCGCGTTCCAGGCCGACGTTGACATCGGCGTGCAGGACGCCGGGTACCTTGCGCAGTGCCTTCTCGACACGGCCCGCGCAGGTGGCGCAGGTCATGCCGCCTACACCGAAAGAAAAGGCCTCCGCACCGACGTCGAAGCCGGCGTCGGTCACGACCTCGGCAATCGCGTTGACGTTCGTGACGTCCGGGTTGAACGACACGTTGGCGCGTTCGAGTGCGAAGTTGACGACGGCCTCGGCAATGCCGCTGGCACGCGTCAGCGCCTTTTCGAGACGCGTCGCACAGGCGCCGCAGGTCATGCCTTCGACGGCAAAGTCGGTTCTCGTTGCGGTCACGTGTCGGTCTCCGTTCCAGATGTTGGATGGTAGCAGCTCTGGTCGACGCGGTTTCGCGATGCGAAGAGTCCCCTCACGCTACCCGTGGCTGGGTGGGTGCGTACCGATATTGGGGCCGGGCGCCGCGTTTCAAGCGCGCGCGGGAACGTGACCCTATCTCGACGGCAGGGACGTGCGTCGCGGCGGGTGTTCGAAGAGCCTGATGAACTCGCCGAACACCTGGTTGCCCAGGCTGATGGAGTGCCCGATGTTCCCGGTCGTCTGTGCGCGGATCTGTTCCGCGCGTTCCGGCCCGCCGGCCTCGGCGGCCATGGACGGGGTATCGAGCCAGCGACGAATCGTCGGCTCGTCGACCTCGAGGTGAAATTGCAGGCCGTAGACGTTGTGTTTGTAGCGGAAGGCCTGGTTCCGACACTCGGGCGAGCTCGCCAGATGCACGGCCCCGTGCGGAATCTCAAACGTATCACCGTGCCACTGGAAAATCTGCTGGTGGCTACCGAACGGGGCGAACAGCGGGTCCCGCCGGCCGTCCGCGGTCGGATTCAGCTCATACCAGCCGATTTCCCGGGACGGGTTCTTGCCGACCCGGGCGCCGAGCGCTCGGGCGATGAGTTGCGCGCCGAGGCAGATGCCGAGCACCGGTTTGCCCTCGCGGATCGCCTGCTGAATGACCGCTATTTCGGTCAGCAGGTGCGGGTAGCGACGCGACTGATCGCAGTTCATCGGGCCGCCGAGTATGATCAGCCCGCTGTAACGGGAGATGTCGGGTTTCGCAGCGGGGTGGCGCCCGAAATTGACGTAGCGCAAGCGAAATCGCGCGTCTCGCAGCAGCGGATTGAGGGTGCCCAGGATTTCATAGGGCACGTGTTGAAATACCAGCAGTCGTTTCATTTCGCGCGTAACGATCCCCGACTGGCGCGGTCGTGTCAACGAGTGATACCGTGAACCAAGCGCGAGCCGGAAAGTTTCGATATTTTACCGCGCTGCTGTCGCGCATCCCTATCATTTACGGACGGAGTCAATCGCCAAAATGCCCAGATTAGTTCTGCCCCTGCTTGCCGGCTGTTGCCTGGCCGGAGGAATGATTCAGCTCGCCTTCGCCGGTGATGCCTACAAGCCCGATCCCGGGCCGTACGCGATCCACGTCGAGGCCTCGGTGGCGTTGCCGTACCCGGAACTGGAGAAGGATCTGCTCCTGCGTGTCACGTATCCTGAGGCCCGGGATGGTGAGTCCCCGGAGGGTGAAAAATATCCGCTGATCATCTTCTCGCACGGCGGGCGCTGTTCCCGGGACGCGTATACGGAGTTTGCCGATCATTGGGCCTCGCATGGTTATATCGTCGTTCAGCCGGCGCATCTCGACTCGCTTTCGATCGAGCCACCGGCGAACCTGCGTGGCATGCAGATGATGAATACGGCGGTCCTCACGCGCCGCATGGATCTTCCGTACATCATCGATTCCATCAGTACGATCGAGGCACTTGTACCAGCGTTGCGGGGGCGGATCGATGCCGAGCGCATCGTCGCCGCGGGACACTCACTCGGGGGCGCGACGGCGATGGCCGTGACGGGTGTCATCATGGTCGACCCGTCGACTGACCAGGAATTCGGTTTTCTCGACGAACGTTTCGATGCGTTGCTTCTGATCACCAATCCGGGCAACAGCCCGATGATGCCGGATGACCCCTGGCGCTTTGTCGCGCTGCCGACCCTGGTCACGACCGGTACGAATGATGTCAGCAGTCTGGCCCGGGCGATCAAGAGCAAGTCGGTGTTTCAGTTCCCCGAGGGCGCACAGTTTGCCGATACGCCAAATCACTACCTGTTCATCGACGACATGAATCACTACCTGGGTGGGTTGATCTGCAAGCCTCGCCCGGGAGACACCCCGGATCGCGGTGCCGCGCACATCATCAACGGCGTCAGCATTGCTTTTCTCGATGCCTATATGAAGGATGATGCCGTCGCGTTGGCTTTCCTGAACGGCCAGCGGATGCCCGATTCCGTCCCGCGCGCAACCCTGCTGATCAAGTAACGTCGATGCGCAGCCTGTCGGCGTCGAGATGCGCCGGAAATTTCTTGCGATACCGTTCGAGTGCCGGCCCATCGAGGCACACGGTCTCACTGCGCGCACCATCGCCACAATCGACAATCGTGTTGCCCAGGAAATCGTATACGGAACTGTCTCCCGCATAGCGGATATCTTTGCCGTCCGTCTCGATGCGATTGACGCCGACGGCATAGCACAGGTTTTCGACAGCACGGGCGGGCAGCAGGGTCCGCCAGGCAGAGCGCCGGGCCGCCGGCCAGTTCGCGATGTAGATAACGAGATCGAACTCGTCAGAGCCGCGGCTCCAGGCGGGAAAGCGCAGGTCGTAGCAAACCAGCGGACAGATGCGCCAGTCCTTCAGCGTAAAGATCTCGCGCTCGCAACCGGCGGCGAAGTGTTCGTGCTCGCCGGCCATGCGAAACAGATGGCGCTTGTCGTACCAACTTACATTGCCGTCCGGCGATGCCCAGATCAGACGGTTGTAGAAACGGCCGTCCGCCTCGATGATCAGGCTGCCGCACAGCGTGACATCGAAATCCTGCGCCATGAGTTTCATCCACGCGACGGATTCGCCACCCATGGTTTCCGCGTGGTCCCGCGCCTCCATCGTGAAGCCAGTCGTGAACATCTCGGGCAGCACGACGAGGTCCGTCGGTTGCTCGAGCGCGGCGAGCAGGCCGTCGAAGTGCGTCCGGTTCGCTTCCGGGTCATGCCAGACAAGACTCGTCTGCAGCAAAGTTACCGTCAGATCCTGCACAGTATTTCCGTTGCCTTTTTCAGGGTGTCCGTGTCTTTCGCGAAGCAGAATCGTAACAGATGCTGGTCCGGCGTCGTCGCGTAGAAGACCGACACCGGGATGCAGGCCACACCGGCCTCGCGGGTCAGGCGTTGGGCGTATTCGACGTCCGGCTCATTCGTAATGGCCGAGTAATCGACGAGCTGGAAATAGGTGCCTGCCGACGGCGTGTATTCGAAGCGCGAGCCTTCGAGCAGTTCGCAGAACTCATCGCGCTTGCGCTCGTAGAATGCCGGCAGATCGAGGTAGTGGCCGGCGCCGGTCTGCAGGAAATCTGCGAGGCCAAACTGCATGGGCGTCACGACGCAGAACTGAACGAACTGGTGCACCTTGCGAAACTCCGCCATTAGATGCGCCGGCGCGATGCAATAGCCAATTTTCCAGCCGGTCATGTGAAAGGTTTTCCCGAACGACGAGACGACCAGGCTGCGCCGCGCGAGCTCCGGGTAGCGCAGCAGGCTCGCATGCGAACGGCCGTCGAAAATAATATGCTCGTAAACCTCATCACCGAGCAGGATGATGTCGGTCTGATCGATGAGGGTCGCAAGCTCGGCCATATCCTTGCCGTCGAGCACGCTGCCGGTCGGATTGTGCGGCGTGTTGAGGATGATCATCTTCGTCCGGTCGTTGATCGTGTCGGCGACGCGATTCCAATCGATGCGAAAGTCCGGGGCGGCCATCGGAATATGAATCGCGCGACCTCCCGCGAGCCGGATTGCGGGATCGTAAGAATCGTAGGCTGGATCGAACACGATGACCTCGTCTCCGGCATGCACGAAGGCCTCGATCGCTGTGAACAGCGCTTCGGTCGCGCCCGAGGTCACTGTCACCTCGGTGTCGGCGTCGGGCCTGAGCGCATACATGCGCTCGGTCTTCAGCGCGATCTGCTCGCGCAGCTCCGGTACGCCGGCCATCGGCGCGTACTGGTTGTGGCCGGACAGCATGTGGTGATTGACGCGTGTCAGTAAGTCGTCGGGCGGCGGGAAATCCGGAAAGCCCTGCGACAGATTGATGGCGTCACAGTCCGTTGCCAACTGCGACATGATCGTGAAAATTGTCGTGCCGAGGCCGGGAAGCTTGCTCTGATTCATGGCGTGGAGTGCGTGATTGAGTCTGTAGACGTTATCTGAAGCGGGGTTCGTGACTGATCGGTTGCCGAACTATTATGCGTCAAACTATTGACTCTGCGGGTGGATTACATAATATTACCAGCAGTCTGTAATTGATTATTCCTGCGCATTTTCTGTTCCGTCCGATGGTCGACCGAGCAGTTTTCCGTTCTCGCGCATGTCGTCGGCATCGGGTCCAACCGTGGTGTAGCAATGAATCAACCGAATGAACCGACGTCAGTCGACCCTGAGGCCACAGATATCGACGGCGCTGTGCCGGCGCCCTTCGAGTCTCCGACGACGCCCCCGACGGTTGACGCTGCCATTGACCTTGCCGCCGAATTGGCCCCCCAAAGCAGCGTGGAAGCGGCCTATTATCCCACCGGCCGCAGTCACCGGATGGGCAATGTCCGCCGGATGATAGAGCAGGTCGCCGGTTTTACGACGAATGTGCTGATCACGGGCGAGTCCGGCACCGGCAAGGAATGGGC
>Ga0114949_10001778_pt1 | contig 13213 bp, 14 predicted proteins | sample N074metaG_FD_83505 | JGI IMG/M metagenome (GOLD analysis project Ga0114949, IMG submission 83505) | Deep subsurface microbial communities from Kermadec Trench to uncover new lineages of life (NeLLi) - N074 metaG | ecosystem: Environmental > Aquatic > Marine > Ocean trench > Sediment | place... | reverse complement strand
CGAAACACCCTTTTTAATGGCATTTGTAAATGCCTTAATACCAACACCGTTGGGCGATACAACTCCAAGGCCTGTTATCACTACTCTTTCCTTCATCTTTTATTCGATCATTCCAGAAATTACACCCCTGCATATCAATTCATTTTTTGAATTGAACATTTTCACCTTACATTTTAATTTATTAAATCTGAAATATTCCTTTTCAGAAATCACTGTGACAACTTCTTCTGGATATACGGGTAAAAAAAAATCTACAACATTTGATGTCAAGGCAATTTTAGACTGATTATTTGATTCTAATATATTTTTCATTAAATAAATCCCCAACGAAACAACTCCAATTTGTGCCATAGTCTCAGTCAAAATAACACCCGGCGTAACAGGATTATCTTTAAAATGGCCTTGATAAAAAAATTCAGATTTTCTATAAGTATAGGTACCTGTAATTCCTTCTTCAGAAATACTTTGCAAAGTATCAACGAACAAAAATGGTTTTTGATATGGTAATAATGATATGATATGATTTGAGGTCATACTTTATTCCTGCACAGGCAGGAAAAATCTTTTGAATTAAATATTTTATTCTTAGCAAATCGACTTTTACTAGTCCCTAATTTTAATATCACCTGAATCTAAGTCATTGAAATTCCAATTCATACGTAAATCCCTCCAACTTGGTTTCATTTCTTATATCAGTGCAATTTTACTGTCTTGTTTCCCTTTTTTAAACTGTATTCGCTGATTAAGGCATCTAGTCCATTCTCAATTTCTTCAAAGTACATTAATTTATCACAATTAGTGTGAATTTATAAATGAATTCTTAACCTATTTAATTTGTGAATTTCACTCTTTCTATTATCTGTTAATTCAATTATAGAACTCCAGTTCATTTGTTTGACATGATACAGACAAAGTCATATTTCATCTTTCTAAATCCCGTAAATACAGGAATTGATTAGCTTAGATGTTCTCCTCCATCCACAGGTATGATGATTCCGTTAATCCAGGCAGATTCATCTTTGCAAAGCAAATAGGCAACATTAGCCACATCTTGAGGCCTTGTTAATCTTTTAAACGGATTTCTTGCCAGTGCATGTTCCATTAATTTATTACTTCCAGGAATCAGGCGTAATGATTTGGTATCTGTAACACCGGCTTGAATACAATTGGCTTTGATACCAAATGGAGCAAATTCCAAAGCAATGTGTCTGGTTATCGCTTCCAGTGCTGTTTTAGCTGCTGAAACAGCAGCATAATTTGGCAATACCTTGGTATTTCCCTCACTGGTATAACTTATAATTCGTGCATCTGATGCAAATAGTTTAGCATCAAAAATTGCCTTGGTCCAATCGTATAAGCTAATAGCCATAGCATCTATGGTTAAATGAAAATCATCATTTCTTAAAGTGACATTATCTTTGGCTATCATTGGTTTTAAATTTCCTTTTGAAATACTGTGTATTAATACTTTAACGCTACCTGAATCACCCGTTACTTCAATTAATTTATCTAGAATTTCATGGCGTTTCCCTTCTTTCATCGCATCAACATTAAAGGTTAACAAGGCCACTTTTTCGTTTCTAATCAGCTCAAATTCAGTATGTATTTCCTTTAATTCTGATTTCCTGTTTCTGTGAACAATACAAATATTACAACCATGTTTTGCTAATTTTTGAGCGGTGGCAAGACCCAATCCACTAGAGCCACCTAATATAATTGCCCAATAATTTTTATGTTGGAATTCTTTCACCATTCTAATAAAATTTGCTGAGCAGAAAATCCTGGCCCAAAACTTAACATCAAGCCAATATCGCCTTTGGATATTTTTTTATCCATAAACCGCTCTAAAACATACAAAACCGTAGCACTTGACATGTTGCCATACAATTTAAGGACTTCTTTGGTATCTTCAATATTTTTTCCCAATGAACCAAATAAATCCTCAACAGTTTGCACTATTTTCTTTCCTCCGGGATGAAAAATAAAATGATCTACATGTTCTATTGACCTATTGTTTTTCTCTAAAAAGGGGTATACTATTTTGGGAAAATGACGTGCAATTGTTTCAGGAACAGATTTGTCTAAAATCATTTGCAAACCTGTATTCCGAAGTCTAAAACCCATCATCTTTTCAGAATTGTAAAAATGATACATTTCATCATCAATGATTTTCGGGCCTTTTTCGTTTTCATGAGATGATATTATTACTGCTGCAGCACCATCTCCAAAAATGGCTGCACTTACAATATTGACCATAGAAAAATCATTTAATTGAAAGGTGGCAGTTGGCGATTCAACTGCAATTACAACGGCTCTTTTATCAGGATTGGATTTTAAAAAATTATTGGCATAAATGATTCCTGAAACCCCGGCAGCGCAGCCCATTTCTGTTACGGGTAAGCGTACAATATCTTGACGCATTTCCAGCTTATTGATAAGATAAGCATCTATTGATGGAATCATAATTCCCGTGCAACTCACCGTAATGATATAATCAATTTCCCGGGCTTGAAGGTTTGACTTTTCAAGAACCTTTTTCAACGCACTTTCGGCCATTTTTATTGATTCTTTAGTATAGATATCATTTTTTTCTTCAAAAGAACTATTCAAAAATACTTCGTGAGCATCCATGATTGAATACCGATTTTCAACACCTGAATTTTCAAAAAGTTTAAGTACTTTACGTTGAAAACGTTCATCTTGCCCCGATAACCAAGACTTTACATAAGGTAATATCTCCTTTGTTGTTCGGGTATATTTTGGGAGTTGTTTGGCAACCGCTGTTATTTTTACACTCATTTTTTAATTATCCATTGATAGCGAAAAGCCCATCTCCAGGTGATGGAGCTTTTAACATTTAATTTATTTGACATCTGTTGTAAATCTTCCTTTTTAAATCCCCTTAATATAGAAATCAATCCATCATTTCTTACCATCGGATTATTGATTCCTAAACATACAAATTTAAAAAGATAATAAGCCAAAGGATGCCGATGTAAATCGTTAATAACAATACCTAATTTTGTTTTTTCCAATTGTTTGGATAGTAGCTGTAAGCAATTTTCTTCAGATAAATGGTGCAAAAACAATGTCGCCAACACGATGTCACAGTGTAAAGGCTTATAATCACTTGCCAAAACATCCTGATGTATATAACTAATCTCCCTGTAATATTGAGATAATTCTTTGGCATGACTTAGTATATGCACATTGGCATCAATTCCTATCAAATTAAATTTAAACGCCATTTTCTTACCAAATTCGGCAATTACCCTTAACAAATCTCCATTTCCACATCCCAAATCAATTATTGTATACGTTTTATCCTTTGGCAAATCGTTTAAGATTCTTTTTAGACCGTTAATTGTAGTCTTATTTCCTCCCAATATTCTATTAATATTAGCAATTTGGTCGGATGTATTTAGTAACATTTCACCATTTAGCGTGAAATCATCCATTATTTCTGATCGATTGCTGCGATATTTGGTATTGATCATTAAAATATAATTTCAGTTAATGGTTTACCGTGAGTTTTTTTAATTATTAGCGGAAATAATCCTGGCAGTATTTTTAAAACAAACATCATAATCTCTGAAAAATTATTCAAATTCAAAAGAACTGCCAATCTCCTACCTGTTTTCAACCTTCTTCTAAATTCGGCGTTCCATGAATCTGAATATTGTTTTTCCAAGGCTGCCTTTGATCTTATATCTCCATTAAAATAGCGAATAATTAACGATGATGCTATTTTTGCCGAATGAATGGCCATTGCCATTCCGTTGCCACATAAAGGGTGAATCATACCGGCAGTATCACCACACATAATAATATGTTGATCAATAGGTTTTTTTTCTGAAAATGTTATGTGACTTATAGCAATTGGCTTGGAAAAAGAAAGTTCTGAATTTTCAAAAATAGTTTTCAGATACTTATTTTTATAGACTACTTTCTTCTGAAAGTCATTGATATTTTTATACTTTTTAAACGATTTATAATCTGTAATATAGCATATGTTGATCTCATTATTTTCAACTTTAGAAATACCGCAATAGCCCCCTTTAAAATTATGCAATGCCACCAAATCTTCGGGAAAACTACCTTTGTAATGTGCCTTAACAGCTAAATAAACTGATTTATTTTTTATATTCGGTCTTTCAAGTTTCAAATCTATATTTGATCTTTTGCCAAAAGCGCCTATGACTAATTTTGAATGATAAAGCATCCCCAGTTTGGTATAAACAGTAAATATGTCGTTGGTAAAGTGGACATCTACTGCTATATCTTGTATGATAATTACACCCTTTTCTTTAGCTATCTTTGATAATTCATAATCAAATGTAAACCTACTAAGTCCGAAACCACCCAAAGGTAAAATTGTTTTAATAACTTTTCCTTTAGAAGAACTCATCATAAACTTATTGATTTTTTTTGCTCCAAATTGAAAGGGATCAAAATCTAAAGATCGCAGATAGGGTATCACTTCATTTGAAATATACTCACCACAAACTTTATGTTTCGGATAAGCATTTTTTTCAATAACTAGTACCTTAATACCCCTTTTAGAAAGGTGAATAGCACTTACTAATCCTGCTAATCCTCCACCAATTATGAGGGTATCTATCAAATTATTATTTTTCAACGGAATCTAATTTTCTTCATAAATATGTAAACTCTTATCGTTTCTAATATAAATTTTGACGTATTTATTTCCGTTACATTTCAATATTTAATATACGGAGTTTTGATTTAAGATATATTTAATCATTCTATAGTCCAAAAAGGATCACCTGCTGGAATAAATTCGATGGGGACCTCTGAGATAAATTCTTTGAGCCAGTCGGCACAATAAGCCATACCGGCTTCTTCCGAATTGGCATGCCCAATAATAATTAAAGCCTTCTTCTTACCCATATTAACAGCATCACGCGCATATTCTACCGTTTCCCATTCCTGTGTTTCACCAATAATCTCTACGTCTACATCGTCTCTTTGCAAACTTTTTATTTGGGCTTTTGATCCCGATGCACCCAAAACCAAACTCACATAGGTTAAAATCATTTCCTGATCACCTACTACACGAATTACAGATGTATGAAAAATATTTTTCAATTGAACTGTCAATCTCTTCAAGGTAATTTCTGATATTTTATAAATATAGGGTCTTTGACTTATTTCATAGGCTTGCCACCCCAATTGATCAACCACACCCTTATAAATTCCATCGGATGATGTTTGATGAATATGATCATGAAAGCGAAAAACAACTAAATTATTATCTTTAATATATTTGATTTTCTCTTTTATTATGACGTCATCTCCATAAGTATCTGTTTTATCAAAGTGGTTATAAAATGTAGGTTCATGCGTTATGATCAAATTCAATCCCTTGGCCTTTGCCTTTTTAAGAACTTCCATGGTCGCCAAAAAAGTAGTAGCAATTCCGGTTACTTCCATTGATCCATTACCACCCTTATAAGTATCTACGGTTTCTTTATTCCAATGGCAGGTAACATTTTTTTTAATTGAAGAAATAATATCATCTGCTGTAACCTGTGCTATGCCTATATTAACCGTCATTATAAAAAATAGCAAATGCCAGAAATTAGTCTTAATCATAATTTAAATTAATTGATGTTAAGTATTTTTAGTTATAAACAAATGTAAATATTTATCAATGATAAATTGTATTAAACCAAGAAAGGGTGGTTAAAATAAAAAATTCGTTTGACTGCAAATAAGAAATTTTATTTCAAATTACCTTTATGTTTAATATTTTTTCCTTTGTAATAATAATGAAGATATGATAGAAATGGGTGATTCGAATTAAGAAAAACCTATTTTAGAGTTTTATTCGAAGTAAAATATTTCTTGAAACCAACTATCCTCGAGCCATTACCCCGTCCGAACGAAATGGGCTGGTATAGAGGTGTTTTGCTCCCGAGTCATCCTTTAGATTTTTAATAATATCTTAAAAAAAATAATTAATTTTTTAACGTATTTTTCAAAACCAATATATCAACTCCGTTTGAATTCCATTCCTTTTCAATTTTTTTAGGGACCGGAGAAAAAGAATACGTAAATGAACTCAAAATAATATCTATGTCTCCATCGAGATCTACATCCCCTGTATCCATTAAAAACCATCTTCCTAATGTAGATTCTTTCATAGTAAACGGGATGAAATCAAAGGAATCAGAACTCTTATTCTCAAGATAAACAAAAGAACAATAAGGTTCGTTTTCATAATCAGGAAAATTTGAAATAATTCCAAAATCAAAATCTCCGTCCTCATCAAAATCATTTGTCACGAATCTTGTCGCTCCATTCATAGGATAAAAATATTTTTCATCAAATTGATTTTTGCCATTATTGATATAAATTCTTAATCCATGATAAGGTTTTTGCACGTAAGAGTAATCCGCATTGTCACCATTTACGGTTATTATGTCCTGATAACCATCTTTATTAAAATCAATAAGTTCAAACCAACTACTTCCATAAACCGGACTAAAACGAATAACTTTCTCAGCCTTAAATTTTAGGTCGCCTTGATTGTAAAAAATTGTAATATTCTCATCTCCCTGAGCGAACATAGTAATCAGATCCTCTTTACCATCATTGTTCATGTCCTTAACAATTGTTCGAATTGCCCCGGGCTGATTTGACAAGATTAATGGCTTATATTGGTGATTCTCATCTTCCGAATAAATGGTTAACTTACCCCTTAGGTTTCCAAATTCACTTATAATAATTTCCTTCTTATAATTACCATTTAAATCGTACACTAAGGAGTTTACAGGCCTATGCAAATTTGAAATTATCTTTTTCTGATCTCCATCTTTGATTGAAATTTTACCAAACGGTTTTTCAGAAGGGTTTAAAATTCCTACTCTAGTTGTATATTCAATGCCATCTTTTAGGGTATGGTCAGTAATCGCACTTTGAAATTTATTGATGTTTTCAAGTTCATTCTCTCCGTAATTATATTCATTTAAATTACCTGATATATTACCAATAATAAGCCTTTCCCTTTTCGTATCATATTTGAGAAAGGTTATATAAGATCCTGAAAGGGTATCCAACGAAATCGGAATAGGTTTGAATTGTTTCATTTCAACTTTCAACCGATTATTGTTATTAAGTGTTAATGAATCTGGCGCGATTGAGATTATGTAATCTTTTAATTTTTTCCATTCCGTATAGGATAACATTGGGATCGAAGGTTGCAAACCCGCTCTATTTATTGCTTTTATTTGATTTATAATGGGTCTTTTTAATAATTTCGGATCATTCAGCAAACCCATTCGGGCACTCATCAATGGAAGTATATTGTTTTCCCATATATCTTTTGGCAAGTCTTCAATAGATGGAGTCAAATGACAACTTCCGCAAACATTTTTATATAGCACTGTTGTTTTTTTACTAATAATTTCATCCTTTGATTTTATTTTTTGATCATTTTCACATCCAATCAAGAATATGAAAACAAATAATACTCCAAAAAAATGTTTTATAATGGTCAAGAATTTTTCAATTTAAATGGATATGCAAAATAATAAATCTATAGCAATCGAAAAGGAATTTATTGAATACAGATATCAACTTTTTGGCTCTACTGTTATTTTAATGGTTAAATTTTTCGGGTAATCGTTTTAATATTCATAGAAAATGCAAACCTCAAGTTTAGTATCCCCTTTAGTATTAGTAGCTTCAACTTTATTTTTCGAGGTGAGGCAGACACACAAAGTTAGACATTACCCATTAAAAATGACATTGATCACTATTGAAACAATTCATAGTTATTTTAAATAAGCAATGATTAATGCTATATAAATTGCCGATTTAACTTGGGAAAATAGGATTATATCTATTCTGAAAACTATGGTATTTGTGTTGTCGGGTGAAAATTTCATCAAATTATTAATTTAAAGTATTATCTATACACTTTATTTACATCCCTTTACTCTTCTGGTATCCATCAAATTAATAATTTTCCATTGTTCATTTTCTTTAACCAATTGAAAAGCATCAACGCCACAATGGCTAAATTTTTCACCTATATAAAAACCATATTGAGTCCAAATCTGAGCAAGATTACCATCAATTTGAATTTCGGTATCCCATATTTTCTCATCCCATATTTCCTCATGTGGAGAGCCAATAGCAATTAAAAAATCAGACAACTTTCCTTCATATAAAACTGATTCTCCTGTCTTTTTTGAAGAGAAAGATAACATCCGAACATTTTTTTTAAATACACTTGCCACTTTAGCGCTATCACCTTCTCTCATTCCATCAAATAATTTAATAATAATATGATGAACTTTGGTTGAATCCACCGAAACATCGTTTTGCGCATTTATATCATTTGATAATAAAAATAGTGTAAAAAACTCAAGATGCATACTAAATGATTCATGAATAAATATTTTTATTCCCACCAGTGGGTTTAATACCCCGACTCTTGCGTCGAAATATAAAAGACTATTTCCTTTCAATGCCTCGTGGGCTTTCCCCGAGGTAATTTACTTTAAATCTAGATTTTTGTTTCTTTTATTTGAATTCCTAATTTTTTTTGAATGTCACGCAAGTTTGATAATTCACTGGGTGTAATTAAGGCAAACGAAAGTCCTGATTTACCGGCTCTAGCGGTTCTTCCACTTCTATGTGTATAATATTCCAACTTTTCAGGGATTTGATGATGAATTACATAACCAAGATTTTGCACATCTATTCCTCTTGCAGAAACATCAGTTGAAACTAATATTTGAATACTTTTATTTTTAAAAGCTCTCATAACCTTATCTCTTTCTTTTTGCTGCATATCTCCTTCAAGGGCTCCTACTAAAAATCCTTTTTCTTTTAATTTCTCAGTCAAATTTTGTGTGCCTGCTTTAGTTCTGCAAAAAACAATCCCTCTTTCCTTTCCTCTTCCTTCCAAAAGTTGCACCAATACATCAAATTTCTCTTTAATCGACGTTGAAATATAATGATGTGAAATATTTTCATTTATCAAGTTGTTCTTATTTATTTCAACATGAATGGCTTTATTCGACATATACTTTTTGATAATTCGTTGTATTTCTTCGGGCATTGTTGCCGAAAACAACCAAGTTTTCCTTGAACCACTGGTATATTTTAATATTCTATTCAAATCTTGTTTAAACCCCATGCTTAACATCTCATCTGCTTCATCTAGAACTAGCGTTGAAATACTTCTTAAATTTATCTCACCTCTTTCAATCAAATCGATTAGTCTACCCGGAGTTGCTACTATTACATGGGTAGTTCTTTTTAAATTTTTTATTTGCCTATCTATTTTTTCACCACCATATACGGCTTCAACGAATATTTTATCATCAACATATTTTGTGAATTTAAATAATTGTTTTTTTATTTGTTGAACCAATTCCCTTGTGGGTGATAATATTAAGGCCTGTACTACAGGTTTTGAGGCATCAATATGATGTAAAATTGGCAATCCGAAAGCTGCCGTTTTACCTGTCCCGGTATGAGCCAATCCAATAAAGTCAGTTTTATTATCGATTAAAACAGGAATTGTTTTAATTTGAATTTCAGTAGGTGATTTAATCCCCAATTCATTGATTCCTTTGATATAATCTTCGGAAACTCCTAAATCTAAAAATGTTGACATATCTTTGGTATTTGTGAATGCAAAAATAACATAATATTGAGGTAATTAAACTAATTTATATATTATTTACGTGCGGATTGACTTATATATTTTCCGACAATAATTGCCGTAATAATGACCAAATAAAACTGACCCATCAAACCGATCAATATCGAAGTTTTTTGCGCTATTTGAGTCACCGGTGAAATATCACCATAACCTATAGTTAACATAGTTATATAGCTATAATACATGATGGAATTACTTAAAATTTCCGGATTTTCATTTGATGCTGAAATACCATGAAAGGATCCGGGGTAGAACATTTCAATACTCATACAGATAAAATAAGCAATAAGGCCTAAGGATATATAACCACTAATCACTCCATAAATTATCTGAATATTTACAGTTTCTGAAATCCAAACCTGCTTAATAATTTCGTAGGTTACCACTATGTAAAATAAAAAATAAACACTCAATTTGACAAATCTTAGCAAATCGTTTTTGGCTATTTCCATTATTTCCGAGCCAAAATCGACACTGGCAATAATCAACAAAATGATCAGAAAAATCATCAGTTTTTTCCTTTTGGATATCAATAGGATTCCCGCCGTAAGATTTGATAAAAAAATGATAGGAGATAGCAGATTATCAAACAAATTATTGGGAAAGAGTAAGCCTCCAAATAAAATGGCTATCAATGTAAATAAAAATATTTGGAACCGATTATAGTAAGCTTTTTGAAACATTGATTTGGAATTTAATGATAAATATAATTATTTATAAGAATAAAAAATTCAATTCATAATAATATTTAAAATTAATTTGCAGCTAATTTATTAGCTTGCATATAAGTTTAGTAAATATTCATTTGTTTGATAAAACACCTATTTCCTTATTTATTGCCTGGTCGGAAATAGACGAATTTTATATGCTTATTAATTTTAGATGAGATTTTCATCTTTCTTTCTTGAGGAGATGCCTTTGCATCAGCCGATTAGAAAAAAGTAAAAATATCGTTAAAAGAAAAAGGATTGATTTTGCTGTATTTCCGATCAGACACTATTTATGTTCTCAAATATGAATTGATCAAATCCAAAAGACTTTTATATCCCATACCAATATTAAGGTTTAGTCAATAATTTTAAATTCCAACGTATCATTAATTTTTTTTTGTGCCAGAATAGAAATTGATTTTTCTGTCAATTGCAGTATTCTGGGGTATCCTCCACTTGTTTGGGCATCTTTCAATAAAATAATCAGTATTCCGGCAGGTGTCAACTGTACGGTGCCAGGTAAAACCGGACCCGTTAAGATAGATTTACTATGTTTAACAGATATTTCTTGTATTTGATAACCCATTCTATTATTATCTTTTGAAACCGTATAAGAGCCAGAAATTATTTTGTTTTGTTCATCATGTGAAAATATTTCAAAATCAGGCCCTTTGTATACTTCCAAACAATTAGTTTCATAAAATTGATCATCAGATTTAATACTGGACACGTGATTTTCTATCCTCTGAAATTCCATAGAAAAAGAAAGCTCATCATTTTTCTTTAACGATGATTGACTTGTTATATCTTTATAAAATGATTTGCTGCCCAAAACGGTTTCTGATAATATACCTCCCTGAACCGCTAAATAAGATCTCAATCCTTTTTTTAATTCTCCAAAAGAAAGAATATCACCATTTTTAACAAGGTAAACCCGATAATTAAAAATGGGATCATCATTAAGTTTGGGTGACATTTCTGCGCCTGTAATGATGATATTTGTTGCTTCAGTAAATAATAATTGAGGGCCCTTAAGAGTTATTTCCATAAGTGCATCATTCTCGTTATTATCGAGCAAGGCGTTGGCAAAAGAGGCGGAAATACTATCCATTACCCCACTTACAGGAACACCCTGATTTCTATAACCAAACCTTCCCAAATCTTGTATGGTTGTATATAAACCTGATTTTAATACCTTAATCATACAATTCTTTATTAATATTATAAACTTCAGATTCTTGCGCAATTTTTATTACTTCAAATTCAGCCTTATTAACTATTTTAAACTTTATCTTGTCACCCGGTGAAACCGGACAAGGATGTATATTTATTGGATTAAAAAGAGAAATTGGTGTTCTCCCTACAATGTGCCAACCTCCGGGAGTGCTTTGTGGATAAATTCCTGTTTGGCTTCCGCCGATGGCAATGGCTCCCTTAGGAACTTCCAATCTTGGAATACTTCTACGAGGCGTATGAAGTTGATTCAAAAGTCCGCCTAAATATAAAAATCCGGGTAAAAACCCTATTCCATAAACTGTGTAAACTGTGTTACTGTGTAAAGAAATTATTTCTTCAATAGTATATTTTTTTTCTTTGGATAAAAACTCTAAATCAACTCCAAATTCTTGATCATAACAAACAGGAATATGCCATAATGAGCTTTGCGATAATTTAGTTTGGTTCTCCATTTCATATAAATTACTAAGTCTTTGTTTTATATGATCATATGAAACTAATTTATTATTATAAACTACTAATAATGAAGAGTAAACAAAGTTATATTCAAGTATTTCTTTAATGTTACTTTTTTTTATTTTTTCAACAAAAACACGAATATCTGTTAATATTGTTTTTGATATTCTTTGTGGCCATTCAACCAAAATTGCCGATTCTCCAAATTGTTTATATGTAAGTTTAAAATTACTCAAAACAGTAATTAGTTTTTTTTAGTTGATACATTTTTTTTACATTCTTTATTGCATTTACACTATCGGAATGGATACAAAACGTATCTGCCTCAATTCGTACTTCATTGCCGGTAACAGATGTTACCATTTTTTTTTGAACCATTTTTAAAACACGTTTTGCAATCAAATCAGGATCGACAATTATTGCCCCTGGATATTCTCTGGAAACCAAACTCAAATCATCATTATAATTTCTATCTGCAAAGGCTTCACGCAGAATTGAAAAACCATTATTTATTGCGTTTTTTTCAATAAAAGAGTTGAAAGGAACATATAACTTAATTGTTGCTTTGTATTCAGAAATTATTCTTAAAAAAAACAATGAAAACTCATCACTTGTGGCAATATCATGATACAAGGCTCCATGTGGTTTTATATGATGCAATTCTGCTTCTTGCCGTTCAACGATTGACTTTAAATTACGTATCTGATTTTGAATGGATTGATTCAATTCATCCTTCCTTAAATCCATTGTTTTTCTACCAAAATTTACTTTATCCGGATATGATGGATGCGCCCCTATTTTAACCCGATGTTTTATGGCGAGCATAACAATCTCTTTCATTAATTTTTTATTACCGGCATGTCCTCCACAGGCTATATTACAAGATTGAATATAAGGCATTAATTCAGACTCATTACCAAATCCTTCGCCCAAATCACAATTGATTTCAAATTTAATCATGTTATCATGTCTAAAACTTTCAAAATACTTGGATAAACCCGAATTATGCATTAGCCTATCTATTACAGCTTGAAATTACTTCAAAATAAGACACATCGTTGAAGTTTTCGATTTCACCGTAGCGGTGCTACGCTGAATTCTCCAAACT
>Ga0114949_10001775_pt1 | contig 13230 bp, 10 predicted proteins | sample N074metaG_FD_83505 | JGI IMG/M metagenome (GOLD analysis project Ga0114949, IMG submission 83505) | Deep subsurface microbial communities from Kermadec Trench to uncover new lineages of life (NeLLi) - N074 metaG | ecosystem: Environmental > Aquatic > Marine > Ocean trench > Sediment | place... | reverse complement strand
GGGTCCTGGACCTTCCGATCCTGACCGTGCCCTACGAGGATCTGGTCGCCGACGGCGAGACCTGGAGCCGCAAGCTGGTGGATTTCGTCGGCCTCGACTGGGACCCCTGTTGTCTTCGCTTCCATGAATCGAAGCACACCTTCGAGTCCGCCAGCTACGACGTGGTGCGCGAGCCGCTCAATACCCGCTGGGTCGGCCTTTGGCGCCACTACGAACGCCACCTGGGCCCGCTCCAAAATGCCCTGGCCGAACCGGAGTGACTTCACGGGCCCTATAGGCCTAAAGCGCGCGGCTTGCTCCATGATTCGTTAGTTGGTACAATTGTTTATGATTTGTCCTTCATCCGAGTCGTTCGCTTTGGCGGTGGGCGCTCGGGGGAGGTTCGTAACCTAGGGTGATGCGCCTTGATGGACCGTCGCAACCTTCGGGCTTTCCATCCCTTTGCCCGACTGGACCGCCTGCTGGCCGACGTGCCTGCGGGGCCGGGGCCGGGCGACGGCGGCGCGCCGGTCTTGCTGTCGGTGGGCGAGCCACGGGACCAGCCGCCGGCCTTCGTGGCCGAGGAGCTGACGGCCGCCGCCGAGGGCTGGTCGCGCTATCCACCGCCGCGCGGCACGCCGGCCTATCTGGACGCGGCGGCGGCCTGGCTCATCCGGCGCTACGGGCTGCCCACGGACATGATCGAACCCGGGGCGATGATGCTGCCCCTGCCCGGTTCCCGGGAGGGCCTGTTCTTCGCCGCCCTCGCCACCCTGCCGAGCGCGCCCGAGGGCGGCCGACCGGCCGTGTTGATCCCCAATCCCTTTTATCACGTCTATGCCGGCGCCGCGATCGCCGCCGGGGCCGAGCCGATCTTCGTGCCGGCGACCCGGGAGACCGGATTCCTGCCCGACTTCGCGGCGCTCGATCCGGCGCTGCTGGAGCGGGCAAAGTTCTGCTATTTCTGCTCGCCGTCCAATCCCCAGGGTGCCGCGGCCGATCTGGAACACCTCAAGGGCCTGATCGAGCTGGCACGCCGGCACGATTTCGTGGTGGCCTTCGACGAATGCTACGCCGAGATCTACACGGATGCGCCGCCGGCCGGAGCCCTCCAGGCGGCGGCCCAGCTCGGCGGCTCCCTGGACCGCCTGTTGGCGTTCCATTCCCTGTCCAAACGGTCCAGCGCGCCGGGTCTGCGCTGCGGCTTCGTGGCCGGCGCCCCGGACCTGATCGAGGCCCTGGACATGATCCTTCGGATCGGTGGCGCGGGCGTGCCCTTGCCGGTGCAGGCCGCGGGCACGCGTCTGTGGCAGGACGAGGACCACGTGGTGGCGACCCGCCGGCGCTATCAGGAGAAATTCGCCGTCGCCGAGCGAATTCTCGGCAACCGCTTCGGCTTCCGGCGGCCCGACGGCGGGTTCTTCCTGTGGCTCGAGGTGGGCGACGGCGAGGCCGCGGCGGTGGAACTCTGGGGCCGCGCGGGCGTGCGCGTCCTGCCTGGCGCCTACATGGGCGCGGCCGGGCCCGATGGGACGAATCCAGGCGACCCCTATATCAGAGTTGCCCTGGTCCATGACCGCGCGTTGACGGAACGGGCGTTGGAGCGTCTGAGCGAGATCTTGTCATGAAGGGACCGGAACCATGGCGATGAGAGAAGGCACCCTGGGACGGGACGCGGGCTTCAAGCTGCTGCCCAGCGGAGCGGGCGAATTTTTGCGCTGCCGACTGTTCGAGTTGGCGGGACTGGCCGTTGGCGGCCTGGCCGTGGCCTTGGCCGCGGCGGTCCTGAGCTTTCGTCCGGCGGACCCCTCCCTCAACCACGCCACCGACGGCCCCGTGGCCAATCTCCTGGGCCAGCCGGGCGCCTATGTGGCCGATGTCCTGTATCAGAGCCTGGGACTGGCCGGCTTCGTGCTGCCGGCCGCGTTGCTCGCGCTGGCCTGGCGCCTGCTGCGCCATCGGCGGGTCGCGCGTTGGCCCTTGCGGCTCGCGCTCCTGCCCGTCGCGCTGCTGCTCGCCGCCATGGCTCTGGCAGCGGTCCAGGTGCCTGGGACCTGGCCGATCGACAGCGGGTTGGGCGGCGTCGCCGGCGATCTGCTGCTGGGCTGGGCGAACCTGCACAGCGGTGTGGAGCCGCGGATTCTGGCCGGGTCCACCGGTCTGCTGGGCCTGACCGTGCTGCTCTACCTCTTGGGCATCACCTGGCGGGAATGGCGCGCGGGCGCCGGCAAGCTCCTGTGGCTCTCTGGCGGAGCGCGCCGGGGCCTGGCCGGACTGGTCGACGGTCCGCGGCGGCTCGTGGCGCTGGTGCGGCGCCGGGCCCCGGACGAGCGCCAGGACCCCCTCCTGGACGACGCGGTGACCCCGGACGATGGGTCCGAGGCGAAGGTCTCTGCCTTGTCCGAGGGCCGGTCCGGGGCCAAGGCCCAGAGTAAACTGGGGAGTAAATTCCGGCGTAAATCCGGGGATAAATCCGGGGATAAATCCGGGGGCAAAACCGGCCTGGTCGCGCCCCGGGCGCCGAAGGTGGCGCCGGGACGTCGTGGTCGGACCGGGGCCCAGCGGCGCCTGGATCTCGGGCCCACGGGCGACTACGAGCTGCCCGGCCTGGATTTCCTGGAGGCGGCGTCCGCCGGCGCCGACCAGCGCACGATCAATCGGGATTCCCTGGAGAAGAACGCCCGGCTCCTGGAGACGGTATTGAACGACTTCGGGGTCAAGGGCGAGATCGTCAAGGTCCGCCCCGGACCGGTGGTCACCCGCTACGACCTGGCGCCGGCGCCCGGCACCAAGACCAGCCGGGTGGTGGGCCTGGCCGACGACATCGCCCGGTCCATGAGCGCCGTTTCCGTGCGCGTCGCAGTGGTGCCAGGCTCCAGCGTGATCGGCATCGAGCTGCCCAACAGCCGGCGCGAGGTGGTCTATCTGCGGGAACTCCTGGGCGCCAAGGCCTACGAACAGGCCGGCGGCAAGCTGCCGTTGGTGCTGGGCAAGGACATCAGCGGCGCGCCGGTCATCGTGGACCTGGTGCGCATGCCCCACCTCTTGATCGCGGGCACCACCGGCTCCGGCAAATCGGTGTCGGTCAACGTGCTGATCCTCTCCCTGCTGTACCGGCTGACGCCGGAGCACTGCAAGTTCATCATGATCGATCCGAAGATGCTGGAACTCTCGGTCTACGAGGGCATCCCCCACCTGCTGGCGCCGGTGGTCACCGAGCCGAAGAAGGCCGTGGTGGCGCTCAAGTGGACCGCGCGGGAGATGGACGAGCGCTACCGGGCCATGTCACGCCTGGGGGTGCGCAACATCGAGGGCTACAACGCGCGGATCGAAGAGGCGCGGCGCACCGGCGAGATCCTGACCCGGCGGGTGCAGACCGGCTTCGACCCGGACACCGGCCAGCCGGTCCACGAGGAGCAACCCTTCGACCTGAGTCCGCTGCCCTTCATCGTGGTGGTGGTGGACGAGATGGCCGACCTCATGCTGGTGGCCGGCAAGGAGATCGAGGCCACGGTGCAGCGCCTGGCCCAGATGGCCCGGGCGGCCGGCATCCACCTGATCATGGCCACCCAGCGCCCCTCGGTCGACGTCATCACGGGCACCATCAAGGCCAACTTTCCGACCCGTATTTCGTTCCACGTCACCTCGAAGATCGACAGCCGAACGATCCTGGGCGAAATGGGCGCCGAGCAGCTCCTGGGCCAAGGGGACATGCTCTACATGGCCGGCGGCGGCCGAATCACGCGAGTCCACGGACCCCTGGTCACCGACCAGGAGGTGGAAGATGTGGTCGCCCACTTGAAACGGCAGGGTCATCCTGCCTACATCGACTCGGTAACCGAGGACGAGGAAGACCAGACCGATGGCTTGGAAACACCCGGCGGCACCGGCGACGAGCTCTACGACCAGGCGGTCGCGGTGGTCTGCCAACATCGCAAGGCCTCGACCAGCTTCATCCAGCGCCACCTGCAGATCGGCTACAACCGCGCGGCGCGGATCATCGAGAAGATGGAGTCCGAGGGCGTGGTTAGCCCGGCCAACCACGTGGGCAAGCGCGAAGTGCTGGTCCTGGGCGCGGGTGATACATGAGCGGCGAAACGTGAATTTGGGCGCCGTAAACCGCGGCCTGGCTACCGGGCTGCGCGCGCTTCTGGCCGCTGCCACCCTGGCACTGGCTTCCCCCGCGGCCGCGGGGCTTTCGCCCGAGCAGCAGGACGCGGTCGCCCGGGTCCAGGATTATCTCAACAACATCACCACCATGAAGGCACGCTTCGTGCAAATCACCTCGAACGGTGGCTTCGCCGAAGGCGACCTTTATGTCCAGCGGCCGGGCCGCCTGCGCTTCCAGTACGACCCGCCCCATACGGTGGTGCTGGTGGCCGACGGCGTGACCCTGCTGTTCTACGACAAGGAGCTGGAACAGGCGACCTACATTCCGCTCTGGGAGACGCCGCTGTGGTTCCTGATCCGCGAGCGGGTCGACCTGTCGGACAAAGTGGAGGTCATGGATGTGACCCAGAGCGCAGGGATGCTCACCATCAAGGTCCGGCAAACCGACGAGGACGGCGACGGCGGCGAGCTTTCCCTGGTGTTCAGCGATCGGCCGCTGACCTTGCGCAAATGGGAGGTGACCGATGGCCAGGGCATCGTCACCCAGGTGGCCCTGCTCAATCCGGAATTCGGCCTCGAACTGGACCGCAAGTACTTTCTCTACGACGACCTGGACATTCCCCGAGCGGGAAACCGGCCGGATCTCTGAACGAGAACGGTTCAGATCAAATCGGAACGGCTCTAGACCTCCTCCGCCCGCTCGGCGGCAGGCCGGAAGGGCCGAATCAGCAACCGCCTCAAGGGCCGCTCCGCCCGCCCTTCCACGCCGATCGCCATGTCCGGGCGCCGGGCGGTGGCGCTGCGCGAGCCGAACAGCGGGTCCCAGAAGCTGAAGATAGTGCCGTAGTTGGAATCCGTATCGGCCTGCACCGCGTGGTGATGAACCCAGTGGATCGACGGCGTGATGACCACTTTGGCCAGCCCGCGCTCCAGTCTGGACGGCAGGCGCAGGTTGGAGTGGTGAAACACCGCCGCCATCAGCAGCAAGACCTCGAACAGCAGCACCGAGGTGAAAGGCACCTGGAGGACGATGATGACCACCGCGCGGGCGATCGCGGAGAGCGCCACCTCGCCGAAATGGAAGCGCACAGCCGTGGTGGTGTCCAGGGTAGGGTCCAGGTGGTGCACCTCGTGAAAGCGCCACAGCAGCCCCACCCGGTGGTTCGCCATGTGCCACCAGTAGATCAGGAAATCGAGCACCACCACGTCGATGACCAGGCCCTGCCAGCCGCTCCACCACAGGGGCCGCCAATCGAACTGCTGGCCAACCGCCCAGAGCGAGACCGGCAGCACGAAGAGCGGCGAGAGACCGACGTTGAGAAGCCACAGGCCCAGGTTCCGGGCCAGACGATGTCGGCCGTCGGACTCCTTGAGCCCACCCACCGGAGAGGCCACCGCCGGCAACAGCCGCTCGGCGCCGAAGAGGACGGCGAACCAGGCCATGACCAAGCCGCCCTTCCAGGCGATCAAGCTGTCGAACGGGGGCTCCATTGACGGCAAATATGGCGGTCCGCGCGACCGGAGACAAGGCAGGTCGCCGCGGCGGCCAAACCTTGGCAGGCTTGCCGTGCCGAGACCCATGAACTAGCTAAGAGACATGAGCGACCAGACCCTGATCCCTCTGATCGGCGTTCCGGCCGACCTGCGCCAGATCGACGGCATGCCGTTTCACACGGTGGGCGACAAGTACGTGCGCGCCGTGCTGACCGCCACCGGTGGCCTGCCCCTGGTGCTGCCGGCCTTCGGCGCGCTCTACGACATCCCGGCCCTGGTGCAATCCCTGGACGGCCTGATGCTGACCGGCAGCCCCTCCAACGTGCACCCGAGCCAGTACGACACACCGGCCTCGCCCGAGGCCGAGCCCTACGATCGGCCCAGAGACGCCACCACCCTGCCGATCATCCGCGCGGCCTTGGACCACGATGTGCCGCTGCTGGCCATCTGCCGCGGCTTTCAAGAACTCAACGTGGCCCTGGGCGGCACGCTCCACGCCCGGGTCCACGACCTGCCCGACCGCATGGACCACCGGCGCCCCAAGCACGACGATCCGGACGTTCGGTACGGCCCCCGTCACACCGTGGCACTGACCCCGGGCGGCGCCTTGGAGGGCCTGGCCGAGGCCACCGAGCTCACGGTCAACTCGCTGCACTCGCAAGCCATCGATCGCCTGGCGGGGGACTTGCGGGTCGAGGCGGTGGCCAGGGACGGCACGATCGAGGCGGTGAGCGTCCCCAAAGCCCGGACCTTTGCGCTCGCCGTGCAGTGGCACCCGGAATACAAGGTCCTGGAGAACGATTTTTCCACCACCCTGTTCGCCGCCTTCGGCCGGGCGGCACAGGCGCGCGCACGGGCCCGCCGGCGTGGCACCTTGACGCCGGCCGGAGCCGAAAGCCTCTTCGCCTAAGAGCCATTCCAATGGTCCGATCGGCGACCGCGCGGACCGTGCAAGGTGACTTTTTCGTGATGGCGATTGCACCGGTCAAATGGCGTACTAAATTTAGCATAAGTGCCGGCCCCTGATTGACGCGCCGGCCACGTGGAGGAACGCAACCCCTCGCTGTTCCTTCACCTCTCTACGGAGAGCTCGGAACGCCCGGCCCCCCCGACCGGGCGTTCCTTGGCGTCTAGAGCCGTTCCGATTTGATCGGAACCGCTCTAGCATTTTATCGCTCACGGCAGGGGACCCGAGGGTCCGCGCCTGCGCGGGCGCGCCGGACGGCCGGCGGGCCGCGGTCGCGGCCTGGGCGCCAGTCCGACCCAACTGGACTCGCTCTAGCCACGGCGCGCCCCACCTGATTCGCCGGATCGCTTGTCAGTCCAAGGCCTTTGGTATCAAGCTGCTGCGCGCTTGATCTCGAGAGGAAATGGGGATGGCCCTGCGCATCGCGACCTGGAACGTGAATTCCATCCGCCGGCGATTGGACGGGCTGGCCCGGTTTTGCGCCGAAGCCGCGCCGGACGTGCTCTGTCTGCAAGAGATCAAGGTGCGCAACGAGGACTTCCCGCGCGAGGCTTTGCGCGATCTGGGCTATATCCACCAGGAGATCCACGGGCAGAAGGGCTACCACGGCGTGGCAATCCTCTCGCGCCAACCCTTCGAGGCCAGTGGGGGGCGGCGCTGGTGCGCCAAGGACGACCGGCGCCACGCCTTCGTGCGCCTGGCCGGCGGCGTGGAGCTGCATAATTTCTACGTGCCTTCCGGCGGCCCGGTGCCGGATCCCGAGCGGAACGACAAGTTCGATCACAAGCTCAAGTTCCTGCGCGCCATGGCCCGGTGGTGCCGGCGGGACAGGGTCCGCGAGCGCAAGCTGGTGATCCTGGGCGACTTCAACGTGGCGCCCCTGGAGACCGACGTCTGGAACCACACGCGCCTGCTGCGCAGCGTCGGCCACACGCCGGTGGAATCCCAACACATGGCGAAGCTGCGCACGGCCGGTGCCTTCATCGACGCCGAGCGCCATTTCGTGCCGCCCTCAGAGCCGCTCTACACCTGGTGGGGCTATCGCTTTCCTCTGTCTTACGCCAAGAACTACGGCTGGCGCTTGGACCACGTCTGGGTCACGCCGCCGCTCGTCCCCGCCCTGCGTCACATGGACATCGTCAAGGCGGCGCGCACCTGGGACGACCCCTCGGACCACGTCCCCGTGGTGGTGGATCTGGGTTGACCGGAATCCCCCGCAGCCGGTGAGCGAGGGCAAGCCCGGCGGCTCGACCTTTGACGCCTCCACGGACAGCCCCTAACATCGTCGGCCAAGGCCGCCGTCACCTCGGCGGTCATCGCAACCAGGGCGCAACATCCTGGGGGAGGTCACCCATGTCGGACTTGGTTCACTTCACCGAAGAGGACGCCCTGGAGTTCCATTCCAGGGGCCGTCCCGGCAAGCTCGAGATCCGCGCAACCAAGCCCTTGATCACCCAGCTCGACCTGTCGCTGGCCTATTCGCCCGGCGTCGCGGTGCCCTGTCTGAAGATCCAGGAGGATCCCAGCAAGGCCTATGACTACACCTCCAAGGGCAACTTGGTGGCGGTCATTTCCAACGGCACCGCGGTCCTGGGCCTGGGCGATCTGGGCGCGCTCGCCTCCAAGCCGGTCATGGAAGGCAAGTCGGTGCTGTTCAAGCGCTTCGCCGACGTGGACGGCTTCGACCTGGAGATCGACACCCGGGACGTGGACGAGTTCGTCAACTGCGTGCGCTTCCTGGGCGCGTCCTTCGGCGGCATCAACCTGGAGGACATCAAGGCGCCCGAGTGCTTTGTGATCGAGGAGCAACTGAAGGAGCTGCTCGATATTCCGGTGTTCCACGACGATCAGCACGGTACCGCAATCATCGCCACGGCGGCTCTGATCAACGCGCTGCATCTGACCGACCGCGATTTCTCACAGGCCAAGATGGTGATCAACGGGGCGGGCTCCGCCGGGATCGCCTGCGCCGAGCTGGTCAAGTTCATGGGCGTGCCCGCGGACCAAATCATCCTCTGCGACACCCGGGGGGTCATCTACCGGGGTCGGGACGCCGGCATGAACCAGTGGAAGTCCGCCCACGCGGTCGAGACCGAGCTTAGAACCCTGGCGGAGGCGGTGGTGGGCGCCAACGTGTTCTTCGGGCTGTCGGCCAAGGGCGCCATGTCCCAAGACATGGTCAAGAGCATGGCGGAAAAGCCGATCATCTTCGCCATGGCCAACCCGGACCCGGAGATCACCCCGGAAGAGGTGCGCGAGGTGCGCTCTGACGCCATCATCGCCACCGGCCGTTCGGACTACCCGAACCAGGTCAACAACGTGCTTGGCTTTCCCTACATCTTTCGCGGCGCCCTGGACGTGCGCGCCTCGACCATCAACATGGAGATGAAGGTGGCCGCCGCCGAGGCCCTGGCCGCCCTGGCCCGGGAGGACGTGCCCGACGAGGTGGCCCGGGCCTACGCCGGTCAGCGCCTGGCCTATGGGCCGGATTACATCATCCCGGCGCCCTTCGATCCCCGTCTCATCGTGGCCGTGCCCAAGGCCGTGGCCGTGGCGGCCGAGGCGAGCGGGGTGGCGCGCCGGCCCCTGGACAGTCTTGAGGCCTATCATCGAGAGCTTTCGGGGCGTCTGGACCCGACCGCGGCCAGTCTCCAGGGCATTTTCGAGAAAGTCCGCCTAAACCCCAAGCGCGTGGTTTTTGCCGAGGGCGAGGAAGAAACTTCGATCCGCGCGGCCCTGGCCTTCCACCAGGCCGGTTACGGAACCCCGGTCCTGGTCGGTCGGGAGGAGTTGGTCAAACAAACCATGAGCCGCATGGGCCTCAGCGGCGAGTTCCTGGAGATCCACAACGCGCGCAAGTCGTCGAAGAACCCGGTCTACCTGGACCATCTTTACCAGCGCCTGGGACGCAAGGGCTACCTGCGCCGGGACTGCCAGCGCATGGTCAATCAGAACCGCAACGTCTTCGCCGCCTGCATGGTCGCCTGCGGCGACGCCGATGCCATGGTGACCGGGCTCACCCGCAGCTTCAACGTCGCCTACAATGACATTCGCCGGGCGCTCGATGCCAAGCCGCGGTGCCGGGTCTTCGGCTTGTCGATCATGGTGCTGCCCAACCGCTCGCTGTTCCTGGCCGACACCAGCGTCCACGAGCTGCCGAGCCCGGAGATCCTGGCCGACATCGCCATGCAGAGTGCCGAGGAGGCCCGGGCCATGGGCCACGAGCCGCGGGTGGCCTTGCTCAGCTACTCCAACTTCGGCAACCCCTCCAACGAGGGCGCCCAGCGGATTCAAAAGGCCGTGGAGATCTTGGATACCCGCAAGGTCTACTTCGAATACGACGGCGAGATGCAGGCCAACGTGGCGCTCAACTACTCCCTCATGACCGAGCTCTACCCCTTCTGCCGCCTGTCCGGACCGGCCAACGTGCTGGTCATGCCCGGCCTGCACAGCGCCAACATCACCGCCAAGCTGATCCAGCAGATCGGCGCCGGAACGGTCATCGGACCGCTCCTGATCGGCCTTAACAAACCGGTCCAGGTGGTCCAATTGGGCGCCACGGTCAACGACTTGGTGATCGGCGCGGCGATCGCCGCCTACGAGGCGAACCAGCAGAACGCCCCGCTGTAGACCCGCATCCTGTTATACCACCCTGCAGTGAGTGAAACTCAATGCGGGTTGGCAAGCGCGACGGCGCGCCCGAGCCACTGCGAGGAAAGCCTGCGTGGCGATTGAACGCACTGCAAACTGCGATGAGTCTTGCGCATCGTGGTTTGGTATACGCGAGCCAGGCTCTCGCAGAGCTGTGACTGGCGTCACGGGCCGTATTTTGTTATTCTGGCCCCTAAGGTGCGCAGAGATGGCCCCCAAAACTCAGGAGGGTGGGAATGGCGAACTATCTGCTGATCGAGTCCCGCGATCCGTTCGATTCGAACGACGTCGCGAACTTCTACGGCCTGGCCTCGGGATTGGCGAAGGCCGGTAATGGGGTGACGCTCTTCCTGGTGCAGAACGGCGTCCTGCCGGCGCGCCAGTGTTCGGCATCCGCGGCGCTTGCCGAGGTGGCCGACGCCGGGGTCGAGGTGCTGGCCGATGCGTTCTCCCTGGAGGAGCGCGGCATCGTCGCCGAGCGCTTGGTCGCCGGCGTGTCGTCGGCACCGCTCGACAGAGTGATCGACGCGATGGCCGACGGCCACAAGACGATCTGGCACTGAGGGAGGCAATGATGGCCGACAAGAAAACGCTCACCTTTGCGATCATGGACGCGCCGTACGAGAGCGCGCGCACCACCACCGCGCTCAGGCTGATCGACATCGCCGCCCGGCGCGGCTACGACATCAACGTCTTCGCTTACGAAGGGGCGGTCTATGTGCCCTTCGCCAAGCAGCAGGGCCATGCCAATGCGGTGCACGGCCACGACGTGGAAGAGGAGGACCACCCCCTGCCCCGGGAGTGGGTCGAGGCGCTGATCAAGGAGACCGCGAAGAACGGCGGCAAACTGGACTGGGTCAACTGCGGGCTTTGCGTCGACGAGCGCGGCGCCGGCGAGTGGGTCGAGGGCGTGCGACGAGGCACGCCGGGCGATTTCTGGACCATGGCGGGGGCGTCCGACAACACCCTCGTGATCCCGACCAAATAGGAGACCTCCCATGAAGGCGCTCAACATCATCGAGTCGGCCTACCGCGGCACGCTCGAGGAACAGGACGACACCGTGGTCTGGCTCACCCACGCCATGAAAGGCGCCGGCGCCGAGCTGGACGTGCTTCTGAAAGGCAACGCGGTCAACTACGCGGTCGCCAGCCAGCACGTGCCGAGCCTGGTCTTCGGCGAGCGGGTGCAAAGCCATGGACCCCACCTGGCCGACGACGTGGCCGGGCTGATCGGCAAGGGGATCACCGTCCATATCATCCAGGAAGACCTGGACGCTCGAGGCATCCAGGCCGGTGAGCTCATCGACGGGCTAACCCCGGTCGCGCGCGGCGATCTGCCCAGCCTGTTCGAGGGCTACGACCACATCTGGCACTGGTAGGTTAATTATGGGTTAATTATGGGGACATGTTATTTAATTCGACCGCCGCCGGCCATCCCCAGGCCCTCATGGACCCGAATTAAATAACGTGTCCCCATAATTATTGGTTCATGGCGTCGAAGAACTCGGCGTTGTTCTTGGAGTGCTTGAGCTTCTCGAGCAGGAATTCGATCGAATCCGTGATGCCCATGGGCAGGAGGATGCGGCGCAGCACCCACATCTTCGAGAGCGTGGCCTTGTCCACCAGGAGTTCTTCCTTGCGGGTGCCCGACTTGGCGATGTCGATCGCCGGGAAGGTGCGTTTGTCGGCCAGCTTGCGGTCGAGCACGATCTCCGAGTTGCCGGTGCCCTTGAACTCTTCGAAGATCACCTCGTCCATGCGGCTGCCGGTGTCGATCAGCGCCGTGGAGATGATGGTCAGACTGCCGCCTTCCTCGATGTTGCGCGCGGCGCCGAAGAAGCGCTTGGGCCGCTGCAGGGCGTTGGCGTCCACGCCGCCGGTCAGGACCTTGCCGGAGCTGGGCACAACGGTGTTGTAAGCCCGAGCCAGGCGGGTGATCGAGTCCAGGAGGATCACCACGTCCTTCTTGTGCTCCACCAGGCGCTTGGCTTTCTCGATCACCATTTCGGCCACTTGGACGTGGCGTGTGGCCGGCTCGTCGAAGGTCGAGCTCACCACCTCGCCCTTGACCGAGCGGGCCATGTCGGTGACCTCTTCCGGGCGCTCGTCGATCAGGAGCACGATCAGGTACGTGTCCGGGTGGTTGGCCGCGATCGCGTGGGCGATGTTCTGCAGGATCATGGTCTTGCCGGTGCGTGGCTGGGCCACGATCAAGGCGCGCTGGCCCTTGCCTTGGGGCGCCACCAGGTCGATCACCCGCGAGGTCTTGTCCTTGAGGGTGGGATCGTCGATCTCGAGGTTCATCTTCTCGTCGGGGTAGAGCGGCGTCAGGTTGTCGAAGTTGACCCGGTGCCGGGCCCGCTCCGGCGGGTCGAAATTGATCTCGTTGACTTTGAGCAGCGCGAAATAACGTTCGCCGTCCTTGGGCGAGCGGATCTCGCCTTCCACCGTATCGCCCGTGCGCAGCGCGAAGCGGCGGATCTGGCTCGGGCTCACGTAGATATCGTCGGGCCCGGGCAGATAGTTGGCCTCGGGCGAGCGCAGGAAGCCGAAGCCGTCCTGCAGCACCTCGAGCACGCCCGAGCCATAGATCGCCACGCCGTCCTCGGCTTGCTGCTTTAGAATCGCGAACATCATGTCCTGCTTGCGCAGGCTGCTCGCGTTCTCGATCTGCAGTTCCTCCGCAAAGGAGAGGAGGTCCGAAGGACTCTTGGATTTCAGTTCTTTGAGGTTCATCACTATGACCGTTGTAAGGGGGGGTATGACCGGGGAGGGAGAGTATGACTGTTGGCGGAGGTAGGATCGCTGGAGGATATTCGGCTGCCGGGACCGGCTGAAGCTGCTGGAGAGGCGTCCACCCCCTTGCCGCTCGGGCTCCTGGAAGCACGGCTCTTGGGAGCGCTGGGCCGCGTCGGGGGGTATGGCTAGAAGATGAGGAACCTGGTTGAGGCTCGGCAGCTTCTCCTCAAGTGGGAGGCGCTGCGGAAGGGTGCAAGTGGTTTCGTCGTGCGCCCCGTCGATATCCGATG
>Ga0114949_10001773_pt1 | contig 13243 bp, 9 predicted proteins | sample N074metaG_FD_83505 | JGI IMG/M metagenome (GOLD analysis project Ga0114949, IMG submission 83505) | Deep subsurface microbial communities from Kermadec Trench to uncover new lineages of life (NeLLi) - N074 metaG | ecosystem: Environmental > Aquatic > Marine > Ocean trench > Sediment | place... | reverse complement strand
CCGCGAGCGGCCGCGATCAGCCAGCGGATTCCTAGGGCCTGGCCCCGGTCCTGGCGCACCTCGATCGGTATCTGGTAGGTGGCGCCGCCAACCCGGCGCGAACGCACTTCCAGTTCCGGCTTCACATTGTCCAGGGCGTCGTGGAAGACCCGGATCGAGTCCTGCCCGCCGCGCTGCTCCACCCGGTCGAGCGCGCCGTAGACGATGCCTTCCGCAAGCGACTTCTTGCCGTCGTACATCAATGAGTTCATGAACTTGCTGAGCACCAGATCGCCAAATTTGGGATCCGGCAAAACCTCGCGCTTTTCGGCACGGCGGCGGCGTGACATGGCGTCGTTCCTCCCCCTTACCTTACTTGGGCCGCTTGGCGCCGTACTTGGATCGGCGCTGACGCCGGTCCTTGACGCCCTGGGTGTCCAAGGTGCCGCGGATGATGTGGTAGCGCACGCCCGGCAGGTCCTTGACCCGGCCGCCGCGGATCATCACGACAGAGTGTTCCTGAAGATTGTGCCCTTCGCCCGGAATGTAGCTGGTCACCTCGAAGCCGTTGGTCAAACGCACCCGGGCCACTTTGCGAAGGGCCGAGTTCGGCTTCTTCGGCGTGGTGGTGTAGACGCGCGTGCATACGCCGCGCTTCTGTGGGCAGGCTTCCAGCGCGGGCACCTTGTTCCGGGTGATCGGCCGCTGGCGCGGCTTGCGGATCAACTGGTTGATAGTCGGCATGCGAATCGCTTCCTCAACACCGTTGCGTTCGAGACAAATGGCCGCATGAGAGCAAACTGCTTGCTCTCAGCGGATCGTCCAAGCGCCGTCGTGACAGTTCTATGTGGTTACATAAATCACATAGGACTCCGTCTAGACCGCTTGGGGTCTACCACGAGCCCCGCGAAGGTTGGCGCATACTATTGATGCGCCCTTACCCCGTCAAGCCATGAAAACTGGCTTTTTTAGGGGCTTACACGTCGAGTTCGAGGGGGCTTCGGACATCCCGAAGCTTGCCCTCTCAACTGCCGAATCGAAATAAAATTTCGCGTTTCGGCCTTAGGCGACGGAACTCTGCTCCGCCTCCGCTTCCGCTTCCGCCGCCGCCGCCGCTTTCGCTCTTTCCCGCTCCCGCTCCCGCTCGGCCTCGAGTTCGAGCACCGCCTGCTGGCGCCGGTCAAGTAGTTCCTGGTCTCGTTCGGCGGCGATTCGCTTGGCCTGATTCATCACCGCGCCGGTGCCGGCCGGGATCAGGCGACCCACGATGACATTCTCCTTGAGGCCGATCAGATCGTCATGCTTGCCCTGGACCGCGGCTTCGGTGAGCACCCGGGTGGTCTCCTGGAACGACGCCGCCGAGATGAACGAGCGGGTCTGCAGGCTGGCCTTGGTGATGCCCTGCAGAACCGGCCGGCTGGACGCCGGCTCGCCGCTTTCGGCCACCGTCTTCTGGTTGACCTCCTCGAATTCCTCGCGGTCCACCTGCTCCCCGACCAGGTAGGTGGTGTCGCCGGCGTCCGTGATCTCGACCTTCTGCAGCATCTGGCGCACGATCACCTCGATGTGCTTGTCGTTGATCTTGACGCCCTGCAGGCGGTAGACGCTCTGGATCTCGTTGGTCAGGTATTCGGCCAAGGCCTCGACGCCCAAGACATCCAGGATGTCGTGCGGCACCGGATTGCCATCCATCAAGAGGTCGCCCACCTCCACGTAGTCGCCCTCCTGGACCGAGATGTGCTTGCCCTTGGGGATCAGATACTCCTTGGACTCCAGGCTTTCGTCATCGGGCACCACCACGATGCGCCGCTTGGTCTTGTAGTCCTTGCCGAACTCGATCTTGCCGCCGATCTCACTGATGATGGCGTAGTCCTTCGGCTTGCGCGCCTCGAACAGCTCGGCCACCCGCGGCAGACCGCCCGTGATGTCGCGGGTCTTCGAGGTTTCCCGCGGAATTCGGGCCAGCACGTCGCCGGCCCGCACGTGGGCGCCGTTCTCAACCGACAGGATTGCGTCCACCGACATGAAGTAACGAGCTTCCAGGGTGTTGGCCAGGGTCAACACGTTGCCGTCCTCGTCGCGCAGTGTGATCCGGGGCCGGAGCTCGCTGCCCTTGGGCTGCTGCTTCCAGTCGATCACCACCTTGTTGGAGATGCCGGTGGTTTCGTCCATGATCTCGCGCATGGAGATGCCCTCGACCATGTCGACGTAGTTGGCCACACCCTCCTTCTCGGTGATGATCGGCAGGGTGTAGGGATCCCACTCCGCCAGCTTGGTGCCCTTTTCCACCTTGGCCCCATCGTCGACCAGCAGCTTGGCGCCGTAAGGCACCCGATGGCGGGCCCGCTCCCGATCGGATTCGTCGGTGAGGATCATCTCCAGATTGCGCCCCATGACCACCGGGATGCCCTCGGAGTTGATCACCACGTTGCGGTTCTTGACCGCGACCGTGGCGTCGACCGGCGCCTCCACGCTGGACTGCTCCGCACCGCGCTGGGCCGCGCCGCCAATGTGGAAGGTGCGCATGGTGAGCTGGGTGCCGGGCTCGCCGATCGACTGGGCGGCGATCACGCCGACCGCCTCGCCCACGTTGACCGCGGTGCCCCGCGCCAGATCGCGGCCGTAGCAGGTACCGCACACGCCGCCACGGGACTCGCAGGTCAGCACAGAACGGACCTGGACCCTGTCGATTCCGGCTCGTTCGATCGCGTCGGCAACGACCTCGTCGATCGGGCCGGAGACCGGCACGATGATCGCGCCCGACAGCGGATCGACCACGTCGTGCGCCGCGGTTCGACCGAGTATGCGCTCGGCCAGGGGCGCGATCACTTCGCCGCCTTCGATCACCGCCTTGACGTTCAGGCCCTTGGTCGTGCCGCAGTCCCGCTCGATGATGATGGCATCCTGGGCCACGTCGACCAGGCGGCGCGTCAGGTAACCGGAGTTCGCGGTCTTGAGCGCCGTGTCGGCCAGGCCCTTTCGGGCGCCGTGCGTCGAGTTGAAGTACTCCAGCACGCTCAGGCCTTCCTTGAAGTTAGAAATGATCGGCGTCTCGATGATCTCGCCCGAGGGCTTGGCCATCAGGCCGCGCATGCCGGCGAGCTGCTTGATCTGCGCCGCCGAACCGCGGGCGCCCGAGTGGGCCATCATGAAGACCGAGTTCAGGTGCCGGCTCTTCGTCCCGGACATCTCCTTCATCATTTCCTCGGCCACCTCGTCCGTGCAGGTCGACCAGACATCCACCACCTTGTTGTACTTCTCGCCGCGGGTGATCAGGCCGTCCTGGTACTGTTGCTCGAATTCCTTGACCTGCTGCAGGGCGGCGTCCACCAGCCTGGTCTTGGCCACCGGCACGATGAGGTCGTCCTTGCCGAAGGAAATCCCGGCCTGGCAAGCATAACTGAAGCCCAGGGCCATCATCCGATCGGCGAAGAGCACGGTCTCCTTCTGCCCGCAGTGCCGGTAGACCATGTCGATCACCTCCGTGACCTCCTTCTTGGTCAAGAGCCGGTTGATCAGGCTGAAGGGCACCAGCGGGTGGCTCGGCAGAACGCCGGAAAGAATCATGCGTCCCGGCGTGGTCTCCACCAGCTGGACCACGCGCTCACCCTCGGCGTCGAAGGTCTTGAGACGGGCCTTGATCCGGCTGTGCAGCGTGACCGCCCCGCTTTCCAGCCCGTGCTGGAGCTCGCCGATATCGGCAAAGGCCATGCCCTCGCCGGGCTCGCCCGCGAAATCGGAGGTCAAGTAGTAGATACCGAGCACGATGTCCTGGGACGGCACGATGATCGGCTTGCCGCTGGCCGGGGAGAGGATATTGTTGGTGGACATCATGAGCACGCGCGCTTCCAGCTGCGCCTCGAGCGACAGGGGCACGTGGACCGCCATCTGGTCGCCGTCGAAGTCCGCGTTGAACGCGGTGCAGACCAGCGGGTGAAGCTGGATCGCCTTGCCTTCCACCAGGAGCGGCTCGAAGGCCTGGATGCCCAGGCGGTGCAAGGTCGGCGCCCGGTTCAGAAGCACCGGGTGCTCGCGGATCACCTCTTCCAGGATGTCCCACACTTCGGGCCGCTCTTTTTCGACCATGCGCTTGGCGGCCTTGATCGTGGAGGCCATGCCGTAGAGCTCGAGCCTGGAGTAGATGAACGGCTTGAACAGCTCCAACGCCATCTTCTTCGGCAGGCCGCACTGGTGCAGTTTCAGTTCCGGCCCCACCACGATGACCGAACGGCCGGAGTAATCGACGCGCTTGCCCAGCAGGTTCTGGCGGAACCGACCCTGCTTGCCCTTGAGCATGTCGGAGAGCGACTTGAGCGGTCGCTTGTTGGCGCCGGTGATGATCCGCCCGCGCCGACCGTTGTCGAACAGGGCGTCGACCGACTCCTGAAGCATGCGCTTCTCGTTGCGCACGATGATGTCCGGCGCGCGCAGCTCGATCAGCCGCTTGAGACGGTTGTTTCGGTTGATCACCCGCCGGTACAGGTCGTTCAGGTCCGAGGTGGCGAAGCGGCCGCCGTCGAGCGGGACCAGGGGGCGCAGCTCCGGGGGAATGACCGGGACCACGTCCAGAATCATCCATTCCGGCTTGGCCCCGGAATCCAGGAAGGCCTCGACCAGCTTGAGGCGCTTGACCAGCTTCTTGCGCTTGGCCTCGGAGTTGGTTTCCTTGAGCTCCACGCGCAGGGTGACTCGGTCCTCGGCCAGGTCGAGAGCGGACAGCATGTCCTTCATGGCCTCGGCCCCGATCTTGGCCGTGAAGGCGTCCTCGCCGAACTCCTCCTGGGCGTCCATGAATTCTTCTTCGCCCAGGAGCTGACCGGGCTTGAGCGACGTCAGACCCGGCTCCACGACCACGAAGCTCTCGAAATAGAGCACGCGCTCCAAATCCTTCAGGGTCATGTCGAGCAAGAGGCCGATGCGGCTCGGCAGGGACTTCAGGAACCAGATGTGGGCCACCGGGCTGGCCAGCTCGATGTGGCCCATGCGCTCGCGCCGCACCTTGGACAAAGTCACCTCGACGCCGCACTTCTCGCAGATGATGCCCCGGTACTTCATCCGCTTGTACTTGCCGCAGAGGCACTCGTAGTCCTTGATCGGCCCGAAGATACGGGCACAGAACAGCCCGTCGCGTTCCGGCTTGAAGGTACGATAGTTGATGGTCTCCGGCTTCTTGATCTCGCCGAACGACCAGGAATGGATTCGCTCGGGGCTGGCGATCGAAATGCGGATCTGATCGAAGCTCTGAGTCCCGGTCGGCTGGCCGAAGATGTTCATCAACTCGTGCATCGGTTTCTCCCGATAGGTCATACCTTGGTCCGCCCTTGGCTCGTGGTTGGCGGAGCGGCTGGCCGCTCCACTCGATCGGTCAATTATTGGTTCTGCTTCAGCTCCACGTTGAGGCCAAGCGAGCGCAGCTCCTTGACCAGAACGTTGAAGGATTCAGGGATGCCGGCCTCGAAGTTGTCGTCGCCCTTTACGATCGCCTCGTAAACTTTGGTCCGCCCGGAGACATCGTCCGACTTGACCGTGAGCATCTCCTGGAGGGTATAGGCCGCGCCATAGGCTTCCAGCGCCCAGACCTCCATCTCGCCGAAGCGTTGTCCGCCGAACTGCGCCTTGCCGCCCAGCGGCTGCTGGGTGACCAGGCTGTAGGGACCGATCGAGCGGGCGTGGATCTTGTCATCCACCAGATGGTGCAGCTTCAACATGTAGATGTAGCCCACCGTCACCTGGCGCTCGAAGGTCGCGCCCGTGCGGCCATCGACCAGGGTCACCTGACCCGAAGAATCGAGGCCCGCCTGGCTCAACATCGCCAGGATATCCTCCTCGCGGGCGCCGTCGAACACCGGCGAGGCAATGGGCACTCCCGAACGCAGGTTGGTGCTGAGCTCGATCAAGTCGTCGTCGTCCATATCGGCGATTTCGTCCTTGAAGGTCTTGTCGCCGTAGACCTGCTTAAGCTTCTTCTTGAGCGGGTCGGTCCGTCCGCCGCGCTGCACGGCGTCGAGGATGTCGCCGATCTGCCGACCGAGTCCGTTGCAGGCCCAGCCCAGATGAGTCTCCAGGATCTGCCCCACGTTCATGCGGCTCGGCACGCCTAGCGGGTTCAAGACGATATCGACCGGCGTGCCCTCCTCGGTATAGGGCATGTCTTCTATGGGCATGATCTTGGAGATCACCCCCTTGTTGCCGTGCCGGCCGGCCATCTTATCGCCCGGCTGCAGCTTGCGCTTCACGGCGACGAAGACCTTGACCATCTTCATCACACCGGGCGGCAGCTCGTCGCCGCGCTGGAGCTTGTCCACCTTGTTCTCGAAGCGCTTGGTGAGCTCGTCGATCGAGTCGTCGAACTGCTTGTTGAGCGCCTCGATGTTGGTCTGGCGCTTGTCGTTGTTGACCGCGATCCGGCGCCACTGGCCGGGCGTGAAATCGGACAGCGCCTTCTCGGTCAGCCGGGTGCCGACCTTGAGCTCGTCGAGGCCGCTGGCGGTGATCTGGTTGACCAAGAGGTCGCGCAGACGGCCGTAGAAGCTGCGCTCCAGGATCGCTTTTTCATCGTCGCGGTCCTTGGCCAGGTGCTCGATCTCGGCCTGCTCGATGGCAAGCGCTCGCTCGTCCTTGTCGACGCCGCGGCGCGAGAATACCCGCACCTCGACCACGGTGCCGGTCACGCCCGGCGGCACCTTGAGCGAGGTGTCGCGCACGTCCGATGCCTTTTCGCCGAAGATCGCCCGCAACAGCTTCTCTTCCGGAGTCATGGGCGATTCGCCCTTCGGGGTCACCTTGCCCACAAGAATGTCGGCCGCCTGCACCTCGGCCCCGATGTAAACGATGCCCGCCTCGTCCAGGTTCCGGAGCGCTTCCTCGCCGACATTGGGGATGTCGCGGGTGATCTCCTCCTGACCGAGTTTGGTGTCGCGGGCCATGACCTCGAATTCCTCGATGTGGATCGAGGTAAAGACGTCGTCGCGCACGATGCGCTCGGAGATCAGGATCGAGTCTTCGAAGTTGTATCCCTGCCACGGCATGAAGGCGCAGAGCACGTTGCGACCGAGCGCCAGCTCACCCAGGTTGGTGGACGGCCCGTCGGCGATGATGTCGCCCCGTTCCACCACGTCGCCTATGCGCACCAGCGGCCGCTGGGTGATGCAGGTGTTCTGGTTCGAGCGCTGGAACTTCAGAAGATTATAGATATCGACCCCCTGCTCGCCGCTCGAGGTCTCCTCGGTCGAGCGCAGCACGATGCGGGTCGCGTCCACCTGATCCACCACGCCGCTGCGGCGCGCGGCCATGGCCACGCCGGAGTCGCGCGCCACCGTCTCCTCCATTCCGGTGCCGACCAGCGGCGCCTCGGTCTGCAGGAGCGGCACCGCCTGGCGCTGCATGTTGGAGCCCATGAGCGCCCGGTTGGCGTCGTCGTGCTCCAGGAAGGGAATGAGCGCCGCGGCCACCGAGACCAGCTGCTTGGGCGAGACGTCCATGAAATTGATATCCTCGGGCCGGGCCACCAGATACTCGCCGTCGCGCCGGCAGGGAATCAAGTCCTGGGTCAAGCGCCCGTTCTTGTCCATCTCCGCGTTGGCCTGGGCCACCGTATAGCGGCCCTCGTCCATGGCCGAAAGATAGATCACCTCGGCGGTCACCTTGCCCTTCAGGACCTGCCGGTAGGGGCTCTCGATGAAGCCGTACTGGTTGACCCGGGCATAGGTTGCCAGCGAGTTGATCAAGCCGATGTTGGGACCCTCCGGGGTCTCGATCGGGCAGATCCGGCCGTAATGGGTCGGGTGCACGTCGCGCACCTCGAAACCGGCCCGCTCGCGGGTGAGGCCACCCGGTCCCAGGGCCGAGAGCCGACGCTTGTGGGTGATCTCCGACAGGGGGTTGGTTTGGTCCATGAACTGGGACAGCTGGGACGAGCCGAAGAACTCGCGCACCGCCGCCGCCGCCGGCTTGGCGTTGATCAGGTCGTGGGGCATGACCGTGTCGATCTCGACCGAGCTCATGCGCTCCTTGATCGCCCGCTCCATGCGCAGCAAGCCAATGCGGTACTGGTTCTCCATAAGCTCGCCCACGGAGCGTACCCGACGGTTGCCCAGATGGTCGATGTCGTCGATGTCGCCCTTGCCGTCCTTCAGCTCGCAGAGAATCTTGACGATCGACAAGATGTCCGTCTTGCGCAGGGTGCGCAGGCTGTCCTCGGTCTCGAAGCCCAACCGGGAGTTCATCTTGACCCGGCCGACCGCGGAGAGGTCGTAGCGTTCGGGCAGGAAGAATAGGCTGTTGAACATGGTCTCCGCCGTCTCGATGGTCGGCGGCTCGCCCGGGCGCATGACCCGGTAGATGTCGATCAGCGCCTCTTCCCGGGAGGAGTTCTTGTCCAGGGCCAAGGTGTTGCGGATATAGGCACCCACGGTCACGTGGTCGATCGCCAGGGTGCGCAGTTCCTTGATCCCGGCCTCCGCCAGGAGTTCGAGGTTCGCCTCGGTGAGCTCGTCGCCGGCCTCGCAGATCACCTCGCCGGTCTTGACGTCGATGTAATCCTCGGCGACGTAGCGGCCAAGCATCTCCTCATCCAGGATCAGCTGTTCCTTGAGGCCCTTCTCGGCCAGGCGCTTGGCCAGCCGCGGGGTCATCTTGCTGCCGGTCTCCGCCACCACCTTGTTGGTCTTGGCGTCGATCAGGTCGCGGTTCAGCTTGACGCTGCGCATGCGCTCCGGCACGAAGGCGGTGCGCCAACCTTGGGCCAAGCGCTTGTAGACCACCTGGTCGTAGAAGTGGGCCAAGATTTCCTCTGGGCTCATGCCCACGGCGTCCTGTGAATCCAAGGTCTTGTCTTCCTTGGCCAGCGCCGCGCGGCGCTTTTCCGTCTCGTCGCTGTCCAGGGCCAGCAGCAAGGTGGTCGCCGGCAACTTGCGCCGCCGATCGATGCGCACGTAGGCGATGTCCTTGGCGTCGAACTCGAAATCGAGCCAGGACCCCCGGTAGGGGATCACCCGGGCGGCGAAGAGATACTTGCCCGAGGAGTGGGTCTTGCCCCGGTCGTGATCGAAGAACACGCCCGGACTGCGGTGCATCTGGCTGACGATGACCCGCTCGGTGCCGTTGATCACGAAGGTGCCGTTGGGGGTCATGAGCGGCATATCGCCCATGTAGACCTCCTGCTCCTTGATATCGCGGATCGAACGGGCCTGGGTGTCCTCGTCGATGTCCCAGACCACCAAGCGCAGGGTCACCTTGAGCGGCGCCGCGTAGGTCAGGCCGCGCTGTTGACATTCATCGACGTCGTACTTGGGCTCCTCCAGATTGAAGTGCACGAACTGCAGTTCGGCACGTTCGGCGAAGTCCCGAATCGGGAAGACCGACTTGAAGACCGCCTGCAGGCCGACGGACTCCCGCTCCAGCGGCGAAACGTCGATCTGCAGGAACTGATCGTAGGAAGTCTTTTGAACCTCGATCAGGTTCGGCATCTGGATGACCTCGGGAATCCGCCCGAAGTGCTTGCGGATGCGCTTGCGACCCGTGAACGACCTGGTCATGTCTTGTCCTCGTCAGCTACGTAAGAAATTTCTTGGACCCACCGAGGTCCGCTTCCCGGCCCGTACGCCGCGGTTCTCAGGGCCCACTTTGAACGAATCCGGCGCGGCGAACGCTCGCGAGAGCGCGCGCCGTCCGGGTTTCATCCTGCGACGGTAACAGCAAGCTACTTGATCTCGACCGTGGCGCCCGCAGCCTCGATCTTGGTCTTGAGCTGCTCCGCCTCTTCCTTGCCAACGCCTTCCTTGACCGCCTTGGGCGCGGCTTCCACCAGGTCCTTGGCTTCCTTGAGACCCAGGCTCGTGATGGCGCGGACTTCCTTGATGACGTTGATCTTCTTTTCCCCGTAGGACACCAGGATCACGTCGAAGGAATCCTGTTCTTCGACTTGGGCTGGGTCATCCACCGCCGCGGCGGCAACCGCCACCGGTGCCGCGGCAGAGACGCCCCAGGTGTCTTCGAGCTTCTTGGACAGCTCAGCTGCCTCAATGACAGTGAGCTTCGAGAGCTCCTCAACCAACTTGTCTAGATCGGCCATAATTTCTTTCTCCTAGGCTTGAACTTGCAGCAACATTCCGAACTCAAGCGGCTTCACCCTGAGAGCCGTAAGCGTTAAAGACGCGGGCCAGCTGGCCGGCGGGAGCCTGCAGCACCATTGCCACCTTGGTGGCCGGAGCCTGCAGAGTGCCGATCAACTTGCCGCGCAATTCGTCGAGCGATGGCAGCTTGGCGAGCGCGGTGACGCCATCGACGTCCAACACGTCCTCACCCAGCGCGCCGCCGACCAGCGACAGCTTCGCGTTCTTCTTCGCGAACTCGACGCAGACCTTGGCCGCCGCCACCGGATCGTCCGAGTAGGCGATCGCCGTGGGGCCGGTAAACAGGGTCTGCAACGCCTCGAATTTCGTGCCCATCAAAGCCAGCCGCGTGAGCCGATTCTTGGTCACTTTGAAGCTGGCTCCGGCCGAACGAATCTGCCGACGCAGGTCAGTGATCTCGGCGACCGTCAACCCGGTATTGTGGGTGACGACCAACAGGTTGACCGCGCCGAAAGTCTCGTTGAGCTCGGCGACCTTTTGCTCCTTTTGTGCTCGGTCCACGGACTATCTCCGCTCATCTCGCGCCGGCCGCCGCAACATTGCGTCAGACCGGCCCGGTTGCACGAGGACCTCCGGACAGGATCCGGACGTCCGGTTCGCCTGTCCTGGAAGCTCAAGCCCGGAGCGCTCCAGCGTGGAGCTTCCGGTAGCGCCATTGCCTCCTGTCTCATGCGGGCCCCGACTGGACTTAAGCCCCGGCGGACAACGGCCCGCCGAAGGCACCTGCAATCTTGGACAGGTTCGGGGCGACGGACGACCCGTCGACCCCTTATCCGAGCTGCGCCCTAAGACGCGGCACCGGAAATCTCACTCAACACCACCCCTGCGGCCTCAGGCCGACGTCGAGAGGCTCGACACATCCACTTTCACGCCCACGCCCATGGTCGAGCTCAGGGACACCCGCTTGATGTAGGTGCCCTTGGCGCCACTGGGCTTGGCGCGGCAGATCGCGCCCACGAAGGCCCGGATGTTCTCGATCAGGGCGTCCTCGGTAAACCCGACCTTGCCAACGCCGGCGTGGACGATGCCGGCCTTCTCGACCCGGAACTCCACCTGTCCGCCCTTGGCCGCTTGTATGGCCTCGGCTACGTCGTTGGTCACCGAACCCAGCTTCGGGTTTGGCATCAGACCGCGCGGCCCAAGGATTTTGCCGAGCCGGCCGACCACCGGCATCATGTCCGGGGTGGCGATGCAGCGATCGAAGTCGATCTTGCCCCCGCGGATGGTCTCGGCCAGATCGTCGGCGCCCACAATGTCGGCCCCGGCGGCCTCGGCCTCCTCGGCCTTGGCGCCCTTGGCGAAGACCGCGACCCGCACGGACTTGCCGGTCCCGTTCGGCAGGGTCACGACGCCGCGCACGTTCTGGTCGGCGTGGCGCGGATCGACGCCTAGGTTCATGGCGATCTCCACCGTCTCGTCGAACTTGGCGCGCCCCCGCTCCTTGACCAGCTTGGCCGCCTCCTCCAGCGGGTAGAGATGTTCGCGGTCCAGGCCATCATAGGCGTCGGCCAAACGCTTTCCTTTTTTCGCCATGTCTCCTACTCCACCACTTCCAGGCCCATGGAGCGCGCCGATCCGGCGATGATCTTCGCCGCTGCGTCCACGTCGTTGGCATTGAGGTCCGGCATCTTCAATTCGGCGATCTCGCGGACCTGGGTCCAGGTGACACTGCCGGCGGTTTCCTTGGAGGGTGTGCTGGACCCTTTCTCGATTCGCGCGGCCTTCCTCAGGAAATGGCTGGCCGGCGGAGTCTTGGTCACGAAGGAAAACGAGCGGTCGGTGTAGGCCGTGATGATCACCGGCGTCGGCACGCCGGGTTCCACATTCTGGGTCGCCGCGTTGAAAGCCTTGCAAAACTCCATGATGTTGAGCCCACGCTGACCCAGCGCCGGCCCTACGGGCGGTGAGGGGTTGGCCTGCCCCGCCTTGATCTCCAACTTGATGTAACCTGCAACTTTCTTTGCCATGTCATGTCCCTCTTACATTGGGATGCGCGGTACGATACTGGCGAACCTCCCGCGCTCTCGAATGGACGACCGCTCGGCGCTGGCGCCGGTTGGCCCTCAGAGCTTCTCCACCTGGGAATATTCCAACTCGACCGGGGTGGCGCGGCCAAAAATCGAGACCGCCACCTTGACCCGGGACCGTTCTTCGTCGACCTCCTCGATCAGCCCGTTGAACGATGTGAAGGGACCGTCGCTGACCCGCACCTGCTCGCCGATCTCGAAGATGATCGAGGGCTTGGGCCGCTCCACCCCTTCCTTGACTTGGCGCAGGATACGGTCGGCCTCGGCCTCGGAGATCGGCGAGGGCCGGCCCCGGTTGCCGAGAAACCCGGTCACCTTGGGGGTGTTCTTCACCAGGTGCCAGCTCTCGTCGTTCACGTCCATCTTGACCAGCACGTAGCCCGGAAAGAACTTGCGCTCGGCGTTGAACTTCTGGCCGCGGCGCATCTCCACCACTTCCTCGGTGGGGACCAGGACCTCTTCGAAATGGTCCTCCATGTCCTTTTGGCGCACCTGCTCCCGGATCGACTCCGCGACCTTCTTCTCGAAGCCCGAGTAGACATGCACCACGTACCAACGCATGGCCATGACCGCTCAGCCTCCGAAGTTGAGGATCTGACGGATGGTCCCCGACAAGACCAGGTCCACCAGGAAGAAGAAGATCGCCGCCAGGAACACCATGACGAACACCATGCCGGTGGTCACCAGGGTTTCCTTACGACTGGGCCAGGTCACCTTGGCGCCTTCCTGGCGCACCTCGCGGATGAACTGACCCGGATTGATCTTGGCCATCAAACCTTCTCCTGTAATCGAAACGACACACCCATGAGGCCGAGGCAGAAGCACGCTCGCCCCCGGCACCCCGGAAAACTGGCAGGAGTGGAGGGACTCGAACCCACAACCCCCGGTTTTGGAGACCGGTGCTCTGCCAATTGAGCTACACTCCTACGTTGCTCAGGCACCCGAGGGCACCGCCTCTCGAGATAGTGGTCCCGAATCTCCCCGTCAACTGATGATGCTGGCGACGACGCCGGCACCGACCGTGCGGCCGCCCTCGCGGATCGCGAAGCGCAGGCCCTCGTCCATGGCAATGGGCGCGATCAGCTCCACGTCCATGGAGGTGTT
>Ga0114949_10001772_pt1 | contig 13244 bp, 12 predicted proteins | sample N074metaG_FD_83505 | JGI IMG/M metagenome (GOLD analysis project Ga0114949, IMG submission 83505) | Deep subsurface microbial communities from Kermadec Trench to uncover new lineages of life (NeLLi) - N074 metaG | ecosystem: Environmental > Aquatic > Marine > Ocean trench > Sediment | place... | reverse complement strand
TTCATCTACGCGCGCGCGAACTTGCTCCATTTTCTGGAAACCGGCCAGTTCTGTTTTACGTGCCAATTCTTCTTTGGTCATCGCGCCATCTGCATTGTCTTTTATCATGGTACGTAGATTTCTAAAAATCTCCGTCCAGCCATCGTTAACGAGGTCCTCCTTTGCAAAACCCCCGGTCAAGAGCGTATTGAAGTTATCCATACGATCCTGGTGCCAGCCCTGACTCTGCTCAGAAAACCAGGCCTCGTCAGTTTCATGATCATTGCGGATGTCTACAGAAGATGGTGTGCGCTGAAAAACAAACAGCTCTTTCGCGCCTGCGCCCAGATGTGGCACGCACTGTACAGCCGTTGCGCCGGTGCCGATGATACCGACAGTTTTGTCGCCAAGACGGTCGAGATTGCCATGTGCATCTCCTCCCGTGTATTCGTAATCCCAGCGACTGGTGTGAAAGGTGTGGCCTTTAAAGTCGTCTATGCCCTGTATGCCAGGTAGCTTTGGACGGTGTAGCGGTCCGTTTGCCATAGCCACGAAGTGTGCCTGTATACGATCACCCCGATTAGTGTGAATGCTCCACATGGAACTGCTGTCGTCCCAGCGCATTTGTGTTACTTCGGTCTGCAGACAGGCATTTTCGTAGAGGTTGAAATGGCGGGCGATCTTGCGGCTGTGTTCGAGAATTTCCGGTGCATCGGCAAACTTTCGTTTCGGCATGTAGCCAAGTTCCTCCAACAGCGGAAGATAGATATATGCTTCTATGTCACAGGCCGCGCCCGGATAGCGGTTCCAATACCAAGTACCCCCGAAGTCGCTACCTTTTTCGATCACTCGAATGTTGTTGATGCCTGCCCGTCGGAGCGCCGCGCCCATGAGCAATCCGCCGAAGCCGCCGCCAATGATTGCGACATCAACTTCATCGGTTAGAGGGTCTCGTTCGATTTTCTCAGCGATATAGGGGTCGTCGACAAAGTGGGCATACTCACCCGTGACTTCTACATACTGACTGTTGCCATCGCTGCGAACTCTCTTATCCCGTTCGAAGCGGTATTTATTTCGAAGTGCATCGGGATCGAAACCGAGTTTGCGTGCTGCATCATTCATCTGAGATCGAGCTCCAGCTAAGATGTGTGGATTAAATAGAATTGTACATTAAGTAAGCAAACGTACAATATCAAGTCAGTTCTTGTCGCGTTTAATGATTCGGTAGATCGTGGATCCAGAGGCGACTGGTTCCCCGTGTGTTGTTTGAATATTTACAACTGAATTAATCAAGTTGCCGTGACCGCCGATGGCTTTGGCTTGCACTATCACATCACGATCGACAAAAGGTGTGAATGACTCCAACTTGGTGTTCACCGTAGATCCGAATAGAGAGCGGTTGCCAAGTTGGGTCGTCATCCAGGCTGCTAAGGAACCGGCATGGTCCACAGCAGACAAAAGCGCACCCCCGGCAATGCCTGTATGTTCGCCTAGCGAAGCTTCGTTCGCTGGCAGCGTAAATTCAGCGAAGCCAAAATCCCCGCGTTCAAAACGCCAGCCGATTTGCGCCATGTAGGGCATGCGGCCGTCCATTTTCTTGAGCATGGCAATGTTAGCTTCTACGAATTGTGCTTGTGGTGGCAGGAAACTTCCCAAACCAGTCAGCGTGTTTCCGAGAAGCGGTTCAATCGCAACGGGGTTTTCTGGCGGGGGCTGTGACGCTTCAGAAGGCCCGATGTGGAAAATGTGATTGCCGCTCGCTAACAGTTTTCCTTCTGCGTTCAATGCCTTGACCTGGCTATAGATAATCTCCTTACCCCGTCTGAGTACCTGGGCTTCGCCAAAGATATCTTCGCCGAGAGCGCCAGCGATATAGCTGACGTCACAAGCGAGCGTACGGCCGGTCTTGTGCTCCGGGTTTTGCCCACGCCAAGCGGCCAGACTACCCGCTACGTCCAGGGTGGCGGCGATTACACCGCCATGCAATGCGGTTGCCGCAGTGGTATTGGCTTCGTTGTAGGGTAAACATACCCGAGTGCACTCGTCTGACGCGCTCTCCAGTTGCCAACCAACCTGGTGCCAAAATGGCGAATCGCTCAGTCGCGTGCGCAGTAAGTCATTGTGATCGCCTGGTGTTGGGGCGTTGTCATGCTTAGTCACGTTCGTCGAATACTCCCTTGGCAATTGCCATGCCTTCTACTGCGACGGGGAAACCCCCATAGATGGCCATGTGCATGATGACTTCGCTGACTTCCTGGCGGGACAGTCCATTGTCTAATGCGCGACCAATATGTATGCGTAATTCGTTGGGGCGGTGTAGAGCGCACAGCGCGGCCACGGTGATCAAGCTCCGATCCCGTTCCGGCAAACCTGGACGCGACCAGACGCCTTCTGGTAGTACTGTATCGATGATGAACTTGCCCCAGTCATCACGTATTTCTTCGGGTGCCGGTAGACGATCGGTGATCTGTCTGGCAAGTTTAATTTTCTCTTCTTCATTCATTTTAAAATTCCTCCCTCTAGGATTTCCCTTGGTTGACAATTTACATTGTAAGCGAACTTATTAACTTGCTAGTGAATTGTCTACACTGAAATTGGTAAATTTCCAAGTTAGTGTTTATGTCCGCATAGCGGGACTGGATTGGGGCGGAGAAAAACCGTTGGCTATTTTCTTACGCTTTATATGGATTATTGATTAAGCGATTCCCGCGCGGAATACTATGTTTTCTTAGCCGTCTTCGAGCGTTTAGAAAATGCAGTGCGAGCGGCACGTATGCCTTCAACAGCCCTGGGAAATCCGCCATATACAGTTAGCTGAACCATGATTTCTTCAATCTCGGATTCGGTGCAACCATGATTGAGTGCTGCGGGTACGTGGATTGCCAACTCTTCCAGGCGGCTTAACATTGCCAGTATCGCAACGGTAACCATACTGCGATCGCGGCGGGACAATTGATCTCGCGACCACAATTCGCCAAAACCAAAGTCAAAGGCCATTTCGCCAACACCGCCGAGTTGGTCTAAAATATTTACCCGCGCTTCAACAGGATCAGATGCGGCACGACCGGCGAATAGTGTACCCATAACATCAGTCGCGTTAGCCCATCGTGCTTCATCGTCCAATGGTTTCGCAGGTGGACGCGCTGGCAAGCGATCTATGTCATCTGCATCACACCAGGCTTTAGCCACCAGGCGGGCGGCTTGCATAGCCATCGGAAAACCGGCATATCCGGCAACCTGATTAACAATTTCCTCCACTTCTTCACGAGATAGCCCGTGTCGTATGGCGCCTTCGATATGGGCACTGAGTTCCTCATCTGCGCCAATAGTAGAGAGAAAAGTGACGACGATGAGGCTGCGATCCCGTCGCGACAATTGCGGCCTTGACCAAAGGTTTCCCAATACGTGATCTACTGCGAATGATCCCAACGCACCATGGCGTGCTTCCATAGCATTTGCTGTCTTTTCCGGGTCGTTTGTTCCGGTTAGCGTCGCCAGAACGTCGTGCCCGGCCTTGCGTCTGCTGGCTTGGGTTTTCGGTTCGATTTTTTTGTTGTCCAAAATACTATGCCCCGTCAGAGTTCATGCGCCAGGATTCATTTCCGGCAGGCAGGTTGAAGAGTCCCGCCACATTGTCACGCATAATGGCCTGGCATTCGGCTTCGGTTAGATTGGAGGTATGTTCCTTCAACAATGCTTGAGAGTTGGGCCAGGTAGAATCGGAATGAGGAAAGTCGTTTGCCCAAATCAACTGTTGCGGGTCTAACAGTTCTTTAACCTGAAAAGCGACCCGGTCGTCTTGAAAGGTTGCCCACACATTCGAGCGAATATACTCGCTGGGCGGTTTGGACAGGCCAGGTAGAATACCGCCGGTGAGGTTGAAGTTAGCGGCATGATCCATGCGATACATGAAATGTGGCAACCATTCTGCATCAGCCTCGGCGCATTCCGTCTTCAGGTTTGGGTGACGCTCGAATACACCGCCTAAAACCAATACGCCGACGACATCTTGTACTGCGCGGATAATTCTGAGGAAACCGTTGAGCGCATGGCCCCGGGTTGCTTTGAAAACTGACGCCAGATCACCGTCCTGGGAAGTAAGAATGTGGAAGCAGATCGGCATGCCCATGACTTTGCTTCGCCGAACATCTTCGATAGCGCTATCGACATCGATAACCGGCGTCTGCGCCAAACCGAATAGTCGACCTTGGCCATCCTCACAAAATGATTGCAACCAGCGGTTGTAAGCGTTCATGCAGGCTGCTTCGTACTCAGGATCGGGGTGTGTACAGAGCACCATGCCAACAGTAGCGTAAATAATTTCAGCAGCAATACCATCTCGAACCTGGTCCGCCATACGGGCTGTGGCGTCCCATCCGCTACGGCGTGTGTCTTCATACTTAGTAGTTTTTGTACGCTTTGTGCGTTCCTCGATCGAATAGCCGGCACCGTCTGCTAAGCCGAGCGGCACCGTCATATCCAGGTCTTTGATTTTAAATACATGATGGCCGTTGGCTTCTTCAACAATATGAGGTGCGTCGTTTCTGTACTTCGGGTCGATGTGATCGGTGTAGCAATTGGGGGGTTCGGTAACATGTGAATCAGCTGATATTGCACCTGCTGGGATCACGGCTCTTCTCCTGAAATGTTGAATCGACCAGGCATGGATCGAGTTTGATATGCCATCATCATGTTACGAGGCTTCCCCATCAAATGTAAGGGTGATTACAAATAATTCTTGAGGTAAAAAGGCATGTTGCGTTGACTGCAACGTTTCTGAATATGAAGAGGAATACACAAGATGAGATTAAAGAAACCAAGATTGAACCCCGTCGCAGAGTCATCCATGACACATGAGCAAAATGAGATAGTTGCGCCGTTACGTAAACGATATGGCTTTGTCTTCAACGTTCTCAAAACCATGATGCATAACATGCCGTTGTTAGAGGCTTGGAACCCCTTGGCCGGCCACATCATGGGAGCCTCCAGTTTGTCCCCTCGTTTGCGTGAGATAGTCATCATGCGTGTGGCGTTACGCACAAATAGTGAATACGAATGGGGGCAGCATGTGCTGATGAGTAAAGAGGCGGGCCTCGACGAGGAGGACCACAATCGAATTTGTGCCGGTGCTGATGCGCCTGGATGGACAGCCAGTGAGCGTGCCGTCTTGCTGGCAACGGATGAACTCATCGAAGTTACCATGTTGAGCGATGAGGTTTGGTCAGCGCTGTGTGCGGAATTTGAAGAAGCGCAGATCCTGGATTTCATCTTTACCGTCGGTCAATACAACATGTTGGCGATGGCTCTAAACAGTTTAGGCGTGCAAAGAGAGTCAGGGGTGCCTGGATTTCCTGATGGGTTGGATGATACTTCTTGATCCGCTGACACCTCAGGTCTAACCCGTTGTGTAGGACCGATGCGTGTTAAACTGGTGAACTCACAGTAACGGGGAATGTCTGTGGCAGAGTTTCGACAAGAGATGCGAGCGTGGTTAAGTGATAACTGTCCAGCGGAGATTCGCGGTCGTCGAATCGGTTTCACCGGCGGCAGCAAGCAGCCGATCACTGAGCCAGGCTTTCAAGGCTGGTTCGATGCCTGTTACGAACGAGGTCTCACCGTGCCGTCGTGGCCAAAGGAGTATGGTGGCGCGGCCTTGGATGAATCCCAGGAGCGCATCCTGCGCCAGGAGATGGCCACCATCGGAGCACCTGCCCCATTGGCTGGCATGGGTGTCGCCATGATCGGTCCAACCCTGTTGGAATATGGCACGGATGAACAAAAGCAACGACATCTTCCGGCCATTTCTCGTGGCGACGTGATGTGGTGTCAAGGCTATTCAGAGCCCGGTGCCGGTTCCGATCTGGCATCATTACAGACCCGCGCCGTGGACTCCGGTGATTACTATCTGATCAACGGCTCGAAAATCTGGACTTCCGGAGCGGATCAGGCGGACTGGATTTTTTGTCTTGTACGTACTGACCCCGATGTGCCCAAACACGAAGGCATCAGTTTTGTGCTGTTCTCCATGGACGACCCCGGCGTGAGCGTCAAACCCATTGTGCTGATCAATGGCAATTCACCATTCTGCGAGTGTTTCTTCGACGACGTCAAAGCCTACAAGGCTGATCTCATTGGCCAGCAGAATCGCGGTTGGACCATCGCCAAACGGCTGTTGCAATACGAACGTTCATTCATTTCAGATGGTGGTGCCATCAGTGCGACTACGCCGTTACCGGAACTTGCGCAGCAGTATCTTGGTGAAGCAATGGACCCCGCACGGCGCGATGAAATAACAAGCATTGAAATGGATGCTGCCGCTTTCGAATATACCCGGCAGCGCGCGAAAGAAGAAAGCCGCGAAGCCGGCACGCCGACCTTTGCAACATCGATGTTCAAGTACTACATCACCGAGATCTCGAGGCGGCGCATGGAATGTTCGATCAGCATACTAGGGACCCAAGGTGTCGGCTGGGAGGGCGATGCCTTCAAAGCCCCGGAGTTAAGAACCACCCGAAACTGGCTATACGGCAAAGCGATGACCATCGCTGGCGGCAGCTCCGAGGTGCAGTTAAATATTATATCCAAGCGGGTGCTCGGTCTGCCTGACTAGGGAACTGGATCGCCAGCATGCAGATTGATGGACAATGCCATTACGGATCGATTTCCTACGAGGCAGATATCGACGTCAGCCGGGTTTTGATCTGCCACTGTGAAGACTGTCAAAATTTTTCCGGGTCTGCATTTCGAGTACGCATCATCGTGGCCTCGAACAAGTTCAAGCTCACCTCTGGCTCACCGCAAACCTATACAAAGGTAGCGCAAAGTGGCGCAGAACGGGTCATGCACTTCTGTGGAAACTGCGGCACTCACATCTGGTGCCAATCACGCCTGCCCTGGGTGAGGGATCTGGAAAACATCAAAAGCATTGAAACCCAGAACACATAAGAGGAGACAACGGCGGGGATGATATTGACTTGGCCTGGCGCGTTGGCGATAGGTTTAAGCCCCGGATTATTAGGCTCCGGCGGATCGATACTGACTGTTCCAGTGTTGATTTATCTGTTGGATCAACCAGAAAAGGTGGCCATAGCCGGTTCGCTGGCCATTGTTGGAACAATTGCCGCTTTCGGCAGTCTGCCGCACATACAAGCGGGCCGGGTCAATTGGCGTTCGGTGTTGTTGTTCGGCGTACCGGGCATGGCCGGTACTTATCTGGGTGCGTGGCTTGCGTTATTTGTTTCGGGTGCCTTTCAACTCGCCTTGTTTGCCGTCGTGATGTTGGTTGCATCGGTGTTGATGTTGCGTCCGCTTGACTATGCAAACGCATCTTCGGCACCGAGGGCGGTGTGGAAGATTGGCATCGATGGTTTGTTGGTCGGCGTAATAGCCGGCTTGGTTGGGGTAGGGGGTGGTTTTTTGATCGTGCCTGCTCTGGTTCTGCTCGGTGGTTTGAGCGTGCACGCCGCGGTCGCTACCGGCCTGGTGATCATAGCCTCCAATCGTTTAGCGGTTTCTACAAATATCTGGATGTGCTGGCTGCGGAAGGCCTGGAACTGGACATAGACGTCATGATATTGGTCACTGTGCTGGGCATTATCGGCAGCTATGTAGGGAACTTTTTTGCCGGTCGCATCCCTCAAGATAAACTGAAGAAAGTGTTCGGCTATTTCCCCATCGTCATGGGTGTTTTCATATTGGCTCGAGCAGTGCCGAGCCTTTAATGCCGGTTCATGCAGTGCCTGTCACAAGAAACTGCGGGAGTAGCGCCAGATAGGTTTGCTCCTCGACCGCACGATCAACGTCTTTTATGAATGATGTCAGCTCGGCCTCTTCGACCTGGCCTGAGGTGCGCGCATAACTGACCATGTTGTTCAGCACCGGGCGCATGCCACCCACCGTATCGGGGTTGGCAATTATCTGCACCTGAATGTCACGGAAACCTGCATTGCGGAATAACCCATAGAGACTACGACCGATGAGCGGCGTGCGAAATGCCACTTCTGCAGCAGACATGATGTGTCTGAAACGCTCTCCCAGAGGTTCGAGCACTATGCAGCCCCAATCACTGTCGCTGACATGAGCGATGCCGCCGGGTTTCAGAATGCGGTGGAACTCGCGAATGGTCATCTCGGGGTCAGGTACGTACTCCAGCACGTTTTTGCACACCACCCGGTCCACAGACTGGTCGTCGACGGGAATGCGTTCGTCCTTCATGAGTTGGGTTTCGACCAACTCGGCAAGGCCCTCTTTTTCGGCGAACATCCGTGTTCGTTGCAGAAATTCTCGATTGATGTCCAGCGCGATGATCTTGCCGGAAGGACCTACCCGGCGGGCCAGCTCAATGGATAACGCACCCGGACCGCATCCGTAGTCGGCAACGATATGGCCCTCGCCGATTTGAGCAGGCGCAATCAACGCTTCGTGAAACTCGCGCCACTGGAACATTTCCTCGTAACGTGCCATGCGCTCGGGTTCGACCTCGACCCAGTGATCCTGATAAAAGTTCTGCAGATTATCAGTCATGTGTCCGTCCGGCTTGTATTTCAAATCGATCATAGCAGATCGCCTCTCTTAACCTGGCGGGGAGGACCTGAGTGGAGAGGACCTGAGCGGAGGGCTTGACTGTGCCGAGTTTACCTGGACACTACAGGCAACAACCTCAAAGCAAGAGAACCGCATCATGAAACGACGCAGCTTTTTATCGGGTGGACTGACCCTGCCATTTCTACCCCTGGGGCTTGTCTCCTGTTCCGGGTCAAGAAAAGAAGAAAACCCTTATCTCCAGGCAAACTATGCAGCCGTAGAGGTCGAGTCGACGATTACAGATTTACAGGTGACGGGTTCGATTCCGCAAGATTTAATTGGTCGTTTTTTGCGCAATGGACCTAATCCGGCGGCCGATGTCGACGGCGACTACCATTGGTTTACCGGTCGCGGCATGGTCCATGGTCTACGCTTGAATGAAGGCAAGGCCGAGTGGTACCGCAATCGTTATGTCGGAGGCAGCGGCGCCAACACCAACGTCATCGGGCATGGTGGGCGCACTCTGGCCATTGTTGAGTCCGGTGGGCTTCCTCAAGACATGGGCTTTGAACTGGATTCCCTTGGCGATAACACATCTATTGGCACGGGTTATACCGCCCATCCCAAGCTCGATCCAGACACCGGCGAGCTGCATGCGATGTGCTACGACTGGGCAAATCTGCGCGACCATATTCGCTATGTGGTGGTGGATGCTGACGGCGAATGGGCAGATGAGCTGGAGATCCCCATGCCCGGTATGACAATGATTCACGACATGAGTCTGACGCAGAATTACGCCGTGATATATGATCTGCCGGTGACGCTCAGTTTTCTCGCCTTAGGCGCTGGTGCCAGCTTCCCATTTCGCTGGGACAACGAACATGAACCGAGAATTGGTCTGTTGCCGCGTAACGGTGAGGCGAAAGATATTATCTGGAGCCCGGTTAAGCCGAACTACGCGTTCCACCCGATGAATGCCTACGAGGATGACGACGGAAACGTGGTTATCGACATCATGCGCTACGAGCGGATGTTTGAAAATGATATTAACGGACCGTTTGGTGACAGCCAGCCGCGCTTCGACCGCTGGACAATTAATCCCAAAAATCGAACGGTGCGTGAGGAGGTTGTTGATGCGCGACCACAAGAGTTTCCGCGCTGTCATCCAGATCTGAACGGTAAGCCCTATCGCTATGGTTATGCCGTTGCTGTGGACGGCTACAGCTTCCCCGCGATCTACAAACACGATCTGCAGACGGGTACCGCAACGGAATTCAATATGGGTCCAGGCCGGCACAGCGCTGAACCGGTTTTTATTCCCAGGCAGGGTGCTACCGCAGAAGACGATGGGTATCTGATGACCTATGTTTTCGATGCAAACAAGAATGCCAGTGAACTGGTGATATTAGATGCGCAAGATATGTCGCGTCCGGCGCTGGCCCGGGTTCACCTGCCGGTACGAGTGCCTTATGGATTTCACGGTAATTGGGTGCCCGATACAATGACGCCGATGGCATAAGGTCACGGACGGGCTATTTCAGGTATTTCCAGAAGGTGTCTTTGCGGCTGATCTGGCCGTCGCGGACAGGGTAAAGATCGACGGCGTCGGCTTGAAATTCATTGCCGTTTTCGTCTGTGCCGCTGATGGTAAACGTCTGCACAAGCAAGTCACCGGCAGATCGCTCGTTAAGACCATCGTAGCGGACGTTTTGCCATTTTTCGCGGCGCCAGACAATTTCGCCCAGCAACGCGTCGATGCCGACTAGAACGCGCCCGGTGCGACGATCTTTGGGGTCGTGTGCGGCATGTTGATGCCACTCGAAGTCATCGCTGGTCACCGCTTGCAGCCGTTCTTTGTCGGCTGCCCCAAAGGCTTGACGGAACTCTTTCATCAGAGCTAGGGCTTCTTGATCACGCACTTATTCGACCGCATCAATTTCAAGTGGGCGCAACATAGCCGAATGTTTGCAGTAGTGCTACGCCGAGGTGTTGACGCAGTATTGTGCGGACCCTACCCTTGAATGAACAGCAGCGGTGTGAGTTAACGCGCGATGAATAAATGAAGAAGCCGTTCGCCGCCTATGCTGGCGATGAGCCGTATATTTTTGTCTGCTACGCCCACGATGATGAGGGTCTGATCTATCCAGAGATTCAGTGGCTGGCGGAGCAAGGCCTCAACATCTGGTACGACGAAGGGATTTCTCCTGGCTCGGAATGGAGCGAAGAGCTGGGTCTGGCGATCGAAAATGCGGCTAATTTCCTCATTTTTGTGACACCCAATTCTGTTGCTTCACGTCATTGTCGCAATGAAGTGCATTTTGCACAGAACCGGGATGCGCAAGTGTTGGCCGTGCATCTGACCGCAACAGAACTCCCGGCGGGGTTGGAACTGGCACTGGGTGCCAGCCAGGGCATCCTGGCGCATCAGGTCAGTCAAACCGAGTATCGGACAAAAATGCTCCACGCCTTGGGCACTCGTCCAGTTGCAGACGAGCGGCCCTCAGGCCTTCCAGCTAAGTCCAGCGGGCTTAAGCGCAAGATTTTCATCTCCCTTGCGCTGGGGGTGCTGGCGCTGTTCGGATTATGGTTGGGGCTCGATAGCGATGATGAGAAATCAGCACCGTTAGTGGACACAACCGCGCCGTCCATTGCCGTGCTGCCTTTTGCCAATCGCAGTTTATCCCAGGAGAACGCGGAATTTCTCGCTGAGGGAATTCATGATGAACTGCTGACCCAACTGGGCGCTATAGAGGCGCTGAAGGTCATATCCAGAACCTCAATGCTTGCCTACCGGGGCACCAGCAAAAAGCTGAGCACCATTGGTGATGAACTGGGTGTGACCTCCATTTTAGAAGGCACAGTGCAACGCGTGGGGGATAACGTCCGCATCAGCGCCAGGTTGATCAACGCCTATGATGAAAACCAACTATGGGCGGACACTTATGATCGAACGCTGACGCCGGCCAACCTCTTCGCCATCCAGCATGAAATTTCCATGGCGATTGCGGCGGCATTGCAGACCAACCTTTCGCCAACCACCCAACAACGTCTGGCCATTGCCCCGACCAAAGACCTGGCAGCCCTTGAAGCTTATTTCAAGGGTAAGCAATTGCTGGAAATTCGCACCAGCCAATCACTCATCAGCGCCAAAGAAAAATTCCAGGAGGCCATCGATCGCGATCCGTCATTTGCCCATGCCTACGCCGGTCTGGCTGAGGCGTGGTTGGAGCTGCCGAATTACACCGCTGACGTAGACCCTCAAGCTGCCCGCCAAGGCGCTAGCCAGAGTGCCAAAAAAGCCACATCTTTGAATGGCGAGTTGCCTGATGCACTCGCTGTGCTGGGGTGGCTGCGGTTGATCAATGAGTACGACTGGCAGGGAGCGGAGTCTGCGCTGCGCAAAGCGCTGGCCATCGCGCCGGGTAATGTGAATGCCTTGCATTGGCTTTCCCATGTGCTGTCCTGGCAAGGTAAGCATGTACAGGCCATCGAACTGGCGGAACGGGCAGCAGAGATAGATCCATTATCTACGCTCATTGGTCGAAACCATGCCTATATCAACATGGACGCGGGCAACTACGAGTTCGCGGTGAACAAATTAAAGGATGTACTTGAAAGAGACCCTTATTCATCTGGGCTGGAAAATCTCTGGACCACGCAACTTCGCGCCGGCTACTTTAAAGATGCAGTGGGTTCGTTTGAGGTGTGGGCCGCTGCCCGGGGCCGTGACCAACTGGTACTTAAAGAATTGACGAATTTGATACTGGAGCGGGAGCGCACCGGTAACGCCATTGATGTGCCCGATGGCTTGTTGGAAAAGCTCGCCTTCAGTTACTCACACAGGGCGCAGATCTATGCCGCCCTTGGCGATCGAGAGGGCACCATGTCTGCGTTGGAGCAAGCATACGAGATTGGTACCCACTCCCGCAGCCTGTTGAGCATCGGTATCAACCACACTTACGACTTTCTGCGAGCCGATGAGCGATTCAAATCTCTGCTGCTCAAGATCGGACTGGCGCGCTAATACTGCACTAGTTGAAGTGTAGAGATTATACTACGTCCTCACATAAGTCGGTGCTTCGAGGAACAGTTCACGCCATGGCAGAAAAACAAGAACACTCGGAAAAAATCTACATCAATGCAGATGAGTTGCTGCGTGATTCATTCAAACTCGGCCTGCAGGTTATTGAGAGCGGCTTCCGTCCGGATTTCATTGTAGCGGTCTGGCGTGGTGGCACACCGGTGGGGATTGCGGTCCAGGAACTCATGAAATATGCCGGTGTGGATACCGACCATATAGCGATACGAACCTCTTATTACCAGGGTATCGACTCGACCAATCCCCATGTTCAGGTACATAACCTGGGCTATCTGCTCGAAAATCTTAACCATGAGGACGCTTTACTGATAGTCGACGATGTTTTTGACCGAGGCCGTAGCATCGAAGCGATCATCGCCGAGCTTAAACGCCTGACCAGGCGAAATCTGCCGAAAGATATCCGCATAGCGACGGTCTGGTTTAAACCGGAGAAGAACGTCACCGAGTTGAAGCCGGATTACTTTGTTAATGAGACCAGCAAATGGCTGGTTTTTCCGCATGAACTTGACGGCTTGAGCGACGCCGAGGTTGCAAAGGGTAAGCCTGTCATCGCCGATCTGGTCGAGCGTGCTACCAGAGTCACCCGCTAGGGATAAACGAGGCCAACCGAATAATTGGGGTCAGGTAACCTGGCATTTCAATC
>Ga0114949_10001771_pt1 | contig 13246 bp, 6 predicted proteins | sample N074metaG_FD_83505 | JGI IMG/M metagenome (GOLD analysis project Ga0114949, IMG submission 83505) | Deep subsurface microbial communities from Kermadec Trench to uncover new lineages of life (NeLLi) - N074 metaG | ecosystem: Environmental > Aquatic > Marine > Ocean trench > Sediment | place... | reverse complement strand
GGTCCGGGTGAAAATATCCTTCGGCCATCACCTGGCGCTTTCAGGACTCACCCTCCGACGGACCCGCCGATTCCTCTGGCGGATTTGCTGATTCATCCGACGGATTCGCCGATCCATCCGGCGGACTCGCCGATGCGGCTGGAGGCGGGACGTCTGGCTCCGCGGGCTCGGGGAGAACGAGTGAACCGAGGGCTTTGAATCCGCGCTTGACGAACAGCGGAACACTCTGAAGCACGACGCTCGTGGAGCCCGCCGATCCCGGTAGCAAAATCGGTTTCACTTCGGGGTTCGCCCAGGGGCCCTTTACCTGGAAATAGGCGGCGACGAGATTGGCATCGGTCCCGAGCAAGAGTCGACTCAAGATCGGAATTTTTCCGATCACACGGTCGAGTTTGGGGAACAAGAAGAGAGCCACTTTCCCGTCAATGACTTTTCCCTTGGACATGAGTTCGATCTTTCCGGAAGCGAGCACACCGAGCTCGGGTCCGTTGAGGGAAAACGCCTCTGTACTTAGCGTTCCGCGGTCGAATTCGAGTTTGGCTTCGAAATTCTGGTATTCGAGCACCTCGCTCGGATCGAAATCCTCCAGCGCTTTGCTCGCGCGGGAGATTGCAGCCACGGGTGGCGCTTTCTTGCGAATCAATCCATTGGTGGCGCTCACGAACATATCACCGCGAAGTGTGGCGTAGATCGAAGTAGCGGGAACCAAGGTGCCGTCGAAGTTCCCCACGAGATCGACGCGGCCGTTGATATGATTCGGCGGCAACCCGAACAACCTGGCGACCGCGGCCGCGTCACCCGACTTCAGCGCGAAGTTCAGTTGAAAAGGAACCACGCCGATTTCCGAAAGGTGAAGCCTCCCGCTCGCTTCGACTACCCCCGATGGCTCGAGGTCGATCGCCAAGTTGGAGATTTGAACGCGATCCGCCGAGGCCTCGAATTCTCCTCGCGCGGCACTTTGGCGCCAGCGCTTGCCCGCGATTCGCCCAACGGTAAATCGACCGCGCGCCCAGGTACCCTCTGGAATCGACGCAGAGGGTCGACCACTCGGGCGGCCCGCTTTCAATTCGACACTGACGCGCTCCTCGGGAAGAAAGAGCCACTCAACTTTTCCGACGATCGGGACACCCGCCCAGATCCCATCGACTTGATCGACGCGCAGCCCCTGCGCCTCGGTTTTGATTGCAAGCTGCAAATCTCGGATCGGCCAGAGAAACATCGGGTGATCGAGATAGTCGAGGTGGAGATCGATCGTGGTACCCGCGCTTGGCGAATCGGCTGCGGGCGTCAAGCGCAGGCTGCTCCAGAAAGTCCCCAAACCCGTTAGGGGCTCCGCGCCGGAGACGATCTTGCGCGCGTCCGGATCGCTCGCAAAGAAATTTGGGAAACCATCGATCACGAGGTCCAGGCTTGGAAGCGGCGTTCCGTTGAGCACGGCCGTCACACCGCTGACCTCGGCCCGTGCACCAACCCAGTGCACCCGACCGCGCAGCTCCTCGATCCGGTCGCTCTCACCGACCCAGATCACTGTATCTGCAAGCTCAGCAGTCAGCCGAAAGTCTTCGGGCATCGTGCGCGTCCGGCCGGCCAGAAAATTCTGCCAACCCACCAACGTTGCACCGCCGCTCGCACGCAGCGAAACCAGGCGGCCACTCTTGAGCGGGGAGACGATCGCCGCGGCTTCTTCTCGCTCGATTTCAGGCAGCCAGCCGATCAGATGCCGGACCTGAGAAACCGAGACGTCGTCGAACTCGAGCGAGAGGTCGGCCATCGACGCGCTCTGAAGCGGCCGCGCAACTGTTCCGCTCATTCGCAAGGTGGTTCGCGGGGTGGCGATCACGCCCTCGTGGACTGCGATGCTCTGGGGTGTGATGACGAGGCTCGCTTTCACCTCGACCCTCGGCAACTCGGTCCGCTCGGGAGGGCCGACACCTGCTGCGGGGACCACACTTCGCAGGCGCTCGCAAACGATGTCGATATCGAGGTGACCGCTACCGGGTTCGGGAGTTTCGTAGACGATCTTGCCGCTCATGCTGCCGTCGATCCGCGCGTCGGAACCGAACTCGCTCACGTAAGTGTCGCTGATTCCCAACGCCAACGAATCGAAACCCAACGAAATCCGCATCCGCCCGCTGCGGCTGCGCTCCCCACCGAGCTCGATCTCCCCGAGGTCGCGCTCGCCGGCCATCAACCGGCCCGTCAAAGAGAGCCTGCTCTCACCGCTGAAGCGGTGGTGGACGAGCCGGCCGCTCACCTCCCGCATTTCCATCGGGGTCTGGCGGCTGGGGTCGGCCGAGCCCTCGAGGTCGACCGAACCCAATTGGAGGGTGCCATTTTGGAGGTCGAGCACGGAGGCGAGCCGGGGCGACTCGAGGAGGTACCGAACGGCGATTTCGAGCGCGATCAACGGGCGCAGCAATTCGCGAGGGTGCTGAAGCTCGGGCTCGAGAGAGAGGATCCGAGGAGCGCGCCCGCCATCCATGGAGCGCTCGATGGCTCCGGTGCGAAGGATCACGCCGTCGATGTGCACCTCCCGCAACCGCAGCTCGCCGACCAACATCGGCAGCAGATCGATCGCCCCGACCACGCGAAGGATCTCCAGCCCCGAGCCAGCCTCATCGGGCCAGGCTCGGACACCCCGAGCCTCCAGTTGGATCCAATTTTCGGGAGAAACCGTTATTTTTTCGATAGTTACGGGGGTCGCAAGCAGGGCCGAAAGCCGCTTTTCCAATTCCACCTGCAGATACTGAGGGGAAATCTCCCGAACGAGCAGCCAGCCCACGAACGCGGCGGCAACGGCGCTCGTGAGGAGGGTGGCGACGATCAGGCTTCGATAGCGCCTCACGATCCCCCCCTGCCCGCTCCAATTGGAGCCGAGCCCATCCAACCCGCTCGGGCGCGTTCTCCACCGGCTGTTTTGCCGGTCCGTGAACCCTACCTGAGGCTCATTGACACGCGGTTTTCATGCGCCCAGGTCATGCATCCCCCGGCCGTGACGGAACTTCTCGAAGCTCGCTTTCCCGTCGAGCCCGCCGCTCCAAGACCGCATTCCCACTAAAGAAATCCTCCGTTCGGTCGAAACGACGAAAAGTTGACTCAACTCCGAGAAGCCCTCGGAGAAGAGATGCCGAGCAAGGAGTGCACTGTGGAAGTTAATGAATCGCACCCGGTTCGAAAGAATCGCGTCCGAGAGCTTCGAGAAAATCGCCTGATGACACAGGCCCAGCTTGCGCGTAAAGCCAAGGTCGCCCTTCGGACGATCCACAGTGTCGAGAAGGGAATGAACTGCCGCATGGATACCAAGCGGAAGATCTTACTCGCGCTTGGGCTGCGCTTCGAAGACAAGGATCAGGTATTCCCGTCCGCCTATCGGATGATCGACCCCAATCTGCCCACATTCTGATCGCCCCGGCGTCGTCCGTCGACGAGAGCGCACCTCGACTCGACGAGGAAGTCTTCCAGATTTCCTGAACCACCTCGAACTTCGGTAACATGGCTGTATCACTGCTAGGGCACCCGCCCGCGGGAGACCCGCCATTCCGAACCGTGTCACGCTTCTGGCCGATGTTGCCGAGATCGTTTCGCGATCTCACAGTCTCAACGAGACCCTGAGCAATGTCGTCGAACTCGTCGCCAAACGCCTCGATGCGGATGCGTGCTCCCTCTACCTGACCGATGCGCCCACCCAGGAACTGAGGCTGGAGGCGACGATCGGCCTCTACGCGGATGCCGTGAACCAGGTGTTCCTTCCCCATGGCGAAGGCCTGGTGGGGCTGGCGGCATCGACTGGCCAACCCGTCGTGACCGTCCACGCCCGCGAACACCCCCAGTACAAATACTTCGCGGAGACCGGCGAGGAGCGCTTCGAATCCTTCATGGCGGTCCCAATGATCGTCCGGGGCGCGACGATCGGAGTACTCGCAGTACAGACCATTCTGCCGCGGGAGTTCGATTCCAGCGAGGTTGAAATTTTCCGGACCTGTGCGCAATTGATCGCGCCGGTCGTCATCAATGCACGCTTGCTCGCATTGGTGGGGGGCTCGGACGAGGAAACTCCGCTGGGGATCGCGGACCGCGAGGGATCAGAAGCGCACGCTCCGGATCGAGAAGAGCAGAACATCGAGCACCACGGTATTCCGACTTCGCGCGGGATCGCGATCGGAACCATCTACAAGCTCGAAACCCCGCTGAATCTCGAACGGCTCCGCTACACGCCCAACTCGGATCCAGAGCTCGAAGTTGAGGAATTGATGGACGCGATCGGCGAAGCGCGCCGCGTGCTCGACGGGATGCGCGAGAAGCTCGGATCCAAGTTCGGGCTCGACCTGGCTGCCGTTTTCCAGACCCACATCCAGATTCTCGAAGACAAGGGCTTCGTCGCGAAACTGCGCGCAGAGGTGCTCGCCACGGGCAATGCCCTCGACGCTGTGACCAATGTAATCGGGACTTATCGGAAGACGTTTCAACGCATGTCGGATCCCTATTTTCGCGAGCGGGTGACCGACATCGAAGACGTCGGTCAACGCGTGATGGAGAGCCTGCTCGGAGAGCGCGATCAGACGACCCCGTTGAGCGAAGGCGCAATCGTCGTGGCAAACAATCTACTGCCGGGCATGTTTGCGCGGCTCGAAGTCGAGAACATCGCCGCCATCGTCTCGGAGCACGGTGGACCGACTTCGCACGGCGCGATCTTCGCCCGAGCCCTCGAAGTTCCGGCGATAACCGGAGTTCCGGGAATCCAGGCTGCCGTTCGCACGGGCGAGATGGCGATCGTCGATGGTGCAGAAGGCCGGATCATCCTCGCGCCTGACGAAGGCTTGCTCTACGAGTATCGACGCGCACAGCAGCGGTACTCGGTCGCAATCGAGCACCTCGACGCGCTGCGAGATCGGCCCGCCGAGACGCGCGATGGGCGCGGTATCCGATTGAGCGCCAACATCGGCCTGGTGAGCGATCTGCGCCTCGTCGATCAGCATGGCGCGGATGGGGTGGGGTTGTTCCGAACCGAAATGCTCGCATTCGCGCATCGCGGATTTCCCGGCGAAGAGGAGCAGGCCGAACTCTACGAGACTGTCGCGAAAGAGATGGCTCCGCGTACGGTCACGATCCGAACCCTCGACCTCGGCGGCGACAAGGAAATGCCCAACGTCGGCATCCGGCAGGAGGACAATCCGCAGCTCGGCTGTCGATCGATCCGGCTGAGTCTCGCCAACCAGGAAATATTCAAGGCGCAACTGCGCGCCATCTACCGCGCGAGCGCAACTGGGAACATCCGATTGATGCTCCCGATGATCACCTCCCTCGACGAACTCCGAAGCGCCAAGGCGCTCATCGCGGAAACGATCGAAGACTTGGAACGGGCCGGAATCCCCTACGACAAGAACGTGCCCGTCGGCCTGATGATCGAGGTGCCGGCGGCGGCAATTACCGCCGACGCGCTCGCGCGTGAGTGCGACTTCTTCAGCATTGGCACCAACGATCTCACGCAGTACACGCTCGCGGTCGACCGCGGCAACGAACACGTGGCACACATCTACGATCCCCTGCATCCGGCGGTGCTCGCACTGATGGGCGCGAGCGTTCGCGCGGCTTCGCGCGCCAACATCCCGATCTCCGTCTGCGGAGAAGTCTCGAGCAATCCACTCGCGGTCCCGCTGCTGGTGGGCCTCGGGATCCAGGAGCTCTCGAGCACTCCGAGCGCGGTGCCCCTCGTGAAGGAAATCATCCGAGAACTCTATTTCGGCGACCTCGAAGCAGACGTGCGCGCGGCCCAGGAGGCCGGGACCGCCACCGAGGTGCACCGAATCGCCGCAGCCCGCTTGCGGGACGCGGGGCTACTCGAACATCCCGACATCGGCCCCTGGCTCCGCACCATGGTCGACAAGGTGCTCCCGAGCGGTTGAGCCCCGCTCCCGCCGACCGCTCAGCGGTTCCCGTCGACCCACCAGGGACGGTGTGGTACCCATTGCGCGGATTTACGCCGCCCGAGAATCGGGTTTGCGCGACGATGCAAAGGGAAGTCGAAGGCTTCCCCGGCGACCGCAGAGGTGCATTCCGCACCCCGGCGACCCGATCCAGGAGTGCAGACCCGAGAATCGGGTTTGTGCGACGCCGCAAAGGGAAGTCGAAGACTTCCCCAGCTAGCCGTGAGCACGAGTAAAGCGATGACGATGCCACCCGCCCAGACCTTGCGTACCTATCTCGAGCTCACGAAGCCCCGGATCCTGCTGCTCGTGATCTTCACGGGCCTGCCTGTGATGGCCATGGCGAGCGAAGGCTGGCCGGGCATTCCGTTCGTTGTCGTGACGCTGTGCGGAATTGCGCTGGCCGCGGGGGCCGCCAATACGCTCAATTGTTATCTGGAGCGCGACCTCGACGCGCTGATGGAACGAACCCGCAACCGCCCGCTACCCGCCCGGCAGATCTCGCCGCGCGCGGCCTTGATCTTCGCACTCGTGTTGGGAGTGGTGTCGACCGCAATGTTGTACGCCGTTGCGGGCTTCACGGCGGCGGCCCTCGGCATTGCGAGCATCCTCTTTTACATCTTCGTCTACACGATCTGGCTCAAGCCCCGGAGCCCGCTGAACGCCGTGATCGGCGGTGCCGCGGGTGCAGCAGCACCACTGATCGCCGATGCCGCCGTCAATGGCCACGTTGGCGCGGCGGGCTGGTTGCTGTTTGCGATCGTCTTCTTCTGGCAACCCCCGCACGTCTGGGCAATCGCGCTGTTTCGCAAGGACGACTACGAACGTGCGGGAATTCCAATGATGCCCAGCGTCGTCGGCGACCAGCCCACCCGTTGGCGCATGCTCGCCTACACGTTGGCGCTCGTTCCCGTGACACTCGCCCCGGTGCCGCTCGGTCTGTTGGGATGGATCTACCTGGCCGTCGCGCTACCGCTGAATGCCTGGTTCGTCTGGTTGGCGATTCGCGTGCTGCGGGAGCGCACCGAGGCAGCTGCACGCAGCATGTTCCACGTCTCGCTCGTCTTCCTCTTTGCGCTCTTCTTCAGCATGCTGCTGGATCGGGTGATCCTCGCCTACTGATCTCAGCCGTGCGGTCCTGGTGATCTACCCGCGCCGGCGCCACCGATGGATCTGCGAAGCTCGCCGAGGCGGGGCAGGCTCAGCGCTTGGGCTTCCGCGGGCCCTTGAGCTTGAAGGGCGGATAAACGGGGACTTCGACCCGGAGGGTCGTTCCATCGGGGCGCTCGATTTCCCGTATTACCTTGCGAATGGGCTTGAGGCGCTCGCCTTCGATCTCGCCCGGACGTAAATCAAGATTCCTCGCCGTGCCCTTGTTTCGATGAGCCACTTTGAAGACCTCCCTTATTCCGTCTCCCTGTGGAGCCGGTCAGCCGGATAGCGCTCCTCCCCTCCTGTTCTCTTAGTTAGATCGGTCGGGGGCCGGCTTGGTTTCAGGAAAATCGTCGGATGAGAGTTAGAAATGGCGAATCTAAGGCGAAAGCCGTAGATAAAAATAAAGCCCGCAGGAAGACGGGCTTCTCGCGAGCAACCCAAAGATCATAGCACAGATTATATTTCTCGCAAGCCAAAATTAAAATTTAGCCTGCAATCGCGATTTCGAGTCTCGAGCACCCATTTTCGGCCCGCAGAACTCTTTTTTCGGACCCAAAACGAGGAATCGCAATCGACCAAAAGTCGCAAAGCGAATCCGCAAGATTGGCCAGCTAGGAGAGCGAACCCGAGAATCGGGTTTGCGCGGCGCCGCAAAGCGAATCCGCAGGATTGGCCAATGAGGGTTCGAGATCAGCAGACGATGTTGACGAGCCGGCCTGGGATCACGATGACGCGCTTGGGTTCACGACCTTCGAGCTGACGCACGACGCCGGGGCTTTCGAGAGCGGCGCGGCGGATGGTTTCTTCATCGGCATCTGCGGACACTTCGATCTCGTCGCGGCGTTTGCCGTTGACCTGAACGGCGAGGGTCAGTGTCGCCTCCTCGAGTAGCGCGGCATCGGCTGTGGGCCACGGATGGGCGGCGAGACTTTCGGTGTGTCCCATTCGCTGCCAGAGCTCTTCGGCGAGATGCGGTGCAAACGGGGAGAGCAGCAGCACGAAAATTTCGGCGGCTTCGCGCGGCAGTGCCGCGTCGCGACCGACCTCGCGGCTGAAGACCATCAGCTTCGAGATGGCCGTGTTGAACCGCAGTGCTTCGGTGTCTTCTGTAACACCGTGAATGGCCTTCGCGGTCAGCCGCTGCTGATCGAGGGTTCCGGGACCGTCTACGAGATCCACGACGCGTTCACCGCCGTCGGTGTCTTCCACGAGCAGCCGGTAGGCGCGCTGCAGGAAGCGGTGGACGCCCGGGATCGCATCGTCCGACCATGGTGCACCCTTCTCGAGCGGCCCCATGAACATCTCGTAGAGACGCATCGAATCCGTGCCGTAGCGCTCGATCACATCGTCAGGGCTGACGACGTTTCCGCGACTCTTCGACATCTTTTCCGTGACCTCTTCGAGTACGAGGCCTGGGATGTCGGGGTGGATCGGCCTGCCATCCGCATCGCGCTGGACGTCTTCCGCGCGAACCCAACGCGCCTTCAGTTCAGCGCCACCTTGAAGCGCAGCTGGAGTTTCACCGTCGGTCCGAACTTCCGACGACGAATAAACGGTGGGCTTTGCACCCTCTGCATCGGCGAAATTGTCGTCGTAGTAACGGTAGCTGTAGCCGAGGACCATCCCTTGATTCAGGAGCTTCTTGAACGGCTCCACGGTGTGCACGAGACCGAGGTCATAGAAGACCTTGTGCCAGAAACGCGCGTAGAGCAGGTGGAGTACGGCATGCTCTGCGCCACCCACGTAGAGATCCACGGGCATCCAGTAGCGCTCGGCCTCTTCCGACCACGGAGCGAGTTCGTTGTGTGGATCGCAAAAGCGCAGGTAGTACCAACAACTGCCCGCCCACTGCGGCATCGTGTTGGTATCTCGCAGCGCGGGCGCACCGGTCGCCGGATCTGTCGTCTTCAGCCACTCCTTCGAACGCGCGAGCGGCGGCTCGAATTCGCCGGAGGGCTTGTAGTCGTCGAGTTCCGGGAGCAGCAGCGGCAGTTCGCTTTCGTCGATCAGCGCCGTGGTTCCGTCCTCTCGGTGGATCACCGGAAACGGCTCGCCCCAATAGCGCTGTCGGCTGAACAGCCAGTCGCGGAGCTTGTAGTTGACGGTACGGCCACCCTTGCCGTGCTCTTCGAGCCACTCGGTCATTCGCTGCTTGGCGTCCGAAGTCGAAAGCCCGTCCAGAAAATCGGAGCCGACAGCGGTGCCGTCTTCGACGAACGCGGCCTCCGAGAGATCACCACCCGACACGACCTCGACGATCGGAAGATCGAATCTCTTGGCAAATTCGTAGTCGCGCTGGTCGTGACCCGGAACTGCCATCACCGCGCCGGTTCCGTAAGTGGCGAGCACGTAGTCGGCGATCCAGATCGGCAGCGGTGCTCCGGTCACGGGGTGGGCGGCCATTGCACCCGTGAAGACACCCGTCTTCTGCTTGGCGTCCGCGATGCGCGCACGCTCGCTGCGTCGAGCCGCGGCTTCGACATAGCGCTCGACCTCAGCGCGCTGCACCGATGTGGTGATCTTTCCGACGAGCGCGTGTTCGGGCGCCAACACCATGTAGGTTGCACCGAAGAGCGTGTCCTGCCGGGTCGTGAAGACTTCGATGTTCTCGTCTGCGCTGCCGGACAACTCGAATTGGATGCGCGCTCCTACCGAGCGGCCCACCCAATCGCGCTGCATCTTCTTGATCGGCTCGGGCCAGTCGACCTCATCGAGGTCGTCGATCAGCCGGTCCGCGTAGGCGGTGATCCGCAGCATCCACTGGCGCATGGAGGTCCGAACGACCGGGTGACCGCCACGCTCGCTGCGTCCGTCGATGACTTCTTCGTTGGCGAGCACGGTACCCAGCGCCGAGCACCAGTTGACGGGTACTTCGGCGAGATAAGCGAGGTCGCGCTCGTAGAGCTTGCGGAAGATCCACTGGGTCCAGCGCACGTAGTGGGGGTCGGTGGTGTCGATCTCCCGCGACCAATCGTAATCCGTCCCGAGCGATTGAAGCTGGCGGCGAAGATTTTCGATGTTGCGCGCGGTCGTCTCGCGGGGGTGGGTCCCGGTCTCGATCGCGTACTGCTCAGCGGGAAGCCCAAAAGCATCCCACCCCATTGGGTGAAGGACGTTGAAGCCCTGCATTCGCTTGTAGCGGGAGTACACGTCCGTCGCGATGTAGCCCTTCGGATGGCCGACGTGGAGACCCGCACCCGATGGATAGGGGAACATGTCCAACACGTAGAACTTGGGCTTTGTGGGATCGACCTCCGTGGCAAATACGTCGTGCTCGCGCCAGTAAGCCTGCCATTTCGGCTCGATCGCCTTGGGTTCGTACGGCATGGGCACCGAGGGTGCCGGTGTAGAGCCGCAGAGTCAACGATTCCGCCGATCCGCTCACCCCGGGCAGATCGCTCGGACCGGCTCGAGTCATTGGGGAAGTCTTCGACTTCCCTTGGCGGCGTCGCGCAAACCCGATCCTCGGGTTCGCCCTCCTAGCTGGCGAATCCTGCGGATTCGCTTTGCGGCGTCGTGCAAACCCGATCCTCGGGTTCGCCCTCCTAGCTGGGGGAGTCTTCAGGGTCGCTTGTGGGGGCGCGGCGCAAGCTGGTTGCGACTTTTGGCTGGAAGATCGAGTAGAAGGCTGGAACGACCGTGATCGCGCCCAGCATGTTGATGATCATCAGCACCACCAGCAGCTGGGCCATCTCTGCCTGGAAGCGAAGTGTGGAAAACATCCAGAGGACGACCCCACCGACGATCGTCGTCGCGGTGAACGTCACCGCCAGGCCCGTGGTCTGGATCGCCCGGCGGATCGCCTGATCGACATCGACTGACGTGATGGCCTCCTGTCGGATGCGGTCCACGATGTAGAACGCGTAATCGACGCCGATGCCCACACCCACCGCCTGAACGGGAAGCGTATTCACGTTGATGCCGACGTTTCGCGCTGCCATGTAAGCGAGAGACATCATCGTCGCGGTTGAAATTTGCAAGAGGATGATCCCCCCGCTGGAGACGGATCGGTAGGCGATCGAATGAATTGCGAAGATCGCGAAAAGGATGAGTGCAATGTTGGCGACGTGGCTGCGCTCGACCTCTTCGTTGATTGCGGCGAGCAGGCCGATGCTTCCGCCTGCCATCACGAAGCGCACACCGCGCGTCCAGGAGCCAGTCGATTCGTAGGTAGGAGTGGAATCCACGGCTTTGAGATCTGCGACCAATAAATCCACGGCGTTGACGGCGACGACGCGAATCCCGAGTTCGGCACTCTCCCACCAAGAGTCGACATCCTCATTCGACCAGCTCTCGAGGCGATCGGGCCAGCTGGCGTGATCGGTACCCGATCGCGACAGCGGCCGCTCTCGTGGATCCGATTGTCTCGCATAAGCGGTCATCGCATCTCTGCGAAATTCATCGATCCAATCGGGCAAACGCTTACCGGCCGGCCAGACAGCCTCCGAGCGGTGGGTGCCATCCTCCTGACGGACACGGACCACGAGGGTGTGATGTCGCGGGGGGAGAATGGGACCGAGCACGTAGTACGCCATGTCGATCAAGCTTTCGCGATTAAAGAAGCCGGCATCCGCCCGCGCTTCATCCCGGTCGAGCCGAATCGAAACTTCGCCAAGTGGGTTTTCCTCGATGAATTGCTCGGCGAAGTAACGCACGCGTTCGATGGTTTCCGCTCTGTGATCCGGATAGAAGAACGAAATCGCCGCGAGCTTGCCGTCATCGGTGAGGTAGGGGCGCAACAATCCCGGCGCCCCACCTTGTCGAAGGTGGAAGATCATCGCGCGAACCGATCGGGAATCGTCGGGAACAAAACTCCACTTCGGGTCCCCGTAGTGGTTGTTCATCCAATAGCTGCGGAGGATCGGCACGAGCGAAGCAGAAGCGCCGAGAGGGGTGTTGCGGCGGAGATGGCGCTCGAAATCCTCCATGGCCCGGATCGGGCGAGCATCCGTGTTTGCGTTGGGTCGATCCCCTTCGGCGAACACCACCAGAGAGTCGACGCCACCAAAGCGGGAACCGATCTCGGCAGTGGCCCGGTTCCACTCGTGATCCGGCCAGAGAAGTGGCGTGCCGGGTGCCGCCTCACCGATCTTCCCGTAGTGGAATGCAACATGGGCCGAACCTGCGAAGAGCGCGACGGTCACACCTGCGATTGCATACTTCCAGCGAGGGTGGGTGGTCGCGATTCCGACGAACCGCGTGAAGCGAGTCATGAACCCAGGCACGAAGTGGTGGTGCCGGGTGGGCGGCGGGAGGTAACAAATCATCACGGGGTGCAGAATCTCTACGGTCGCAATGATCGACGCCACCCAGAATGCACCGATGATCCCGATGTTCTGCATCAGCGGAATCGTGGTCATCAAGATCACGAGCAATCCGACGACATCGGTGATCACGCCCAGCGTACCGGGAACGATCAGCTCGCCCATCGCGACAGCCGCAGCCTCCACTTTCGCTCGCGCGGGATCGCCGAGACGAGGAAGATAGATCTCGTAGTTCTCGAAGAAGCGCTCCGCCATTTGAACGGTGTGCGAGATGGCGCGGGCCGTGATGATCATTGGGATGACGAGAATCAGCGGGTCGAAGGGAATTCCCATCCAGCCCGCGAAGCCCAACCCCCAGATCACGGTCATCACTGCCGAGAGCGCCGGGATCAGCACACCGTGCCAACGGCGGAAGTAGAGCCACAGCAGCGCGAAGACCAGGAAGATCGCGGCGATCACATAGCGCGTGATCTCGAACGCGTGGGCGAAGATCCATCCGCGGAGAATGGGCTCCCCCGAGATGTGGATCTGAATCCCATCTCCCTCCAGATCGCGTTTGATCTGCTGGACGTGATCGAAAACAGCCTGGTATACGCGCGCGTTGCTGAGCCGGTCCGTTACGAAGCCGGCGGTAATCAGCGCGCCCTTCTCGTCGCGTGAAACCAAGCGACCGAGAATCAAGGGTGAATTTTCGCGTACCCGGTGACGCAACTCATCGATCTCGCTCTGGGTGTCGAGTCTCCCTTCCATCAAGACGGCGGTCGTCATGGAGCCATCGGCTCCGATTTCCACCACGCGCGTACTCGCGTGGGCAATCGACCTGATCTGGTCGTGGTTCACGGGATAGGGGGGATACGCGCGATCGAGACGGTCCCGAATTTCCTGAACGTCGAGGGTCTGCTC
>Ga0114949_10001769_pt1 | contig 13246 bp, 14 predicted proteins | sample N074metaG_FD_83505 | JGI IMG/M metagenome (GOLD analysis project Ga0114949, IMG submission 83505) | Deep subsurface microbial communities from Kermadec Trench to uncover new lineages of life (NeLLi) - N074 metaG | ecosystem: Environmental > Aquatic > Marine > Ocean trench > Sediment | place... | reverse complement strand
TCTGGAGACAGATGATGTCGCCGACATTATTCAGGATCTACCTGAAGATGTTCAAGATACCGTGCTGCTGTCCATGGACGAACAAAACAGATTGCGACTGACCTCGGTTTTATCATATCCAGAGGATACAGCGGGCGGCCTGATGAATACAGACGTCATTTCAATACGCGCGGACGTCACGCTAGAAGTGGTGGTGCGCTACCTGAGGCGTGTAGAAAACATCCCGGAAAAAACAGATAACCTGATGGTGGTCGATAGAAATAACCTGTATCTGGGAGCGTTAAGAGTGATTGATATTCTGGTCGGGGATCCTGAAGACAGTGTTGGCGATCTGATGAAAAAAGAATCGTGTATCTCTGCTGATTTTTCTGCCAGTGAAGTTGCCAAGGTCTTTGAGCAACGCGATCTGGTTTCTGCAGCAGTGGTAAACGACAAAGGCATTTTGCTTGGCCGTATCACCGTGGATGACGTTGTCGACGTGATTCAGGAAGAAGCGGAACAAACTGTCAGGAGCATGGCAGGACTGGGCGACGATGATATGTTCGCACCAATATTCACCAGCACCAGGCGTCGAGCTGTCTGGCTGGGTATCAATCTGGCAACCGCTTTTCTTGGCGCCTGGGTCATTGGTCGTTTTGAAGACACTATTCAACAACTGGTCGCGCTTGCCGTGCTCATGCCTATTGTTGCTGGCATGGGTGGTGTGGCCGGTAGCCAGACTCTGACGATTGCCATACGGGGGATTGCGCTGGGTCAATTAGACAGAAGGAATGCCCGTGCCCTAATGTTAAAAGAGGTCGCGGTTGGTTTGTTAAATGGTTTGATGTGGGCCTGTGTGGTTTCTGTCATTGTTGTGTTCTGGTTTGAAAATGTGTCGCTTGGTTTTATTATTGGTCTGGCAATGATTATAAATTTACTGGTCGCAGCATTAGCAGGGGCTGTCATCCCTTTGGGCCTGAAACACTACGGGATTGATCCGGCGATTGCTGGGGGGGTTTTGTTGACGACGGTGACGGATGTGGTTGGGTTTATGACTTTTCTTGGTTTGGCTTCGTTGTATTTGGTCTCATAAATATAAGTTCGTCATACTCGCGGACGCGGGTACCCAGTCAATACTATATTCCTTTATTCCTTTTTAGATTCGATTCCGCCTTTTAGCGGCGTGGTCACTGCTCCTTCGCATCCATGCGATCGCAGCATAAGTACATCCATGTACAAAACTTTTCTCGAATGCTTTCATATTCCCTCGTCAGTCAGCAGTGATGACGGGTATGCGCCTACATGACATCCTGTCATGGAGCCGCTTATCTGCACGTCCTGTGCAGCTACCCCTATCACTACATCCTTCCTCGGCATGATATAAAGGGAGGGAAAAGCAACTGAACAAACCAAAGTGGCATATTTATTAAGTTCCATCTATCCTGAACTACTACGTATTACTAAAGGAAATGTTTTACCCCTTTATTATATGGGAACCCTTCCCATATAATGGATAACAAGGAAATAGATGTTTTGATTAAATCATTGATAAGACAAAGGTTTATTCTATTTTTATCAACCCTCTTTAATAATTATAAGGGCTTCCCACTAATATTGTTAATGAGGAACCCTTCCTCATTAACATACTGTTAGGCACCAAAGGTAGAGTCAAATGTCAGTAGAAAGAAAAGCAACTTGTTCCTGCGGACAGTTAAGTATCCGTGTTGAGGGTGAACCAACAATGGTAACTGCCTGTAACTGTTTGGCTTGCCAAAGAAGGACTGGGTCAGTATTGGGTGTTTCAAGTTACTTTCGCGATGAGCTTGTAATCGAAAAAACAGGTAACAGTACAACCTATTCAAGATCCGGTGATTCAGGCCTGGGTGGTGAAGCGTGTTTTTGCCCAAATTGCGGTTCAACAGTGTATTGGAGTGCCGAGTTTATGAAAAACCATACAGGTATCGCAGTAGGTTGTTTTGCTGATCCTGATTTTCCTGAACCACAAGTTACAGTCTGGAATACATCAAAGCATAAATGGGTTTCTTACCCAAATGCTTGGGCTAGTTCAGATACACAATATTTTAAATGAGCGTAATGCATAACAAAGTGATGCAGTCGGACTTTGGTAAGCAATCACCTTTTGTGCAAAAAGGCGCACAGAACCTGCCAACTCACCAAAGTCGCTGATCACGGCGTTAAATATTCTAACAAAAATTAAATGACTGATTTGCATCAATTGCCTGATAACTTGCCAGTTCCGGTTGATGATGGGGCGTGTGATCATCTTGAGGGGATGTTGTTGCCTTCATTGTTGTTTGAAACCAGTTCCGGTAATTCACAGGATCTTTCGGAATTAAAGGGCATCATTGTTATCTTTTTTTACCCGATGATTGGAAATCCTGATTCACCACCAATGGTGGGATGGAATGAAATACCTGGGGCAAGGGGTTGCACACCGCAGACATGTTCTTATCGAGATGCTTATCAGCAGTTAACTGAGTTAGGCGCTAAAGTTTTTGGTGCGAGTTCTCAGGCTATTGCAGAACAATATGAAGCAGCGGTTCGCCTGAAGTTGCCTTTTCAGCTTTTAAATGATTCTGCATTTAAATTAACTGAATCGCTTAAGCTGCCTACGTTCGAATACCAGGGGGTTAAAATGATCAAACGACTAACGCTTATCGTGGTGGACGGAGTAATTCGTAAGGTGTTTTATCCTGTGTTCCCGCCAAATGAGAATGTTGATCACGTCATCTCCTGGCTAACCGCGGAAACGCATTAGTAGAAGTATTCGGAAACAGACCACTAATTAATTAATAATTTATGAATAGTCACGAAATAGAAACTGGATTGAGAAAGATCTGGGTACGATATGAGAACATGAAGTTTGCTGTCTTAATTGCAGCGATGTTAGCTATTATTGGGACTGCATTTCTTCGTATTATTCCGTTATTGGGTATTGCGATCGAATTTTTTGCCTTTTTAATGGCTTACTATTTCTGGTTGCGCTATTTTTCAACTCCTTGTCCAAAATGCGGAGATAGATTCACTGGTCTCTGGGGGAAATCCTTGATTGGATTTGCCCGCCCTGCAAAATGTCAGAACTGCGGCCTTCCTGCCAGTGATGTGCTTCAAGAAATAAAGAAACTCGAAAAAAAATAAAAAACCTACCAGCTAAACAGTGTCCATTGTGGAACGCAAATATCATCGTAGATATTATTAGTTTTGCAATCCATTATCCCATCTCCATCTTTGTCTAACAGGTAATAAGATGGGCCAAATGCAGGGGTAATTTTCACCCTGTACAGATTGCCACCGACACGATATTCGGTAATGGTGCCACCATCATCACCGGGAATGATGGTGATCTCTGGCTCAAGTGATTCGCCGCTTTCGACAGGATCTGGTAGATCAGGGGGCGCCGGAACATCGGCGTATTCTGGTATTGGTTCTTCGTGAACATCAGCAAACACAGGAAAAGGCGCTAATAGCACAATCCCAAGTGTTAATTTTAATAATTGTAATTTGTTCATCTGGCGCTTCCTTTTCCGGTAAACCCATCATGTGTCTTATCAAGTAACTCAAGTGTATCAAAATCAATCTGTAAAACCATACGAATAGCGGGAAAACCAGCCGAAATATCTCAATCACCCCCTGAATGGTTGGGCAGATCTGATTTGATCATTCATAATACGGGCACAATAATCATATTCAACACGCATACCCGCTTCAGGAATACAAATAGTAAAGATGGACAGTAAAAAATTCGTTCTGGTCGATGGTTCTTACTATATGTACCGCGCCTATCATGGCATGCCAGAGTTGAATAACGGTAAAGGCGAACCTACGGGTGCGATTTTTGGCGTCATCAATATGTTGCGCAAACTTTTCAATGAATATCAACCAGATTACCTGGCCGTAGTCTTTGATGCCAAAGGCAAAACCTTTCGTAACGAGATGTATGCTGAATATAAGGCACATCGTCCTCCGATGCCGGAGGATCTTGTCTGCCAGATCGCGCCCATCCACGACATCATTCGCGCCCTGGGTCTGCCCCTGTTGATAATTGATAATGTCGAAGCCGACGACGTCATCGGCACACTTGCCACCCAGGCCAGTGAGCAGGGTTTAATGACCTATATTTCATCTGGCGACAAAGACCTTGCGCAATTGGTTGATGATCATGTCCATCTGGTCAATACCATGAGTAACACGGTTCTGGACAGAGCAGGCGTGGTTGAGAAATATGGCGTACCGCCTTCTTCTATTATTGATTATCTTGCCTTGATGGGGGACAGCTCTGACAACGTCCCCGGCATCCCCAAGGTAGGCCCGAAGACAGCGGTCAAGTGGCTGGCTGAACATGGATCACTGCAAGAAATTGTTGATCATGCCGATGAGATCAAGGGCAAGGTCGGAGAAAGTCTGCGCGCCCACCTGGAACAACTTTATCTCTCGAAACAGCTGGTTACGCTGAAACTTGATGTAGATCTGGAATTTAAACCGCATGAGCTTGTGCAGACAGAACCAGATAAAGAGGCCCTCAGAGATGCCTATAGCCACTGGCAGTTTAGAAGCTGGCTGTCTGAACTGGATAAGACAGACGCTGATGATACAGAAACTAATAATAAAGGACCTGGCCAGGTGCCAGTAAAACCAGTCAACGACAGAGCTAAGCGTAACGAAACCGCAAATGCCCCTGCACCTGTTCAGAAAAAACCGCTGAATATCAAAACCACAGATAAACGGGAGTATGAAACTATACTCACATCGGACGCCCTGGATCGCTGGCTGGAAAAACTTGAACAATCTGACCTGTTTGCTTTTGATACAGAAACAACAAGCCTTGATTATATGCAGGCGCAACTGGTTGGTGTTTCATTTTCAGTTGAAGCAGGCGAAGCTGCCTATGTGCCTGTCGCCCATGATTATGAAGGTGCGCCAAAACAATTATCTTGCGAAATGGTGTTGAAAAAACTTCGACCATTGCTAGAAGATCCCAATAAACTCAAGCTGGGCCATAATCTTAAATACGATAAAAATATCCTGGCTAATTACGATATTAATCTCGTTGGTATCGCCCATGATTCTATGCTGCAGTCATATGTGATAGACAGCACTGCCAACCGCCATGACATGGATACTCTGGCACTAAACTATTTACAACGCACTACCACACACTACGAAGATGTTGCCGGCAAGGGCAGTAAACAAATTCCGTTTAATCAGGTTGCCGTTGAAGAGGCCGCGCCTTATGCGGCGGAAGATGCCGATATCACTTTACAACTTCACCAGAATTTATGGCCCGAGCTACAGCAAAATAAAAAGCTACAACATGTTTATGAAACCCTGGAAATCCCTCTTCTTTCGGTTTTGTCCCAGATAGAGCGAAACGGTGTCATGGTGGACGCAGACATGCTTGGCCAACAAAGCCATGAACTCGAATCTCGACTGGGCGAGCTTGAACAGCAGGCACATGACCAGGCAAAACAAACATTCAATATTGGCTCGCCAAAACAGATACAGAAAATTCTTTATGAGGATATGCAGTTACCTATCCTGGCGAAAACGCCAAAAGGACAGCCGTCAACCGCCGAGTCTGTGCTACAGGAACTGGCACAAGATTATGATCTGCCACGTTTGATTCTTGAATATCGTAGCCTGAGTAAGTTGAAAAGCACCTACACCGATAAATTGCCGGGGCAAATCAACGCGTCGACAGGCAGGGTACATACTTCCTATCACCAGGCTGTTGCCGCGACAGGTCGACTGTCTTCTTCCGATCCAAATTTGCAAAATATCCCCATCAGGACAGAAGAGGGCCGACGTATTCGACAAGCCTTCATCGCGCCAGAAAACTGTGTGTTATTGGCGGCCGATTATTCGCAGATAGAATTACGCATCATGGCGCATCTTTCTCAGGACAAAGGCCTGCTGGAGGCCTTCAGCCAGAATGAAGATATACACAGGAAAACAGCCGCTGAAGTTTTTGCGACAACCATTGAGGAAGTAAGCAATGATCAGCGTCGTGCCGCCAAGGCAATAAATTTTGGGCTGATCTATGGCATGTCGCCTTTTGGCCTCGCCAAACAGCTAGGCATTACACGGGGTGAAGCCAAAGATTATGTCGATCGTTATTTTGAACATTATCCCGATGTTAAAAACTACATGGAAATAACCCGGGAACAGGCCAGAGAACAAGGTTATGTTGAGACCGTTTTTGGTCGTCGATTGTACCTGCCCGAGATTAATGCTCGCAATGCAGCACGTCGTCAATATGCAGAACGAACGGCGATCAATGCCCCGATGCAAGGCACTGCTGCAGACATCATTAAGCGTGCAATGATTGATATTCAAAACTACTTGAATAAGAATTATCCTGACATCAAACTCATTATGCAGGTGCATGATGAGCTGGTATTTGAAATACCCGAGAACAAGGTCAAGATGCTTGAACCTGAAATCAGAAACATTATGACGCATGCTGTGGAATTGTCTGTACCATTACAGGTCGACATTGGAACCGGTAATAATTGGGACGCAGCGCACTAAAAAGGTATTATTCAGCAAACTATTTTTCTAATCATCCCAGCCGAATATAAAATGACCTAACAGGATATAACGATGCTTTTAATTCCGGCCATTGATATTAAAGACGGTAAGTGTGTGCGCCTACGCCAGGGCCGCATGAACGACGAAACTGTCTACTCGGACAACCCTCTAGATATGGCTAAACGTTGGGTTGATGCGGGTGCCAGGCGCTTGCACCTGGTTGATCTGGATGGTGCGCTACTGGGCGAACCCGTTAATGCGAAAGCTATACATGATATTGCTGAAGCCTTTCCAGATGTCCCTATTCAGGTTGGTGGTGGGATTCGTGACGAGGATACTATCCAGGCCTATCTTAATGCTGGTGTCAGCTATGTCATTATCGGCACCAGGGCTGTGACCACGCCGCACTTTGTTTCGGAAGTTTGCCTGGAATTTCCTGGCCACATTATTGTTGGTCTTGATGTCAAAGACGGTAAGGTTGCAACGGACGGCTGGTCTAAACTCTCGCGCCATGATGCTATTGATATGGCCAAACATTTTGAAAATGATGGTGTTGTTTCGATCATTTTTACAGACATTGCTCGTGATGGCATGATGAATAGTGTCAATATCGAAGCAACGGTTGAGTTATGCAGACATATAAATATTCCCGTGATCGCCTCTGGCGGCATTGCCAATCTGGATGATATCCGTTCACTCTCTGCTGTTGCAGCAGAGGGTATCGAAGGAGCTATTACTGGCCGGGCAATTTACGAAGGTACACTTGATTTTGCAGAAGCACAAAAACTTGCTGACGAAATCTGTACCTATGCCGAAAAAACATAAATAACGCTTACCAGATAACCTGGTCAAAATGACATTAGCCAAGCGAATCATTCCCTGTCTCGACGTTGACGCTGGTCGTGTCGTCAAGGGCGTCAAATTTGTTGCCATACGAGACGCAGGCGATCCGGTTGAAGTTGCCCGCCGTTATGACGAACAGGGTGCTGATGAAATTACTTTTCTGGATATTACCGCGAGCAGCGATAACCGGGACACCATGGTTCACGTGGTTGAACAGGTGGCCAAGCAGGTGTTTATCCCGTTAACTGTGGGTGGCGGTATCCGTACATTGGATGACATACGCCGTATGTTGATCGCGGGCGCAGACAAGATCAGCATTAATACTGCTGCAATCAAAAATCCGGATTTTGTTGGCGAGGCATCGGCTCATTTTGGCGCACAATGTATTGTGGTCGCCATCGACGCAAAATGCACTTCAGCAGAAGGCGAAGCAAAAAAATGGGAGATCTTTACTCATGGTGGCAGGAATGCCACTGGCATAGACGCCGTTGAATGGGCCATTCAAATGGAACAACAGGGTGCCGGAGAAATATTACTGACCAGCATGGACAGAGATGGTACTCGCGATGGTTTTGATCTGAAATTAACCAGAACTATCAGTGAAGCTGTGACCATTCCTGTCATCGCCTCCGGTGGCGTGGGATGTCTTGAAGATTTAGCAGACGGCATCATTGAAGGGAAGGCTGATGCTGTTTTAGCCGCCAGCATTTTTCACTTTGGCGAACATACAGTACAAGAAGCAAAGGCCGTCATGAGTCAGCGTGGGATTGAGGTTCGTAACTAAATGTCTTCCTCTGAAAATCAAACCGGAGAAAGTCAATCCTGGCTAGATGCAGTCAAATGGAATTCAGATGGTTTCGTTCCAGTTATTACCCAGGATTTTGAGACAGGTACTGTCCTGACTCAGGCCTGGATGAATCGTGAAGCGTTATCACTGACACAGGAAGAGGCTCGCGCTGTCTATTGGTCTCGTTCCAGACAAAAATTATGGCGTAAGGGTGAAGAATCCGGACACCAGCAAATAATCAAGGAGATCCTCCTTGATTGTGATAGTGATGCACTGCTAATCAGGGTCGAACAAATAGGTGGCATCGCTTGCCACACAGGGCGGGTACGTTGCTTTTATCGACGGCTTGAAAACGGTCAGTGGGTAACCTCTGATCCTGTTATTAAAGATCCTGAAAAAATCTATAAAAAATGATCTCTGTAAATAGATTTGCCTCAGCGATACAATCATTCGAACACTCTTTAAAATATTTTCATTATATAGCGACTTTCAAACATGACAGATGATGTGCTTGGCAAATTAGCCCAGACCCTGGAAAACAGAAAAAATGCAGATCCAGACTCATCCTACGTTGCCTCACTTTATGACAAAGGTCTGGACGAAATCCTGAAAAAGATTGGCGAAGAAGCCACTGAGGTCGTGATTGCTGCTAAGTCAGGCGAAAAACACGCTATAATTCATGAAACAGCAGACTTATGGTTTCACACACTTGTCATGTTAGCGCAACAAGGTTTGGGTCCTGATGACATATTATCGGAGCTGAGTCAAAGGTTTGGATTGTCAGGACTTGAAGAAAAAGCCAGTCGTAATAAATAAACAGTATTCCGGCATTTTTACTTATGCAGCAAATTTGGAGATAAAACATGAGTTTCGGCATCACAGAACTAGTCATTGTCCTCGTCATTGTCATTTTACTTTTCGGCACAAAAAAAATACGTAGCCTGGGCGGTGACCTGGGTGGCGCCCTTAAAAGTTTTCGCGGCGCGATGAAAGATGTCGATGAAATAGAACACGCCGATAACATGGACAATAAGCAGGATAAGAAAAACAACGGATCCGTTATTGAAGGTGAGGTAGACAAAACACCAGACAAATAAAACCTTGCAATTAAACTCTTCTTTCTATCAGGAGAACTCATAAAATCTTAATTCCTTCAGCCCCTTTCAATTGGTTTTACCAAGTAACTTTCTATGTTTGATATCGGTTTTTGGGAGCTGATAATGATCGCCACCGTCACGTTGTTGGTTGTAGGCCCAGATAGACTTCCTGCTTTTGCTCAACAAGCAGGGAAATGGTTTGGAAAATTTCGTCGCTTGATAAATAACCTGCAAAGAGAATTAAAACAGGAATTATTAATAGACGAAGGCAAGGCCTTTAAGCGACAGCTTAGTGATCTTGACGATCTAATGAAAAATGCGCCGGATCAGGATCCTGATTTTTCCAGCAAACCGAATCATGCTGACAAAAAATCAGACCACTAAAGCTTGATATGTCAGCTAAAGATCAAAACGAAATTAACAAGAACAACGCTGTTGATGATGACACCAATGGGGATGACCAGAACGAGGCACAACCTTTTGTAACGCATCTCATAGAATTGCGCACGAGACTTCTAAAGGGATTGTGCGCTATCTTGATTGTTTTTTCTGGTCTGTTCTATTTTGCGAATGACATTTATAGCATGATTGCTGCGCCACTGATCGAACAGCTTTCACCCGAAAGCACCATGATAGCGACAGAAGTGGCGTCACCATTTATGGCGCCCTTTAAACTGACCTTGTTTGCCGCAGTTTTTATTGCTATGCCCTATCTACTGGTTCAGGCTTGGGGTTTTATTGCGCCAGGTCTTTATCAACAGGAACAACGTCTTGCCCGACCTCTGATTATCAGTAGCATTTTGTTGTTCTACGCGGGTACCGCCTTTGCCTATTTCGTGGTGTTCCCGTTGATCTTTGGCTTCTTTAATGCGGTTACGCCTGAAGGTGTTACGATCATGACAGACATCAGTCTTTATCTGGATTTTGTCCTGAAACTCTTTTTTGCTTTTGGCCTGGCCTTTGAAGTGCCGGTGGCAACAGTACTATTGATCTGGAGTGGTTTTACCTCAGTTGAAACATTAAAAAGAAACAGACCCTATGTGATTGTCGCTGCCTTTATTATGGGCATGCTGTTAACGCCGCCAGATGTCATCTCCCAGATATTATTGGCGCTTCCAATCTGGCTATTGTTTGAAGCAGGTCTTTTTATCAGTCACAGATTACCAACACGCATAGAAACTCTCAGTCAAGACGATCAGTAAGTAGCAACAATTGTTTTTCAATATTCTCACCTATACTGATCTGCGGCATAGAGGTCTCTAGTGACTCTTCTGTTTCTCGTGCTTCAATATCTTTTTTCGCGGCATAGAATGCTGTTAAGAAATCGCGCTCACGCTTCAGGTGCTTGCCAAACAGAGCTTCCCCAAAATAAGTATATTCACCGTCATGTCCACAACCGAAGGAGCTTTTGTCTTTGTCCGAGGCCGTCATGATCAGCGTATTATCATCAATCAGCGGTTCTATAAAACCACCAGAATAACAGGCGGAAACCACAATTACTCTCCATTTAATACCAGCGTTATCCAATATTTCTTTTATTTTCCTGGGATCAATATCATTCATCTCCAATGGAGGATATTCCATGGATAATTTATGATCCCTGGAGCCATGAGAAGTCAGCATAAGAAATAGAATGTCTTCTGCCGGATTCATAGTCTCGGCCAAAGCCATCACCGCTGACTTAAGATTATGTGCATTGGCTAACGGCAGATCTTCAACAGTCTCATCATTATTAATCAATAGTAACGATCTTTCTCTGGTATCAAATTGATCATCAAATAATTGTTTCGCCAGTATCACTTCATTCATAAATACATCTTCATCGGCGTAACCTGCAAGCCCCAAAAAATATAAGTCTATTAGCCCCGCTCTTTCTGGTAATAACTTATCTGTCTCTTGTTTGACTAAATCGTTTTGACGATAAAATGTATCTTCAATATTTATTTTCGGCCTACTATCCATGGAATTTGATTGTATCGAATAGTCGAGATGCCAAAGCGACTGCTGTGGCAGTTGAAATAGAGGAACATAATTGATTATTCCATATAAGCTTACCAGCACAATGGCCCTGCAAGTTGTTGTGTGATAGTACTTAACAACGCATCTAAATATTATTGTCAGATACCAGATTAGATAAAGATAGAAGATGGCCCAGCTTGTCTCAGTGGAATCAAACCATGTTTGCTTGCCTGCGAGCCAGTCAATAACCAAATATATGCCCCAGACGGCGGGAACAAAGGCAAGGAAAATAACCATGACATTAACAACACTTGCCATATCTTTTTCAATTTCTGCAATGATCGCAACGCTGATAAAGAACAACAGATACAGTGTTGCCTGATAAGTCAGGCCATAAATATTAAAAACATTGTCCGGGGAAGTATCTATAAAATCATAAGTAAATGACAGAAAAAAGGAAAGTGTCAACAATAAACAAAGCTGTAAAAAACCGAATCTAAATTGCCACAGGGCGGTGGGAACAAACAAGGCAAACCGGGTTCCGTACCAGATATTTCGCGCAAGGTCTAGGCACGGAGCAATCAATAATTTATCCATCTGCTAAGAGACTCTAATCAATTAAAATATTGGTAAATAAAAGTTGTTTCAAGATTGTTCCCACGGCAGATCTACAAATCTCCATCCGTTAATAGTATTTCTATGTTTATTATTATCCAAATCGCCCTCGAACCCGTCTTCAATGTTATAAAGGTTGTCGAAGCCCTGACGAGCAAGCTCTTCCGCCGCCGCCTGAGAACGTTTGCCACTCCTGCAAATTGCTAATATGGCGATGGATTCCAGTTCCTGATCTGAGCCTGTTCTCTTCACCAACGCCTGGCGAACTTTATTCACGAACCCTGCATCGATATTCCAGTCCGGTGCATCCATCCAGGGTATATGTAGCGCATTAGGTGGATGGCCTACATACTCGTATTCCATACCTGTCCTCACATCCAGTAAAACCGATCGCGGCTCACTTTCAAGGATTTCCCATGCTTGCTGTGGAGATATTTCTTTTATATTAGTTTCAGACATAGCTATTCACACCCGACAATTAATTGCATACCCAAACTACTCGGAAATATAGGTTTCAGCAAGACGAGAAACCTCCATATTTAAGGCATGAAGCCGAAGGACTGGTCATTTATATCCATGGATGGATTGTATGCAGAAAATACAGGCGCAATTTTCTGCCTGGCCCAAGGCTTTACAACGAAAAAGATGGTTGTTTCCCGTCTTGCCCTGCGGGAATTCAGTTATGAAGCTTGCATTTCCAAGCAATTTGGGTATAGACCAAGCTTATCCTGCCCTGGCAGGAAGAATCAAAAAAACACAGGCACTGTTACTTCCCTTAAATTTATGATGCAATACAGGGCTGACATAAGAATAATGATTTGCATACAAAGTACGATGAGGAGATATCCATGACAATGGATGATATTGACGGCGTGATCTGGATGGATGGGGAATTTGTCCCCTGGAGAGAGGCAAAAGTCCATGTGCTGACACATACCCTACACTACGGCATGGGTGCCTTTGAAGGGGTACGTGCCTATCATGCAGAAAAGGGCACTGCTATATTCCGTCTGCAGGAACACACCGATCGACTTTTTCGTTCGGCGCATATTTTAGGCATGCCTATGTCTTTTGATAAAGAGACTATCAACAAGGCTTGCCTTGAGTCAGTCAGCAAAAACGAACTTGATTCCGCCTATATCCGCCCCATGTGCTTTTATGGATCAGAGGGCATGGGTCTACGTGCTGATAATCTGAAAGTACATGTAATGGTTGCCGCCTGGTCGTGGGGATCTTATCTTGGGAGTGAAGGCCTGGAGAAAGGAATTCGCATCAAAACATCCTCTTATACTCGTCACCATGTCAATATAACGATGTGTAAAGCCAAGGCTAATGGTAATTACCTTAATTCCATGTTAGCGCTACAGGAAGCCCTGGACTGTGGCTATGACGAAGCCCTGTTGCTCGATACCGAAGG
>Ga0114949_10001765_pt1 | contig 13271 bp, 12 predicted proteins | sample N074metaG_FD_83505 | JGI IMG/M metagenome (GOLD analysis project Ga0114949, IMG submission 83505) | Deep subsurface microbial communities from Kermadec Trench to uncover new lineages of life (NeLLi) - N074 metaG | ecosystem: Environmental > Aquatic > Marine > Ocean trench > Sediment | place... | reverse complement strand
TGCTGGCGCTCGCCAAACGTCTGGCGCATGTCGGCAGCGAATGGCCCGGCGAACCAACGCGGTAGCGTCGCCAGCGCCATGCGAAAGGCGGAGTCGCCGATGGTTTGAAGGGCGCGCAACACGACCTATTGCTTCCCGTGCGGGCCGCTGGTAGCCGGTTGATCGCCTCGCAGCCGGTCGGTTGCGAGGCGCGCCAGATCGGTCAAGCGGGCGGTCTCGGCTTCGGCGACCCGGTGGCCGAAGAGACTCAGAGTGTAGGTGCGTTTGTTACGAACGGTGGTCACCTCGGGTACGACTTCGTCGATGAGACCGTTTTTCAGCAGCCGCGCGATGGCCAGGTACAGTGAACCGGTGCTTGGCGTCGAGGTACCCTCGCTACGCTGCGCAATTTCCTTGACGATGGCATAACCGTGCAATTCAGCGTCTGCCAGCGATACCAGAATCTGGTATTCGAGGTGCGGAAGCGGTAAGAGTGTGCGGGGATCGCGAGCTTGATGGGGCATGGGTGTGAGTTCCTGTCGCAAATAGGTTTGAGCGCAACCTATTTACGATAAGAATACGGAGACCACCAGGAATTGTTTCAGTGGCGGCGGAGGGGAAACGTGGAATGACCGAAGATGGAGCCATCCACCTGGGGTGCCAAGGGTGCCGATATGTGACACTCGCCGTGGTTTTCAACCCGCTGCCAGGTGCGGTGGCACATCCGTTGCCGAGGAACGCAGCGTGAGCGGTGCCGACCTCTGGGGTGAGCGCCTGCCGCGGCGGCTCGGCTTGTGGAGCGCCATTGCCGTCATCATGGGCACCACTATCGGTAGCGGTATCTTTCGGGTGCCCGCGGTGGTCGCGGAGCGCTTGCCGCATCCGCTATTGTTCGGCGCCGTGTGGGTGGTGGGCGGCCTGCTGGCCATGGCGGGTGCCTTGGTGTTTGCCGAGCTCTCCGCCATGTACCCGCGCTCGGGTGGCTTCTATGTATACATCCGCGAGGCCTTCGGCCCCATGGCGGCGTTCGTGTTTGGTTGGGCCGAGCTGCTGGTCATCCGGCCGGCATCGTACGGCGCCATCTCCATCGTATCGGCGGAGTATTTGTGGAGGCTCACCGGATACGACGGCGCCGCTTTGCTCGGGCCGGGGCCCTTGTCCCGTGCGCAGATAACGGCCGCCTTCCTGGTGGCTCTCACCGCCGCCGTCAACTACCGTGGCGTGCATCTGGCGGCGCTGGTGCAGAACGTCAGCACGGTGCTGAAAATCAGCGCCCTGTTGGCGATCGTGGTGATGGGGCTGACGTTGGTCCCGACGGCCGCACCGGTGGCCGGTGATGCAGCAGCGAGCGTGCCGGCGAGCGACGCGGCCGCCGGCACCATGGCCTTGATCTCGGCGTTCGGCCTGGCGCTGGTATCGATCCTGTGGGCCTACGACGGCTTTGCCGACCTGGTGTTCATCGCCGGCGAGGTCAAGGAGCCGCAGCGCAACCTGCCGCGCGCCCTGATCATCGGCACCAGCGGCATCATCGGCCTCTACCTGCTGACCAATTGGGTCTACGTCCGCGTTATCCCCTTGGCCGACATGCCGGGCTCGCCGTTGATCGCTGCCGACGTGGCCACCCGGCTGCTCGGAACCTTCGGCGTTGTCTTCATCTCGGCGGCGGTGGCGCTGAGCACCTTCGGCAGCCTCAACGGCTCCACCATGACCGGCCCGCGCATCTTCTTCGCCATGGCCGAGGACGGCCTGTTTTTCCGCGGCATCGCCCAGGTGCACCCGCGCTTCGGCACTCCGGCACGGTCGATCGTACTGATGGCGGTGCTCGGTATGTTCTACGTCTTCGCCCGCACCTTCGCCCAGCTTGCCGACCAGTTCATCGTCGGCATCTGGCCGTTCTACGCCGCAAGCGTGGTCGCCCTGTTTGTCCTGCGCCGGCGCCACCCGGAACTCGAGCGCCCCTACCGCACCTGGGGCTACCCCTGGGTGCCGGCCGCCTTCCTGCTCGGCGCGGTCTTCCTGCTCGGCAACTACCTGGTGTCGGAGCCGTGGATCTTCGCCGCCGACATGGCGGTGATCGCATCGGGGGTGCCGGTGTACTGGTTCTGGCTGCGGGGGCGGCATTCAGCCAGCTAGCACCCCGGACTTCTCAGAAGTCGTCGACCTCGAGATACGCCTGGATCACCGCCTGCTCCCCTTCGATCCCGCGTATCGAGTTTCCGTGCTCCATGCCGACGACGCCGGTAAAGCCCTTCTGGTGGATATGGCGAAAGACGCTCTTGTAGTTGATCTCGCCGGTGGTGGGCTCGTTGCGGCCGGGGTTGTCGCCGACCTGGAAATAGGCGATCTCGTCCCATGCGATGTCCATGTTGGGGATCAAGTTCCCTTCGGTGATCTGCTGGTGGTAGATGTCGAAGAGGATCTTGCACGAAGGCGAATCGACGGCGCGGCAGATCATGTAGGCGTGCGGCACCTTGGCGAGAAACATTCCCGGGTGGTTGCGGAATGGATTGAGCGGCTCGAGCACCATGACGAGCCCGTGCGGCTCGAAGATCTCCGCCGCTCGCCGCAGGCTCTCGATAGCATTGGCGGTCTGGTAATCCATCTCCAGGCGCGGCGACAGGTCTCCCATGACCACCGTCATCCAGGTGGCGTTGACCCGCTTGGCGACCTCTACCGACGTGTGGCAGTCGGCGAGAAACTGCGCCCGCATGTCCTCGTCGCCGCTCGAGAAGCTGGGCTCGCCGAAGCCGTTGCTGTTGGCGACGAACACCCCCATCTGCATCCCCAGGCGCTCGAGCTCGCGGCCGATGGCGTTCTGCTCCTCGATGGGCCGCGCCCGCATGTTGTTGTCTTCCAGGGCGGTGAAGCCTTGATCCGCCATGAAGCGCAACTGGTCCAGGCGATCCTCGCCGGCGGAGTTGCGGAACATGCCGAAGTGGGGGGCGTAGTTGAGCTTGAAGCGGTGCTGCTGGCCGCCGGCAACAACAGCCGCCGCACCCGTTGTGCGGGCCGCTGTGGTGGCGTCTCGACCGCCCGCGGCCCCGTTCCGAGCAGTGGCGAATGCCGGCCCCGCCGCGGTGGCGCCGACGACGAAGGCAGCGCCGTTCATGATCAACTCGCGACGTCGCATGGCTAGCTGTCCCTTTCGAGCTGGGTGACTCCGGGCGTCGGGATCTTCGAGGTCGCCAGGGGACCGAAGTGGAGCGTGTCGGGGACCAGCGTCATGTCGGCTGCCAAGAGCTCGTCCCAGACGATCTCCTGGCCGGTGTAGGCGGCCTCGCGGCCCATGATGGCGGTGAGCGTGCTCTCCGCCACCTGCCGACCCTCATTGAGCGGCTCGCCGGCGCGAATGCTGGCGATCAGGTCGGTGTGCTCCTGCACGTAGGGGTTGGTGTACTCGGCGTCGCCCCACTCCCAGTCGGTGGTGCCGCGCAGCCAGCTCCCCGGATCGGACACTCCCGCGGTGCCGGTGATGTGCTCGCCGACCTGGTTGGCGCAGCCGTCGATCTGGCGGCACATGCTCAGCACACGGGCGCCGCTCTCGTACTCGAACTGGATGCCGAAGTGATCGAAGATCTGCCCGAAGTCGGGATCGACACGTACCTGGCGCCCGCCCACCCCGACTGCCTTCACCGGGTGCGCCTGCAGCGCCCAATTGGCGACGTCGATGTTGTGGATGTGCTGCTCGACGATGTGGTCGCCCGACAGCCAGGTAAAGTACAGCCAGTTACGTGCCTGCCACTCCATGTCGGTCCAGCCGGGCTGGCGCTCGTGGTTCCACAGGCCTCCCTGGTTCCAGAACACCTGCGCCGCGACCACCTCGCCGATGGCGCCGTCGTGGATGCGCTTCATGGCCTCGATGTACGGCGCCTGGTGGCGGCGCTGCGTGCCGGCGACGATCGCCAGCCCCTTCTGCGCCGCGCTGTCCGCCGACTGCATCACCGAGCGGATGCCGGTGGGGTCCACCGCCACCGGCTTCTCCATGAACACGTTCTTATCCGCCTCGATAGCGGCGTTCAGGTGCAGGGGCCGAAACGCCGGCGGGGTGGCGAAGATCACCATGTCGATGTCCGACGCCAGCACCTGCTGGTAGGCGTCGAAGCCGGTAAAGCAAGTGTCGTCGGTGGCCTTGAAGGCGGCGCCGAGGCGTTCGGCGAGCCGCTCGCGACAGGAAGCGAGCCGGTCGGGGAACAAATCGCCGAGGGCGATAATTTCGACCCCCCGCGAAGACTCGACGCAATTGGCAGCGGCACCGGTGCCGCGGCCGCCGCAACCAACGAGGCCGACCCGGATGGTGTCGGACTGCCCGCCGGCGAATAACGTGCGCGGGCTGGCGACGAGTCCAGCCGTGACCACGGCTGCCGTCTTGATGGCATCCCGGCGGCTGATGCCTGCGCCGTTCGAGACCTTGCGATACACCGCGTTGCCGATGCGAGTTCCTTCTTTCATGGGATTCTCCTGGGTTCGCGATTTTCTGTTGCCGGCACGATTCTCGCCGAGATTGGCGCCCGCGTAAACCGGGGCCGTTGCCGATGGGCGGTCGGGGTGCAAAAGCCCGGGCACCGGGGGTGCGTGAGTTGGGCTCCTCGGTAGCCGTTGGCCCGCATCCGACAATGGTCGCTCAATGGCCGCCGTCGCGCACCAGACGAAAACCGGCGAAAGGACCGTCCGACAGCCACCAGCGGCTCTGGGGGATCTGTGGGTCGCGCTCGTTCCACGACCTGTCCTGGGTGGCGCGGGCGGCGCAGGAGACGTCGCCGGGATCGTCGCGGTAGGTGCTGCCGTGCAGCGCGGGGTTGCCGTCGGGGTTTGAGGCCCATTCGCCGGCGTTGCCCAACATGTCGAAGATACCCAGGACTCCGGGAGCCTTCGTCGCCACCGCGTGCATGGTGCGAGATGCGTTGCCGCCGTGCCAGGCTTGTGCGTCGAGCTCCGGCGGCTTCGGCGTCCCCAGATCGCCCGCCGGCCGGGCGCCGCCGTCGGTTTCCAGGTTGGCCAGGCAGGCAAGCTGCCACTCCGCCCAGGTTGGTAGCCGGTAGTGCTTGCCGGTCTTGGTCGACAGCCACTCCGCATAGCTTTGCGCCGCGTGAAAGGTCACCGAGATGGCGGCGAAGCCGGCGTGGCCGAAGCCGCGATCGGGGGCGCCGTACGGCCGGCTGGGGCGCGATTCCGCGTCAATGCCGGCGCGTCGCTCGGGCTCGGTGTCGAGGCCCAGCAGCCACACGTCGAACTCGTCCCAGGTCACCTCGGTCTTGCCCATCCATAAGGGTGAGACCTCGATGACGCGCTCGCCGCCCGGCGCCTCGGGGTCGGCGATGGTGACAGTGCCGCCCGGGACCGGCATCATGTCGAAGCCGACTACGGTTCCGGCGATCGTTTCGCGGTAGGGCTCGAGCTGGCGAGCCGCCGGTGCCGCGCCAAGGAGCACGATAACGCCCATGCCGACGACAAGAATTCGAATCCCGCCACTTCTGTTGCTCGTCTTCATATCGATAGGTGCGTCCTTTTCTGCCACGGCGGAGGATGGTCGCGCCGCCGGGCCGTTGCATCGCTTCGTGTATAGACAGGTTCACATGGGCATGCAAGTGCGCATCGAGCTGTATGCCCCCGACGAGGCGACCGCGGTGGCCGCGGCAAGCGCGGCATTTACCGAGATCGCCCGCCTCGACGCGGTGTTCAGCGACTATCTTCCCCACAGCGAGGTCAGCCGCTTGAGGGGCCACAGCGGGCGCCAGCAGGTCAGCGACGAGCTGTTCTTCGTGCTCCAACGGGCAACCGAGCTGGCGCGACGAACCGGTGGTGCGTTCGATCCGACCGCCGGAGCGCTGACCGTCCTGTGGCGCCAAGCGATCGAGCGGCAGCGGTTGCCGCAGCGAGCCGACATCGAACGGGCTGCGGCACGCTCCGGGTACGAGAAGCTCGAGCTCGACGACGACGAGCACGCCGTGGTGATCACCGCCGAGGGGGTACGGTTGGACCTCGGTGCCATCGCCAAGGGTTACGTCCTCGACCGCGCCCTGGCGGCGCTGCGGGGGGCCGGCACCGATCGCGCCTTGGTCTCGGCCGGCGGAGATATTGTCGTCGGTGCGGCGCCGCCGGAGAGTCACGCATGGACCGTCCGCGTTCCGCATCTGAGCGCCCCCGGCGATGGCCCCCGCTGCGACCTGTTCCTCGTCGATGCAGCCGTCTCGACGTCGGGCGACCACGCCCAGTTCATCGAGATCGGCGGCCGTCGCTACTCCCACACCGTGGATCCACGCACCGGCCTCGGGCTCACCCACGGTCGCACCGCCACCGTGGTGGCGCCCGATGGGCTCACTGCCGACAGCCTGGCAACGGCGCTCACCGTGGTGGGGGAAGGGCAAATGGGGCCCTTGCTCGATCTCTATCCACCGGCGCGCGCCATTCTCTCGCCGGCCGATTGCGGGGCGGGACCGTGACCGCCACCGATCGTCTCGCCAACGTCATTATCGTCCTCGACGAAACCAAGGACGTGGTGAACATCGCCGGCGTGCTGCGCGTGATGATGAACACCGGGTTGTCGCGGCTGCGACTGGTCAATCCGGACCCGTTCGACGTCGGGCGGATCGATGGCATCGCACATCGCAGCCAGCAGCTCTTGCAAGCCACCGAGACCCACACCCGCCTCGCCGACGCCGTCGCCGACGCCATCTACGTTGTCGGCACCTCGGCGCGTCCACGCGCCGCGCAGACCAACGCCGGGCACCCGCGGACCGTCGCCCCGCGGATCATCGAGCGAGCTGCCGAGGGCCCCGTGGTGTTGCTGTTCGGTCGAGAAGACCGCGGTCTCACCAACGAGGCGCTCGATCTTTGCCACGAGGTGGTGGTGATTCCGACCACCGCGGAGTTCTCGAGCCTGAACCTGGCACAGGCTTGTCTGGTGATCTGCTACGAATTGTTGCTGGCGGCCGGCTCCTTTGCCGACGAGGAGTCGCTCGGCCGCGGTAAGCCTCAGCGCATGACGCCGCCGGCGACGCAGGCGGAGATCGAGCAAATGTACACCGTGCTCGAAGGCGGCTTGGCGCGCATCGATTTCTTCAGTGCGCGCGAGCCCGCCACGGTGTTGCGCACGTTGCGAATGATGATCGGCCGGGCCGAGCCGTCGCGGCGGGAGGTCAAGCTGGTGCAGGCGATCGGCTACCAGATCGAGAGCTATCTGGACCGAGTCGAAAAGAAGCGAGGGGCGTAGCCCGTCATTGGCTCGGAGGCGCAGGCCGTCCGGAGTTGTGGCCGCACGTCTGGGTTACTGCGAGCGGATCAGCCATAGTTCCCGTTGCGGGCCGACGAGGAATCGCGCCCCGTCGCCGGCGGGCCGCACAACCGCATCTTCTTCTCGAGGGATGCGCACCACTTGGTCGTTCCATTCGGGTACCTCGCCCTGCACGCTGTACTCGATCGACCAGAACTCGGTAGCCCGCACCGGCTCGCGGGCGAAGTCACCATAGCGGTCCGGCCAGTCGAACACCGTGCGGGCGCCGCACCTCCCACTCGTGCATGAGCCGCTGCAGCGCCAGCGTGTTCCACTGTGATTGCGCGCGGGGCTCTGCCGAGAGCGCCATGCTGGCGGGGGACTGCGGGATGGGGCCGCTGGCCCGCGCCGGTGCGACGATCGCGGTTGCTGTGGCAACGGCGAGAAACAGTATGGCCAAGGGGCGCCAGCATTGCATCGCGAAACCTCCGGTTGTTCCATGGAGCAGCTCGTCATTGAGCCAGGCGCGCCCGGTGTCCCAACCGGCGACGTACAGCAGGCTCTTGGGCGAGTTGGTGTCGCCGCACTCCGTGTCGCCATTCTCGCAGAGCAACGACGCGATGCCACCGTTGTGGCAGGGGTAGAAATCCACTTGATTGCGACCTACTTCTTGGGGTTCAGCAGCTTGTCGAGGTCGGCGAAGGGCTTGTAGGTCGAGCGCTCGGCCTTGCGCCCCGTGGTCGGCTTGCCGTACGCCTTGGCGGTGTCGTGGCGCGAGTGCTCGTCGTCGTGGCAGTAGATGCACAACAGCTCCCAGTTGCTGCCGTCGGCAGGGTTGTTGGTGTGATCGTGGTCCTTGTGGTGCACGTCGAGCTGGCGCAGCTTCTTGCCGGTGAACTCGCGGCCGCAGCGCGCACAGACCCAGGGGAGCAGCTTGAGCGCTTTTTGCCGGTACGAGCTGTTTGACGACATGGGGGCATGCTAACTCAAGCGGTGGCGAGGAAGATGGTGTGCCGCGGCCCCTTGCGGCCGTGGCCACGCACGGTTTCGCTACGTACCTTGAACCCGGCGTGGCGCAGACGCTTGCTGAAGGCGGGATCGGGGTGCGCCGACCACACCGCCAGCACACCGCGCGGGGCCAGCGCCAGCTTGACGAGCTCAATGCCGGAATCGTCGTAGAGCGAAGCGTTGGAGGAGAGGCAGGTGGCATCTGGTCCGTTGTCGGTGTCGAGCATGATGGCGTTGTAGGGCGGACCAGAATGGTGCCGTATCAACCCGACGACATCATCGATAGCTACGCGCACACGCGGATCGTCGAGCGGCGCGGCGAGATCCTGCAGATGCCCCGCGTGCCACTCGACGACGATCGGAAACACCTCCGCCTGTACCACCGTGGCGCCCGGCGGCAGCACGTCCAGCGCCGCTCTCAACGTAAAACCCAATCCCAGACCGCCGATCAGCACGCGCGGTTGCTTGGCGTCGCGCAGATGGGAGCACGCCAGCTTGCCGAGCGCCGTCTCGGACCCGTGCACCCTGGTCGACATGAGCTCGTGCCCGTCGAGGTCGATGAAGTAGTCGCCGTCGCGGCGGTGCAGCGTGAGGCGCTGCCCGTCGGATGTGGTGAAGCTGTCGAGGGTCTCGAAGGGTCGCATGGCGGGGACGGTGGGGGTGGGACGTGATCGTGCCTGCCGTAGAGCATCCTACGCGAGGGCATACGAAGGGCAAGCTAGGGCTACAGATTCATAGGCTGGCCCCGACACGACAGGCGGCCCTCAGCGATTGCCCGCACCCGCTGCGATGAGCTCTTCGAGCTCAGCCGCGGTTTGTGGCGACCAGCCGCTGAAGGCACGCAGCAGATTGCCGCGTTCGTCGACCAGGATGCTGATGGGTACGAACACGCCGCCGTCGCGGTACCACGCCGCCACGGCGTCGATGTCGGCGAAGTACGACGGGTAGGTGACGTCGAGGCTGGCCATGAAGGCGGGCACCGCTTGGCGCCTTTCTACATCGAGGCTGAGGCCGATGAGGTCGATGCCGATGGCGTCGAGGCGCGGTACCAGGCTTTGTAGCTCGGGCATCTCCCGGCGGCAAGGAATGCACCAGGTGGCCCAGACGTTGAGCAGCGTGCGGCGGCCGGGCCGCAGCACAGCGTGCAGCGAGTTGATACCGCCGTCGAGGTCCTCGAGCCGCTGGTCGGGCACGGGCTGATGGCGTGCGAGCGTGAGCTTGGCGAGCAGGGCGTCTTCCGGCGACAGGGGGTCGACGAGCTCGAAGCGAGGCTCGTCGAACAGCCTCGTGATGGCGCCCGACTCGACGACGTGAACCGAGGCGCCGGCGGGCAGGTTGGCAAGCCGCTGTACGGTACCGCTCGGCCAGGTGATCTCGATCCACTCGGTGTGGGTGTCGGCGCCGAGGCCAAACAGCAAGCGCGGATCGTGCTGGGCGAGAAAGCCCGAGCCGCCCGATTTCACCTTGGTCAGCACGCCAGCCGAGGTGTGGACCCGCACCACGGCACCGAAGGCGTCACGCCCGCTGTCGGTGCCTTGGAGCGCGATGCGGACGAAATTGGCGTCCTGCCCGATGTTGTTGCGGAAGAGCTGGTGCGCGTTGCCTTGCAGGTTGACCTGGAATATGTCGAGATCGCCGTCGTTGTCGAAGTCGGCGAAAGCGGCGCCGCGGCCGTCGCCGATCGAGTCGATTCCCGAGATGCCGGAGATGTCCAAGAAGCGGCGCCCGCCGAGGTTGAGGGCCAGATAGTTGCGCTCGAAGCCGCTGAACGACAGACCCTCCTGGAAGATGGCGGCCATGTGGTCGTCACGGTACTCGTCGTTGCCCGCCTCTTCGGCCGCTGCATTGGACGCCACCACGTGGCGCCAGAACAGGCTTCAGGTGTCCTCCATGGTCTTGCCGGAGATGAAGCCGTTGGGGCTGTAGATGTCCTCCCAGCCGTCGTTGTCGATGTCAATGAAGCCGCCGCCGAAGGCCCAGCCTGCGGCGATGCCGCCAACGTCACGGGTGACGTCGGAGAAACTCCCGGTGCCGTCGTTGGCGTACAGCGAGTTGCCCACCGCCAGCTTCTTGAGCACCAGCTCCTGGGGGTCGGCGTCGGGGTAGAGGCGCGACAGGATGCGGTTGCCGGCGGTCGACGACATGTTGGTGACGTGCAAGTCGAGGTCGCCGTCGTTGTCGTAATCGCCGAACGCCACGCCCATGCCGTTGCCGGGGTCGAGCACGCCGCGCTCTGCGGCCGCCTCGCGAAAGCGGTTGCCGTCGTTCAGGTAGAGGCCGTTTTCACCGAAGTCATTGGCGACGTAGAGGTCCTGGTCGCCGTCGGCATCGATGTCGGCAAAGGCCGCCGCGTAGCTCCAGCGAGAGTCTTGCACGCCCCACGCCTGCGCCGCTTCGCGGAACGTCCCGTCGCCCTGGTTGACGAACAGCAGGTTGGGTGTGCCGTTGGTGGCTCGGTGCCAGGAGTTGGGCATGACGATGCCGTAACGGTTGTAAGAGGCGACGTAGATGTCTTGCCAGCCATCCCCGTTGATGTCGGCCGCTGCCGCACTGAAGCCGTTGGCGGGTATCGAGACGCCGGCCTCGAGCGAGACGTCGACGAATCGCACCACGCCGTCGGGCACCAGCCGGTTTTCCAGCAACACCTGGCTGCCGACCACGGCGAGGAACAGGTCTGCGTCGCCGTCGTTGTCGTAATCGAGAAACAGCGGCCCGCTGGCCGCCGGCGTCAGCGATATGAAGGTCTCTTCGGAGGCGTCACGAAACCCACCGTTGCCGTCGTTGAGATAGAGGTGGTTGCGCGCCACGCCGGTGGTGGCGACGTCGAGCAAGCCGTCACCATTCACGTCCGCGACCGCCACACCGTGTGCGGCCACCGTGCTGTTGGGCTCGGTCCCGAAGGGGGGAAACTCGTGGTGTACGCCGGCCGGCAGTGCCACCTCGGAGAAGAGCTCGCGCTCGGCGGTCATCGACGAAAAGGACTCGAGGCGGAAGCGGTGGATGCGCCAGTTGTCGTCGCCTTTCTTGTGTGCGCCGATGTCCGCCCAGGCGGTGATCCATTCGCGTTGTCTCTTCGCATTCCGACCGACGATGAACAACCAGATGCGCGCGTCTCCACTGTCGCCGCCCGCCTGGAACTCCGCTTCCTTGACCTTGAAGCGAACGTCTTCGATCGAAGGAAAGCGCTCCAGCAAGCGCTCCAATCCCTGCACGAAGGCGTCGCGGCCGACCCGTTCCATCGCCTCGATACGCCACTCTCGTGACACCGCCCAGGCAGCCACCCGGGTAGCCGGCAGCGCGACCGTTGGGATCGGCGTGGCATCCAGCGAATCATCGAAGTAACGCTTGATGGCGGCGCGATCCTTGTCGCGCGTCGCCAACGATAGGGCCAACAGGTCGTTTGCCAGCGACTCCGAGAGGTCCTCGACTTCGTCCAACTGGGTAGTGTCGACGGCCTGTTGGGCCCGCGCCGCGCCGCCGGACGCACCCGCTGACAGCAGTGTCAGGCAGCATAGAGTGGTGATGGTGGCCGACGCACGCATGGGCCCAATACTAGCCTGAACTCCTGGCAGGGGGATGAAAGACTCCCCGGGGTGTCGTTGCGGATACTTTTGGGTGGGAGGCGGGGCTCGAACGGGTTGCGGAGCGAGCGGGCTCGAGGGTCGCGAGGATAGACTATGGGCGCTGTCTCCGAACCACGCATGAGAAACGAAGAGGCTTCTGAAATGGCCCGAACAGATTCCCTGCGGCTCAAGTTGACGGTCTGCGCCGTCGTCCTCGTGGCCGGAGCGACCGGTCTTGCGCGGCAGTCGGTCGAGTTACAGACACTCCGCAATCAGGGCAAGGCGATGTTCGAGGAACAACGCTTTGGTGAAGCCGTTGCGGCATTCGCCCAGGCGGTGCTGGATACGGACGCCGGCGTCCAGGACTACATCAACCTGGCCGCGGCCCAATACCGCAGCGGCGACGATCCGGCCGCGCTGGCGACGCTCGAGGCCTTCGCGGACCCGTTGAGCGGAAACCCCGGTGCTCCCTTGCTGCGGGGGATGATCGCTCGCCGCAACGGAGACATCGAGGGGGCCAGAGTGGCTTTCGAGGCGGCCGGCGAGATGGATCCTACAGACCCCGCGATCCGGTACAGCACGGGAGCTGCGTACGCCCAGCTCGGATTGCGGGATGAGGCGCTGCTGCAGTTCGAGGCGGTGATCGCTATGGGGTTCGACGTGGGGGTGCAGCATTACGTCAGCGCCTTGTATCAGCATCTGCAGATCCTCCTGCGCCAGGGACGCCGCGACGAGGCCGAGCCGCTGATCGCGCGCTATAGGGAGAGCAGTGCGCGTCTGACGCCGGCGGCGCGTAGCCCGGGTGCCCTCGACCTGAGCCGCTGGACTGCGATCATCGTGCCCGGCGCGAGCGTGCAGCCGGCGGCTCCCGGTACCGCGCCCCAGGTTCGTTTCGATGAGATCGAGTTCGGAGCGCCGGTGACCGTCGGCGGGACGGGTGGCATTGCGGTGGCCGACTTCAACCTCGACGGCCGCCAGGATTGGGTCCACTCGGGGGCGCAGGGCAGCGTGTGGTTGTCGACGGATTCGGGGTATCAAACGGTGCCGCTGGCGACCCCGGCCGGCCCCATCGGGGTGGGCGATTTCGACCGCGACGGCCGACCCGACCTCTACGTCGCCAGCGACACCGGCGACCGCTTGTACCGCAACGTCGTGGGCGAGGCCGGGGGACCGTCGGTGATCTTCGAGCCCGTTGCTGCGGAGGGATTGCCAACCGGCGGCAGCCCCTCCCACGTGCTGTGGGTCGACTTCGACCACGACGGTGACCTCGACGTGTTGGTGACCCACGGCACCGCCGCCGGTGCAGCGGGATCGCCGCGGCTGCTCCGTAACCAGGGCAGCGGGGTATTTTCTGACGCCACCGTGGCGGCGGGCTTCGACCAGCCACGGCCCGACATAGGTGCGTTGTGGGCCGACTTCGACCGCGACTTCGACGTCGATCTGTTGCTCTGGGGCGCCGACGGCACGACGCTGTACAGCAATCAGCGTGGCGGTGTGTTCGACGATGTCAC
>Ga0114949_10001759_pt1 | contig 13289 bp, 9 predicted proteins | sample N074metaG_FD_83505 | JGI IMG/M metagenome (GOLD analysis project Ga0114949, IMG submission 83505) | Deep subsurface microbial communities from Kermadec Trench to uncover new lineages of life (NeLLi) - N074 metaG | ecosystem: Environmental > Aquatic > Marine > Ocean trench > Sediment | place... | reverse complement strand
GCTTTTAAGCAGCTCAGGCAGGTGCAAGCCAATTGTCTGTTGGTTATTGTGCCGCGCCACCCGGAAAGGTTTGAATCTGTCTATAAGCTGTGTGTGGCGGCGGGCTGGAAAGTGCAGCGCAGGTCCGGCGGCGCACAGCCCGGCCCGCGCGATGACATTGTTTTGGGCGATACCATGGGGGAGCTGCTGTTATTGTTAAGCGGCGCTACCGTGGCGGTCATTGGTGGCAGCCTGGTTAATCATGGCGGGCACAATGTGCTTGAGGCTGCGGCCTGGGGCGTCCCGGTGGTCACCGGCCCGTATATGTTTAACTTTTCTGAGATAAGCGATTTACTGGTGGGCGCGGGGGCGATGAGGCGCTTGAGCGACCCCGCTGAACTGGGGAGCTGCCTCGTTGAACTACTGGCAAGCCCACAGCGTCGGCGCGAAATGGGCGAGGCGGGTCGGCGAGTTGTTGCGGACAACCGCGGGGCCAAAGAGCGCCTGCTGGCACTGCTTGACCAACAATTGGGCTCGCTTACTTAGTGCTGGCCGCCATGGGCGGCGGGGGCGTTTCCAGATAGGAATCGAGGCTATTGATATCCTCTGGGCTCAGCAGCCCGGCCTGCTCTTTCAGGCGCATAATGTCCAGAATGTAGTCGTAGCGCGTGTTGGCGTAGTCGCGCTCCGCGGAGAACAGGGTGTTTTGTGCATTGAGCACATCGACTACGTTGCGCGTGCCCACTTCGTAACCGGCCTGGGTTGCGTCCAGGGCGCTGCGCGATGACACAATGCTCTGCTTGCGCGCCGCGACTCGGGACACATCGCTAATCACTGTCATGTGTAACGAGCGGGTATTAGTGACCACGTTGCGCGTCAGGTTGATGCGGTTTTCCCGGCTGGCGTTGAACTCCTGTGCCGCCCTGCGACGGTTAGAGCTTATGGCGCCGCCTGAGTACAGGGGGAGGTCCAGGCGAATCTGCCAGGTATTGATGTCGGTGTCATTGTCCGGCGAGTTGTCGAATTGTGTTTCGGGCTTGCGGGTGAGGTCGCCTTCGGTGCTGTAATCGGAGTAGGCATAGCTGCCCCTGATAGTGGGTGCGTGGGCCGATTTGTTGGCCTTGGCATTCTGGCGCGAGGCCTCCTCGGCGTAGCGTGCAGCCGCCAGGGTAAAGTTGTTTTCCATGGCAAAATCAACCCACGCTGCCCTGTCCAGAGGATCCGGCATTTTTATTTCGAAATCTTCTTGCAACACGTCGAGGTTGCTGTGGCTCCGGCCGGTTAATATCGTTAATCGCTCCAATGCGACCGAGACGTTGTTTTCGTCGACTATGCGGTCAACCTGGGCGAGGTCGCGGGCGGCCTGTGCCTCGTATACGTCGGTGATGGCGATGAGACCCACCTCGAAACGCTGTTGGGTCTGTTCCAGCTGTCGTTCGAAGGCACGTTCCTGAGCGCTGGAGGCAGACAAATTGTCCTGGGCACGCAGCACCAACAAATAGGCTTCCACCACGCGCACAACCAGATTTTGCTGGTTGGCGGCGAACGTGGCTTCGGCCTGCTTGGTCAATTCTTTGCCGGATTGAAAGCCGAACCATGCGGGCAGGTCGAACAGGGCCTGGTTAAGCGACACCTGGTAGCCGTCTCTGCTCACATCGGTATTGGTAAAGGTCTCGATGACAGTGACATCGCCGGTGAAATCGAAGCCCTCGCCCTCCACGTCCTGGTCTGTGTCGGTGTAGTCATAATTTGCGTTAATCTGGGGCAACAGGCGAGACAGACTGAGCTTTTCAGATTCCAGGCCGGCTAAATATTGCGCTTCCTCAGCCTTCAGCTGGGCGTCGTTCTCCAGAGCAAGTTCGTAGATGTCACGCAGTGACTCGGCGTGCAAGCTAGCGGATGATATTGAGAATGCGAGCGCGATAAGCGCGACACCAGATCTTTTCATGCAAGTTTTCTCCATCGATTATGGTTGAGCCACGGCAGTTTAACAGCCTCTCGGCTTCGGTGCATGCCATACACGCGATAGCAAAAGGTGCAATTTGCCGATAATTTCTGTCATCTTAAGTGCTACACTCAAAGTGTGTCTATGGGTTTACAGGGCGTTCGTCGAGAGCACAGCTGTACTCATCGCAAAACGCCGCGGTAAAAAATGTATACCCTCTGCCACCTAAAGTACTGAAACACGGGAGACAGTGTGCAGCTAGCCCAAAAACGGAAGTATAAAGTGGATTTGACCAGCCTTCACGGCGTGTGTGAGGCTAATTATGCGCGTTTTATGCGGCTGTTTCCGGATTACGAGACCTGCAATACCAGAGAGTTTGCGGTGGGCCAGGCTCGAATACAATTGGACGTGGTAGAGCGCTGTCGCTACACCACCATATTTCGAGTGCGGCAGCAGGGCGGTGACAGCCGCTGGCTGGGAGGCCTGACACTTGAGGTTCGGCTGTATCACGATGCGCGCATGGCCGAAGTGGGTATGTTTCAGTCGCACCGGCGTATTGATGGGCGTTACCAATACCCCAATGCCCAGATGTATCAACAGGACGAAAAATGCCAGCAGAATCAGTTTCTGGCCGATTGGCTGGAGCACTGCCTGCACAATGGTTTGAGTACCACAGTGGCCACTACCGCTCTGGGCTCAATGGGGGGTGAGCGACGCTGACTCCTGCGATGACCTCCGTGCACACACCCACAGAGCACCGAGCTATTCATCTGGACCACCCCGGGGGGGTTGTTCAGCTGGTGCAAATTACCGATTGCCATCTGGGCCATTCCCAAGGTAGCACCTTGCTGGGGATGGACACAGACCACTCCCTGCAGGCGGTTATTAACCTGGTGATGCAAGAGCGCGAGCACACCGATTTCATCCTGGGTACCGGCGACTTGTCAGACCATGGCGCCAATGCTGCCTATGGGCGGCTGTATCAATATTTTGGTCAAATATGTGAGACCAGCTTCTGGTTGCCCGGCAATCATGACACTTGGGGGGATATGTCTGCTGAATCCGGGCCAAACCTGCAGTTGTCGAATGACATCAGCATCGGCAACTGGCAAATATTGATGATGGATACCCAGATTCCCGGCGAGAGTGGCGGCGAGTTGGGTGCCGACCAGCTGGCCCTGTTGGACGATTGCCTGGCGCGCGCCGGCGAGCGGGGCCTGCACACACTAATTTGTCTGCACCACCAACCTGTTGCCATAGGCAGTGCGTGGCTGGACCGCCAGATGGTAGCGGATGCCCCCGAGTTTTTTGCCCTGCTGGACAGGCACAGCTGTGTGCGGGCTGTGCTTTGGGGGCATATTCACCAACAATTTGAGGGGCAGCATAACGGTATTCCCCTGTTGGCTACACCGTCTACCTGCGTACAATTCGCGCCCGGGCTTGCCGACTTCAAAGTGGATGATCAGCCCCCTGGCTACCGCTGGCTGGACCTCCATCCGGATGGCAGTTTAACAACAGGTGTTTCCCGTGTGCAGAATGTTTCTTTTACCGTGGAGCTGGATTCCGACGGATATTTGTAGCGTCACGTACCCCTACTGATGCAAACTACCCTTGCGTAGCGACCATGCAGTTACACCCTCACCTATACAAACCTCGATTATATTTTGGGAAGTGAAAGACAGTAATGAGCCAATATACCGCCGAAGACATTGAAGTCCTCACCGGGCTGGATCCGGTGCGCAAGCGCCCGGGCATGTATACCGACACCACCAGGCCCAATCACCTCGCACAGGAGGTGATAGACAACTCCATAGACGAGGCGCTGGCGGGCCACGCAGATTTGGTTGAGGTTGTTCTGCACAAGGATGGTTCCATCACCGCCACGGATAATGGCCGGGGGATGCCCGTGGATATTCATCCGGAACAAGGCGTAAGCGGTGTGGAAGTTATTCTCACTACCCTGCACGCGGGGGCCAAGTTTTCCAACAAGAACTACGAGTTCAGCGGCGGTCTGCACGGGGTGGGCGTGTCGGTGGTAAATGCCCTCTCCAGCAAGCTGGAGATCACCATTCGGCGCGATGGCGCCGTGCACCAGATGACGTTCGTCGATGGTGAAAAATCCAGCGAGCTGGAAGTGATAGACAGCTGTGGCAAGCGCAACACCGGCACCGCTGTTCGCTTCACCCCCAATCCAAAATATTTTGACTCGGTCAATTTTTCGGTGCCCCGCTTGCGCCATGTGCTGCGCGCCAAAGCGGTATTGTGCCCCGGCCTGAAGGTGCGTTTTAGCGATGAGGCCAAGGGCGAGTCCGAGGAGTGGTATTACGAAGATGGGTTGCGCGACTACCTGATGAGCGCCACCGCCGATGAAATATGTCTGCCCGAGGAGCCCTTCACCGGTAGTTTTGCGGGGGCCAACGAGGGTGTTGAATGGGCCATTCAGTGGTTGCCCGAGGGCGGTGAATTAATTACCGAGAGTTATGTAAACCTGATACCGACCTCCCTGGGTGGCACCCACGTGAATGGGCTGCGCACGGGTTTGCTGGAAGCTCTCCGGGACTTCTGTGAGTTGCGCAACCTGCTACCACGGGGGGTCAAGCTCACACCCGACGATATCTGGGATCGCTGTGTCTATGTGTTGTCATCCAAACTGGCCAACCCACAATTTTCCGGGCAGACCAAAGAGCGCTTGTCCTCGCGCGAGGCGGCGGCCTTTGTCTCCGGGGTTGCCAAAGATGCATTCAGCCTGTGGCTGAATCAGCACACCGAGGAGGCCGAAAAACTGGCGGAGATGTGTATTAACAATGCACAGAGCCGCTTGCGAACCGCCAAGAAAGTCACCCGCAAAAAGGTTACTTCCGGCCCGGCACTTCCCGGCAAGCTAGCGGATTGCTCGGGAGAGGACCCCGCCCAGGGTGAACTGTTCCTGGTGGAGGGTGACTCCGCCGGGGGTTCTGCCAAGCAGGCCAGGGACCGGGGGTTTCAGGCCATCCTGCCCCTGCGCGGCAAAATTCTAAACACCTGGGAAGTGGACTCGCAGGAAATTCTCGCCTCGCAGGAAGTACACAATATCTCCATCGCCATGGGCATAGACCCGGCCAGCGATGACCTGTCTGGCCTGCGCTATCACAAGATTTGTATACTCGCCGATGCCGACTCCGACGGCCTGCACATTGCCACGCTTATCTGCGCTCTGTTCGTGCGCCACTTCCGCCCACTGGTTGCCGCGGGCCATGTGTACGTGGCCATGCCGCCTCTGTATCGTATCGATGTGGGCAAGGAAGTATTTTATGCCCTGGACGAAAGTGAAAAACAGGGTGTGCTGGACCGCATAGAGGCAGAGAAAAAACGCGGTAAGGTCAATGTACAACGCTTCAAGGGTCTGGGCGAGATGAACCCGCTGCAGCTGCGCGAGACCACCATGGACCCGGACACGCGGCGCCTGGTGCGTCTGGTTCTGGACCCTGGTGATAGCACTAACCAAATGCTGGATATGCTGTTGGCCAAGAAGCGCGCCGGTGACCGCAAAGCCTGGCTGGAGGAAAAAGGCGACTTGGCGGGGGCTGCTTAAACCAGTGCAGGGACAGGGCTAGACGGCCTAGCTGTCCTTCAATTGAACATGCAACTGTTGATAATTCCGATTGCCGGGAGCAATTTCCGTTAGTGTCTTGGCAAAGCCCCGCGCTTTATCGCGCTCACCCAATTCGGCGCTGTAGTTGGCCAGTGCCAATAGAACGTCTTCGTTATGGGGTGTCGCGCGCAGCAGTGCCAGAAGTTGGTCTATCGCCTGCTCGGGCTTGCCCAGGTCGTGCAGGGCAATGGCGTAGACAAAGCGATGTCGGGTGCCCACCCGTTCCAGGTCGGCAGCGCGGCCCAGGTAGGTCAGTGCTTTTTCGGCTTCGCCACTGCGCGTTTCAAGCAGCCCCAGCGCATGTAATGCGGCGCCGTGATCGGGTGCAATGTCCAGCGCTCTAAGCAAAATCGTACGCGCCTCATCTTCCCGGCCCTGCTGGCGCAGCAGATCGGCGAGATTGAGCAGTGCCGGAATTAATTGGGGATTTATGCGAATCGCCTCGCGATAAGCTGCCTCTGCTGAGGACAGGTCTCCCCGGGTGGTATAGAAAACGCCCAGTTGCAGTTGTACTCCGGGCATGTCGGCATTGAGTGTTTGAATTTCGACATACTCGCCGAACAGGGCTTCCAGGACCCTGGCCTGCTCTGCCGGTATCTGATCCAGCGGCACCCCGGCAAGCGACATGGCCACCTCCATACGCACACTGGTAATGTCATCGTCAATCAGGGCTTGCAGTAATTGGTAGCGTTGATTCAGGGGTAAAAATTGCAGTGCACGTACCGTGCTGGTGCGAATAATGGCGTCATCTGAATACAGGAGCATGGTGGCGCTTTGCAGGGCTTCACGCCCACCAATCTGCCCCAGGGCCTCCATGGCTGTAGCGCGCCAGATGGGGGCAGCAGAAGTGTCTGCGGCCAGTTGGGCGAGGCTGGGCAGGGCGCGGTTGTCACCCTGGTCGGCGCGATAGAAAGCCCTGGCAGGGTGACTGGCGGTGTCGCGAAACTCAACATCCCATTTGCGCAGGGCATCCAGCGCCCACGGTGCATCTTTATCGGTATGACACTGATTACAGGCGTTGGGTGTGCCCATCACCATGCTCAGGTCGGGGCGAGGCACACGCAGGCTGTGGTCGCGACGGGGGTCCACCCCCATGTAGGTGGTTTCGGGCATATGGCAGTTACTGCACTGGGCGCCGGTAGAAGCTGTTTTATGGTGGTGATGCTGCTCTACATCGTACACGTCTGGCTTGTGGCACTGGGCGCACACACCGTTTTGCGGGCTGCCGCGCGCAGCGCGCAACTTCAGGCTGTGTGGTTCGTGGCAATTACTGCAAACCACCCCCGCCTGATGCATTTTGCTCTGGATAAATGAGCCGTAAACATACACTTCATCCAGAATTTGGCCGTCGTGGTAATACAGGGGCGACTGGGGCACGGACAGCCTATGGGTGTCCAGCAGGTCTGCGCCATAATGGTATTCGCCCAGGGTTCCGCGGCGTGCGTGGCAGCGGCCACAGCTGTCAATCTGGGTGCGTGACTCGAGTTTTGTGACCCGGCTGGCGATATCTTTGTCCTGGCTAAACTGCCATTGCCCACGCTGGGCCAGAGACATGGGGAAGCCGCCATTTTCGCTGCCGTCCAGAGTGTTGGAGGCAGCTAACTCCAGGTGGCTCTTGCCGGGGCCGTGGCAGGCTTCACAACCCACATCGATTTCTGTAAAGGTTGTGGCAAAGGTTTTGCTGACCGGGTTGTAGTTTTTCTCCAGTTTGGTGCTGTGGCATTCGGCGCAACGGGTGTTCCAGTTCTGGTAGGGGCCGGTCCAGTGTAGTGGGTCTTTGTAGTCAATATTTTCCTCCGGGTACAGGTGGTACCAGCGCTGGCCGCCCTCCTCTTTTGGCCGCGCATCCCAGGCAATACTCAGCGCCTGCCAGCGCCCCCCGGATAAGGGCAGCAGTAGTTGTTGCAGAGGATAGACACCAAACAGGTAATCCACAGGGAATTCGGTGAGTACGCCGTCCTCACCATTGGTGCGCACAAAGTACTTGCCGGATTTTTTGAAAAAAGTTGTGCTTGTGCCGTTGTAGCTGAAGCTAGCGTTATCGAAATCGCCCAGGACCGTTTCTGTTGTGGGCAGTTGCATTGCCAGATCGTGGTGCGACCCCTGCCAGTTTTGGTAGGCCTGGGTGTGGCAACTCTGGCACTGGCTTGAGCCTATAAAGTTGGAGTCGGATTGTTCTGAACTATGGGCCGCGATGCAAAACATCAGAGCCAGTGAAAGGAAAAGTTTGATTGGGAGCAACCGCATGCCAGAATTTCTGTTTGGAGCGCGCTATTACAGCACAGTTACCGGGGTTTTATCGAGGATACTTTCACCCTTTGCCCAACAGGCCAGTAGCTTCGCTTACAGTGGAAAATGCCTGCCTTCAAAAACGGTTCCCCAGAGCTGTATGTCTTTGATAGCGGTAGGGTCTACCGAATAGGGGCTATGTTCCAGAATGGTAAAGTCGGCCTTCTTGCCGACTTCGATGGAACCAATTTCATCTTCCATTCCCAGGCTCCAGGCGCCCTCTATGGTGATGGCACGCAGGGCCAGGTCCAGTGGCAGTTTCTGATGTTCTCCCCAGACTTTACCGTCGCTGCCAATTCGGTTTACCGCGGCCCAAACCAGTGTCAGCGGCTGCGCTGGTGCCATGGGGTAGTCCGAGTGGAATGAAATGGGCACTCCGGCACGGGCCAGCTCACCCATGGGCGAAATGTCGGCCGCCCGCTCGGGGCCCAGCCCGTTCTCGGCGTAAATGGGCGCCAGCTCATAGACATAGTAGGGGTTGTTGGAGACCGCAATACCCAGGGCTTGCACCCGGGCGTGTTGGTCGGGCCTTGCGTAGCCGTAGTGCTCTAACACGACTCTTTTTTCCGGGGCGGGGTTTATCTGCTGCTGGCGCTGTACCTCGTCCAACACCGTGTCCAGCCCCGCATCACCGTTGACGTGAATATGAATGTCCCAGCCCTTTTCCCAAAAGGCTTGCAGGACGTCACTCTGCTGCTGGGGGGGCATCAGCCACTCCCCATGGTGGCCGTCCAGATAGGGCTCACTCATTTGCATCAACTGGCTGAAGATGGCGCCGTCGGCATAGTATTTCATGTGCTTGATGGGAATGATGTGCCGATTGCCGCGCTGTAAAATCTCACTGGCCGCTTCCTCAGCCGCCTGGGCGCTGCCGTGCTTCGCCAACAGGAACATGGCATTGGGAATCAGTACGAATCGAAACGGTGTCTGTTGGCCCAGCTCCCACCATAGCGTCCAATACTCCATCATTACGCTGGTCTGGGGGAAGCCCTGCTCGGCAACTGTGGTGAGCCCCCCCTGGTGAAGAATTTCACTCATCATACCCAGGCCACGCAGATAACCGGCTGGCGACGCCATGCGTTTGAGCATGGGCTGGCCGACAGAAAACAAGCCGGCTTCCCACAGGTGGCCGTTTTCCCAGTCTGCGTGTTCGCTGCCGGCGAAATCTTCCTCGGTCAGCTCCAGGACCTCCAGCGCTTTGGTGTTGAAATACATTTCGTGCACCGAGCGCTGCCACACCATGATGGGCCGGATGCGAGATACCTCGTCCAATATTTCCCGGGACATTTTACCGTGGTAGAGCGCATGGTAGCCCCAGGCCATCAGCCATTGCGAATCTGTTTCCCTGTTGAGCTCCTTAAGGCGCGCGATAAAAGCATCGTGGCTCCTCACCGCTACTGAGGTACCCCGGGGCGTGGGCCATTCCATTGCCGCAACGATATTCATGGGAAGGACAATGGCGGCCAGCGACGGATGCAAATGGGGTTCGACAAAGCCGGGCATGATGACTTTATCCGCAAAGCTGGCGTCCAGCTGGTAATTGTCAGCGGAGAATTGCTGCTTCAGCTGGCTGAGCTTGCCAACGCCGACAATGCGATCGCCCCGGGTCGCCACGGCTTCCGCGAACGGCTGCTGAGGGTCAATGGTAATTACCTGGGCCGCGGGATAGATCACCACCTGTGAAGAATGGGGCGTGTTTGACGGGGAGCAGGCAGATACCAGGCACAGCGCCACGGCAATGACGCTGTTCGCATACAGGCCGGGGGCAATCATGTTCGCCTGAGCTTGAATTGGCCATTCGCTCTAACCACCGGGCCGTTTGGTCCTACCAGGGTGGTTGCGATAAACCCCAGGCTGGCCGTGGTATGGACAAAATCAATGCTGGCCTCCAGCCAGTGTCCCTTCTTTGCCACGCCCACGAAATCGGTAGTCAGGTTTATAGTGGGCCGGAACTCCATGACGCCCAGGTGGTAGCTGAGACCCATTGCCAGCACGTTGTCCAGAAACGTCACCAGTGCGCCACCGTGACAAACACCGTGGCCGTTGCAGTGCTGGTCCATAACCATCAGGCCCATGCGAAACTGGTCGTTTTCCTTGCTGTAGTAGAAAGGTTGAATGGTATCGTTGTAGCCACCCATATCGGGGGCCTGTTTAAAGTCGGCGGGTACGTCGCTCACCATAACTCCTTTTGGGTAGCCATCATGGCCTGTCAACGCTGGACAGGGCATGTGAGCCTACTTATTATTACCGACTTTTACAAACACCTGTTAAACAGGGTAGAGGTTTATGTGAAGCTGGGCATACTCAGAACCGACACGGTGCGGCCAGAATGGGCTGGTGATTTTGGGCAGTATCCGGATATGTTTGTCAACTTGTTGGGGCGGGCCGACCCGTCCATGGAATTTGTGACATACGATGTGGAGAGTGGCCAGTATCCGGATGACCTCGATGAGGTGGATGCTTATTTAATTACCGGCAGCAAGTCCAGCGTGTACGACGACAAGCCCTGGATTCCACCCCTTATTGCCTTTGTGCAGGAGATTGCCGCGCAGGACAAAAAAATTATCGGCATCTGTTTTGGCCATCAGTTGGTTGCCCAGGCACTGGGCGGCAAGACCGAGAAGTCCGACAAGGGCTGGGGTGCCGGCCTGCACACCCACACATTTACCGAAACGCCTGCCTGGCACGATGGCGGTGATGCCGATCTCAATATCCTGGTGAGCCACCAGGACCAGGTGGTGAAAAACGCAACCGGCGCCAAGGTTCTGGCGAGCAGCGATTTTTGTGAAAACGCTGTGTGCCAGATTGGCGATCAGATTCTCACGTTTCAGGGCCACCCCGAGTTTATCCCGGAATATTCACGGGCGATTATGGAGTTCCGGCGCGAGCTGTTCGGGGAGGCGGTTTACCACGCTGGCGTGGCATCACTGACGGGCGAACAACAGGGCGACCGGGTTGCCCGCTGGGTTGTAAACTTCTTAAAGGCCTAGGCGGCTGCCCCGCGGTTGAACGGCGTTTATGGCTCGCCTTTTACCTTGTTCTGCATGGCCTCCAGGTAGTCATCCAATTCCTGGTCATTGGCGAATACCGCCATGTCTGGCAGCGCCTTTAGTATCTCGAATACTTTGTCGATATGGGGCTTGCGGTTGGCAGCCGCCAGCCGGTTACCCGCCGCCTTGGTTTGCTTTGCCGCTTTAAAAATCACCCGCAGGCCCGCTGAACTGATGTAGTCCAGGTCCTTCATGTCCAGCACAGTGAGACCGTAATTCTTATCGACTACCGCCTGTAACTGCTGTTCAAAGCCGGGAGCAGTATCGGTATTTAATGCACCCGCCAGGGCCACTCTGGCGACAGTATTATCTTCATTAATGCTTACCTTGGTGGTCAAATTCATGTTGTTACTCGCAGTCTGGTATTTGTTACTGTGTCTCTTCACTATCAAAGAACTTCAGCACCGTTAATACATTGCGGCCCTGGTGACGTCGGTAGCTTTGCTTGTCAGTGAGCTGTGTTAGCAAGTGTACACCAAGCCCGCCTATCTCGGCAGACTCAATGTTTGAGCCCAGTGTTGAGCGGTGGCCATCTTTAATTGGGTTGAAAGGAAAACCTTCATCGGAAAACTCAAGGCTTATGCCCTGGTGATCAGTCCAGAGGGCGAGTTCGATTTGAGCGGTATTGGGCAGCTGGGCGTGCTTGTGGATATTTGTGAGTACCTCTTCCGACACCAGCACCAGTTCCATGCCGGTCGCATCATCAATGTCCAACTCTCCCATGACGCTCTCAAGCCACTGCACGGCAGTTCTGAACAATTCAGAGTCACAGTTGACTGTGCGTGAAAATCGTGGCGAACTGCCCGGCGCGCTATTCAACTCGAGCAACATCAAAGTAATATCATCCGATTGTGGCATGTCGCCGGCAAAGTCATCCACCGCCTGGAAAATCCGGGCCCCCGCGACGGGCAGTGTGTCTGCTGCAGTTTTGCGCAGTTGGTCGTTGAGGCGGTTGTGGCCAAACATTTCCGATTGCGCGTTGAAGGCCTCGTCGATGCCGTCGGTGTAAATAGCCAGTCTGTCGCCCGGGGCCAGGCTGATTGTGTTTTCGGGGTAAGGCATGTCTTGCGCCAGGCCCAGCGCAGGCCCGGTTTCCTGGGCTATTGCCGTAACAGTACCATCGCGAAGCAGGCAAGGGGCCGTGTGCCCGGCACTGGCAAAGCGCAGCTGCAGGGTTTGCAGGTCCAGCACAGCAAAAAACAGGGTGACAAACATACAGTTGTCGTTGCCCTGTTCCAGGGCATTATTCAACAGGGTCATGCCCTGGCTGGGCGATTCGAAGCCCTGTTCAAATTGCTTGATGTGGCTAATTGCCTTGGCCATGAATAGCGCTGCCGGTACGCCCTTGTCAGAGACGTCACCCACTGCCAGGTAGAGCTTGTTTTGTTCTCCGTGGTAATAGGTGTACAGGTCGCCACCCACAGATTTGGCCGGACGCACCTTTGCCCACAGCGAATAGCTGTCGTTTTTTTCCAATGCCTCGCCACCCTGGGGAAGCATGGACATTTGTATTTGCGTAGCGGCCGCCATTTCGCCTTCAACCCTGGCTCTACTTGCAGTGGCAAGCTCCAGGTCGCTGATGTAGGATTTCAGGTCCTGCTTCATGGCGCCGAAAGACCGCACCAGTTGGGCCACCTCGTCGTTTCCCCTCACCCGGGGAAGTGGCGCATTAAGGTCCCCGGTGGCGATAACATCTGTCGCCTGGGCAAGTGCCACCAGGGGCCTGGTCAGGCGGCGCGTAACCAGACCGACGGTTATTGCCATCAACAGCAGGGTGACAAGCCCCACAATCAGCGTTTTGATTTCATACTCATGGAGTGGGGCTAGCACTTTATCCCGGGAGTAAATTATGCCCACTGGCCAGCCCGTGCTCTTCAATGGGGAGAGACGGGCATTGCATTGCCCGATTTTTACCGGGCATTCTATAGGAAACACTCTGGTGGCACCTCCCAGTGTTGCCTCGAAAGCGCTTTGCCAGACTTTTCTGTCTCCGGGTGTACTCAATACTGCCAGGTAACTGTGCATAAGGGCGTCGGGATTATCGGCACTTAACACGGTACCACCACGGCTAATTAACACACCGTAGCCGTTTTTGCCCAAATGCAGTCGCTGTACATAGTTATGCAGTTTGGTCAGCGAGACATCGGCTGTGACTATTCCATACAGTGAACGACGCCCCTGATCGTTGAAGTGGTAGACGGGTACGGAAAAAGTGGTCATTAATATTTCGCCGCCGCCCTCGTCAAAATAAGGCTCTATCCACAGGGGCTTGCCCGCGGCAACCGCATCGGCGTACCAGGGGTGCTCCCAGTACGGCTGATTGTTATCGGCAAAGTTGCTGTGGGCAATAGCACCGTCGTTGTGGTAAAAATAGGTGGCGAAGCCCTGGGGAGAT
>Ga0114949_10001757_pt1 | contig 13296 bp, 7 predicted proteins | sample N074metaG_FD_83505 | JGI IMG/M metagenome (GOLD analysis project Ga0114949, IMG submission 83505) | Deep subsurface microbial communities from Kermadec Trench to uncover new lineages of life (NeLLi) - N074 metaG | ecosystem: Environmental > Aquatic > Marine > Ocean trench > Sediment | place... | reverse complement strand
GCTTTGGCCGCGATTGGTCGTGCGATGTACGTGCTGGCTCGTCACGTAGATCGTCTCGTTGTCGTGCGGCGAGATGAGGAGCGGGAAGGTCCACTGGAACCGATACCGGAGACCTTCGGCGGGCCACCCACCCGTGTTCTCCGGCCACACTTCGACCTGGCGGAACTGCCGGTTCCGTACATTGTAGCGCACGACGATGCCGCCGCGCGCACCTGAGCCCGATGCGCTCGACCATACGATGTTGGGATCCGTCGGGTCGGCGGTGGCGAAGCCACTCTCTCCACCACCGACGCTAAACCACTCGCCCCGCGGGATGCCGCCGCCGGCCACCGTGTTGCTCGGCCCTCTGAACGACGGGCCGTCCTGTCGGTTGCCCATGACGTTGTAGGGAATCGCATTGTCCGCCGTGACATGATACATCTGCGCAATTGGAAGTTGGACGCGGTGCCACGTTAGGCCGCGATTCACGGTCACCGCAGTGCCGCCGTCGTTCCCTACGATCATGCGGTCGCCATTCGTCGGATCGATCCACAGGTCGTGATAGTCGCCGCCGGGGCGTTGGCGGCCACTCTGGGAAATGCTCGTGCGGCCACCGTCGAGCGTTCGCACGAATGCTGCGGTCAGGAAAAGCACTTCGTCAGGATCGTCCGGAAGGACGACACAATTGTTGTAATAGCCGGTGCGGCCGCCGAGGTTGCGATTGTGGGTCATGAGCTGCCACGAGTCAGCGCCGTCGTCCGAGCGCCAAAGCTCACCGCTCTCGGTCTCCTCACCGTGCCAGGGCACGCCGTCACCGGTTTCGATCAGGGCATAGATCCGATTGGAGTTAGCCGGAGTCATGCAAATATCGACTTTGCCGACGGGCAAGACGGGAAGTCCATTCCCCTCGAGCTTGGTCCACGTGTCGCCCGCGTCACGCGACATGTAGATGCCGCCTCCCGGTCCACCGCTTTCGCGTCCCCAGGTATTGAAGACGACCGTCCACATTCCGGCGAACAGAATGCGAGGATTATTGGGGTCCATCACGATGCTCGAGGCACCGGTGTTCTGGTCGGCGAAGAGGACGTGTTCCCAGGTCTTACCGCCGTCCATCGTGCGGAAGACCCCACGTTCATCCTGGGGACCGTGGGCGTGGCCGAGCGCGCCGACGTAGACGATGTCGGGATTGGTCGGGTGGATCACTATACCGGACGTACGACTGGGAAACTCGAGCCCAGCACGGTTCCACGTCTTTCCCCCGTCGGTGGACCTCCAGATCCCGCTTCCAATGGAAACATTGGAGCGAATGTGCGGCTCACCGGTACCCGCCCACACGATCTCCGGATCGGACTGGGATACTGCCAACGCACCAATCGCGTTGTCCTCGTGCCCGTCGAAGATCGGCTCCCAGTACTCACCGCCATCTGTCGTTTTCCAGATGCCCCCCGTCGCGGCCCCGGCATAGTACGTGAGCGGGTCGCCGACGACACCGGCGACGGCCGCCACACGGTTCCCGACCGGTCCGATGTGACGGAACTCCAGGTCACGGAGTTGATCCAGGGAAACCTGCTGGGCCGCAACCGCCACAGGGGCAAGAAGTACCACAAACAGAACACCGACTAGCTTCGACATGGCGTCGACTCCTGGCTCAGAATTGTCGTCTCGTGGGAGGTCCAGCTAGGTAATAGCTCCGGGGAACGGGCGCGGCAAGCGACCGGTTACGATCCTGCCACCAAGATCATCTGCGACGTCGCGATCTCTTGACGGAGAGCCTTGCCGGGAGCGTACTCGCTCGAAGACCACCATTCCTTGGCCCGGGCCACATCCGGAAACTCGACGACGACGACGCGCTTGGGCTCCCAATCGCCTTCCAACACCTCGGCCGCACCACCGCGGACGATGTATTTGCCCCCGAAAGCACCGACCGTCGGTCCGGCGAGTTGCTTGTAGTCTTCATAGCGCTCGGTGTCGTGGACGTCGACGTTTACGATCACGTAAGCTGACATCGATTGCTCCTCGTTAGGCTACGGCACAGTAGTCGTGGATTTCTTTGAAGCCGCGAGCATCGAGATCAGCACGAATATCCGCGCGCGCCCGATCGGATCCCACGGCCGCCAACACATAACATTCCGAATACGAACCCAACTCATCGGTGCGAACCACCGGAACACCGTGAATTTGCTGCCCGATCTTTCGAGGGTCGACTTCGACGAATGCGGCCAGGACATGTCCCGCCTCGATCAGCGCCCGAGCAAAAGACTTCCCGACCGGCCCGGCCCCGTTGACCACGACGCGCCGCCCGTCGATGCGTTTCCCAATGAACTCGATCTTGCAATGCCGGAACGCTGCTTCCGAGTAGCGCGGGTCAGTGCGCGAAGCGCGCTCCGGCGCCTCGCGCCAATCGAGCAGCACCTCAGCCACCTTACCGAATCGATGGCCCACCGCCCACAGACGGAGCACCAGGTCATAATCCTCGGGCCATTCGACGTCGCGATACCCGCCAACGTCCTCGAACACGCCCCGCCGCATCATCAAGGTGGGGTGCGGGATCGGGCACTCGACGAAGAGGTCGCGTTCTATGTCTTCAGGCGTCACGAGGGAATTGATCCAACCCTCGTACCGACGTGCCCCATCCTTCACTGTCTCGGTCGGGAAGTACCGTACTTGGGTACCGCACCCCACGATTTCAGAATGCCTATCGAGATACGCCACTTGCTTCGCCAGTCGCTCGGGATGCGCAACGTCGTCGGCGTCCATCCGGGCCATGAATTCACCTGACGCCCGCGTCGTGGCCTTCTGCAGCGCTCCGACTATTCCTTCGTGATCACCGTGGGTGACGTGGATGCGCGGGTCCCGATCCGCCCAGGTATCGAGTAATGGTCCTGTGGCGTCCGTCGATCCATCGTCGACAGCAATGACCTCGAAATCGGTGAACGTCTGCGCGATCAGCGAATTAAGTGACGACTCGAGTGTATTCTCCGCGTTGCGACAAGGCAGTAGAATTGAAACGCGGGGAGGCGAATCCATTATCGATGGTGAGACGTAGGTTGAATACACATGGCTGAACATATCAGCGCAGAGGTCCTGGCACTCCAAGAGGTGCTGGCCGGCCGGTACTCGATCGAACGGGAGTTGGGTCGCGGCGGCATGGGCATAGTCTTGCTTGCGCGCGACGTAGCGCTGGACCGTTTGGTCGCCATCAAGTTGTTACCGCCGACCGTGGCGCTCGATGACGAGGCTCGCCAGCGATTCCTCCGTGAGGCCCGAACATCAGCGGGGCTCTCACATCCTAACATCGTCCCGATCCACAGCGTCGAAGAGCTGGGTGACAAGGTGTTCTTCGTCATGGGGTTCGTGGACGGCGAAACGTTGCGCGAACGGGTCGAGCGCGCGGGTCCACTCACACCCCGCTATGCCATGAAGTTGATGCAAGAAGTCGCGTGGGCTCTCGGATACGCGCATGAACGTGGAGTCGTGCACCGAGACATCAAGCCTGACAACATCATGATCGAGCAAGCCACCGACCGTGCCATGGTCACTGACTTTGGCATCGCGCAGGTTGGCGCGCCCAAGAGTGCCCCAACCGGTGAAATCATCGGCACCGCGCGCTACATGAGCCCGGAGCAAGCGTGCGGCGACGCTGTGGATGGTCGCAGTGACCTCTATTCGCTGGCTGCGACATTCTACTGGGCCCTCGCCGGCCGCGCGCCACACGAAGGAAAGAGCCTACCCGCCATTCTCGCGAAGACCGTGTCGGAAGAACCCACGGCGCTCCTGACGATCCGTGCAGAACTGCCGGAGCGGTTCACCTCCATCATCCACAAATGCTTGCAGAAAGAACCAGCGAACCGGATTCAAAAAGGCGAAGAGCTTGCCTCGACCATCGGCGAAGTGCGTGGTCGCGATTTCCGCGCTCCACCGCTCGTTCGTAGCTTCATACGGAACGCCGAGATCTCGACGATGGTGCTCCTGGCCACCGCACTTGCGGGACAGGGGGCGAGCGTGGGAAACGAGGGAGTCCGCATCATGTTCGGTGCCCCGGGGTTCATTGGTACCCTCTTGGTGGTGCAGCTCGTCTTGGTTGCACGCCGTTTGCTTCGTGAGGGCTACACGTTCGACGACATCCGCGAGGCGCTGCTCGCCGAGGCTCAGGTACAGAAGGAAGAGGCAGACGTGGTGCTCAAGTGGAAGTGGGTCCGGCGCCTCGACGGTCTCTGGAACCGGATTTGGGCAGGCAAGTTCGGACGCTGGTTCTTCAAAGTCGCCGGCAAAGGCATCAAACCGCCAAAGCGATCCATCCTCCCGTCAAACGATGCCACCGAACTGGTGCTTGGGCGCGCAGCGGTCGACGTGTTCGAGGAGCTTCCCAAAGCCGACCGCACGCAATTGGGCGACGTCCCCGCCGTCGTGCACCAACTCGAGGGCCGGGCCGAACGCCTGCGGCGGGCGGGCGAAACCGGCGAGGCACTACAGGACACGGTCGCGGCACTCGAGAACGTGCGTCTAGCGCTACTTCGGCTCCGGGCGGGCCAAGCCTCCATTGACGATCTGACCATGCATCTCGAGAAGGCTCGCCTTATCGGGCAGCACGTGGATCGGCAGCTGGCGGCGAGGCAAGAGGTGGAGGAGGCATTTTGAAGTAGGGCTGGATACTGGCCTCAGATGCGGCACCTTGGCACCGGGATGCGACGAGCCGGGCCCACGATGCGGTCGCCCGCGCTGTCTACGAACAGAAAAGGGCCGGACAACTCAGTCGCCCGGCCCTTTTCCACGCAGCGGAATCCCGCTGGAGACACATCCCACAAGCAGTCTACAATACGCTCGGCCTGATCACCGGCGCAAGGGCGGCGGGTACCTGCGCCGGAAGTCGTTGCGCCGCCGAGTAGGCAAGCAGAGCGAGCATCGCGCACAGCGATGAGAAACTCAACCCGGACGGGCTTTCACCCAAACGCTTGTGGGACGTTCGCGTCTACCATTCCGCCACGCAGGCACCGCTTCACGGCGTCAACCGCTGGCGACGCCCACACTCGTCGCCACCGCACCGAGCAATCTCGGTGGCCTGCGGAAGACCCAAAAAACAAGAACAACGCGAACCGGTACCGAAATCTCCCCTAGCCCACCCAGCGTCCGCGAAGCACCTTATCCAACGTCCACAACCACCCAGCACTCCTTGAGAGAGAAGCTCATGATCGTCCGTCTGAGCACCGCACTCATCGTTGCGCTGGCCGCACCGATCGCGGCCCAGCAAGTCACCCCCGATCAATACGACCAGCTCCAGTTCCGACACATCGGACCGGTCGGCAACCGCGTGTCGTCCGTCGCGGGGGTCGCGGGTGACCGTTTCACCTACTACGCGGGGGCCGCCACCGGCGGCATCTGGAAAACCGATGACGCGGGACTCCACTGGCGGCCGGTGTTCGACGATCAACCGGTGCACGCGATCGGGGCACTGGCCGTTGCGCCCTCCGACCAGAACGTAGTCTGGGCCGGCACCGGTGAAACGTTCATTCGCTCGAACATTTCCATTGGGAACGGCGTCTGGAAATCCACGGACGCCGGCGAGTCGTGGACGCACATGGGGCTCGAGGGCCCCGGTCGGATCGGTCGCGTCACGATCCACCCGACCAACCCCGACATCGTCTACGTGGCGCAACTCGGACACGCATTCCAACCGCAGGACATCCGCGGTGTGTGGCGGACTACGGACGGCGGCGAGACCTGGACGCACGTGTTGTTCGTTGACGCAAACACCGGCGCAGCCGATGTGATCATGGATCCCAACAACCCGCGAATCCTGTTCGCGAGCATGTGGGACCTCGAACTCAAGACCTGGGTGCGTGAAAGCGGCGGCCCAGGCGGCGGGATCTACGTGTCGAGGGATGCGGGTGACACGTGGACGAAACTCGAAGGCAACGGTCTCCCGGAACGGTACGTGGGAAAGATCTCCGTGTGCATCTCCAAAGCCGACTCACGCCGAGTGTACGCGCTGATCGAGACGGGGGACGGCGTCCCGATTCACGACGAGGAGACGGACACTGGCGAGCTGTGGCGGTCGGAAGACGGGGGCACCAACTGGCAACTCGTGTCCCACAATCATGACCTGGCCGGCCGCAGCGCCTACTATACCCGCTGCATGGTCGCTCCCGACGATCGCGACGAGGTCTACTTCCTTTCGTCGAGTTTCAGTAAGACGCTGAACGGCGGTGAGACCACCGTGACGACCAACTTCCTCAGGAATCACCGCACGTCCGGATGGGATCATCACGACATGTGGATCGATCCCACCAATGCGAATCGACAGATCATCGCGTTCGATGGCGGTGTGACGCTCACAGAAAACCGTGGTGAGAGTTGGTTCCGCATGCAACTCCCCATCGCACAGATGTACCACGTCACCGTCGACAACGCGATTCCCTACAACGTGCTCGGCAACCGGCAGGACGGACCGTCGTTCCGCGGCCCCTCTAACACGCGAACCGGCGGCCTGTTTACGACCGGTGAGATTCCGCGCGGCGAATGGCACGCCGTGGGCGGGGGTGAGAGCGGGTTTGCCACGGCTGATCCCGAGGATCCCGACATCATCTGGTCCAGCGCATCCGGTTCCGGTGCGCGAGGCGGCATCGTAGTGCGCTTCAACGAACGCAACCGGCAGTTTCGCCAACTCGAAGTGTGGCCCATGAGCACCGGCGGTTGGCCGGCCGAGGATCTGCGCTATCGTTTTCAATGGACATTCCCACTCCTGATCTCCCCCCACGACCACAACACGATCTATGTGACGAGCCAACACGTGCATCGCACGCAGAACGGCGGGCAGAGCTGGCAAGTAGTTAGTCCCGACCTCACCACCAACGACAAATCGAAGCAGGGTATCTCGGGTGGTTTGACGCCCGACAACATCGGCGTCGAGTACTGCTGTGTGATCTATGCATTCGACGAGTCACCCGCCCGGCAGGGCGTGCTCTGGGCCGGAACGAACGATGGTCTGATGCAGGTCAGTCAGGACAACGGCCAAACCTGGACCAACGTGACCGACAACATTCCCAACCTCCCACCGAATGGCGTCGTACGGAGCATCGACGCGTCGCGCTGGGATCCGGCGAAGGCGTACATCACGATCGAACATCACCAGGTGGGTGACTTCGAGCCTCGCGCGTACAAGACCGACGACTACGGCCGGAGTTGGACCCAGATCACCAACGGCGTGAACAACTATCCGCTCGACTATACGCGTTACCTCCTCGAAGACCCGGTTCGACCGGGACTCCTCTACCTCGGTACCGAGAGCCGCCTCTACGTGTCGTTCGACGATGGGGCGAATTGGCAGTCGCTCATGACCAATCTGCCGCACACTCCGTACTACGGGTTGATCGTGCAGGAGCACTTCAACGACCTGGTGGTGGGAACGTACGGGCGCGGGTTCTGGATCCTGGACGACATCGGTCCGCTGCAGCAGCTCACGGCCCAGGTCGCCGCATCGGACGCACACTTGTTCGAGTTGCGCGACGCGTATCGCTTCCGTCCCACCACCGAACCGATGACGATGCTCGAGGATCCGACGGTTGGGCGCAACCCGCCGAACGGTGCAATCATCAACTACTGGCTGGGCACCGAGGCGGAGGGATCGGTGAGCATTCGCATCGAGAACGCAGCCGGCGACACGGTGCGCACTTTGACCGGCACGACCCACTCCGGCATCAATCGCGTCGTGTGGAATCTCCAGGGCGAACCGCAACCCCAAATCCGGTTGCGCACGAAGCCGCTGCATGCCGATTGGGTCGAGTTCAACGATGCAGGGTGGCGACCGGGCGGCGGCGGTGGGTTCTTCGGGGGCGGTGGTGGCGTTACCCAACCGCCCGGTACGTATACCGTGACACTCGAGGTCGGCGGTCAATCGTTCTCTGGAGACCTCACCGTCCTCAAGGACCCCAATTCCGATGGCACCCTCGCCGACATCATGGAGCAGACGGCGTTGGTGGAGGAAATCCAGCGCGATGTCATCACGGCGTCAAAAATGGTGAACCGCATCGAGTTGATTCGGCGCCAGCTCGTCGATATGCAGTCGGTCCTCAATGCGAGTGGAGAAGATGCGGACATTGCTGCGGCGGCCGACTCGCTCGAGCAGAAGTTCATCGTGGTCGAAAGCGAGATGCAACAACTCAAGAGCGCGCAGGGCGTGGACGGCGTGCGGTGGCCGGCCATGCTGATCAGCCAGCTGCAATACCTGCGCGGCAATATCGCCACGGCTGATTTCCGCCCGAACGATCAGCAGCGTGAGGTACACGCCGTTCTCCAGGAGCAGCTGGCGCGCTTGCAACAAACGCTCGATTCCCTGTTGCGAGTCGATCTGCCCGCATTCAATCAGATGCTTCAAACGAGAAATGTTGCCCCGATCATTACCGAGTAACGTCGCGGATACTGCCAGGACTTACGGCCGCGGATAATAGTTCGAGCACGGATCTCTCCTGGCGGATGTCCGTGTTGAGCGGATATCCGTGTTCAAATGATCATTCGTGACGGTCCCTCCTTGCAGTATCCGCTCCCGTGAAACCAACTCCGGCCCCCGTCGTAGGTCCCCTGTAGCCTACCCCCTCGAGGCACCATGAATTTGCTGCGCGACGTCCGCTACGGCATACGGACACTCTTTAAGACCCCTGGCCTGTCGGCCATTGCCATCGTTACGATTGCTCTCGGCATCGGACTCACCACACACACGTTCAGCATTGTCTACGGCTCCGTCATCAGAGGACTCCCGTACGACGGCGCCGACCGCCTCGTATTCCTGACGCAGAGCAATGCTATCGACGGATGGAGCGACCGGAGCATCCCGTACCACGATTTCCTGGACATTCGTGCCGAGCAGTCCACGCTCGAAGGTGTTGGGGGTTTGTACAACGGCACGGTCAACTTGGCTGACTCGGATCAACGCCCGGAGCGCTACCTCGGAGCGTGGGTATCTTGGAACACGTTGCAACTCACCGGCGCCTCGCCGGTTCTCGGCCGCCTCTTTCAGGAGGGGGAAGATCTCCCGGGTGCCGACCCGACCGTGGTGTTGAGCCACGACATCTGGCAGAACCGGTACGGCAGCGATCCGAACATCCTCGGCAGGACAATCCGCGCGAATGGGGAGCAACACACGATCATCGGCGTGATGCCGGAGAAGTTCAAATTTCCGTTCGATAATTATCTGTGGTTGCCACTTGGGCTGGACGTCTCGCAGTTTGAGCGGGGGAATGGCACCTACCTGCAGGTGCCGGCGTTGTTGCGCCCCGGCGTATCGCTCGATGAGGCTCGCGCCGAGATCGCGACGATCGCCGCCCGACTCCAACAGAGCTATCCGGAAACGAACGAAAACGTCATGATCGACATCGGCGCATTCACCGAAGAGTACATGCCGGCACAGATCACGGCTGTGCTGTGGGTGATGCTCATAGCAGTGTTTGGCGTCCTGCTTATCGCGTGCGCCAACGTGGCCAACCTGCTGCTGGCCCGGGCCGTCAACCGAAGCAAAGAGATCGCCGTGCGCTCAGCGCTTGGTGCCAGTCGGGGCATCATCGTACGTCAGCTGCTCATCGAGTCCCTGGTGCTGGCGGTAATCGGTGGGACGCTCGGCATCGCCTTGAGTTACGTCGGGATCGCCGGATTCAATGCGTGGATCATCGACATCCAGAAACCGTTTTGGATCGAGATCGCGCTCTTCCCGCCCGTACTCGCGTTCGCCATCGTGATCACGTTTGTCGCGGCGGTCGCCTCGGGAACGATCCCGGCGTTCAAGGCATCCGGTGCCCAAGTGCACGAAATTCTCAAGGACGCGAGCCGCGGATCGAGTTTCAGAATGAGCCGCGTGACGACGGCGCTCGTGGTCGGTGAGATCGCGGTTTCCTGTGCCCTGCTGATCGCCGCGGGCTTCATGGTCAAGAGCATCATCAACATCAAGAACGTCGACCTCGGGTTTGAGACCGCCGGCGTGTTCACCGCGCGTGTCGGATTGCCGATCACCGACTACCCGGACGAAGAGGCGCGCCTCCGGTTTCACGATCAGCTTCTGGCCGAACTCGAGGCTCTCCCGCGGGTGGAGTCGGCATCGCTCGGCTGGGTGTTGCCGGCCAACGATCCGGGCATGTACTGGTATGGAGTCGAGGACGAGACCTATTTGACGGATCGAGACTACCCGTTTGCGAATTACGCAGCCATCACACCCGCTTTCTTCAAGACGTTCGGCACAGCGGTCATCCAGGGTCGAGAGTTTACCTCACAAGACCGGGACGGCAACCTCACGGTTGCGATCGTCAACGAAAGTTTTGCGCGACGACATTTCGCCGCGTCCGCCGTCGGTCGCCGCCTGCGCTTCGGACGTTCGGATTCGGAACGGCCGTGGCTCACGATCGTCGGCGTGGTGCCGGATCTCTACGTCGGAGGGGGTGTGGGAGGGATCGGAAGTGATGACCGCATCCAGGAGCACATTTACGCTCCCCTGGCACAGGATGTCTCCCGATTCGTGAGTCTCGCGGTCAAGGTGGCGGGTGACCCGTTGACCATGGCAGCCCCGATACGCGAAGTCGTATCCGGGATCGATCCCAACCTTCCCACGTACGAAGTCGATTCGATGGAAGGGGTGATCGAGACCAATACATGGGCCTTCGGCCTGTTCGGAACGTTGTTCGCCATCTTCGGCGTCATCAGTCTTTTCATGTCGGCGGTTGGACTCTACGGCGTGATGGCGTTCGCCGTTCAGAGACGCCGACAGGAGATGGGAATTCGCATGGCGCTGGGCGCGTATCCCAAAGACATCGTGCGCCTGGTGTTCCGAAACGGGTTCAAACAGTTGGGTGTGGGCATGGTGATCGGCGTTGGCATCGGGGCGGGCCTTTCCCAACCGCTGCGCGTGATCCTGTTTGGTGTCGATACGACGGACGTGACGGTCTACCTCGCGATCGTGGTCACGCTGGCCGCCGCCGGGGCGCTGGCCTGTTGGCTCCCCGCGACGCGAGCGACGCGGGTGAATCTGGTGGAGGCCTTGTTGCCAGAGTAGCAGGGAACTGTGGCCACGCATTATTTTCCAATCCACGCGGCCGTGGCGGAACTGGCAGACGCGCCAGATTTAGGATCTGGTGGGGAAACTCATGGGGGTTCAAGTCCCTCCGGCCGCACTCATTTGGGCTTCTGCCTCGGCTCCAACTTGGCGAAGTGCAGCAGGTTCTTGGCAAATCTCACGAAGAGCAACAGGAACATCATAGAGGCCAACCCGACAACCGCCCAATTCGCGACCTGGCGGATTCCCTCGACTGTCAGCGACGACATCGTAACGCCGGCGTAGAGCGCGAGGTTGGCCAATATCAATAGGATCCGTACCTCGGTCGGCCCGAACACACCGTAGCCCATCTTGAACGACCCATAGACCTGGGTTTCGATGTACACGTTGATGGACAGCAGTAGGTACATAACGACGAGCAGCAGGGCGAGTTCGATCGATACATACGGCGATAATCCAATGCCGCCCCCAACGATGACGGTATTGAAAGCGTCGACCACGTGATCGAGGTAGTACCCGTACTTGGGACGCTCGACCTTCCGCACCCGGGCCAGCGTGCCATCCAGGCTGTCGCCAAACCAGTTGACCACGAGCGCCAGCGAAGCAACCAGAAGCCAGACGGGGTTGAACGTCGACAAGGCATATGCAACCCCAACCACGATCGACCCGGCCACACCAATCGCCGTCAAGTGGTCCGAATGAATCGGCCCCGGAACACGGGCCGCCATGGCCCTGAGCAGTCTCCGCTCCGGATCCGCGGTCAGAAACGTCATTTTCCTGGTGGCGTCGCTCATCCCACACCTCATAGAACTCGTACAATGTACGAGCAATGTAGTCTTGGAGCCGGTTTAGACAACGTAGGGGTAGGACGCCGGACGAAGGACACCGGCAATTCGAATCCCGCGATCCTCCGCCCTTTGCCCTACGTCCCGCGCCCTCCTGTTAGATTTCCCCCTCCCAATTCACCCTTAGGTCCACATGGCAGTCGAAACAACCGACATCCAGATCACCAAGGTCTCGGAGGAACCCGGCTCCGCGAGCCTCCATGTCGAGGTGGCCGCCGAGCGGGTCAAGGCCGCAGAGAACACGGCAACCGCGACCTACGCCAGACAGGCGAAGCTTCCTGGATTTCGTAAGGGCAAAGTCCCACCCGCGGTGATCCGCCGGCAGTTCAAGAACGCGATCAAGGACGCGGTGCTCCGCGAGTTGATCTCGGAAAGCTGGAAGGCGGCGATCGACCAAGAGGACCTCAAGCCGATCGCCGAGCCGCGCGTAACCGACATCTCATTCGAGGATGGCGCTCCACTCAAATTCCAACTCGACATCGACATCAAACCCGAGATCACGCTGGATCGAGTCGGCGGGTTCGAGATCAAGCGCACCCTCGCCGAGGTCTCCGATGACATGGTTGAGGATCAACTCGACCACCTCCGCCGCCAGAAGGCGCCGTGGATTCCCGTCGGCGAGAAGCCCGGGCCCGGTGAGATGGTCAGCCTGAGCATTGCGACCGTGGGCGAAGAAGCACAGGATGCCAAGCCGTATCAGATCGTCCTCGGCGAGGGCCAAGCCATCCCGGATCTCGAAGAGGCGATCATGCGCCTCACGCCGGGTGAGACGTCGACGACGTCCGTCAAATATCCCGACGACTTCCCCGACGAATCGAAACGGGGCCAGCCTCGGTCAGTGCGTATCGAGCTCCATGAGGTGAAGCGCCTGGAACTCCCCAACCTCGACGACGCCTTTGCCGGTGAGGTGGGAGATTTTGACGGTGTCGATGCTTTGCGGTCAGCCATCCGCAAGGACATGGAGTCCGAAGCAACACGCGATGCCGACGCCGATGTACAGCGCAAGGTCCTGGAGCAGGTCGTTGCTGCCAACAACCTCGTGGCCCCGCGACCATTGGTCCACCGCATGATGAGTGGATACGCCCAGGCCTATCAAGTCCCGGACGACCAGCTCGACAAGTTCGGTGCTGAGTTCCTGCCGATCGCGGAACGCCAGGTTCAGCGGGACCTCGTTATCGATCACCTCGCACAACGAGAGAACCTCTCTGCGAGTGAAGAGGAGCTCGACAAGCAGATCGAAGAAATCGCCGAGCGGCGTGGTGACAAGCCGGGCGAAGTCTACGCGGCGCTACAAAAGGCCGGCCGCATCAAGGAAATCGAGCAGAGCATTACCGAACGGAAGGTGTTCGAGTATCTGCTCGACCAGTCAACCATTACCAACGCCTAACGACACCAGAAGAGACTATGACATCCATCTTTCCACCGTACGTCATCGAACGATCG
>Ga0114949_10001753_pt1 | contig 13304 bp, 10 predicted proteins | sample N074metaG_FD_83505 | JGI IMG/M metagenome (GOLD analysis project Ga0114949, IMG submission 83505) | Deep subsurface microbial communities from Kermadec Trench to uncover new lineages of life (NeLLi) - N074 metaG | ecosystem: Environmental > Aquatic > Marine > Ocean trench > Sediment | place... | reverse complement strand
TGCCCGCAAGCCATTCGACGACTTCACCCTCGGTCTGCCCCAGCGCCGCCTGTTGCATCGCTTCGAGCGTGGTCAGCTGACCGCGGATTTTCTGCACATCGGACCGGTCCAGGTCGAGCTGGCCGGTTAATTCCTGGTCCCGGGTGCGCAATTGCGCCACCCGTGCCGACATTTGCTGTAATTGCTGCTGCAAAGCCACGGCCCGGACCTCGGCCCGCTGCTCCTCCCTGACCAGTTCGGCAAGCTTTTCCTCCAAATCGGCATTGGCTATCGACCGTTGCTCCTGGCCCACTTTATTCTTCTGCTGCAACATGCGCGAAAGCTGGTCATCCAGGTGCTCGATGGAAGCTTTGTGCACCTGTACCTGGTTTTGCGCGGCGTGGTCTTCACGGCCAAAACTTTCCCAGTCGTCCTGCCATTCAGCCATCGCCTGTTCAGCGTCACGCAACGCGTTTGTCGAATCGACTTCCTGCCGGCGGGCCTTTTCGAGGTCAGGACCCAGCTCGTCCAGGGCCTCGGCCAGCCCATGCAACCGGCTTTTGTCCTGTTCGATGTGTGACTGGATCCCGCCCAGGCTTGCCCGAGCCTGCTCGAGGTCTGCTTCCTGTCTCTTTTTCAGTTCCCGCCCATGTTGAATATTTTGCTCAAGCCGGGCTATCTCCGCACCCACCTGGTAATAGCGCGCCTGAACCTCGTTAAAGACATCGGTTTGGGAATTGTGATTGTCGCGCAATTCCTCGATTTTAGCCTCGACTCCCCGCTGCCCGGACACGGCTGCCTGCAAACGATTCTCTACTGCCGCGGCCTCCTTTCGGGCCACGGCGGCTTTTTCGTCCAGGCTGCGCAGTTTCAAAGCAATCAGTTCCGCGCCCAGCTTTCTTTCCTGCGATTTCAGATCCTTGTACCGCTTTGCGGCTCTTGATTGCCGCTGCAGGTGCTTGATCTGTTTTTCGATCTCGTCGATCAGGTCATGCAAACGTTCGAGGTTTTCCCGAGTGCTCCGCATCCGGCTCTCGGTTTCCCGCCTTCTTTCCTTGTATTTCGAAATGCCCGCCGCTTCCTCGAGGAACACCCGCAATTCTTCGGGGCGAGCCTCGATCAGCCTGGATATCATGCCTTGCTCGATGATGGCGTAACTGCGTGGCCCCAGCCCGGTGCCGAGGAAAATGGCCGTGATGTCTTTTCTCCGGCAGCGCACCTTGTTGAGGTAATAGACCGAGGTGCCATCGCGCGACACGACCCGGCGAATGGAGATTTCGGCATAGTTGGCGTATTGCCCGCCGATCCCGCCATCGGCATTGTCAAAAACCAGCTCGACAGAGGCATTACCAACCGGTTTGCGAGCGCTGGACCCGTTAAAGATGACATCCGCCATCGAATCGCCGCGCAGGTTCTTGGCCGAACTTTCCCCCATCACCCAGCGTACGGCATCGATCACATTGGACTTGCCGCAGCCATTCGGCCCAACAATTCCAGTCAGATTTCCCGGAAAAACGATGGTGATCGGGTCCACGAAAGACTTAAAACCCGCCAGCTTGATTTTGCTGAGTCGCATATGCCCTGACGCCGATCCCTGAGGCTGATGGTTCCCTGAGTAGCGGTAGTGTAAAGTAATTATTGTTGAATGAACACGCCTTGATTGCCTGATTCGGAGGCCCCGATCGCGATGCCTGTAAACCCGCAAAAGCCCAACCCGGCGCAGCCCGTTCGGGGTCTTGAAACCTTCGACAACCCGAACCCCACTCGCGACTACACCATTCGAATTCGGGTTCCGGAGTTCAGCTGCCTGTGCCCAAAAACCGGCCAGCCCGACTTCGCGACACTGAACTTCGAGTATATTCCCGATAATCTTTGTATTGAATTGAAATCATTGAAAAATTATGTCTGGTCGTATCGCAACGAAGGCACATTCCACGAAACTGTGACCAACCAGATTCTCGACGATTGCGTTGCCGCGATCGAACCGCGATTCATGCGCCTGACCGCCGAATTCAACGTTCGGGGCGGCATCTATACGACCGTCGTCGCAGAACACCGAAAGCCCGGCTGGCGGGCGTCAGGGCCGGTTGCAACCGCCTGATATTAAAGCTGTTTTTTTAAGGAAAAGCGGGCTCTGGACAGTGGCTGCCGGGGTTGTATAATGCCGCGTTCGGTATTTGTCCGAGATGGAGATAGCGCATTGCCCGCCAGGAAGAAAACCACTGCCAAAAAGGCTGCCAGGAAAAAGCTGAGCACAAAAAAAGCCGCCAGGAAAACGACCCGGAAGGTTGGCAAGAAAGCCGCGCCGCTAAAGAAAGCAGCGACTAAGAAAGCCGCCAAGAGGAAACCCGCCGGCAAGAAAGTCACTGTGAAGAAAACGGCGGTGAAAAAAGCCGGCGCCGGCAAGACCAGGCAGGCCAAAAAAACGCCCGCCAAAAAGAAAGCAAAGAAAAGAGCTGTGGCCAGGACCAGGACACGACGCAATCAGCTGATGACCGGGCCGTTGCACGGATTCCCGCCCTACAAAGCCAGGCGCAGTGAGCGGTATATGAACGCGGCCCAGCTTGGACACTTCAGGAATATCCTGTCGGCCTGGCGCCAGGCGTTGATGGAAGAAGTCGACCGGACAGTTCATCACATGAAAGACGAGGCCGCCAACTTCCCCGATCCGAATGACCGCGCCACCCAGGAATCCGAATTTGGCCTCGAGTTGAGGACGCGGGACCGCGAACGCAAGCTGATTCGAAAGATTTCACAGGCGCTGACGCGCATCGAGGAAGGTACCTATGGCTATTGTGATGAGACCGGCGACGAAATCGGGCTGAAACGCCTCGAGGCGCGGCCGGTCGCGACGCTGTGTCTCGATGCACAGGAGCGTCGGGAAATGGCGGAGCGCCAATACCAGGATCGGGACGACCGCTATCGCTGACCCAACTGGTACAACAGTACACAGGCGGGGCTCTGAGATGGATTCTCAGGGCCCCGATTTGTTTCCGGGCTATATCGGCCGCTTTGCTCCCTCCCCCACGGGCCCGTTGCATTTTGGCTCGCTGGTTACCGCGTTGGGTAGCTGGCTGGATGCACGCGCCAACAGGGGAACCTGGCTTTTGCGGATCGAAGACATCGATCCCCCGCGAGAACGCCCCGGCGCAGCCGACAGCATCATACGAACCCTCGACGCATTGGGTCTGAACTGGGATGGCGAAGTTGTTTACCAGGGACAACGCCTGGCATATTTCGATCAGGCCCTGGAGTTGCTGGCCAAAAAACAACTGCTCTATCGCTGTGTTTGCTCGAGAAAATCAATCAGGAAAATTTTGTGCAAGCCCGGTCATACGGCAGGCATCTACCCCGGAACCTGCCTGCGCCGGACACCTGAAAACGACCAGGCACACAGCCTGAGAATCAAGACCAGTGGCGTCCGTATCGAATACACGGACCGGACCTATGGTGAACTCACGGAAAACCTGGCCACCGAGTGCGGCGACTTCATCCTGAAGCGCCGCGATGGCCTGCATGCATACCAGCTTGCGGTGGTCGTCGACGATTTCCGGCAAGCCATAACCCATGTGGTTCGTGGCGCGGATCTGCTGGGCAATACCGGCCGCCAGGCCTATCTGCAGTCGGTCCTCGGTTACCCCCGGCCGGTCTATATGCACTTGCCGGTCGTGTTAAACAGCGCCGGCAAAAAACTGAGTAAACAAACCGGTGCGCATCCGCTCGCCGACACCGGCTTGTCTGAGTCGCTGTTTTCCGCCCTGACATTTCTGCGTCAAGACCCGCCCGCCGGGCTCGCAAAGGCGCCAAATACAGAAATCCTGGAGTGGGCTGTAAGTAACTGGCGACCAAGCCTCATAAGGCATGCAGGCGTCGCGTAGAATCTCCAGCGCTCTCTGGCGAATATTTTTCCGTATCGCACAAAAATGTACTATGCTTCCAGCGAACCAGATTCTTTTGCGCGACCTGGTGCAGCATGAGCGAGCAGCCAAATCGCCGCACATCGTGACTCGTTGTCCAGAAAGAGAAAAAAATGAATGACAGCAACAGCCGAATAATAAAAAAATATCCGAACCGCAGACTATACGACACCGAGGAAAGTCGTTACATCACTTTGGCTGACATCCGCCGGCTGGTGCTCGAAAAAATCGATTTTGTCGTGATCGACAAGAAAACACAGGAAGATATCACCCGCAGCATTCTGTTGCAGGTGATCGCCGACCATGAAGGCCGCGGCGAACCCGTCATGAGCCAGGACTTCCTGGCGCAGGTCATTCGGTCTTATGGCGGCTCGATGCAAAGTATGATGAGTAGTTACCTGGAACAGAGCCTGCGCCTGTTTATGACCCAGCAACAGCAGATCCGGGATAAGGTGAAAGACGTGGTCGGCGTCGATCCCGTTGGCATAATGACCGATATTGCACAAAAAAATTATGAGCGCTGGAAATCGGTGCAAAACGAGATTTTCCGCACGCTGACCAGCATCGGCGGGCAGGAAAGCGATCGCGACAAGAGCCGCCACGAGAAGGATGACGACAACAGCAATGATCGTCCGGCTGCGTAACGACCCCCTGGATCAGCAGAAATTCTGAGCACTTGTCACAAGTCTGCCGTTTTGGCGGCCAGGCCGCCGCCATCTGCGATACCGATGCGCTCAAGAAAATCAGTAAAACCAGGCTGTGTCCTGATGTTGTCAAAAGCCGGATTGACCCCAAGAAAAATTACTGCTCCGTGTCTGTCATTGATCGATCGATCCAGCCATTCAAATGCTTTCTCGGTATCGCACATCGCAGCGTAAGCGCGGGCGAATACCCAGGGCGCAACATATCGCTCCGCGCCCAGCGCATGGAGTTTTTCAAGTCGTGAATTCGCTTTGTCATGATCGCCTGTCACAGCGGACACAAAGACGGCGCTGACCAGAACCTGGATGTTCCCGCTATCAAGCTCCATCGCTCGGTCTATGTGCTTTTTCGCAGCGAGTGATTCCCCTATGAACGCATAAGCTTCTGCCAATCTCAGATACGCAGGAACAAAATGCTCAGCGATCCCCAACGTCTTTTCCCATTGTCCAATTGCTTGTTCATACATGCGGCCGAAAAACAGAAAATCGCCGACATTCATCGCTACGCCTACATCCAACGGGTCCAGCCGCAAGGCTGTATGAATCTGCTCCATAGCCCTCTCTTGCTCGCCGACGACCACCAATAAGTCACCCAGCCCGATCCTGCCGATGATCTGACTGGGATTCTGCGCAATGCTGGCCTGAAAAATAGAGCGGGCAGAAACAAAGTCCCATTCAAAAAACATTTTTACTGCTGCCATGCCTGAAAGCGCGGCATATTCCTGGTCATCCAGACGCAAGGCTGCTGCAAAATAATTTTTTGCCTGCGGAAAACATTCTTTCGCCGGCGAGGACCCGTAGATTCCCTGTATAAGGAAGACCTCCCCCATTCCGACCAGGCTTGGCACGTGGTCGGCTTCTTGTCCGATCGCATCTGAAAAATATTGCAAAGCAGCCTGAAACCCCGGTTGCGTGCGCTTGCTGAAGAAATGGCGGCCTTTCAGGTAGGCCCTGAGAGCCTTGGAATTGATTGGTGCAGCAGAATCGAGACGTTCCTGTTCTGCCGTACTGATCCGCGCGCCAATTTCTACTGAAACAATGCAGGCTATTTCGTTGAGTAAAGCAATAAAGTCCTGCACGGGTCGTGTATAGGTCTCGGCCCAGCGGTGGTGGTCGGTCAATGGGTCGATCAACTGCACGACCACCTGCACGCTTTGATCCGAGAGCAGCACCGATCCTTCAATAATGTGGGCAACTTGGAGTTCGCGGCCAACTTGGCGCAAACTTTTCCCGGTTTCCCGGTAGCGCATGATCGTTGTACGGGAAATAACGCGCAGAGATTGAATACCCGCCAGCTTGGCTATCAGGACTTCGGTTAATCCATCGGCAAAATAATCGTTATCCGAGCCTGCGCCCATATTGCAAAAAGGCAATACTGCTATTGAACCTGGCACGGCGGCAGTATCAGCTGTTACCGTATTTTGATAATCCGGGCTCTCTGACTCGTCGCGTGAAATACCTCTTCGGCCGAACTTGAAGAACCATGAAAGTATCAGTGCTACCGGGAATCCTGCGAAAGCAAGCGCAACCAACACCTGCATGATCCACTCGGGCCCTTTGTAAGTCTCCACTACAACCGAGACAGCTTCGACGAGCAGCCAGGCGCCAGCCGCATAGAACGCACCTGCTTCAAACACCTTGCGACGTTTTAGCTCCCTGAATAAGGAGACAAGCGGATTAATTTTTTTTCTCATCCAGAATACAAACGATCCTGTCTGTTGCTGAAATTATTTTAGCCTATAGAGGCATTATTGCCCTGGCTAAGGCCTGCGGACGAAAAAGGGGCCTTCCGGCCCCTTTTCGTGTCTCTCATTTTTCTGCTGGCGCGGACCTATTCAGCATCCAGGTTACGCATGCTCAGCCGAACGCGGCCCTGGCGATCCACTTCGAGTACCTTGACCCGAATCTCGTCACCTTCGGACAGCTTGTCGCTGACTTTTTCGACGCGCTCTTCCGAGATCTGGGAAATGTGCACCAAGCCGTCTTTACCCGGCAGAATCGTGACAAACGCCCCGAAGTCCATCAACCGGGCCACCTTGCCATCATAGATCTTGCCGACTTCGACGTCGGCCGTGATCAGTTCGATCCGCCTGCGAGCCTCCTGGCCGGAAAGACCTTCAACCGAAGCAATCTTGATCGTGCCATCGTTTTCGATATCGATGGTGGCGCCGGTCTCTTCGGTAATCTGGCGAATGACGCTGCCGCCTTTACCGATGACATCGCGAATCTTCTCGGGATCGATGTGCATGGTGATGATGCTGGGCGCCCACTCCGACATTTCCTCGCGCGGCTGGTCGATGACCTTGGCCATTTCCTCGAGAATATGAAAGCGGCCATCTTTGGCCTGCGCCAATGCGCCTTCCATGATGTCCCGGGTGATCCCGTCGATCTTGATATCCATTTGCAACGCGGTTATCCCTTCCTTGGTACCCGCTACCTTGAAGTCCATGTCGCCCAGGTGATCTTCGTCGCCGAGTATATCGGTCAGCACGACGTATTTATCCCCTTCCTTGATCAGCCCCATGGCAACACCGGCAACCGGCGCCTTGACCGGCACGCCGGCATCCATCAATGACAGGCTGGTGCCGCAAACCGAAGCCATCGAACTGGAGCCGTTTGACTCGGTGATTTCCGATACCACGCGGATCACATACGGAAATTCATCCAGATCGGGCATGACCGCCATGATTCCACGCTTGGCAAGCCGGCCATGGCCGATTTCGCGTCGTTTGGGTGAGCCCATAAAACCGGTTTCGCCGACACAATACGGTGGAAAATTATATTGCAGCATGAAGCGTTCGCGACGCTCGCCTTCGAGCGCATCGATGATTTGCGCGTCGCGCCCGGTGCCCAGCGTGGTCACGACGATTGCCTGGGTCTCGCCACGCGTGAACAACGCAGAACCATGGGCTCGCGGCAACACACCGACCCGGACTTCGATCGGCCGGACGGTCGTCGTATCGCGTCCGTCGATCCGGGCTTCTCCAGCAAGCACGCGTGAGCGCACGACTTTGCTCTCCAGCGATTTGAACTCACCAATCACATCCTCGGCATCCCAGCGTGCGTCATCGCCTTCGCTCAGTCCTTCGACGACGACATTGCGGATTTCACCGACCTGCGCGTACCGCGCCTGTTTTTCGGTAACCTGGTATGCGGTCGCCAGTTTTTCGCTCGCCAGTTCGGCCACCGCTTTTGCCAGCTCTTCGTCTTTTTCCGCCGGCTGCCAGTCCCATGCAGCTTTGCCGGCTTCGGCCGCAAGTTCCGCAATCGCCTTGATCGCAACCTGCATTTGCTCATGGCCATACATTACCGCGCCGAGCATCACTTCCTCGTCCAGGCAATCCGCTTCCGATTCGACCATTAGCACGGCACGCTCGGTACCCGCGACGATCAAATCCAGCTTGGATTCGGTCAGCTGGCTCATCGAGGGATTCAGCACATATTCACCATTGATATAACCCACCCGTGCGCCACCGATCGGTCCAGCGAACGGCATACCGGACAACGCCAGTGCCGCCGATGCGCCAAGAATGGCCGGGATATCGGGATCCACATCGGGGTTGACCGAAACGACGGTCGCGACGACCTGAACTTCGTTGTAAAAACCCTTGGGAAACAACGGACGTATCGGTCTGTCAATGAGCCTGCAGGTCAGCGTTTCTTTCTCGCTGGGCCGCCCTTCGCGCTTGAAAAAGCCACCGGGTATCCGGCCAGCCGCGTAGGTCTTTTCCTGGTAGTTGACTGTCAATGGAAAGAATTCCCTGCCTGGTGCAGCTTCCTTCCGGCCAACAGCGGTTACCAGGACGACGGTATCCGCGACACTGACCAAAACGGCGCCATCCGTTTGGCGCGCTATTTCGCCTGTTTCGATGGTGACTTCATGCTCACCATACTGAAAACTCTTTTTAATACTATTCACATTTTTTCCTTCACTGATACGGGCAGCGCGGCCTATCTGCGCAACCCAAGTTTGGCAATAAGGGCCCGGTAACGATCCAGGTCATTGCTCTTGAGATAATCCAGCAACTTGCGGCGCTGGTTAACCATGCGCAGTAATCCACGCCTTGAATGGTGGTCTTTCTTGTGTTCGGCAAAATGATCGCTTAGCTCGGTGATCCGCTTGGTGAGCAGGGCAACCTGCACCTCGGCAGACCCGGTATCGAGATCTCCCTGCTTGAATTCGGCAATTACTTCGCTTTTTTGCTCTGATGAAAGAGGCATTTTCACTCCCTGGCCGTCCTACCGGCACAAATCAGCCCGCTATTCTAAGTTGCTGCCGCGCAGCTAACAAGCTGAAATACAAATAAATTATCATTAACGACGATCAACGTGGAAACAGCCGTGTGGGAGCCACCCGCCCATCCAGTTTTACTTCGCCAATCCCTAAGAAACCATGGCCTTCATCGTAAAGACGCACTTTGCCGCTGCTCGGGGCACCCGGCGCCATCACCGCCTGCCCCTGCATCAGGTAATAGGCGCTGTCGGCACCCAGCTCGACGGACGGCCAGTGATGGAGCGCACTGTCCACCGGCAGCAACAGCTCATCCAGCCGTTCCATACCCTGCTCTGCAAGAGCCTCGAGCTCTTCCAGCTTGTACATACGCCCCTCGGCATATGGGCCGACGCCCAGTCTCCTCAGCACGATGACATGCGCCACCGTGCCCAGCGCCTGGGCAATGTCTTCGACCAATGTCCGGACATAGGTTCCTTTCGAGCACGCCACCTCCAGTTCCAGCGCATCGGCTTCGAGGCTGAGCAATTCGAGCCCGTGGATCTCGATTTCACGTGGCTGCCGCTCGATCTCGATGCCCTGGCGCGCCAGTTTATACAGACGCTGACCCTGGTGCTTTATCGCCGAATACATCGGCGGAACCTGTGTCTGCGATCCTTCGAACCGTGCAAGTACCCGCTTGACGAGGCCGCGGTCCAGCGCTGGCACTGGCCGCTCCTCGATGACCTGGCCATCGGCATCGCCGGTATCCGTACGCTGTCCAAGCCGGGCAACAACCTGGTACTGCTTGCCGGCATTGAGCAGAAACCCCGATACCTTGGTCGCCTGGCCGAGACAAATCGGCAACAATCCACTGGCCAGCGGATCAAGGCTGCCGGTATGTCCCGCCTTGCGCGCGTCAAACAGACGCTTGACTCGCTGTAAAGCCTGGTTCGATGTCAGGCCGATCGGCTTGTCCAGCAACAATACGCCATCGATTGCCCGGCCTTTTTTTCTTCCGCCACGCGCCCTACTCATGCTCGTTGTCCTGCGCGCGCAATTTGTCCTTGCCCACCGCTTCGTCGATCAATGCACTGAGCCGCACCCCGCTCGCCACCGACTGATCGTGGACAAACTTCAGCGCCGGCACCTGCCGGGTATCCATCGCCTTGCGCAGCTGGCTACGCAAAAAACCCGCAGCCCCCTTGAGTGCCGTCGCTGCCGGTTCCGGGTCTGAATCCGGGTCCAGCAGACTAAAAAACACGGTCGCATGCGACAGGTCCCGCGAGACCTCACACTCGGTCACGGTGACCGAGGTGGCACGAGGATCCTTCAGCTCGGTCAGTATCAGCTGGTTGAGCAACCGCCTTACCTGCTCCGAGACTCTTTTTGTCCGTGAAAACTCTCTTGGCATATTGCTTCGCTCAATCCAGGGTCCGAGCTATCTCTACCCGCTCGTAACACTCGATCTGGTCACCAACCTTGACGTCGTTGTAATTGCGCACGCCGATACCGCACTCAGTACCCGAGCGAACTTCATTGGCGTCGTCCCTGAAGCGCCGCAACGACTCCAGCTCTCCCTCATAGATCACCACGTTATCGCGCAGCACGCGAATCGGGTTGTTGCGCCTGACGACGCCCTCAGTGACCAGGCAACCGGCAATCTGGCCGAAGTTTGGCGATTTGAAGACTTCCCGGACCTCTGCCAGCCCAACCATCTGCTCCCGGATTTCCGGACTCAACAAACCGCTGAGCGCCGCCTTTACATCATCGATCGCTTCGTAGATCACGCTGTAATAACGAACATCGACGCCCAATTCCTGGATCGTCTTGCGTGCGGCGCTATCGGCACGGACATTGAAACCGAGAATGATCGCGCCGGACGCGGCCGCCAGGTGGACGTCCGATTCGGTAATACCGCCGACGGTCGAGCCGATAATCTTGACCTTGACTTCATCGCTGGGAAGTTTGCCCAGGGCATCGCGTATCGCTTCTGCACTGCCGTGGACATCCGCCTTGATCAGTATCTGAACCGAACTGACCAGCCCGGCTTCCATTTGCGAGAATACGTCATCCAGACGCGCAGCCTGCTGGCCGGCCAGCTCGAGGTCCCGGCTCCTGCTGCGACGCAGATCGGCAATTTCCCTCGCCTTGCGTTCGCTGCCAATCACGAGCGTGTCATCGCCGGCCGCCGGCGTACCCGACAATCCCAGGACTTCGACAGGCATCGATGGACCAGCCTCGCTAATCGCCTTGCCGGCATCGTTGAACATGGCACGTACGCGACCCAACTCCTGGCCCGCAAGAAGTATGTCGCCGCAACGCAGCGTTCCTTGCCTGACCAGCACTGTAGCCACCGGGCCTCGGCCTCTTTCCAGCCTGGATTCAATCACCACACCTGCCGCCGGACCCTCGCGCCGGGCCTTCAGTTCCAGGACCTCCGCCTGGAGCAGGATGATATCCAGCAACTTATCCACGCCTTCGCCGGTGGTGGCCGACACATTGGCAAACAGGTGTTCGCCGCCCCATTCTTCCGATATCACTTCGTGTTGCGAAAGCTCGTTGCGGACTTTCTCGAGATCTGCTTCCGGTTTGTCAATCTTGTTGACCGCCACGACCAGCGAAACTCCCGCCACTTTGGCGTGCTGAATGGCTTCTATGGTTTGTGGCATCACGCCATCATCCGCGGCAACGACGAGGATCACGATATCGGTCGCCCGTGCGCCGCGTGCGCGCATCGCGGTAAACGCTTCATGACCCGGCGTATCCAGGAAGGTGATCACGCCTTTCTCCGTCGCCACGCTGTAGGCGCCAATGTGCTGGGTAATGCCACCGGCTTCGCCGGCCGCGACCCGGCTCTTGCGAATGTAATCGAGGAGCGAAGTCTTGCCATGGTCGACGTGACCCATGACGGTGACCACCGGCGCACGCGGCAGCATCTCGGCTTCACTTTCGCCGGCCGCTTCGACGAGCTTCTCCTCCGCATGATCGTCGCTGACGGAAATCGCCTTGTGCCCGAGTTCCTCAACCAGCAGCAAGGCAGTGTCCTGATCCAGCACCTGGTTGATCGTCGCCATAACGCCCATGCCCATCAGCGCCTTGATCAATTCGCTGGATTTGACCGCCATCAGTTTGCCCAGCTCACCAAGCGCAATGGTATCCGGCACCTTGATCTCACGAACCACGGGTTCGGTTGGCATTTCGAACCCGTGCTGCTGGTCGACATTGATATGGCTGGGTCTGCGCCGTTGCGGCTTGCGTTTGCGCCTTGCGCTGATCGCCCCAACGTGCAACTCCTCACGGCCATATTTGGTCCTGCCCCGTTTGCGTTCACGCTCGGCGCGTGCGGCATGTTCGCGGTGTTTCTTTTCTTTCTCCTGACGCTCCACCTCGCGAACTTCCTGTTGTTTTTTGGATTCTTCATCCACCCGGCGGCTGATATCGGCTTGCTTTACGGAACGCTCTTCGTTGACGCGTTCTTTTTCTTCCCGCTCTTGCCGCAGACGCTGCTCCTCACGGGACTCAGCCTTGGCGCGTATTTCCTCTTCCTGGCGATCCTTCTCGGCCAGCTCCTCGGCGCGAATGCTATCCAGCTCTGCCTGCCGCGCCTTGGCTTCTTTTTCCAGCTCGTCGCGCTTGACATAGGTTCGCTTGCGCCTGATTTCAACGCTGACCGTACGGGCCCTGCCCTGCGCACCCGGCAATCTCAGTTCCGTATGCGACTTGCGCTTCAGTGAAATCTTTCTGGGCCCCGCTGCCGCGTCTTCACTATCCTGACCGTGACTTCTGCGCAAAAACGTCAACAGCTCCATTTTCGATTCATCCGAAATATTGTCATCCGCACCCGCGACCTCGATGCCGGCTTTCTCAAGCTGGACCAGCAAACGGTCGACCGGTACTTTCAGTACTTCGGCAAATTGGCTAACAGTCACATCAGACATATATACGCTCCAGCGCGTCAGGTACTCTCTTCGTTCTCAAACCAATGGGCCCGGGCCGCCATGATCAACTTGCCCGCCCGCTCTGCATCCAGACCCTCGACGTCCTCCAGATCCAGCACCGCCTGTTCGGCCAGGTCTTCGCGGGTAATGACCCCATGGCTGGCCAGCTTGAATGCCAGCGCTTTGTCCATGTCTTCCAGTTCCAGCAGGTCAGCCGCGGGCCCAACTTCATCCAGGCGTTCTTCGTTGACAATCGCCTGGGTCAGCAGTACGTCCCTGGCCCGGTTTCTCAGCTCCGTGACAATGGTCTCGTTGAACTCCTCGATGGCGAGCAATTCAGAGTTAGGCACATAGGCTATCTCCTCGACCGAAGAAAACCCTTCCTGGACCAGGATGATCGCGACGTCTTCATCGACATCGAGCTGTTCCATGAACATCGTGACCAGTTCCTTCGCTTCTTCTTCTGTTTTGGTCTGGGCATCCGCCTCATCCATAACATTGAGCTCCCAGCCGGATAATTCGCTGGCCAGCCGGATATTCTGACCGCCCCGGCCGA
>Ga0114949_10001751_pt1 | contig 13310 bp, 12 predicted proteins | sample N074metaG_FD_83505 | JGI IMG/M metagenome (GOLD analysis project Ga0114949, IMG submission 83505) | Deep subsurface microbial communities from Kermadec Trench to uncover new lineages of life (NeLLi) - N074 metaG | ecosystem: Environmental > Aquatic > Marine > Ocean trench > Sediment | place... | reverse complement strand
CTACTGAGAACTTGATTGCTAAAAAACTCACCCTCTTCGATAGCCTTGTCTATTCGAGTCAGGCTTTGGTAAACAACGCGGCCGGCGCCAAGATTCATATGACCAACTTCAGAATTACCCATTTGGCCTTCCGGTAGTCCTACAGCAAGACCCGAGGTGCGGATCAGAGTATGTGCTTCGTTGGACCACAGAGCATCCCAGTTTGGTGTGTTGGCACTGTGGATCGCATTATACTCGGTGTTTTCGCTATAGCCCCAGCCGTCAAGAATTAGTAAAAGGGCGGTACGCTTTTGCGGTTGGCTCATCAGGTAAATTTCCCGGAAGTGAAATGGTTACTGGAAAACCTGTAATTATCCTCGGGAACCACAGAATAAGTCCACTTCAAAACTTCTTTACAGCCGGTGAGGCGTGTATACTGCTCCCCTTTTTACAGGCTAGCCCGAAATCGAGCTGAAAAAGCAGCCTGATAAGGGACTGAAACAGGCCTGGACACTTCTTAATATGGCACAATTTGTAGAGTTTTTGGGTAACCACCTGTTTTTAGCCGGCCTATGGATAGTGCTGGTTTTAGCTGTGTTTTTACAATGGAAATCCAGAGCCGGTAAGTCAGTGGGCCCTCAACAGGCCGTCATGTTGATCAATCGCTCTGACGCCGTGGTTGTCGACGTTCGAGACAAGAAAGAGTTTGAAAGCGGGCATATAGTTGATGCAATCAATATTCCTCTTGCCAAATTAGACCAGCGCATTACAGAGCTGGAAAAACACAAGGACAAGCCGGTTGTGGTTGTCTGCAAGATGGGCCAGCATTCATCAGAAGCATGCAACAAACTGTTAAGTGCTGGTTACGAAAAAGTTGTGAAACTCGGGGGAGGTATTACGGAATGGAAGGCCCAATCTCTCCCGCTGATACAAAAGTAGAGCGAAAAAAATAATCTCACAGGAAAGTTGAACAGGATATACCATGGCAGAAGACGAACAAACAAACGAAGAAGGCACTGCGGCGCAAAATACCGATGAGCAGAAAGGGCCTAATTTTGCTTTGCAGCGAATTTACTTGAAAGATGCCTCCTATGAATCACCCCGCAGTCCTGCAACATTCCAAACTAAATGGGCACCTAAAATAACTTTTGATATTAAAAGTCGCAGCTCCAAACTACAGGATGACATTTACGAGGTTGTCCTGGTGCTGACGGTAGAAGCCAAGCAGGACGACGCAATCTGCTTTCTGGTAGAAGTTCAGCAGGGTGCGGTTTTTACTTGCAAAGGGATCGACGATCAGCAGCTGGAACGCGTGTTGGCCACCGTGTGCCCTAACATTATTTTTCCCTATGCCAGAGAGGCAATCGATGCCCTGGTAATAAAAGGAAGCTTTCCTCCACTTATGCTCGCTCCGGTTAATTTTGACGCGCTGTATGCCCAGCGTAAAGAACAGCAAGCGCAGAATTCAGCCGGGAATGGGGCCAACGGTGCTGCCCAAGAAGCTGAAACGGATACTGAAACGGATACTGAAACTACTGACTCTTGAATTTTCAAGAAATTCTGTTTTAAAGCTCACTAACTAATAGATCGGGGCTCTTGAGCTCCCGTGTCGAGAGCTACCGCAATAATTTGACTGGCGCCAGGCTTCGTAGATCAACACCGCAGCGGCGTTCGAAAGATTCAGGCTGCGACTGTTTTTCAGCATCGGAATTCGCAACAGTTTATCAGTGCCAATGTTGTTTCTAATCTCAGTTGGCAATCCCCTGGTTTCAGGACCGAATACAACAAAGTCACTGTTTCTGAAGTCGATGTCACTGTAACAGGTGCTGCCTTTGGTGCTTACTCCAAAAATCCTGTGCCCGTTGACAAACGTTAAGAATTCTCCCCAGTTTTGGTGCAGAGCGACTGCGCTGAATTCATGGTAATCCAATCCTGCACGCCGAAGCTTTTTGTCATCCAGTTCAAATCCCAATGGCTGGATCAGATGCAATTTTGCACCTGTGTTTGCCGCCAGGCGGATGATATTACCCGTATTCGGTGGGATTTCAGGTTCGAACAGGACAATATTTATCACGGCTTTTCATCTACTTTCCTACTCCACTGCTTCATTACGCTCGGTAGAAGTTTCACTATCATTCAATTCTTTGATTTTGCGCGTCAGAGTATTTCGCCCCCAACCTAATAACGCGGCGGCATCACGGCGTCGACCGGCGGTATGCTTTAGCGCAATATCAATCATAGTGCGTTCGAATAAGGGTACGGCCTGGTCGAGTATGGCCTTATTACCCAGGGATAACTCCTGGTCAGCCCACGACTCGAGGGATTGGGTCCAACTGCCCGTGTCACTGCGTTTGGTTTCTTGATCAGCAAATTCGGGAGGCAAATCATTGAGATGAACTTCCCGACTTGATGCCATGACTGTTATCCAACGACAGAAATTTTCCAGTTGACGCACATTTCCTGGCCAGTTGAGTCCGGTAATATACTTTTCTGTTTCAGGTAGCAGGGTTTTGGGCTCCACATTAAGCTCCGCAGCGGCGGCGCGTAAAAAATGTTTGGTTAGCTGGGGAATATCTTCTCGTCGATCCTTGAGCTTGGGAATATGGATGCGAATTACATTGAGTCGATGAAACAGGTCCTCTCGAAACTCATGTACTTCAACCAATTTCTCCAGGTCCTGGTGGGTGGCGGCAATAATTCTCACGTCGACTTTCTTCGGTGTGTGTCCGCCAACGCGATAAAACTCACCATTGGAAAGGACTCTTAATAATCGGGTTTGGATTTCTGCTGGCATATCTCCAATTTCATCGAGGAACAGGGTGCCACCATCTGCCTGTTCAAAACGACCTATCCGTCGTTGGGTGGCTCCAGTGAAAGCGCCTTTTTCATGCCCGAACAATTCAGATTCAATAAGCTCTTTAGGAATTGCAGCGACGTTAAGTGGTATGAAAGGCTTATCCTGGCGAGGACTGTGGCGGTGCAGGGCAAGGGCTACCAATTCTTTGCCAGTACCAGACTCCCCATTGATTAAAACTGAAATATGGGAATGCGATAGTCGCCCGATGGCGCGAAAAACTTCCTGCATAGCTGGTGCTTCACCAATTATCTCAGGAGATTTTTCCGGACCCGTATCCTCATCCCTAACATGGGTTTTGCGAGCATGTTCCAGGGCACGTTGCGTTACCGCCACTGCTTCTTCGATATCGAATGGCTTAGGCAGGTATTCGAAGGCGCCTCGACTATAGGAGGACACAGCGCTGTCCAAATCAGAATGCGCGGTCATGATAATGACTGGAACCTGGGGATATTGTTCCCGAATGTTAGAGAGAAGGTCCAGACCGTTAATACCTGGCATGCGGATATCACTGATAATGGCGTCGGGTTGATCATGGGACAATCGACTTAGTAGCTCATCACCGGTTTCAAATGAAACCGTGTTCAAGCCCTTTTTCTCCAGGGATTTTTCAAGTACCCAGCGTATGGAACGATCATCATCCACTATCCAGACTGAATTATGCGAGTTCATTCTTAACTGTTACCTCGTCAAACTTGATTGCCGTCATCTAACGGAATTGTGATAGAAAAAACTGTCAATCCCGGCTTGCTGTCACACTCGATGATGCCGCCGTGCTGGTTAATAATTGACTGGGCAATAGACAAGCCAAGTCCACTTCCGTCGGCTCTGCCGCTTATCATTGGATAAAACAGTGTGTCGGTGATTCGTGTTGGTATTCCCGGGCCGTTGTCCTCGATATCAACCCGGACTACTAAACGATGCATGTTATTTCCGATAGTGGTGTTACGCATGACGCGGGTGCGCAGAATGATCTTCCCCAGATCATGATCAACATTCGGGCTATCAAGTGCCTGTACGGCATTTCTCAAAATGTTTAATACCGCTTGGATCAATTGTTCGTGATCACCCATTATTGGTGGGATGCTGGGGTCGTAATCCTTTTCCAGTTCAATGTCACTGTCGATGATTTCCGCCTCCACCAGGCTTGTTACCCGCTCTAGTACTTCGTGAATATTTACCTGCTGCATCTGCGGCAGCTTTCTTGCTCCAACTAGACGATCAACCAAATTATGTAAGCGGTCTGCTTCTTCAATGATGACATTGGTATAGTCAAGCAGATCTTCATTTGGCAGTTCCTGTGCCAGTAATTGAGCCGCACCCCGTATTCCTCCTAGGGGGTTTTTAATCTCATGGGCCAGACCTCGTACCAATTCGCGCGTAGTTGCCTGAGTTGAAAGTATGGCCTCGTCCCGACTAATCCGTTGTGAGTAATAGAGAGAATTCATCTCCATCAGGACTTTGGGCTGACCGTCTTCCTCAAATGGAATTATCGTGTAATCCAGCGTAATGCTTTTACCTGTTATCAACTGAAACGTTGCTTTGTGCTTAGTAAAACTGGTCTGCTTGGCCATGGCCTGTTTGACTTCATCTAAATCTTCTTGCGTGCCCTTCAGGATATTACCCAAAACCATTTTCAGTGCCTGGTTTCCGCTTATTTCTAACAGAGACTCGGCTGCCAGGTTGAGGTAGGCCGGCCTGAGATCTTTGTCCAACAAGATTACGCCAGTTTTAAGATGGTCCAATAAGCGTCTGTGTAGGTTGTCCGGGGTCAAGGTTGATACTCATTCGGGTCGCTGACCCACAGTTTGTTATTAAGTGGTTATGCAATAACCAAACCAACATAGCCCAATCGTCAATATTCTTTGTGGGCCCACAATTCGCAGGGTTCAGGGCACCAGGTAGCGCAATATGCCCCTAAGAAGGGCCCAGGTTAATTGGGCAGGGAAAATATGCACTATTATGGTGCATAATGCAATCAGTCTGCTTCTTCGATTAGCGAATAGGTCAGGAGAGCCAGGCAATTTAATTGACCGAGTCGCAAAATGAGTAGGGTTTTAATCGCATTGGATCGCGAATTATTCCCCCTTCTGCAAGAAATTCCGCAAATTATTATAGCCATTGAAATGGATAAATATGCTCACACCGGCGCCGGAAAAGTTAACAAGTGGTCAGCAATGAGCTTAGGCAGAATTCCGATAAAAAAAGCCCGGGCATACCCGGGCTTTTGAATGTTTCCAGTTTGCAGAATTTAAACGCTGTAATACATGTCAAATTCAATTGGGTGGGTAGACATATTGAGTTTAACCACTTCATCCATCTTCAGTTCAATGTAACTATCAATGAGATCGTCATCGAATACGTCACCGGCTTTGAGGAAATCACGGTCGGCATCTAGAGATGCAAGCGCCTCTTCCAGACTGCCACAAACCTGTGGAATCTCTGCTTCTTCTTCAGGGGTAAGATCATAGAAATCCTTGCTTGATGGCTCACCCGGATGAATTTTGTTCTGGATTCCGTCAAGACCCGCCATCAGCATTGCGGCGAAATTCAGATAAGGGTTGGCAGTACAGTCACCAAAGCGGACTTCAATTCGAATTCCCTTTGGATTGTCGCCCAGAACGTATGGAATTCGAATCGCCGCCGAGCGGTTTCGTGCCGAGTACGCCAGAAGAGTTGGCGCTTCGAAGCCTTTCACCAGTCGCTTATAAGAGTTAGTCGAAGCGTTGCCAAAAGCATTGAGGGCCTTGGTATGCTTGATAATACCACCGATGTAAAACAAGGCGGCCTCTGAAAGTCCCGCGTATTCATCACCCGCAAAAATGTTAGTGCCGTCTTTGAATAGAGACTGGTGGCAGTGCATACCATTGCCGTTGTCACCAACCAGGGGTTTGGGCATGAACGTAGCAGTCTTGCCGAAAGCATCCGCGGTATTGTGTACACAGTACTTTAGAATTTGTAGTTCATCTGCCTTTAATACCAGGCTATTAAACTTAGTACCTATCTCGTTCTGACAGGCAGTACCTACTTCATGGTGATGCAGTTCGATTTCCACGCCCATTCCAGCCATTGTTTCGCACATGGCGCAGCGCAGGTCGTGGGAAGAATCAACCGGTGGTACCGGGAAGTAACCGCCTTTGACACCGGGGCGGTGACCTTTATTGCCGCCCTCAAAGTCAGCGCCGGAAACCCAGGCCGCCTCTTCAGAGTGTATCTTGTAGCTGGCACCTTCCATTTCGTTGGTCCACTTTACATCGTCAAAAACGAAAAACTCCGGTTCTGGCCCGAAGTAGGCAGTGTCACCAATTCCTGTGGACTTAAGATATTCTTCTGCACGTCGGCCAACAGAGCGTGGGTCGCGATTATAGCCTTGCATGGTTTTGGGTTCGATCACGTCACAACGAACATTCACTTGTGCTTCGTCTGCGAACGGATCCAGGACCGCCGTGCTGTCATCAGGCCGCAGAATCATGTCTGATTCATTAATCCCCTTCCAGCCTGCGACGGAGGAACCGTCGAACATCATGCCCTCAAAAAAATCCGCATCTACACGTTCAGCCGGGAAAGAGACGTGTTGTTCTTTACCTTTGGTGTCAGTAAAACGGAGGTCAACCCACTTTACATCATTTTCTTTTATTAGCTTTAGAGTCTTTTCAGACATCGTTGATCCTCCGTGTGATCAATCTTTGTGGAGATAAACTCCACCGGTTTATTTTTGAATCCCTCGTTTCGGGCAGACACTTATTGGCGCACTATCATTGAAGGTTCTTGTAGTACGGTAAATTCAATCTAGAAGCATTGAATTACCTGCTCCCCTAACTGCTTGCCATGAGTGCAAGGGGAGGAGCAAAATATATGCCATAACCTGTTAAGATAAAAGACCCATTTTTCGGGCGGCTAGCGGGAATAAATCCACCTATGTGCACCAAAATAGATCATTTGAAATATGAGTGGTCTGTGTTGGTGCATTTATATTCTTGGAACGATGCGGATTCGTGATGAAAATTGCAGCTGAAACAGTGACAGTTATCAGAGTGAGTTTGTCGGTCCAGTGTTTGCGGACAAGTCGGCTTCAATTAGCCCAGAGCCAAATATGTTATTCGTAGTTAAGTTATTCCCTGAAATTACTATCAAGAGCCGACCGGTCAGGCGCCGGTTCATTCGTATACTGCGACGGAATCTAAAAAGCATATTGCGGAAACTGGATGCCGGTATCACTGTTGTCGGAGAATGGGACTATATTGATATTGAAACAACCACAGATAACGAAACTATCCTTCAACAAATTGTTGATCGGGTGCAGTGCACGCCAGGAATAGCTAAGTTTCAGGCCGTGGAGCGCTATCCTCTTTCGGATCTCGATGCAATAGCTGAACTATGCAAGGATTGTTATGGGGACATCCTCAGCGGTAAAACTTTTGCGGTGCGTTGCAAACGTAGTGGTAAACACCCTTTCAAATCAGTTGATGTGGAAAGGCATGTGGGGGGAGTTTTATTAGGGGAAACGACTGCCGCCGGGGTAAATCTGACAAATCCCGATATCACGGTTCGGGTGGAAATCAGACAAGAAAAGGTATTTCTGGTGAAGCAGCAATACCCGGGATTAGGAGGGTTCCCTCTGGGTTCACAGGACGCCGTTCTGTCGCTTATTTCCGGTGGATTCGATTCCGCCGTTTCCAGTTATTTGTGTATTAAACGGGGATTGCAAACCCACTATTGTTTTTTCAACTTAGGGGGCAAAGCCCATGAGCTCGCTGTGAAGGAGGTCGCCCTGTACTTGTGGATGAAGTACCACAGTTCACATCGGGTTAAATTTGTCACTGTCCCGTTTGAGCCAGTTGTTGAAGAAATTCTGACTAAAGTAAATGACTCACAAATGGGAGTAATACTTAAGCGCATGATGTTGAGAGTTGCCGAAAGGGTTGCAGATCGACTAAATATACAGGCCCTGGTGACCGGGGAGAGTGTAGCTCAGGTATCAAGTCAGACCCTGGCGAACCTGGCTGTTATCGACTCTGTAACCGACATGCTGGTATTAAGACCGCTGGTCACATCTGATAAACAGGACATTATCGATACAGCTAGAAAAATCGGCACCGAAGATTTTTCTAAAAACGTGCCTGAGTACTGTGGCGTAATTTCAGTAAAGCCCACCACCAGAGCGAAGCCGGAGCGTATTGAAAGGGAAGAGATTCACTTTAACATGGAGCTGATCGAGCAGGCTATAGTGAGTGCACACTATCAATTAACGACAGAATTAACGGGGGATCTTACTGGGGAATCAGTTAACATTGGGGTGACTTCAGAACTGAAACCAGGGGATACCCTGATCGATATTCGCCACCCGAATGAGAGGGAACTCAGTCCCTTGATTGTTCCAGATCAGGATGACCTGGAACAACTTGAAGTCCCTTTCTTCCAACTCCAGACCTTTTTCAGCGACCAGGACAAACATAGACGTTTTTTACTGTACTGTGACAAGGGTATGATGAGTCGTCTCCATGCTGCCCACTTAGTCGATCAGGGTTTTCATGGCATTGCAGTTTACGAACCTGTTTCATCCTGACGCCTTTTTGTCCGTCATTTTCTAATCTGCACCGTCTCCAGCTTCCGTTTTCAGGTATCCATAGGCAGGTGGCAATGTATTTAACACGTGGCTCATGTATACTCGCCGCCTTTTGCGATCAGGGTTTGGTAATGCAGCCAATGTCTTGCTTCAGGAAGTAGTGGATCAAAATTGATAGAGAAGATTAGAAACATAGCCATCATTGCTCACGTTGATCACGGTAAGACTACCCTGGTTGATAGGTTGCTGCAGCAATCCGGTACTCTGGAAGTGAGGGGAAAGTCCATTGACAGGATAATGGATTCAAACGACCAGGAACGGGAGCGTGGCATTACAATTCTTGCCAAGAACACAGCGGTCAACTGGCGTAATTACCATATCAATATAGTTGATACACCTGGCCATGCAGACTTTGGGGGTGAAGTGGAGCGGGTATTGTCCATGGTCGATAGTGTGTTGCTGCTGGTGGATGCGGTGGAAGGTCCAATGCCCCAGACCCGGTTCGTCACGCAAAAAGCTTTTGCCGCCGGGCTAAATCCAATTGTTGTCATTAACAAGGTTGACAGACACGGTTCCAGGCCGCATTGGGTTCTGGATGAAGTGTTTGACCTGTTCGATAGCCTTGGTGCTAATGATGCCCAGCTGGACTTTCCGGTAATTTATGCTTCAGCAGTGAAGGGAGTGGCAGGTTATGAGGCAAATGAACTTGCCGAAGACATGCTCCCACTATTTGAAACCATCGTGGCTAAAGTGCCGGCGCCGAAGGTTAATCGCAATGCCCCATTACAGATGCAGATCAGTGCTTTGAATTACAGCAGTTATGTTGGTGTGATAGGCATTGGTCGTATTACCCGTGGTAAAGCTCGGCCCAATATGCAGGTCATTATCGTCGATCGCGACGGTAATCAACGCAAGGGAAAAATCCTGCAGGTTAAAACCTATTTGGGTTTGGAGCAGGTGGATGTCGACGTGGCTGAAGCGGGTGAAATCGTCTGTATTAACGGCATCGAGAATTTGCATATATCGGATACGCTTTGCGATCCCGAACATATTGAGTCGATGACGCCGTTAATAGTAGACGAGCCTACCATCAATATGACGTTTCAAGTCAATGACTCACCGTTTGCCGGCAAAGACGGCAAATATGTCACCACCCGCAATATTAAAGAACGTCTAGAGCGGGAGCTGTTACACAACGTTGCACTGAGAGTGGAACCGGGTGACTCACCAGACAAGTACTTGGTCTCCGGTCGTGGAGAATTACATTTATCTGTTTTGATTGAAACCATGCGCCGGGAAGGCTATGAGCTTGCTGTTTCAAAGCCAGAAGTAATTGTGCATGAGATAGATGGGGTGAAACAGGAACCCTATGAAATACTGATGGTGGATTGCGATGAAGAGCATCAGGGTAACGTCATCGAGGAACTTGGGCTGCGTCGCGCTGCAATGCAGAATCTCAATCCTGACGGTAAAGGTCGGGTGCGCATCAAGTTCATCATACCTACACGAGGCCTTATCGGGTTTCGTTCACAATTTTTGAGTATGACTTCAGGCACTGGCGTATTGACCCATGTTTTTGATCACTATGGGTCGGTTAAATCCGGTGACGTAGGCCGACGCAAGAATGGCGTACTGGTGTCTATGGTGAGTGGAAAGACATTGGGTTATGCCTTATTTAATTTGCAGGAACGTGGTCGATTGTTTGTCGGACCTAACGTGAAGGTCTACGAAGGAATGATCGTAGGACTCAACAGCCGTAATAACGACCTGGCTGTCAATCCAACTAAGGCTAAGCAATTGACTAATGTCCGTGCGTCCGGCACCGATGAAAACATCGTTTTAACTCCGCCAGTCACCCATACTCTTGAACAGGCGATGGAATTCTTAGAAGACGACGAGTTGGTCGAAGTGACACCCAAACATATACGGCTGCGAAAAAAATACCTCACAGAAAACGAAAGGAAACGGCAAAACAGGGGAACTGCTGCCCGTGGACCGATGTTGGAAAAATCAAGGAGCCTCTGATTGATACTATGGTCTCTGTGTGGGAGTCTGCTGGGTGTTGTCGCAAGTCATTGTGGCGCTGTTAATGGGCGTTGATATTGACAAGTCTAACCTATAGCAATAATTCTTTTGTCGCCATAGAATCTAACCGAGGTTCCACAGTTATAAGATAGTTAGAAAGCTAAAACTCGAGGAGTGTCGTGCTGGTTTTATACCCGGAATTGAAGCCCTATATTCGTCACCAATTACAGGTATCGGATATTCATGAACTCTATCTCGATGAAGCCGGCAATCCTGACGGTATTCCTTTGCTGTTTCTCCATGGTGGACCGGGTAGTGCTTGTGGCTCTAACTCACGTCGTTTTTATGATCCTGAAGTTTACCGCATAATTACTTTTGATCAGCGAGGCTGTGGCAGGTCTACTCCCCATTCGGAACTGGAAGGAAACAATACTTCCAACCTTATTGCTGACATAGAAGCCATCAGGGTTTTTCTTTCGATTGAAAAATGGGTGGTATTTGGAGGATCCTGGGGAGCAACTCTGGCATTACTGTATGCTCAAGCCTATCCTCAACATGTGCAGGCTATGATATTGCGAGGCACATTTTTGTGTCGCCGTACAGATCTGGATTGGTTATATCGAGAAGGTGCAAGCCGGATTTTTCCAGATCATTGGAAGGAATTTATTGAGTTTATTCCTCAGTCCGAGCGATACAATCTAGTTGAAGCTTATTATCAGCGACTGACTGGGCCGGATGAGTTGGTTAGGATGGCGGCAGCAAAGTCCTGGACTAGCTGGGAATCCCATTGTTCGAAATTACGCCCAAGTTCCGATGTCCAGAAATTAATATCCAAACAACACAATGCCTTGGCGCTTAGCCGAATTGAATCTCACTTTTTTATGAGTAATGGATTCATAGGGGAAAATCAGATATTGAACAACATTGCAAAAATTGCCGATATTCCGGCAAAAATTGTTCATGGCCGATACGATATTGTCTGTCCCCTGGAAAATTCGGTTACGTTGCATGACAACTGGCCTGCATCTGAATTGTATATTGTCAGAGATGCCGGGCATTCCGCATCGGAACCTGGAATTGTCGACGCCTTGATCAGGGCCACCAAAGAACTGTCACAACAGATTGAACAAAATCAAGATTAATCAGCTAGAGGTGCCTAGGGCTTACGGCCATTACCGGCGAAGCGCGTCTTGCACCTGTACACTTCAGGTCACGCAGAGGCCCTATGTCACTAATCAGAGGTGCCGTTAGTGATAGCGCTTATTCAACGAGTTAACCGGGCCCGAATTAATATTGACAAGCACATGCATGCGGAGATAAACCACGGGATCCTGGCTTTTATCGGTATAGAAAAAACAGACACCGAAAAGGCGGCAGATAAACTGCTGGACAAAATTCTGGCCTATCGTGTGTTTGCAGATTCAGCTGGGAGGATAAATCTGAATTTGAAAGATGTGACCGGAGATTTGATGCTGGTTTCCCAGTTTACCCTGGTAGCTGACACTAACAGTGGATTGCGACCAAGTTTCTCATCTGCCATGGAGCTGGGTCTGGCCAAGGAGATCTACCATAAGATGGTGGAATCGGCAAAGTCAAAGCATGCAGTTGTACACAGTGGAATATTTGCCGCGGATATGACGGTCGAATTGGAAAATGATGGCCCGGTCACTTTTATTCTTTCAAACTAAGGAACTTCTGGTTAATCAATTGGATAAATCGCTTTTCCGGTTTTGATTAAGTCACCCGGATTCACCCTCACTAGCCGCTTCTTTATCGTCACTTTTTTTCTTGATCATACTACCGGCGATTAATCCGACTTCAAACAAAGCCCACATGGGCAAGGCCAGCATTGACTGGGTAAACGGATCTGGCGGGGTCAGCAACATGGCAAAAATAAAACAACCCACAACAACATAAGGCCTTTTTTCTCTTAACGCCTTAGGCTCGACCAAGCCCGCCCAGATAAAAATAAATACCGCGATCGGGACTTCAAATGCCAGACCAAAGGCAAAAAATATAGTCAAAGCAAAGCTGAGGAAACTGGCTATATCAGGAGAGACTGCAACCCCTTCGGGAGCGACCCTGATGAAAAAGGCGAAGACAATGCCGAATAACACATAATACGCAAAGGCTATTCCGGCATAAAACAGCGCCACGCTTGAGACAAACAAGGGAACCGCAACAGCTTTTTCGTTCTTGTAGAGTCCGGGTGCAATGAAGGACCACAGTTGATACAAAATATAAGGTGCAGCGAGTACAACCGAGACGTAAAAAGTCAGTTTGAATGGAGTAAAAAACGGCGAGGTTGGGTCTATTGCAATCATGCTGGAATTTTCTGGTAAGGCAGCAATGAGAGGGTCTGCAACAAAGGTGTATATGTCGTTGGCAAATAAGAACAGGCAAAGAAACAAAACAATCACAGCAACCAGGCACTTCAAGATGCGATCGCGCAGTTCCATCAGGTGATCGACTAAAGTCAGTTCCTTTTCATCTTCTGCCGATGTCATTTGTCTTTACCGGATTTGGGCTTTTTTTTGCTTTCAGGCGCACTGAGCTCGGCTTCAAGTTCCTCGGCACCACTCTTAACTTCTCTAGAAATATCATTCACATAGGACACGGCCTGTTTGAGTTCACCGGCTATGGAGTTTTCATTTTCCTTTTGGCTTTTGTTGGTATTGGAATCTTGGCTGGTTGCGCCGGAATTAGTCTGTTTCTGCGCTTTAGCGGGTTTTTTGTCGGTTTTGGTGTTCAGTCTCAAGTCTGTTTCGTCACTGTCTGAAATGTCAGCTGCAACGTTTTTTATATCCTTGGTGAAGTCATCTACCTTGGATTTTGCCTTTTCTACTTCTTCCAGAATTGATTCGTTATGTAATTGCCTTCTAATTT